>Ga0182030_10008130_pt1 | contig 21775 bp, 17 predicted proteins | sample 812S3MmetaG_FD_121299 | JGI IMG/M metagenome (GOLD analysis project Ga0182030, IMG submission 121299) | Permafrost microbial communities from Stordalen Mire, Sweden - 812S3M metaG (Illumina Assembly) | ecosystem: Environmental > Terrestrial > Soil > Wetlands > Permafrost | place: Sweden... | reverse complement strand
CTTGCGGCTGATGCAGCAGGCCGTCGATCTCAGCCCGGTCCCCGCGAAAGAAATCCGGGGTGGCAGCTCACTCGGCGCAGGTACAACCAGTTGATAGAACTTGAGTCAAGTGCATACCCCTATTAAAAAATTAACGGGACCAGGGAATAATCATGGGACGATTTTCGGGCATCGCCACCTTCTCGACACTGTGCTGCGCGCTGTCATGGGGCGCGTTGGCGGCAGAGCCGGGTCCGCCGCGCAACCCGTTTTTGGCGAATAGCGAATATCCCATCGCTCATACCGGTTCGTCTCAGGTCGATTCTACCTCCATACCAGGCCCTGCTAGCCCGTCGCATAAGCTGACGCCCAAGGAAATCGAGACGGTGACGACAGGCCCCGGCCACCTCGGCAATCTGGTTACCAGCCCTTACGCCGACGGCCGTCGCGTCATCTGGACCAACAGCCAGCACGATATCGTGAAGATGGACTACGCCAATCTGAAAGTTTTGGCGGTCTTGAGGCTGGACGAAAATCCTGCCTTCACCGATTCCGACGGCGATGACATCGCGACCAAGCTGAAAGCCGGTACGGCGCAGGACAAGATAAAATATGGCGCCTCGATCATCCGCAAGATGCTGCCGACCGACCTCGCAAGCGCGTACACGCTATTGGATCGAGACAATAACTATTATGTCGGCAACAGCCGCGGGATCACTGCCTACAGCGATGCGACTGCCGGCGACCCGGCCTCGCCCATCGAGAAAAAGAGGGCCTGGACGCTGCCCGACGATGTGCCGGGTACGGTCGTCGGCATCAACATGACCTATGACGGCTGGATTGTGCTGGCGACCGACGACGGCTTCATCGTCACGCTTTCGCGCGATTTCACCCAGTATAAATCGGTCGCCCTGCCGCATAACGACGAGGCGGCCGCCTATAACGCCAAGATGCTGGAGCAGCATCGCGGCGGCTATAACTGGATACGCAATTCCATTGCCGTCGACGACAAGGGCGGCATCTATGTCGCCGCCAATAACTGGATGGAAAAGATCGTCTGGAACGGCCACGACCTGTCGGTTGATCCGAAAAGCGGCGCTTGGGCCGAGGCTTATCCTAACAGCACCGGGACCGGCACCGGTGCGACGCCGGTCCTGATGGGCTTCGGAAAGGACGAGCATATGGTCGTCATCACAGACGGTGACAGGCTGATGCGCGTGACCGTGTTTTGGCGAGACGCCATCCCGTCCGGATGGAAGGCGCCCGAGGGTGCGCTGTCCGGGCGGGTCGCCGGGATGCTGCCGGTGACGATGGGCGATCCGAACCGTCTCGCGCTTCAGTCCGAACAGGCGGTGGTGGTCGCAGGTTACGGCATGGTGGTGGTCAACAACGAGCCGGCGTCGATGCCGCCCGGTCTGCCGCCTGCGGCCAAGGGACTGTTCATCAGCCTGCTCGGCGACGACCCGGCCTATACGCCGCACGGTATCGAGAAACTCTCCTGGGACCCGGTGAAGCACCGGCTGACCGAGGCCTGGACCAATACCGAAATCACCTCGCCCAACTGCGTGCCCTATGCCAGCCTGGGTTCCAACCGGGTCTATACGGTTGGGGTCGGTGCTGACGGCACTTGGCAGCTCGAGGCGGTTACGCTCGATATGGGCAAAACGGCAGGCGTCTATCCGCTGGGCGGCGCGCGCTTCAACACCATGTTCTCGGGCATCTATGTGGACGCCAAGGGCCGCATCGTCTATGGCGGGATGTTCGGGGCGGTGCGCTTAACGCCGGTCGGAAAATCATTGTGAACGGGGAAGCCATTATGATGTTCGTTCGGCGCGCTTGTGCATTAGCATTCGCTGGGATCGTCTTTGGCGCAGGTCTTGCGGCGGCACAGGAGGTTCTGCCGCGCCCTGAACAACAGTTCCAAGGGGTCATCGGCCGTACGACGGCCGAGACTGCAGCGCCGCAATGGCCCAAACCGATCGAGGCGCCCAAGGGCGCGCCCAATGTGCTGGTGATACTGACCGACGATGTCGGCTTCGGCGCCAGCAGTACGTTCGGCGGCCCGATCCCGACCCCGACCTTCGAGGCCCTGGCGAAAAGCGGCCTGCGCTATAACGCATTCCATACCGTCGGTCTGTGTTCGCCGACCCGGGCGGCGCTCTTGACCGGCCGTAACCACCATAATGTCGCAGTCGGGACCACCGAGGAGCCGGTGACCGGCTATGAGGGCTATACCGGCATTATTCCCAAAAGCGCCGGCACGATCGCCGAAATTCTGAAGCAGAACGGCTATAACACCGCGATGTTCGGCAAGTGGCACCTGACGCCCTATTGGGAAATGGGGCAGACCGGTCCGTTCGATCATTGGCCGACCGGCGAGGGCTTTGAACATTTCTTCGGCTTCCTGTCCGCCGAAACCGACCAGTTCCACCCCGCGCTGTGGGAAGGCACTCAGACGGTCGAACCGCCTGCCAACGACCCCAACTATATTCTGGACCACGACCTGGCCGATCACGCGATCGGCTGGCTGCGCGAGCAGAAAGCACTGTCCCCTGACAAGCCTTTCTTCATCTATTACGCGCCCGGAACGTCCCATGCCCCGCATCACGCGCCCAAGGAATGGATCGCCAAATTTAAAGGCAAGTTCGACCAAGGCTGGGACAAGGTCCGCGAAGAAACGCTTGCCCGACAGAAGGCGCTGGGCATTGTCCCTGAAAATACCCAACTGACCGCGCGGCCCGACATTATCCCGGCCTGGGATTCGCTCTCACCCGATCAGAAGGCTGTCTATGCCCGGATGATGGAGGTTTATGCGGCCGCCCTGTCTTATTCGGACGACCAGATGGGCCGCGTTATCGAGGCGATCCGCCAGACCGGCCAACTGGATAATACGCTTATCGTCTTCATGCAGGGCGACAACGGCGCCAGCGCAGAAGGCGGCCCGCAGGGTCTGCTGAACGACGTCAATTTCATGAACGGCATCAAGGAAGATTTGGGTGCCATCAAACAGCGCATGGACGAGCTCGGTACCGAAAAAGCCAATAATCATTATCCCGTCGGCTGGGCCCATGCGATGGACACGCCCTTCCAGTATTTCAAGCAGATCGTCTCCCATCTGGGTGCGGTCCGAAACGGGATGGTCATATCCTGGCCGGCGCGCATCAAGGACGAGGGTGGGATGCGCACGCAGTTCCATCATGTGATCGATATTACCCCGACCATCCTGGACGCGGTCGGCATCCAGGCCCCGACGATGCTGAACGGTGTGCCGCAAAAGCCGCTCGATGGTGTCAGCATGGTTTATACGTTCGATGGCCCGAATTCGCCCTCGATGCGCAGGACTCAATATTTCGAACTGGTCGGCAATCGCGGCATCTATCAGGACGGCTGGGTCGCCGGGACCGAGCCGACAGGCTTTCCCTGGCAGGTTCTGGGGCGGCCGCCCTTCGATGTCGATCAGCAGAAGTGGGACCTTTACCATCTGACAGACGATTACAGCGAGGCGGTCAATCTGGCGGACAAGGAACCGCAGAAACTGCACGATCTGCAGGAGGTCTTCTGGGTCGAGGCGGCGCGGAACCATGCATTGCCGATCCATGACAGTTCCGCCGATATGGTGAAGGGGCTGGGCATTCGCGCCAACCCGTCGGTGGCGCGCACCAGCTTTACGTATTATCCGGGCATGATCCGCATTCCGGATTCGGTTGCTCCCAATATCCGCAACCGCTCATTTGCGGTCACGGCCGAAGTCGAAATTCCCGAGGGAGGGGCCGAGGGCGTGCTTCTTGCCCACGGCAACCGGTTCGGCGGCTATAGCCTCTATCTGCTGAAAGGGAAACTGGTCTTCTGTTACGACTATGGCGACTTTCAATGGTTCACCGTCGCCTCTGCTGATGCGGTTCCAGCCGGGAAACACAGCCTGGGCCTCGACTTCAAATATGACGGCGGTTTCGGAAGGGGCGCTGCCGTGACGCTGACCATGGACGGAAAGCCGGTCGGTCAGGGGCGGGTCGATAAGACCCTGGGCAATAAATATTCGCTGGATGCCAGCTTCAATGTCGGTGAGGCGACCGGCAGCACCGTCACCGACGATTACAGGGCCCCGTTCAAGTTTACCGGGACCCTGAACCAACTGAACGTGACGCTGAAATAAGCGGGTTATGAGCACGAAATTCATTTTGATCCTGGCCGCAGCCGGTCTGGCAGTGGCGGGCGCGATAGCTGTGGCCGCGACTGGCGATCAGCCTCAGCAAACCGGCCAGACCGCTTCCTGCCGCACGCCGGACCGTTCCGAGGTTCATATCCCCGGTGGCACGTTCCAGATGGGATCGACCGAGTTTTACGAGGAAGAGGGGCCGGTCCATTCCGAAAACGTCGCGTCGTTCTGGATCGACAAGTACGACGTCACCAATGCCGACTTCGCCAAATTCGTCGCCGCGACTCATTATGTGACCGACGCGGAGCGCAAGCCGGACCCGCCCGATTATCCCGATATTCCCAAGGACAAGCTGGTACCCGGCGGCGCGGCCTTCACCCCTCCGGCCGGCGGCGTGCGCACGATGGAAGACCCGATGCAGTGGTGGAGCTTCGTGCCTGGCGCGAATTGGCGTCACCCGGATGGCCCCGACAGCACGATCAAACGCCGGGACAACGAGCCGGTAGTCCAGGTCAGCTATAACGATGCGCTAGCCTATGCGAAATGGGTGGGGCGCGAACTGCCGACCGAGGCGCAGTACGAATATGCGGCGCGCGGCGGACTGGACGGGAAGACCTATGGCTGGGGCGACGAGCTGACGCCCGGCGGCAAGCATCAGGCCAATGTCTGGCAGGGGACCTTTCCGACCAACAACACCGGGGCCGACGGCTTTACCGGCCGTGCGCCGGACGGCTGCTTTCCGGCCAACGGCTATGGGCTTTACGACATGATCGGCAATGTCTGGAAATGGACCGCCAGTCTCTACGACACGAAGGCTAAGAGCGACATGTCCGAAATGCCGATGAGCCACATGTCGACGCCGGCCTCGCGGGTGATGCGCACGATCAAGGGCGGATCATTTCTCTGCGCCCCCAATTACTGCCGGCGCTATCGCCCTGCTGCGCGCCAATCTCAGGAAACCGGTTTCAGCTCCGCCCATTTGGGGTTCAGGACGGTTAGGAATGGACCGTGATTGGCCACGGTAGGTGAAGGCAGTTCCCATTTTTCGGATTCTAAATGGTGGGGAAAAACCTAAGGATGCCCGCGCGACGCGGACCGACTTCCTTATCTATGTCTGATGGGTGGTGAATGCCGTCGTTCACAGGCACCTCGCTAAAGTCGAAGGGGCTGATACCCTCCAGACAGGCGGCGTTGACGCCATATTCGTTTTGATTGGATCGGCGTTGATGGTGAGTGTAGATGCCGCAATACGAGCAAAAATAGTGCTTCGCTGACATCGAATTGAATTGGTAGAGGGTAAGCGCGGCCTCGCCGGTAAGAATCACAATGTCATCCAGATTGGCCGAGACGGTTACTGCTCCCCGCATCCTGCAGTATGAGCAGGTGCACCTGCGAGCGGTGTGGAGGCCATCGGTCAGCTTTACGTGAAAGCGCACCGCGCCGCAGTGGCAAGAGCCATCGATCTCCTTAATCTCATAGTCCATGGACATTTTCCCCGATCGAATCGCACAAATAGTCTAACCTCCGCTCAATTCCCCTCATGCGCCGCCATATACTCGCGCAGGACCGCATTGATGCGACTCTGATAGCCTTTGCTGTCGGGGCCGGCGTGGTCCTTGAACCACTCGACTAGGTCGGCGTCGAGCCGCAGCGTGAGTTGTTGCTTTATGGGGCGGAATAGAATGCCCCGGCGCGCTTTGGACCGATCGCGAACCTCCGGCATTTCGCGCATGTCGATCCGGTCGTCGGGAAGCGCGGCGAGCGCTTCCAGTTCGGCCTTCCGTTCGGCCGTCAAAGGCTTAGAACTGACCTGTCTCATAGGCACTCCTTTCATGGCTGGTGGCCTTTCGGGCCGAAATAATGCGTCCCACGGCCTCTCCATCCGGTTCTTCCGGTTCGGGCCAAGTGTGGACAACGAACAAAACAACCCAACTATGGGCGTTGGGCATACCGATCGTTCGCCATCGTTCTTCGCTTTCGTAAATATCTGGGAGCGTCACAGCCAACGGGTCGTCCAAGGTCGACTGAGCGGTCTCGAACGAAACCCCATGATCCCGCTTGTTCGTTCGATTCTTCTCCGGGTCCTACATCCACTGCAACCGAACTCTCTACCCAGTAGCTACGAAAATGTAGTTACAATTCGGATTGAATCAATGGGCCTGTTCAATCCTAAGCGTCTCCGGCAGCCGGCCTCGTTCGGTCAGCCAACGGAGCTGATAGGCGTGGCGGGCGGCCCAGCCGACGCTGCGCATGTAGCGCGTGTCGACGATCAGCGCGACCAGTCCGCCGATGCCCGGGATCGAGGTCAGCAGGCGCACGACGACCAGCTGCCTGGTGATTTCAGCCGAGAAATCGTGATGGGCGATGGTGAACGCCTTCTGCCGGATATGGGGGTGCAGCGGGTCGTCCGCGCCGGTTTCGTCAGCTGTGGTAAGCCTCGACGCCGGTGCCGCCGCGGCCATCGCTGCCTGCAACTCGGCCAGCGCCTGGAGCGAGACCGCCTTGTCGTGCGGCGACCGGTTCCCGGCCAGCGACAGGACGTAATAGATGAAGAGACGTTCCCCCTCGCTGGTTGCCGGATAGCCGTAGCACAGGCCGATGCGATGGATTGTGCGCAGTGCAAGGTTCAACGCACCGGCCATGCCGACGGGCAGGGCCAGGAAGCCGAATATTCCTGAGGAGAAGCCGATCCCGGCCGCCATCCACACGGCGCGGCGATGGATCGTTCGCACGACCGGTTCGGGATGCAGCAGCTCGGCCTGCGTCATTTCCCTGAAGTCGGCGACGCCCAGCGTGCGCAAGGTCTTGCCCTCCCGCGCCCAACGGCGGGCGAGCCAGAGATTGCCGTGCAGTGTCGCCTCAACCGCGGTCGGCGGGATGGCCCTACGGAATGCCCAGACGATCGGCGTGAGCAAAAGCTCGACGGTCCGCGCCACGAAGCCCGGATGCCGCTGCCGCCATTTGTGGATGCGGTTAATCTGTCGGGTTTCGAATTTCTTGGCGGCGTTGGGGGAGACTTTGCGCATGGATCATTATAGGTCGCGGGTGTCGACCCGTCACCGCCGCTCGGTCGCCGACACGTCGCCGACCACCAGCGGGTGTTTAGGGCCGGCGTCAGGTGCGCTGAGGCGCAGATAGCGCGCACCCCGGCCATCGGCGGGCAGGGTGTCAACGATGCCCGGCGCAGCGACATGGCCGATCAGGGACCAGCTTTTAGCGTCCGCCGAAATCTCGACCTGCTCCCCCGCGCTCCCGGCGGCGGGGACCAGCACCGGCATCGCCATCGCAGGGCCGAGTAGGCTGCTGCCCGGCACGGCGAAGACCGCGGGTCGTGTCACCGTTACCCTGTCCACGGACACCTCGCGCCCGAGGTCGATCGTCAGGCTCTGGCCGGGGTTCGTCGCGGTCCACATCGTCGCATTCGATCCGTCGTTCGCCGCAGAGGCCGGGTCCGCGCCCGGCGCCGAAGCCGCAGCGGGCCGGCAGAGCGCGAGATTGACGGTCGGCATGCTTGCAGACAGGCGCGTGGTCAGCATCAACTGTGCGTCTGGCGACAGCGTGTCGGAGCGGTCGGGTGAATCGATCCGCATCGCCGGTCCCGACAATAGGGTCACCGTCGTTCCCTCCGGCCGTACCGCGATCCTGACCGTGCTGCCGCGCCAATGCACTGCGCCCAGCGTGACGCCGCCGAGCTGCGGCGGCAGCGACGGGTCCAGCCACAGAGCGTCGGGTCGCCAGCGAATCCCGGCATAGCCGTAGAGGAATTCCTGCAGGAATCCGCCGGCGCCGGTCAGGAAGGTAAAGGCACCGCCGAAGCGGGCCTCGGCGAACTGGCTGTAGGGTGGCCGCAGGAACGGGTCGAGGCTGCGGCGGGTGAAGCTATAGGCGGCGCATCCCGGCGCGCCGATTTGCGAGGCTATGATGGAATGGATGGCGTCGGTCATCGAGGGACCGTTCGGATCGGTATGCGGCGCGTAGAAATCGAGATTCGCTAGAGCCGCGCCCGGCGGCAGCGGCGCTTCCCAGGGATAGGACAGCAGGGTCACGTCTGCCTGCTTGATCGGGCCGCCGGCATAGCCGGCATATTCGGCGACCACTCCGTCTCTGGCGGCAGGCTGGCTCCGCAGATCGTGCGCGGCCTGGGCCCAGGCGGGGTTCGATGTGCGGCCGAGCGCCACGGCTGCATCGGTTGCGATCCCCAGAGACCGGCGCGCCGCCTGGTTGGTAAAGGCACTATCGTCGACCAGGCTGCCGCCGCCCGCCAAAACGCTAATTCCACCGAAGCGGCCGCGCATCAGCACGTCCTCGTCTGGCGGGACTACCTCCCGGATGCTGCGCGAGCCGTCGCTGTTGGGAGTCGAACGCGACACCCAGAAATCGGCAATGCCTGTCAGCAAGGGAAAGGCGTGATCGAGCCAGACCCTGTCGCCGGTTGCCAGCCAATATTGCCAAGCAGCCAGCGCGATATCGCCGTTTATATGAATCTCGTGGCCGAAGCCCGGGATGGGCACTGCCTCATCGCCCGACAAGGCGCTCTCCCACGGGAAGCGCGCGCCACGCAGGCCCGTCCGATCGGCGAAGGCACGCGCGGCGGGCAGCCGGTCGATCCGGTATTGCAACAAGCGCTCGGCAATGTCAGGAGCGGTCGCCAGATAGACAGGAAACATCCAGCTCTCGCTGTCCCAAAAGACATGGCCCATATATCCGTCGCTCGACAAGCCGCCGGGAGATGGCGCCCAGTCGAGATCGTCGCGGGCGCTGGCGAACAGTGCGAAAAGGGCGGCCCGCGCCGCATCCTGCAGGCCGGAATCACCGTCGATCTCTACATCGGCCGCCCACAGCTTAGCCCACTCAGCATCTGAAACTTGCCGGGCGCTATCATAACCAAGCCGCCCTTCGCCCTCGGCCGCTGCAATAGCGCGGTCGTGCGGCGACGCCCCGGTATCGGGATCCGCGGAGACGGCCACGCCGACCGATTTGAGGACTTCGTAAGGCTGGCCAGCGGTCACATCGAGTTCAACCTGCTGCGCAACGCCGCTCTCGGGCGCAGGTGTCGCCGGACTCACGGGACCGCTCGCGCCTGTCAGCGTCGATGCCAGCGTCGCGGTAACTCCAATCAAGTCGGTTTTCAAATCGAGATATTGAGTTGCGCCGGCGTGGCCCGCTTGAGTTGCCTGAATCAGACGGCCGGTCTGCGGGTCGATCGTATCCGTGATCGTCACGCGGCCACTAAAGCTTGGTAAGAAGCGCAACCTGACTAGGGCTGCGTGCGGATGCGCACGATCCGCCACTACGTCGTAGTGCAGTTCGACCCTGCGGCCGGCCGGGGAAACCCAAGCGACATCGGTCGAGACGGTTCCCGTGCGCAGGTCGAGGCTCTGCCGGTATCTTTCGACGATTCCCTTGTCGAGAGCGAACGAGCCGCTGCCGTCGTCATAACTGAGGCTCGACCATGCCGGGAGCGATGCTCGCTGCTCGACCTTGGCGCCCCAAGGCAGCAACTTGCCCATGCCGAACAGGCCCTGGACCGCCGATAGTGTCGGCACCGGAATATTGCGATATCCCTGGCCGTCGAACGGGATGCGCGCGCCCAGGTAGCCATTGCCGGTAAAGGCCGGCGCCAGGCCCGGCGTAGCGTAGCTCTCGGTCGTCAGAATGAAGCCGGATCGTGACTCTTCCGCTAGCACCGATCCGGCGATCGTCATCGCGACGAGAATCAGTGCAAATCCGATTGGCCGGTGCGGCGCTATGGTCAGGCTTCCTCCCGTCCTGGGACACTGTAGCCAAGTTGGTTCGACAGCCCCCGCGTAAAGCTCAGGAGTGCCGTAACCTGCGGGCTGCCTTTTGCGCAATCCAGCGACGCCGAAGGTCCCAGCAGCGCCACGGCCAATTGAACTTCCCCGGTATAGTCGAATACCGGGGCACAGACAGCGGCGATGCCGGGCCAGGGGTTGCCGTCGGTGGAGGCGAATCCCGACTGTCTGATCGCACTCAACTCCCGATCCAACTCGCGCAGGGTAATGTCTTGTTTGGCCTGTTTAAGCTCGTCGGCAACGCGCTTTGCGATCAGTTGCTTAGGCAGGAAGGCGGCCCAGACCTTGCCGGTCGCGGTGGCGCTGAGGGACAGGACGGTCCCCGGTTTGCTGTTGGTCGTGATGTTGTGTGACGATTCGATGCTGCGGATCACGGTCGGGCCGTATGTCCCCCAGACCGTGATGGCTACGCCCAGATCCAGCGACTGTGCCAGGTCTGCGATCGCTTCGCTCGCCAACTGATAGGGTTCAAATCCGCGCAGGCGCGCCAGGCCCAAATGCAAGGCGAACCAGCCAAGCCGGTAGAGACCGCTGGCGCCGTCCTGCTCAACCAGCCCGATCTTGCGGAAACTGACGATGTAGGGATGCGCCTGGCCGGGCGGCATCCCGGCGGCGTCGGCGATATCGCGCAGCATCATGGGCCGGGTCGATTCCGCCAGTACGGCCAGAATGCGCCCGGCAACCTCGACCGACTGCACACCGCGTCCGGTCGGTGCCTCGCCGAGAATATCCAAGGCCGGGTCCTTTGCCACCACCAAGGTGCAGTCTCCGAATTACTGATTAGAGATTGACGGATGAATTAGTTTTCGCCTAACCATCATCCCAAGGCAAGCAATAGATGGGAGCGAGACGATGGCACTGGCGAAGCGGACCATCCGATATGGCGGGGCGATGCTGGATCACAATGAGATCGATGCCGTCGTCGGCGTTATGAAGGCCGAATACGGCATGGTCGTCGGCCAACATGTGAATTCGTTCGAGACGCGTTGCGCCGAGATTTTGGGTCACAAATACGGCGTTATGGTCAATTCCGGCTCCTCCGCCCTGATGCTTGCGATGCGGATGATCGGCGCGCCCAAGGGTTCCGAGGTCATCACACCGGTTCTGACTTTCTCAACCGACGCGGCTTCGATCGTCCATGCTGGCTATGTGCCGGTTTTCATCGATGTCGTGCTCGACACCTATCAGATCGATCTCGACAAGATCGAAGAAATGATCACATCCAAGACCAAGGCGATCCTGGTGCCGAACCTGGTCGGGGGAGTCCCCGATTGGGATAGGCTGCGCGCCATTGCGGACAAACATAAGCTGGTGCTGATCGAGGATAGCTGCGACACGCTGGGCGCTGAGCTTCGTGGCACGCCGACCGGCAAGCGGGCTGATATCACCGTGACCAGCTTCTCGATCTTTCACATCATCACCTGCCTCGGCAACGGTGGATTGGTTGCGGTCGACGACGAGAAGCTATGGGATTGGGGCCTGATGGCCCGCGCCTGGGGCCGGTCGTCGGAGAAATACCTCCACGGCACCAAGCAGGCCGACAGCGACGGCCGCTTCCTCGAAGACCTGGACGGCGTACCCTATGACGGCATGTTCATCTTCGAGGATGTCGCCTATGGCTTTATCCCGAACGAGGCGGGCGCGGCCTTCGGCCATCAGCAGCTCAACAAGCTGGAGCATTTCTTCCAGCTGCGCGACAGCCGCTTTCAGAAGCACGCAAAGTTTCTGGAGCGCCACACCGACGTGTTCGTGAAGGCCAAGCTGCTGGACGACGTCAAGACGAGCTGGATCTGCTACCCGGTCCAGCTTCGCCCGGAACTGGGCTGGAGCCGGCGCGATCTGCAGGTCCATCTTGAGGAAAACGGGATTTTCACCCGAGTGATTTTCTCGGGCAACATCACCCGTCACCCGATGATGAAGGGCGTTGAATACCGGGCCGCACCGGGCGGCTATCCGGTTGCCGACCAGATCATGGAGCAAGGGTTGATGCTGCCCTGTCACCCGACCATGACGGACGAGGATTGCGAGTATCTCTATCAGGTGCTGGAGGACTGGATCGGGATACAGCGCCGGCGCAACTGAGACATGGCCGCGTATGACTACATCATCGCCGGCGCAGGTTCGGCCGGATGTGTGCTGGCCAATCGGCTGTCAGCCGATCCGTCGGTCAGCGTGCTGCTGCTGGAAGCCGGGGGCAGGGACAACAGCCCGCTGATCCGCGCGCCCGGTGGGCTGCTGCCGATTATGATGGCCGGGCTTTATGCCTGGAAATACCAGACTGTGCCGCAGGCCCATCTCGACAACCGCGTGCTCTACTCACCGCGCGGAAAGGTGTTGGGCGGGTCGAGCTCGATCAACGGCATGGTCTATTGCCGGGGAACGCGGTCGGATTATGACGGTTGGGCGGCAGCGGGAAACGACAGCTGGTCCTATGACGAGGTCATGCCCTATTTCCGCCGGGCCGAGACCTATGCGCCGGGCGTGGACGAATATCACGGCGGCGACGGCCCGGTTCAGGTCAGCCGGCCCGGCATCCGCCATCCGCTATCCAAGGCCTGGGTCGCGGCGGGTGAGGCAGCGGGATATGCCTATAACCCCGACACCAACGGCGCGGTGCGCGTCGGCTTCGGCCCGGTCGACCTCACGGTCGGCAACGGCCGTCGGTCGAGTTCGGCCAGCGCTTACCTCAAGCCGGCGCTCCGCCGTCCCAATCTCACGGTCGTCACCGGCGCGCTGGTCACCCGCGTACTGTTCGATGGCCGCCGCGCCACCGGAGTCGAATACATCCATGACGGACAGATCGTAAGGACGCTGGCCGGCCGCGAAGTGATCCTCTCTGGCGGCGCGATCAATACACCGCAATTGCTGATGTTGTCGGGTGTCGGCGACGGCGATCATCTCAGGGAACACGGCGTCCCGGTGGTCGCCGACCTTAAGGGCGTCGGCCGCAACCTGCAGGACCATCTGGCCGGGGCGGTCCGGATCGGCTGCTCGGTCCCGATCTCGCTCTACAACTATATGAGCCCGATCGCCGGCGCTTTGGCGCTCGGCCGCTATCTGCTGTTCCGCACCGGGCCGCTATCCAATGCGGGGATGGAGGCGGTGGCCTTTGTCAATTCGCGTCCCGGGCTGAACGAGCCCGACCTCAAGTTTCATTTCGCCATGGCGCTCTACCAGAACAACGGGCGGGAATTCGTCCGGCGGCATGGTTTCTTCGCCCACATCAATGTTGTGCGCCCCGAAAGCCGCGGGCGCATCAGCTTGGCCTCGGCCGACCCTGCCGCCCCACCGCTGATCGACCCCAACTTCCTTGCCGCCGAAAGCGACCGCGTGCGCCTGCGCGAAGGCATCCGCATTGCCCGCGACGTCTTCCGGCAAAAGGCTTTCGACCCCTATCGCGACGAAGAAATCGCGCCGGGCGAGGGCGTGCAAAGCGACGCCGAGATCGACGAATATATCCGCGCCCGGGCCGAAGCCGACTATCATTCGGTCGGCACCGCTCGGATGGGCGACGATCCGCTGGCTGTGGTCGACAGCCGGCTGCGCGTACACGGGCTGGAGGGACTGCGCGTCGTCGATGCCTCGGTGATGCCGACCATGGTCGGCGGCAACACCAACATGCCGGTTATCATGGTGGCCGAGAAGGCAGCAGACATGATTCTCGATAAGTCGCCCTGATGCCATCGCAGTGCGAAATGAAGGCCGCGTTGCAGGCCTATATCGACGGCTTCAATGCCGGGGACGGCGACGCCATCATGGCGCTGTTCGCCGCCGATGCGGTTATCGAGGACCCGGTCGGGTCGCCGTTGAAATCCCGGGCTGAGTTCGAGAGCTTCATCCGTCAGGGCGTCACGTTTGGGGCCAGCTTGGCTTTATCCGCGCCGATCCGCGGTTCGCACGGGAATGCGGCGGCCATGGCATTCACCGTAAGTTTCACCAGAACGGAACGCGCTATACGACTAATTCGCTGGATGTGATGAGCTTCGACGCCAGCGGAAAGATAGTGCGGATGGACGGCTATTGGGGCCCGCAAGACGTCAGTATCGCTTAGCCGATCTGTTCGACATCGACCTCGACGGTCAGATGCTGGATCGAGCTTCCAATAATGACCCCCTGCAAGGGGCTCACATCGCCGTAGTCGCGGCCCCAGGCCAGAGTAATCAAGTCCGAAGAGCCGGCTCGGCCGTTCGTGGGGTCCATATCCAGCCATATGTCACCGCCGCACCAGACCGACAACCAGGCATGGGATACGTCGGCGCCCACCGCCTTGGGCTTGCCGGGCGGAGGCCTCGTGTGCAGATAGCCGCTGACATAGCGCGCGGCCAATCCGAGCGAGCGCAGGCAGGCGATCTGAAGATGCGCGAAATCCTGGCAGACTCCGCGCCGGTTTTCCAATACTTCCGATACCGGTGTCGAGATGGTCGTCGCGTCGGGGTCGAAGGTGAATTCGTCATTAATCCGGGTCGTGAGGTCGAGAACTGCCTTTCCGATCGGACGCCCCTTCGGGAAAGACGGCAAGGCGAAGTCCCTCAAATCGCCGCTGACCGTGACCTTCGGTGAGGTGAAGGCAAATACGCTTGCGGCGCGTGAGCCATCGTCCGGCGCGGTGATCAAGAGTTCTCGCAAACTCTCCCAAGGGGCGTTCAACTGGGACACCGCCGGCCGCTTCGTATCCACCACGATGTCGATTTCGGTGCGAACCGAAAGCCGCATATGCGGCTCGTGCATCTCCAGATAGGTCGTCGGGTTGCCGAAATAATCCTGGTGTTCGCTGATCACCGACGGCTTGGGTTCGACCTCGATGCGAGAGCCGCGCACGCGCTGAACGTCGGTCGGCCGGGGCGTCAGATGCAGCAGGTGATGAGCCAGCATGATGTCGTTGCCGTAGCGGTATGCGCTGGAGTGGCGCACGCGATAGCGCACGCTATCCGGCTGAGCCGCTGCGGATGTTTTAGGCCGAGCGGATGAGGACATGGGTGAAATAGGCCTGGGTCAATAGATCGGACACTTGCGGGATCAGCATATCGAGTCGGGCAAATGCGGGACGCAAGGGATCGCCGATATCTTTGCCGACACCGCGTATTGTACGTTGTTGGCAGGCATTGGCGATTGCGTCCGGGACGCCATCACGCGCCGAAAGCGCTATATGGACCGCGGAATCGATTAAACCGCGGCTGGCGGGCAGAGATCCCGACGGTCGGGGTAATGCCCCCAAATGGTCGGCCAGAGCGGTCAGCTGAAAGACCAAGCTGCGCGGATCCGCATCGTTTGCGAGTACTGCGCTCAGCATGGCGGCGCGATCGAACCCGCTTTCGGGCTGATCCGGCGGAGCGCCGGTAAGGCTGCCCGCACCCTGGCTGCCGCGCGGATCGGTCAAAGCGAGAATCGCCGCGAGCAACCTGCGCTCTTCGACCGGGCGTCCCTCGATCGGAGCGTTCGGCGCCTTGGGCAGGCCGCGCATCATCTCGACAAGCGAGATCGCCCGCTCGAGATGTTTGCCGATTTGGAGAAAATGCCAACCGGCATCGCGGGTCATGCTTTCGCTGACTGCTCCCGACAGCGCGGCGCTAAGCGTGATCAGCTCCTCAAGGCGCAACAGCAATCGGACCGGCGGCGCACGTCCCACCGGTTCTTGAATATGCCGGTCCAGCGCCATGAAAATCCGCCAGCAATCATACGGCATCCGATCGCGCACACGGCGAGCCGCCAGGACGAGGCGCTGGAAACTGGCGATGACCCCGCTGGGATGGTTGGGGTCGAGCAGTGCGGCCTGTACCAGAGATATCGGCTGGAACGAGTGCGGGTGTTCGATAAGCGGAACCAATTCCCGCCACGCCGCCAGATTCAGGATCGGTTCGGCGTCGCGGTAGCGCCAAGGTTGAATGGCGTCGGTTACGCCGATCAGCAGTGTTCTCAACAGCCGAACGATATTGTCCGCGCGCTCGGCATAGCGCGCTACCCAGAACAGACCGTCGGCAACGCGGCTCGGCAATTCCCCGCCCGTTGCGCGGCGAAGGCCGATCTGGGGCAGGGGGGCGATGTTGCTCTGTATCGCTTGTGCGGCGGCTTCGCGTTCGCCGTTTGCCACGACCCAGCTATCCTTGCTGCCGCTGCCCAACTGCATCGAGATGATCGGCGTGTCGTTGGGTGCGGTGCGGGTCAAGCCGCCGGGCATCACAGCGAAACCATCGCCGATAGCTGCGACGAATACCCTGAGGATCATTGCCCGAGGTTCGAGCTTTTCACCGTTCCAGACCGGGACTGTCGAAAGGCGCGCGCGTTCCTGGCCGACAAAACTGACCGGTTGAAGCGCAATTTTTTCGGCCAGTACATCGCGTTCGGCACGCGACAGGTTGCCTCCGAAAACCGGCCGGTGACTGGTCGGGGAAAAAGCTGGTTTGATGACCAGCGTGTCCAAATGGCTCAGCACATAGGACCGGTCTTCGTCCTTGCCGCACCACCAGGTCGGAACGTCGGGTAGTTCGAGTGGTGCGCCGATGATCTTAGGGGCCAGTTCTGCCAGCAAGGGTTTGAACGCGGCGGCTTCCATCACACCGCTGCCCAAGGCGTTGGCCATGACGACGTTGCCTGCGCGAACGGCCTCCATCAATCCAGCGACGCCCAGGGCGCTGGTCGCCCGCAACTCGATGGGATCGCAGAAATCATCGTCCAAGCGCCGCAGGATGACCCCGACCTTTTCCAACCCGCTCAGCGTTTTGAGATAGACCTGCCGGTCGCGGACGGTCAGATCGTTTCCTTCGACCAGCGTCAGTCCCAGATGCCGGGCGAGATAGACATGCTCGAAATAGGTTTCGTTGTAAGGACCGGGGGTCAGCAGCACGACGCGTGCGGTCTGTCGGCCGGGAAGCATCGCATAGAGACTTTCGCGGAAAGCCGCGAAAAAGGGCGCTAGCGGCTGAACCAGTCCCTGGCCGATACAGTCGGCCAATACGCGCCCGACCACGCTTCGGTTTTCCAGCGCATAGCCGGCGCCGCTCGGCGCCTGGGTGCGATCGGACAAAATATGCCATTGCCCGGACGGCGAGCGGGCAAGATCGAAGGCGGAAAAATGGAGGTAAGTGTCGCCGGGCAAGCGCGTGCCGCGGCAGGGATAGAGGAACCGAGAATTGGCGTGCAGTAAGGCCGGTGTAAGTTTGCCCTCCGCGATCATCCGCTGTGGGCCGTAAATATCCGCCAGCATCGCGTTCAGCATTTGGGCGCGTTGGATGACGCCGGCCTCGATCGCACTCCACTCCTCGGCGGGAATAACGAGCGGGATCAGATCCAGCGGCCAGGGCCGTTCGGCACCCTGGGGGTCGCCGTAGACGGCGTAGGTGACGCCATGCTGGCGCAACAATTGGACAGCTTCGTCGCGCCGATCTTCGAGCATGACCGGGTCGAGCGGCGACAGCCTGCCCATCAGCTTTTGCCAATGGGGGCGAACCTGCCCCGTCCCGGTCACCATCTCGTCGAAGATGGCCTCCGGCTTGGGGGCGGACGCGCTTTCGCTCGTCAACTCCGTCACATTCTGCCCGATCTTGTTGCAGTGCAAAGTCGTGCCTTCGATCTGAGGTCGAGTCAACCGGCGGATCGATGCAATAATGTCTCATGCGGCCAATTAGCCGTTATTACCGTCCCTATATTGGCGGCGCTCCACAATTCTTTTGGTTAGATTAGAATGACGCGCAATAACTCTCAGAATCTTAAGGGGAGATCGCGATGAAAGCCTGGGCCGTTGTCGCAGCGGGGAAGCCACTTGAATTAATCGAATTACCGACGCCCGAACCGAAGGGCAGCGAGGTTTTGCTGGCGGTGACCCATTGCGGCGTCTGTCATTCCGACGTGCATTTCTGGCACGGTTCATACAACCTGGGAGCAGGAAAGATACTGCGGATACAGGATCGCGGCGTGACGTTGCCGCGTGCGCCGGGTCATGAAATCGTCGGCCGGGTTGTTGCGATGGGCCCGGACGCCGCCGGTATTTCGGTCGGCGATATTCGCATCGTCTATCCCTGGATCGGCTGCGGTGCATGTGACCGTTGTCGTGAGGGACAGGACAATATGTGCACCGAACAGCGCAGCCTGGGCGTCGTTCAGCACGGCGGTTTCGGCAGCCATGTCGTGGCGCCGCATCCGCGCTATCTGGTCGACCCCGGTACAGTCGATCCGGCGGTTGCCGCCACCTATGCCTGTTCGGGCATTACCGTTTACGGCGCGGTGCGCAAGGTTTTGCCGATGCCGCCGGACGATCCGGTGGTGCTGATCGGGGCCGGCGGGTTGGGGCTCTCGGCGATCGCCATGCTGAAAGCGCTGGGCCACCGCAACATCATCTCAGTCGATATCGGGGCCGACAAGCGACAGGCGGCGCTGGATAGCGGCGCGACCGCTGTGGTGGACGGTGCGGCTGAGGATGTGACCCGGGCCATCATGGCCGCGGCGGGCGGACAGGTGAAAGCGGTTATCGATTTCGTGAACAACGACGACAATACCGCGAGTTCCGGCTTTCGAGCGCTGGCAAAAGGCGGAAAGCTGGTCGTGGTCGGGGTTTCGGGCGGTCAGATTACCTTGGCGCTGTCTGAGGTGGTTCTGCGCTGCCTGACGGTCGAAGGCAGCCTGACCGGAACCCAGCAGGATCTGAGGGAGGTGGTGGCGCTTGCGCAAAGCGGCAAGCTGAAACCCCTGCCGGTGACGCGTCTTCCCAAGGACGAAGCCAATCAGGCTCTGACGCGCCTGGAACAGGGCAAGGCTACAGGTCGCCTCGTTTTGGTCTCCGAATAAAGGGAGTCGGGGGGCCCGCAACAACCGGTACCGACACTCCCTCATAGCTGAGATCTGAGATCTGAGGTCCGGCGCTGGACCGTTGCGGGTGCAGCTGCTTTCTCGTGCACGCTGTTGGCACAAGATTGACGCTTGACGCATAGCGTCAATCTCAATCCGATTGAAAATGCTTGATCCGGAGCTATCGAGACAAAAAAACGGAGAAATCCGCATCGCCGAGGAAAAGGCAGTTCCGGTGATCGCACGGCTACCGGTACGGGCCAGCGTGATCCGCTCTGACCTGCCGAACATCGCATAAAGCCTCGAATGGGCGGTACAAAAGCACCCCCCGGCGCTAACGCATCGGGAGTGTCGGCTTCCTTGGTTGCGGGGGCAGAATTAAGCCGAGACTGACATTTGCTAAGTACTTACATTTAAAAGGAGTTCCTAAAAATCCGCAAGCCACTCAACTGCAGTCTTGAGGCATGGTGGTAGTCGACTTATGCAACAGAGCACGGATCATTCAAACCGGATGTAACAACGGACGATGACTATGACCGCCTTGGAGGGAAAGCGGTCTGTCGGCTCTTGGTTCGAAAGATGTCAGAAGCTGCCGTTCCGCAGACACCGGTGTCGCCGTTTGTTGCCGAGGTGCTGCCCTCGGGAGGGGTTAGCGCCATGGCGGCTGTCATCATGAAGGCCGATCGCTGGAACGCCGGCATTGCCTCAATGCAGGCCGGCAGCCCGGACGACTGGCGCGGCGTGGCAGGCGCTTCCAACTTGGTGCACGTCAATCAGGAGGCGCTGGCGGCGTGCCTTGAGGCGGCAGCCAAGGCGAAGAAAGGCCGGCGCTGTACGATCACCGTGCCGGCGCAGTAGGGTTTGAAACGCTTGCAATCAATGCTTATAATATCAGCAATGATTGCGAGGTGGCTATGGCAAGTATCACGATTCGAAATCTCGACGATCCTCTGAAGGCGCGGCTGCGCATCCAAGCGGCGATCCATGGCCGTTCGATGGAGGACGAAGCGCGGGATATTCTCCGTTGCGCGCTCAGCCGCGAGCCGTCGCCGCAGCGTAATTTGGCGACCGCTATTCGTGCCCGCTTCGCGCCGCTTGGCGGGGTGGAACTGCCTACGGTTCCCCGCGAGCCGATGCGCGCGCCGCCGTCCTTCGACGAGTGATCCTTCTCGATACAAACATCCTGTCCGAGCTAATGCGGCCGACGCCCGAGGCGGCGGTTGAGAAGTGGCTTGCAGACCAACCTGCCGCCAGCGTGTTCGTCTGCGCCATCACCGAGGCCGAGCTACGCTATGGCCTTGCCCTCATGCCGCCCGGTAAGCGGCGATCGGCACTTGTCGCCGAGATCGAGGACATGCTGGGGGAGGACTTCAGCGGTCGCATCCTACCCTTTGATAGCCCGGCAGCTGTCGCCTTCGCTGAGATCGCGGCCGAGCGCCGCCAGACCGGCCGCCCAATTTCACAGGCAGATGCCCAGATAGCCGCAATCGCGCGGTCGCGCGGAGCGGCGCTAGCCACACGCAATGTGCCGGATTTCGAGGGATGTGGGGTCGAGATAATTAACCCTTGGAGTTCGGCTTCATGACGGACAATAAGTAGTAGCCCATCGTCGCAGCGAGGGGGGCATGTCGGATCATATCAGAATTCGTTTATGGGCGGTCGTCGGGCCCCAAGTGTTTTCCTGAGCGACGTGTAGATAGCCGCGCTGATCGTCTGCTATCGAAAAACCCTGAGCACCGCGCGAATGGCGATGTTGGGTCGAGAGCAGTCAGTCACTAGAGGTATTGTAGCATTCTGTTGCGCCACCAGGCGGCCGGCCATCGGCGCGAACATCGATGTGCATGCCTGGGCTTGCTTCGTGACAGAGTCTGATGAATTTTGAAAACTTGGTCCGGTTGGCGAGGCTCTTGCCTTTAGAGGCAATTTAGGAAGTTCTAGAAAACTGCGTCTTTCGTAAGTCGATTGGCAGCGCGGCGAAGTAACATTCTATCGTAAATAATGCCCAATATTTCTACGACGCCGTCACTTGCCACTCGGTATATAATCAGGTGCCTTGGACTTCCTATTCTGTCTTCACGCTCAACGTGATGTCGACTGTTTTTAATATGATAGACTTTGATACCTGGCGGCCGCGGTATCTCGCGCGACCCTAGGGCAAACGGATTTTCAGCAATGCCTTCAATTGCCTGATCGAGAAGACGATCATAGCGATTGGCAACGACTTTTCCCCACTGTCTGATGCTCTCAATTCGAATGCTAACGAGCGCATCTTCCGCAGCTTTAGCCAGACGATAGCGCACTAGCCGATCATCATATCTTCGTTATCTGGTTCAGAGTCTGGCGTTCCGAGCCGCTCTCTAACCCGAGAGTTGATACGACTGCGAAGAGATCTTGCGTCATCCGTTGATCGGATGTCGGTGTATTGACCTTGTTCAATATCCCTAATCCCCGTCAATGCGGCAGCCCGGATCTCATCGAGATATGCTTCTTCTCGAGACAGGGATGCCTGATAACGGCGAAGAGCTTCGCGAATTACCTCGCTAGCATTCTGATGCCGGCCGCCATTAACCTGACTATCAACGAACTCAGACAAATGATCTGTTAGCGAAAAATTACGTCCCGGCATTACGAGTTCTCCATATTTTTCATATAGAGTGATATCAAAGATTGACAATATCGGCAAGCGTGAGCCGAACAGAACGGTCGATCTCAATGATGTTCCGGCGCTCGGTTCGGCGCATTTCCCGGCACAGCATCGGTCTTAGGCCTTTTTGTTAGCGATACTCGGCCCAGCGCTCCATTAATTTATAAGGCGTCGATCAGTGGCGTAAGACTGGAGTGGGGGATAGCGCCATAAGTCAAAAAGCTATTGCGACAGGCAAAGCCCTGGAGAGGAGGACGGTGATGTAACCTGAAACCTTTCGAAGCGGTCCAGAGGGTTCGACACCCTCCCGGCAAAGGCGCAGCCCGCCAGCCGGAAGCGATTGCCGGTATAGTGCACACCCAGTCGCCGCCCGCAGGTCCCGCAGAGGAGCACGCCCTGCAACAG
>Ga0182030_10008129_pt1 | contig 21778 bp, 14 predicted proteins | sample 812S3MmetaG_FD_121299 | JGI IMG/M metagenome (GOLD analysis project Ga0182030, IMG submission 121299) | Permafrost microbial communities from Stordalen Mire, Sweden - 812S3M metaG (Illumina Assembly) | ecosystem: Environmental > Terrestrial > Soil > Wetlands > Permafrost | place: Sweden... | reverse complement strand
GGAGTAAGCTTCTTGCCCTCCGTTGACGGCGACAACGATGTTCGGCGCGTTCTGAGCGAAGTCCATCGAGGAGGGCGTGAAGTTGGGCAGAATGGTGCCCGAAGCCGGCGAGGCGTTCAGGTTGGTGTGGCGGAAAGCACCGACGTTGTTCACGCTGCTGATGAGCGGAACACCCTGCGAGGGGCTGATGAGCGTGGAGACCGAGGTCTCCTCGATGCCGTTGGCTCCGACCGTCCAGTCGATCACCTGGCGCTTATCCACATTGGATACGTCCTGGGTCTCCCACAGCGCATTCGATGTTCCGTAAAACACGTGGTTCGAGTTGTACGGATCGATGACCAGTGCGCCAATCCAGCTTCCAAACTGCGCAGCAGTCAGATCGCACGAGCCTTGATAGCAGGATGAACCGCTCCACCAGGGAGCGAGCGCGTCGGTGCGCGAAGAGAAGTTGTAGAGCGGGCCTGGCTCGCCCCAGTTCGGTTCGGAACCAATAGGCCACCAGGTAGCGCCGGCGTCCGTGCTGCGGAAGATCTCCTCGCCCGGCCACCCCCGAGCCAACGTGGCGACCAGGACATTCTTGGGGTTCATCCGGTCAACGGAGACCGCGCTGAAGCCGAAGCGCTGGTCGGAATGGACGCCGCCTTGGGTGCTGGACCACTCATCGTCGGGCGAAATTGCGACCCAAACTTTGGTAACGGTGTTGTACTTGTATAGTGCGCCGGGGGAAACGCCAAAGTAGTTCAGGTTGTCTGGGCCGGTTGCGAAGGCGTAGGTGATGTAGAGGTTTCCGTCTGGAGACATGTCGTAGTTGGTGGGATAGAACCCGGTCGGCTGTCCCGCAACCGCGCTCCAGGTCGCGCCGCCATCGCCGCTGCTGTAAAGCCCGACGTTGGTATCGGAGACGCCTGCATAGATGGTCTCTGCGAGCTTCCCCATAGGTCCGATTAGATTCGCCTTGGGCACGAAGGTCTCGAAGATGACCCCTACACCGCTGGTGGGACCGGCGACCGGGAAGCTGGTTACCTGAATCCAGGTGTTGCCAAAGTCCTCGCTCCGCCAAAGTCCGTTGTCGCGCGATCCAAAGTAGATCTCACTATCTTTCTGGGGATTGACCGCAAGCCGCTCGCCGGAGAACCTGCCATACTGTTGGGCGCCCATCTGGATGGGCATGTTGACCCTGGTAAATGTCTTGGCTCCGTCCTGCGAGCTGAGGATTGCACCGTTGGGCTGCGCCGACTGGTCAGAGTTGCCCACGGCAATGTAAACGCGCAGCGGATTGGTGGGATCGACGGCTATGCTCTCGACACCGGTCAGGCTCGAGTCGCTGGCGCCGAAGAGGTCGGTCAGCGGCACCCATACTCCGCCGCTGGCAGTGGATCTCTTGTAGGCACCGCCCACATCCGTGCGAGCATAGAAGGTGCCGGACGTCTTGTAGTCGGGAATGATGTGGGTAATGAATCCGCCGCCCACAATCTTCACATTTTGCCAGTTGTACGCGGTCGTGCTTTGCGCATACGTGGTCATGCTGGCCACGCCAACGATCAGGGATGCAACAAGGGCGGCGCTACGGCGCAACCCGGCCCGCAGCCCAGTGTTCGGATGGTAAACCTGTTCTGACATATAGGAATATCCTCGAGTCGGTTGTAGCCCGCGTGAGAAGCTGGCCAGAAGGCCTACAGGCTGGTTGTCCAACCGGCCTGCGCTGCTGGCCGGAAAGGGAGGTGGACGGGGCTTTGCGGCTGATTCGGGAGAGCCGTTCGAAGGAACGGCTTTGCGTCATCTCGACCGAGTCCCTAACTGGATATCTTGTCCCCGACAAGCGTGTACCTGGACAAGCGCTGAGGGGACGGTGCTGGCAAATCGAAGTCGCTTGCCAGACTCTGAAATCGGAGTACTTCCTTCACGGCACACAGGCATCTGCCGAAGACTGTTGCTCAAATGAGCGAGCCGCAACTGCATTCGCAGCATGGGTGGTGCCGCTATTCACGAGGAATTGTACGTTGATAACTCCTCGTGAACGGAGCCTTATGAAACTCGTTGTGAACTGTATGGGGAAAAGACAACATTTGAAAACGTAATTTTTGCACCTTTTGGTTAAACTTCGTTTTGTACTACGTACATCATTGAAAATACTACATTTAAACCTATTTGCGTTCCGCTGTTACATCCTCTGAATTGCAGGTTAATTGTCAACCTGCAAGCCGTTCTCTCTTCAGGTCAGCAATTTCACCCTGTTTGCTCCCCACCCATTTTGCTGCTGAAGACGCTCACGGGATGCAGCTTGCTGAACCAAGCCATAGAACGCCAATCGATCCCGATGTTTCGTGACTTTTCGCCAGATCTGCGTAATTGAACCGGCCAATTCACTCATCCAATCAATTGTGTCCCACAGATTCGGATCTCTATCTGATCAGTACTACAGTTGTAGATCGAAGTATGCGGAAGGAGCTGGGGTCTTCAGGCCCCTGAAAGAGGGCAAATTTGAAGGACCATTAGGCCCGGGCATTTGTCCTCGGTTCCCAAACCAGAATCAAACACGCCTGTAGTATCAGGGCCAATGTCAACCTCCATACTTCAGACAAATCGCTCCTCCGGTAGCTTGAGAGCAGAGAGCGGGTGAGGTTCAGTCTGGTTGAAGCATTACACTTGAGCGATATGGCAGGGAAGCCGACTGAGGACGGTGATCTGAAGCGCCGAAGCGACCGGAGCGGTCCTCTGCTCTTGATCAGCGGAGCATGGGTTCTGCCCTTCCTAGGGATTTTCTTTTGGAGCTTCTCCGGCTCGGTAACCACCAAAGCCATAGCCTGCGTAGTTGCCGTGCTGATTGCTACCGTTCCGGCGCACTTGTATGCACATTTGCAGCGCAGCCGCCTGATTGCGTGCGCGGCGAAGTCCGAGGAGGAAGCGGCGCAACTGAAGTTGCAGTTGGAGACCGTCCGCTACCGTACGGCGCGCCTCAGGGAGGAGTTAAAGGCCGCAGACCGTCAGGCGCGGTTGTCGCACCAGCTCACACTGCTAGGCCAGTTCACAGCGGGATTCATGCACGAGTTCAACAATCCGCTGGCGATCGTGGCGGGGCGGATCGAGGTACTGCTCGATGAACGCAAAGAGGATGAAGCGTTGTGCGCTGATCTGGAACAGATGCTGAAAGAAACGCGCTACATGGCCAATATCGCCAGCACGCTTCTGCAGGCGCTGCGGCGCGAACGCGGTGGGGAGATATTCGAGGCATCGGTTCCACAGAAGGCGCTGGATGAGGCGCTGGCGGCACTGCGAACCTTGGCCAAGAGCCAGGGAGTGGAACTGGTGGCGGAGACTGGCGAGGCACCGCGTGTGGATGTGCCGGAGCATGTTGTTGGCGAGGTGGTTCGATGTCTGTTGAGTAATTCTCTGGAGGCGCTGAAAGGATGCGGCGGCGGAACCATTTGGGTGCGTCTGGAGCCTTATCGCACGGCGGGCGCAAAAGTCGTGGCCCGGATCGAAGACAACGGGCCGGGCGTGCCGGAGAGCATTCGCGAGCACCTCTTTGAACCCTTCGTTTCGCACAGCACAGGCCGTGAGCGGCTGGGGCTGGGACTCTTTCTGGCGGCCAGCCTGCTGGATATGTATGATGGGCGCATCCGCTATGAATGCCGGAACGGCGGCGGTGCCAGTTTTGTGATCGAGTTGCCGCCGACGCGATTTACCCGCGGTCAGCCTTACCACTGGTTTGCAGGAGGAACGACAGAGTGAGTCGCATTTTGGTGATCGACGACGAAGCCGCATTGGGCGAAAATATCCAACGAATGCTGCGGATGCCCGGGACGACGGTGTCGGTCTGCGTGGATCCTGTCAAAGGATTGGCAGAATCTCTTGCCTACCCGCCCGATCTCGTCCTGCTCGATGTGCGGATGGCGGGAATGTCGGGCGAAGAGGTCTTTCAAAAGCTGCATTCTGCCCATTCCAGCCTCCCCATTGTCTTCCTGACCGCCTTCGGCTCGGTGGAAGGGGCGGTTGCAGCGATGCGCAACGGTGCCTTCGATTACCTGCAAAAACCCTTCAAGCGCGAGGATCTGCTGCTCGTGGTTAAACGGGCGCTCTCCCACTCCAAATTGGAGCGCGAAGTGGAGACGTTGAAGGGGCGTCTGGAGGCTCTGGGCGAGTCGGATGCGGCTCAGTCGCGCAGCCCCATGATGCTGGATCAGATGGACAGATGCCGCAGGGCGGCGACGACCGACGCCACGGTGATGATTTTGGGCGAGAGCGGCACCGGCAAAGAGGTGACTGCACGCTTCCTGCATGAGCAGAGTCGGCGCAAGGACGGGCCATTTGTGCCGGTCGAGTGCAGTGCCATGCCCGGCTCGCTCATCGAGAGCGAGCTTTTTGGCTATGAGCGCGGCGCATTCACCGGAGCAGAGCGCACCAAAAAGGGGCTGATCGAGTCGGCTGACGGGGGCACGCTCTTTCTGGACGAGATTGGCGACTTGGGCGTGGAGTTGCAAACCCGGCTCTTCCGCTTTGTTGAAGAACGTGCGTTGCGGCGGCTGGGTGGTCTGGGGACCGTGAAGGTGGATTGCCGCATTTTATGCGCGACCAACCAGGATCTGGCCGCCAAGATCAAGGCGGGGAGTTTTCGTGAGGAGCTCTTCTACCGTTTAAGCGTAGTGACGGTCAAGCTGCCGGCGTTGCGTGAACGTCCAGAGGATATTCCCCATCTGGCACGGTTTTTTCTGGAGCGTTTCTCCCGGCGGTACGGCAAGAGTCTGTCGGGGTCGCCCAGGTTTTATGAGGCGCTGATGAGTCAGCGATGGCCGGGCAATGTTCGCCAATTAAAGAATGCGATGGAGAGGCTGGCGGCGCTGCATCCGGGCGGTGTGCTGGGGCCGGACGATCTGGCCGAGGATTTTCCGCCCGTTGCGGACGCAGCATCTGGTCTTTCCGCGCTCTGCTGGAAGGATGCGAGAGAACAGTACCTGGCTAGCTTTGAACTTTCTTATGCGCAAGCAGTGCTGGCGCGATGCAGCGGAAATGTGAGCGCTGCGGCGCGCGAGGCTGGGGTGGACCGGAAGACCTTTTACACTTTGCTGAATCGCGAGAAGGAACAGTCGGCTGGTGAATCGAATCCCCAAGCCAATCTGGATTGTGGGGAATGAAATCCCCAAGGGCCAGGGATGGTTTGTAGTAAGTGATTGATTTTACGGATCACTTACTTTGGCCTCTGCCGTGCTGTTGAATCACGCAGGAGCTCCCGCAAATGAAATTCTGGACCTCGAGTGTAAAAGCGATTCTGATAGGAATTGGTCTGATCCTGCTGATGCCCCAGCCAGCGAAAGCCATTCCGGCCTTTGCCCGCAAATTTGGCGTCAAGTGTTATACCTGCCACACCGTTGCGCCAGCGCTGAACAAGAACGGATATATGTTCAAGCGCTTGGGCTACCGGATGCCGCCGGACGAGATGGATGGAACCAAGCCCGCGCCACAGATCACCGCGCTGGACAAGGACATCAAGTTCAGCATTACCAACTCCATGGCGTTGATCTTGCAGGTCAGCGCCACCGCTGACAAGACAGTCGCCGACGTGGGCAACACCACTTCTGCTTCCTCTTCCACTTCGTGCGGCAGCAGTACCGCTTCGAGTTCATCCTGCACCAGCTTCAATCTGGACGAAGCAGCTCTGTTTATAGCAGGAGCTGTGCCCGAAACCGGCTTCTCCTATTTTGGGCACTATGAACTCTACCAGGATGGCAATAGCAATCTGGAACAAGGTTTTGGAGTCTATACAGGCGGCCGTGCCAACAGCAGTTATTTCATCAAGGCTGGCGAGATGCATATGCAGGAGGGCGAAGGAACCCGGGCTGCAATGTTTTATAACCTCTTCCCCGATCCGGCATACACCCTGACCAACGTCGACCCCATCAGCTTTTCTCTCGATCAGCACCCTGTGGGCATTGACGTCGGTTACACGCACGCATCGAATTACTTCAAGAATATCTTTGCTGTCTCGGCCAAAGTGACCAACGGGCTGAACGCCGATGGCAGCGAAATACTCGCCGACTCTACCAAGAATTCCAAGGACGTATGGGCTGATGCGGACTACTGGTTCGGACCCGATGGCGGTGTTACCGCGATGTTCTATCGTGGATCGAAAGACCAGATACAGAATGCAGGTGCCGACAACCAATTCACCTATCGCCCCACCTTCTACCGCACCGGCGTTTTCGGCAACTACCTGTTCTTTGACAAGCTCGATCTACTCGGCGGTTTCATCCATAGCCAGGACGACTGGCAGTGGGTGCAGGGCGGGCCGCTCTCGCATTACACGGCGAATACCTATCGCGGAGAGGCGGACTATTACGTCAAGACGGGTACTGTCATCATGGCTCGGCTCGACCGAGGAACCTCAAGCATCGATCCGCAACCCACTATGCATACGCGAGCATGGAGCATCGGCGGCGAACGTGCTCTCACTTCACTGGGCAACGTTGTGCTCCGCGCCTCATATAACCAGGAACACGATGGCGACCCGCTCGCATTGGTTGGCACTACCGACAAACTCTTTAAGCTGGATATCCGGTACATGTGGTAAGGAGAGAGAAATGTACAAAGCAATTCGCACAATGACCATCGCTTGTCTTTCAATTCCTCTGTTGCTGGCGGCGCAAAGCAGCAACGTAACGCTCCCGCAAGACAAAGGATCTGACAAGATCAACATCTCGGCCTACCCGCCGGAGCAGCAAAAGGGCTACAAAGTATTTACTGACAAGTGCTCCAAGTGCCACACCATCGCACGGCCGATCAACACCAGCATGACCGCGCCGGAGTGGAGCCGCTATGTAAAGCGGATGATGCACAAGCCCAACTCGGGCATCAGTGATGCACAGGGCAAGACGATCTACGAGTTTCTCGCCTACGATCAGGAGAATCGCAAGGACAAGAATCCTTCGGCTTTCTTCAAGGCGTTGAGCGACGATGAGATCGAGAAGCTGAAGGCGCAACAACACTAATACGTTGTGCCGCAAGAGCCACTTGCATCATTCCGCTTGGACACTGCTTTCTGTACCACTGAATTAATCTGCAGGGCTGCGCGCCCAGCGAATAGCCTTCGGCGTGGCGTGCGAACAGTTGTGGCTACCGCTGTTCACGAAAAACACTAGCTTCGCTGCATACTGAAGTCGTGCCCCGACACAAAATATGAAGTTGAGCGGGAATTTTGCAAGAGGCTGGCACGATTTGTGAGTTTTAAGAGGGTTCGTAGTGCCCCAGATCCCATAGGCGGGGTCTGGAGCACCCAGTGACTTCGGAGTCAAGTTGTTCGAGTAACTTTCATTGTGGGGAGTTCATGAGCTATTCCATCACCGTCCCGGACCAGGATTACTTCGAGAAGAATATTCCTTGTCGCGCTGCATGTCCGATTCATACGGAGTGTGGCCGATACGTGCAGGCGATTGGAATTTCGCAGGATGAAGAAGCCTATCTTCTGGCTCGTGCTCCCAATCCCTTTGCCTATGTCCTTGGTCGTATCTGTGCGCATCCGTGTGAAGACAACTGTCGGCGCGGCAAAATCGACGATCCCATCGCTATTTGCGCTCTGAAACGCTATGCTACGGATCGCCACAACCTGGGGACGGGCCATGATCCGGCGCGCAAAAAACTCCCCGCCCCGGCCAAACGCGGCAAGCGCATCGCCATTATTGGTGCGGGTGTTTGCGGTCTTACTTGCGCGCACGACTTAGCCTTGCTCGGCTATGAAGTGGAAGTCTTCGAGTCCGCCCCGGTTCCTGGCGGCATGTTATATCTGGGAATTCCGCAGTTCCGTCTGCCGCGGGAAATCATCAAGATGGAAGTGGACAACATACTGGCTCTAGGCATCACGCTGCATACCCGCGTGACGCTGGGTCGCGACATCTCCTTCGCCGATTTGCGCGCGAAGTTTGACTCGGTTCTCTTGGCCACCGGCCTCAACAAAGGCCGTGAACTGAACATTCCCGGCGCACATCTGGCCGGTGTCTACAACGGCATCGATTTTCTGATCAACGTAAACCTTGGCTTTGAGATCGAACTAGGCAAGCGCGTGGTCGTAGTAGGCGGCGGCAATGTGGCCATCGATGTAGCCCGTGCGGCAGTACGGCTGGTGCAGGAGTCGGTGAGTTTCCCGGAAGCGGAACAGGATGAGGACGCCAAGGGTCTGCAACCGGCCTTTGATGCAGCCCGCATGGCCCTGCGCTCGGGTGCTGAAGAGGTAGAACTGGTCAGCCTTGAATCGCGCGCGCAGATGCCTGCGTGGAAAGGCGAAGTGGACGAGGCCGAGCATGAAGGCATTGCCGTCGAGAACGGCTGGGGGCCCAAGGAGATAGTCGGCGAAAATGGCATTGTCACTGGACTGAAAGTTCGCCGCTGCCTCACGGTCTTCGACGAGAACGGTCGCTTCAATCCCGCCTTCAGCGAAGAGGAAAAGATCATTCCCTGCGACAGCGTGATTCTGGCCATCGGCCAGCAAGCCGACCTCTCTTTCCTCAGTGGTGAAGACGGCGTGCAAGTGACGCCGCGCGGCATTCTCAAGATCGATGAAAACCTGATGACAACTGCTCCGGGCGTCTTTGCAGGCGGCGATGTGGCCTTTGGCCCGCGGATTTTGGTTGAAGCCGTGGCCAATGGGCACAAGGCAGCGCGCTCGATTCACGTCTTCCTCAGCGGTAAGACGAAGAAGACGGTGCTGAGCCGCTTCCGCATCCTGCCCAACTGGGAGATGCCGCGCGGCTTCCTCTCCACACCACGGCAGAAGATGCCGGTACTGGCGGCGAATCGGCGCATCGGAATCGCCGAGGTGGAGTTGGGTTTTGATGAGGAGCAAGGCCGCGCCGAAGGCTTGCGCTGCCTCAACTGCCAGGTCAATACCGTCTTCGACGGCTCCAAGTGCATTCTCTGTGCCGGTTGCGTCGATGTCTGTCCAGAGAGCTGTCTGCGGCTGGTGGATTTGGTGCAGGTCAGTGGCGATGCGCGTTACGACGCATTGATCCAGAATCGCTACGGAGTGCCCGCAGTTGAACTGAAGGCTGGTCAGGCGGGGGCCATCATCAAGAATGAAGAAAAATGCATTCGCTGCGGCCTCTGCGCACAGCGCTGCCCAACCGGGTCCATCACCATGGAAGCCTTGGAACAGCAGGAACGGGAAGTCTTTGAGTAAGGATGGAAAGTCTATGAATCGCAGAGAGTTTTTCAAGATCAGTTGGGGTGCTGTCGGCATTGCATCGCTCTGTTCGGCAGTTGGAGTCAGTCTCGCCGCCGTGGTTCGGTTCCTTATGCCGAGTGTCTTCTATGAGCCGCCGCAGAGCTTCAAGATCGGCGAGCCGGGGGACTTTCCCTTCGGCCCTCCAACCTTTCTGGTGGACGAAAAGATATTTGTCTTTCGCGATCGTGACAAGGGCTTTGCGGTTGCCAGCGCGGTCTGTACGCATCTGGGCTGCACCGTGGCGCACTTCTCAAGCGATCAGAAATTCCATTGCCCCTGCCACGGCAGCGTTTTTGCCGCTGATGGCTCAGTGCAGCACGGCCCCGCGCCGCGCGCCCTGGATTGGTTTGAAGTGACACTGGCGCGCGATGGCAAGCTGCTGGTCAACAAAGACAAGATTGTGCCACCCAACTACCGGCTGATGGTGTAACGATGAATCTGATCCGCGAAATCTGGCAATCGATCGTGCGGCGGGATCCGCTCTCCACCGACAAGGGAAAATCCGAGCTGGTCTTTCTCAACGTGTGGCTGCATATCCATCCCGCCAAGGTGAAGAAAGAGAATATGAAGTTCAGGCACACCTTTTACCTGGGCTTTATCACCTTTTTTCTCTTTCTCATCCTGCTCACCACGGGAATCGCGCTTATGGTCTACTACCGGCCCTATCCTGCGCAGGCCTATCAGGATATGAAGGACCTGCAATTTGCAGTCTTCATGGGAACATTTCTGCGCAATATGCATCGCTGGGCGGCGCACGGCATGGTAGTCTGCGTCCTCTTGCATATGTGCCGGGTCTTCTACACCGGCTCATACAAGAAGCCGCGCCAATTTAACTGGGTGATCGGCGTTCTGCTGTTGCTTGTTACGCTCAGCCTGTCTTTCACTGGCTATTTGCTGCCCTGGGACCAGTTGGCCTACTGGGCGATCACTGTCGGAACCAACATTGGCAGCTATGCGCCGCTGATTGGCGGCCAGTTGCGCGAATTGCTTCTCGGCGGCCACAGCGTTGGCGAGGGCGCTCTGATTCGCTTCTATGTGCTGCACGTTGCCGTCCTTCCTGCTGCGATGATTTTGCTGACCATCGTTCACTTCTGGCGCGTTCGCAAAGACGGCGGACTCTCTCGTCCGGTCTGGAAACTCAAAGGGAAACAGGAAGGGCTGGTCACCATCGGAGCTCCGACGCAGGCAGCAGCCTTGCAAGCCACTGCGGCTTCCAAAGACAAAACCTATGGGCTGATGGAGGTAGTCACTGGGAAGCCGATCTTCGAGACGGTGACTCTGGAAGAGGAAGAGGACACGGTCTTCTCTTATCCCTACGCCTTTGTGCGCGAAGCAGTTGCATTGATGGCGACAGTTACCACCATCATGACCATGTCGCTGTTTTTGAACGCTCCGTTGGAGGAATTGGCAAACCCTGCCAAGACACCTAATCCGGCCAAAGCGCCTTGGTACTTTCTGGGGCTTCAGGAACTGGTCAGCCACTCCGCTTTTCTGGGCGGCGTGGTGGCTCCGGCGCTGATGGTCCTGATGCTGTTGGCCATTCCGTATCTGGACCGGAATCCCAGCCGCCGCCCCGGCGACCGCAAGCTGATTCTCTGGCTCTTCACCATCTTTGTGGCTGCCAACCTGGTCCTGATTGTCATTGGAACCTTCTTCCGAGGACCGGGCTGGGCGCTGGTTCCACCATGGGTACACGTTGCTGCGGGGGCTGAATAATGGAACGCCGTCTACAACAGCTTTTCTTTGCGCTCAGTCTTCTTGCGCTGGCTCTGATTCTTGCTGCAGGGTGGCAGGCCAACACGCCATCCTGGAAGAACTATCAACGCAGCTTTCTACAGTTGGAAGCGCAGGAGGAGCCGAACGCAATCACCAAGGCTGCGGTTCTGGCCACGCCGCCAGAGATTCATCAGGTGCTGCTGCCAGGCTTGCAACGCGTGGATCGCTGCACCACCTGCCACCTGGGCGTCGAAGATCCCACCATGAAGAGCGCACCTGAGCCCTTCCGCTATCACGCCAATCTGGGGCCGCATGTCTCCGCAAAATTCGGCTGCACCATCTGCCACGGCGGCCAGGGTCTGGCCACAGACAAAGAGAGCGCCCACGGAAAGGTTGCCTTCTGGCCTAATCCGCTGCTCTCCACGGACTACATCCGCGCCTCCTGTGGCCGCTGCCACAAGGAAGGCGAAGTCCCCGGCGTACCGGAGCTGACCGAGGGCCGACATCTCTTTGAAACCCAGGGATGCCGCGGCTGCCACAAGCTCAACGGCGTGGGCGGAAGCATCGGTCCCGACCTGACTGGCGAAGGTGCCAATCGCCGCGCGCCGGAATGGCTGGAGCGCCACTTCCTGGCTCCCAACGCGGTCTCGGCTGGTTCAGCGATGCCCAATTTTCACTTCACCAAAGAACAGGCGCGCGACCTCACTTATTACATGCTTTCGCTTACGAACGAAGAGATGGGAAGTTATTTTTCCAGCCTTCGCCTGATTCCGAGTCCGGAGTATGGTCGGCAACTCTTTGTCGAGAAGAACTGCATCTCCTGCCATGCCATTGGCGGTGTTGGAGCAAATACCGCTCCAGACCTGCTCGGCGTCACCAAGCGCCACTCGATCGAATGGCTCGACGAGCAGTTGGTGAATCCAGAACTGGTTTATCCGGGCAGCGCGATGCCGGAATACGATCTTGAGACCAATGCCCGCAAAGCTCTGGTTGCGTATCTGGCTTCTGCAACGGCGGAGGATGCACAGTTGATCCTTTCGAAAAAAGCGCGTGCCATGACCCCGGAAGACATCGCCATCGAAGCGGGCAAGCAAAATTTCTCTCGCTTTGGCTGCGTGGGCTGTCACGGAACGGAGTTGCAAGGAGGCGTGGCCAATCCCAACGCCCAGGGCGGCGAAGTGCCTTCGCTTCTACACGTCTCCGACGACTACACCAAAGACGAGGTCATCGCCATCATCCGCAACGGCAGGGTGCCACCCCTGGACAATGCCGCTGGACCCACTCCGCCGCTCTATATGCCTTCGTGGAAGAAGGTACTCAGCGACGAAGATATCAATCGGATTGCCGATTATCTCTGGTCGAAGCGGCAGAAGGCAAAGGACGCCTGGTAGCGTAGTAGAGAATATCCATCCAACCAGCACGAGGTTTCAGTGAAGTCACCGGTTCCATTTCTGCCTCCAGCGGCAGTTCTGCTAGCGGCAGTCGCCATCGCGGCTGCCACGACTGCTCAAAGTCCCACTGGCCCGCAAAGCACCGGCACATCGCCGCAGCTTGAACCCAAAGTCTATCCAGCGCCAGCCAACCTCAAAGTCCTGCCTAAGAATCTGACCGGAGAGAAGATTCACGAGATCATGGAGCAATGGTCTGCGGCCCTTGGTACGCAATGCAACTCCTGCCACACTGAGGACCTGAGCCACATTGACCCCAACGGCCACCCGCAGCTCAACTTTGTCGACGATTCCAAAGGGATGAAGCGGGCGGCACGCGTCATGTATACCATGACCGAGAAGATCAACACGGATTACACGGCGAAGATCGACAGCTCCGGTGTCCCGGTGACCTGCGGAACCTGCCATCGCGGTCATCTTGGTCCCGAACCCTTTGTCACCACGCCCAAAGATAGGACCTTCGCCCCTCAAAGTCTGTCGTCATCCGGCGAAAAGAATTCGCCGTCCCAGGAAAACGCTAACCAATAGATCCACTTGCTATTGAAGAGCGAGTTTGCCGGTGCTCAGTGGCGATCACAGGTTTGCAAGTCCACCAAATCAGCGAGTCAGCAGGCTTGTCCTATTTCGCGGTATAAAGCGGAGATTGCGGTCATTGCGCAAGTAATTATTTTGTGGATTCAATATATTCATTGTGAATGCGTTATGGGATGGAAATTGGCTTAGACCGATTGAGTCGCGATAATTATCTGCAAGGTTTTGGGGTCGAAAATAAATATGGCAGGGGGGGGAGGGGGCAGACCAATTTTTTGCATATGATTACAAAACGGCAGGACCACAGTCTGTGTCTGATCCCTAGTGTTGATTTTCGATTCATCTCGCAAAATCGTCAGGCATATACGCCGTCCCTCTCCTGATGTGAACGCTTTCCCCACGCTGAAGCGCGGGGCTAATAACCCGTGCGCCTACGGCGCGTGGCGACGGTCTTGGGTTCCCACCCATTCCGCACAGTACGCGGAATGGATGGGGCACGCGGCTTTGGTTCTTATTCCTCTATTGTGCGCCACAAGAGGATAATTATCCGCATCACATACGGTGGGCCAGCTGCTCCCTCTTCGCTTGCTTGGCACTACAGTTGTATTTGGCAAGGAATAGACAGAGGCCCGGGCCTAAAGGCCCTTCAAATCCGCGCTGTTTCAGGGGCCTGAAGGCCTCTGCTACCTCCGTTATCTGCCATCTACAACTGTAGTATTAGAGCGTTTTCCAAAATAGTGTAGATCGGAATTCTGTCGCTATCCCACCCATTCCGCACAGTACGCGGAATGGATGGGGCACGGAAGTCTATAGCAAAAGCGAAAATGCTCTAGGGCATTTCCGGGCATCTTTTACGCACCTTAACATTTGAAAGAGTGCGGACCCTCTATACTCGAATCGGAGAAAAGTGGAAATGCCGTTTGCCGTCCGACGTTTTGCAAGGCTGAGCTGCGCGTATTTATTCATCCTGTTCTACGCGATCGTCGCGCTCCCCCGGCTGCAAGGACAGGCGCAGTCTGGCCACTCCGGTGTAGCTTCCGATCCCGTTCAGAGCGTGTATGGCTTTCTCGGAGTGGATTGGGGCGGCAACACGTTTGTGGGCGCTGCGGTTCCGTTTGGCATGGTCAAGCTCGGCCCTGACATGGAGAGCTTCGACGGCAAGCCTTCCAAATTTGGCTATATGAGCGGCGGCCACGTGCTCGGATTCAGCCATCTGCACCTCAGTGGAGCTTCTGGCAAATACGGGAACATCCTGGTTGCTCCGGTAACCGGGCCGCTCGATCTTACGGACATCAAGTCGGCTCGTTCAGATGAGGAGAATCATCCGGGCTACTACGCTGCCAAGCTAACGCGCTACAAAACTTTCGTTGAACTGACCGCGACGCGGCGCGTGGGTATGCATCGTTACACCTTTCCCGCTTCGTCGCAGTCGCACATCACGATCGACCTTGCACACTGCCTCAACAAAGGGACCGGACCTGAGTCGCAGCGCTTTTTGGGCGCAGAGGTTCACGTGCTCAGCAATCGCGAAGCGGAGGGCGTGGGCCGGTATACGGGCGGATGGAACAAGGGCGGCGAATACAAGGTGTACTTCTACATTGTTCTGGACACGCCGACTGCCAGCGTTCAAACCTATACGGATGGCGCGCTCTCTTTCGCCCGGGACGCTTCCGTCAGCACAGACCTGCCCATCGGCGCGGTGTTCAACCTGACGACTCGCGCGGGACAAGTGGTGCAAGCCAAGGTGGCTATCTCGTTTGTAAGCATGGAACAGGCGCGACAAACGGTGCGGCAAGAAGCGCCAGGATGGAACTTTGACGAGGTGCGTGCGGCCTCGAGCAAAGCCTGGAACCATGCACTATCGAAGATCGAGTTGCATGGCGAAACGGATTCCAAGCGGGTGCAGTTTTATACGGCGATGTACCACACCATGCTGATGCCGTCGGACCGCACCGGCGAGAATCCGCTGTGGCAATCGACCGAGCCGTACTATGACGATTACTACGCGATCTGGGACACCTTTCGCAGCTCGGGTCCGTTGTTCACGCTGATCGATCCAGATCGGCAGCGGGATCTGATCCGCTCACTGATCGACATCTATCGCCATACCGGCTATATGCCCGATGCGCGCAGCGGCAACGACAATGGGCGCACACAAGGCGGAAGCAATGCCAATGTAGTGATTGCCGATGCGTGGGTGAAGGGTTTGAAGGGCATTGATTATGCAACGGCCTTCGAGGCGATGCTGAAGGATGCCTCCGTGCCGCCAGCCAATGCGCAGAAGGAAGGCCGCGGCGGCATTCTGGATTACAACGCCAAGGGCTATGTGACTCTGGCCGATGAGCGTTCCGGTTCGCGAACCGTGGAGTACGCATACGACGACTTTGCGATTGCCGAATTAGCCTGCGGTCTGGGTCGAGACAGTGAGGCCAAATTGTTCGCTGGCAGGGCCCATAACTGGGAGAACTTATGGGACAAGGATCTGAGCGCGGAAGGCTTTCATGGCTTTCTGCGACCGCGCAACGCTGATGGCACCTGGGCCGAGCCCAACTTTCTGGTGCGCGGAACCTGGCCGGATTTCTTTTATGAGGGCGATCTGTGGACTTACTCCACTTATGCCCCGCAGGATATTCGCAAACTCATTGCGTTATCAGGCGGCAATGAAACCTTTGTGCGGCGGCTCGACAACATTTTCTTTCGCAAGCATTTCGACGTGACCAATGAACCTGGATTTCTGATTCCGGTGATGTATGACTGGGCGGGACGACCCGACAAGACGGCGGAGATCATCAATGCATTGCTGGAGCAGGCGTTTACCGATCAACGCAGTGGCATTCCCGGCAACGACGACTCAGGCGCCATGTCCAGTTGGTTCATCTTCAACTCAATCGGCTTCTATCCGAATGCAGGGCAGGATATTTATCTGATCGGAACGCCCAGCTTTCCCGAGGTGGAGATCAAACTCTCGAATGGAAAGTCGCTGCACATTGAGGCGCGCAACCTGGACAGCGAGCACATCAATCGCTACATTCAGTCGGCGACACTCAATGGAATGCCGCTGGACAATGCGTGGTTTCGTCACGGCCAGATCGCAAACGGCGGGACACTGGCGTTCACCATGGGGCCGGAACCGTCCGCATGGGGAAGAGCCGTGCCTCCATCGTCGATGTCGGATGCCAGTTCGCCTCTATGCGACGCGGTCAAGCCATAACCGGATACGTTTTATCGAGGAGAAAATCGTGCCCATCAATCGTCGGCAATTTACCAAGCTCGCATCTATCGCAACTGCCGGTTCTCTTACTCGCAATCTATGGGCAGAACAGGTTCTTCCGGCAGCGTCCCCGGATAAGTTCTACTTTGCGGCGGTGGCCGACACGCACATCATCGATGATTTTTATCACGGACACGAAAACAGCGAACTCGACACCAGCAGTTTGCAACACACAGCGGAGAGATTGATCTCGGCCCGCGACCTGATCAATAGCTTGAACCCAAAAATCGAGCAGGTGTTTTTGATCGGCGATTACTTCCATAACTATCCATCGACCGATTACGATTTTTACTTCAAAAACGTTACGCGGCTGGACCACGCCAAAACTATCACCGACGGCTTCAAGATGCCGGTGCATCTGGGTTTTGGCAACCACGATTACGATGTGAAGAACATCGCGCGCGAGATGAGCCATAGGCTCTTCGCGGCCAAGTTCAATGCTCAGCCCTATTCAGTGCTGGATTACAAAGGTTGCAAATTTGTTCATCTGAATAATTTTCTGGGCAGCACGCAAGACCATGCATCGCCACAGTTCAATCCGGCTATCGGCTCGCTGGGTGAAGAGCAGTTGCAGTGGTTCGAGGCCCAGTTGCGTCAGCACCGGCCCACCTTTGTGTTTCTGCACTTTCCGCTGATCCAGATTGACGATGCCGAATTCGCGGACTTCGGTCTGCTCCCCTTGCTGCGCAAGTATCGGGAGACGATTCAGTTTGTGGTCTCTGGCCACGTGCATAAGTGGATCGACTTTGCTCATACCTACGGACCGCAGCACTATGCCATCGCGGCCACGCGCTACGATGAGAACGCCTATATGTTGGTGGAGGTGGACAACCGGCAAGCAACCTGGAAATTTTTGAATGCCGGCCTGGTCGATTGGTCCACGCACTATAGCAAGCCCTATCGTGGCATTTAGGCGGGAAGGTTGCGGGCTGGATATTCGCGCCATTCATGATCCATTCATCTTTATACGCGAACCGATACTATACTCTGTAATCACAATCAGCCTTGCGTCTTTGAACAAGCTTCGAGAGCCGATGCTGATCAGCTTTCATCTGGCGGCGATTTATCTTTACAGTAAATTCAATGTCGTTACCGGAGGATGAAACTGAAATACCCGGTCGTTTGGGCGATGTCCTGAGGAGGGATGAGTGACCAAAGCCGCCGCAGAACAGGACCTTGCCGAGACGAGTGCTGACGAGTGCTGGGAGCTGATTGAGCGCATCCGGGATAGCCAGAAATTCAAGCGTGCCGAGCGGTTGCGAGAGTTGCTGCTGTACATCGCCACGCAGTCGATCAAGCGTGGAGTTTCCGCTATTCCAGAGCAGGAGATTGGCGGAGCCGTATTCGGGCGGTCGAGCGATTACGACACCAGCCTCGACAATATCGTGCGCGTCAACGCCTCTGAACTGCGCAAGCGTCTGGAACATTATTTTGAGAACGAAGGTGCGCAGGAAACGCTGGTGGTCGAGATTCCTCGCGGCGCCTATATTCCCGTCTTCTACCGACGCCTGCTGCAAGGCGAAGAGGAGAGCCACGAGACGCTCGACGCCGGCACTGATTTCTCCATTGAAGAGAACGACATTGAACTGGAAGAATTCTCAGCCAGCACGTCTCTGCCAGAGCAATGGGAGACTAACTCGCGCAGAGGATTTTGGGCGATGGCAGGATGCGCAAGCCTGCTCGCTTGCGGAATTGTTTTTCTGCTGTGGCGGAACTGGGCGCTGCAAGCGGAGATTCGCCCCTGGAAGGCCGACCCAGCACTCCGCGCATTCTGGTCAGAGTTCCTCGGCTCCAACGAAGAGGTGGACATTGTTACCGCCGACACCTCCCTGGCGCTGGTGGAAGATATTCTGAAGCGGCCCGTCTCGCTGGACGATTATCTGGATTACAAGTACAAGAACAACGTCGATCTGCCCGACCTATCGCCAGAGACGCGAAGCACAGTGAATATGGTTCTGGGCCGCGAACTGGGCAGTGTGGGAGACTTCCGCGTTGCCGAGCGCGTGATGAGGCTGGACGGACACTCGACAAACCTTAAACTGGCTTCTGCCCGCGCCTACGCACCAGAGAGCATCAAGGCAAACAACGTGATCCTCATCGGGGGGCCGGAGTCCAATCCATGGATTGAACTGTACAAGGACCGAATGGATTTTTATGTAGATTTTGACGCTACTCAACATCATTCGCGCATTGTCAATCGCGCACCGACAGCGGGCGAGCAATCCAATTACGAACTGCCTACAGGACCGAATCATGGCTACAGCATCGTGGCCTTTCTGCCAAATCTCAGCGACAATCGCGTGGCTCTGATCATTGCCGGGACCGACTCGCAAGCCACACTCGCAGCCGGTGAGTGGGTCACCTCTCACGAAGGTCTTGCTGCCATTCGACAGAAGGTTCCTAGTGGACGTTTCCCCTTCTTTGAAGTTCTGCTGGCCAGTTCCAAGCTGGTGGGAACGCCGTTGCGGACAGAAGTGAAGGCGATTCGTGTTCATCCGCGATAGTTCCGTCACAGCCACGGCTTTGCCGGTAACCAACAGGTCGGCGTCTTCGGTCTTTGCATGATTCGCTTGAATGGAGCATACGTTCATCGTCTATTCATATCGCGTCGCGAGTTATTAATATGCTTGTAACTTATCTTGAGATGCAAGGCCGCCTTGCACAACAATTGCTCTATCCTGATACGTTCCTTACCGCACTCTCACAGTGAATTCACTTGTTATTCCGCTTCCATGCAGCCAGCATGATCAAGGCTTGGGAATGCCCCAAGTAACCGGCGCGTTATTGCGCAACGGTGCAAGCCAGCCGGACAGCGGCCCCTTCTCTACCAACTAACTCAACATTGTTCATTGTTACAACCGGGTCAAAGGATGGAGCCGCAGGGAAATACTGCCGCTCGCACGAAACCAATAGAACAGCGCTCTCTGCCGAGAGCGCGGAAAAGGTGATTGATATGCGCATATTTTCAAATACCGCCAGGATATTGGCGATGACAACAATGTTTGCTGCTCTGGTGGCCTTCTCGGTTTCTTCTGGGAACTGTCAGACGGGCGGTTCCTTCTCCGTCCTTTCTTACAACGTGGACGGACTTCCGCAGATCTTTCAGGACGGCCGCAACCCCGGTGGCAATCCCGCTCTTTACACGCCCTACATCGGCGCCAAGGTCATTCCCTACGACATCGTCAACGTGCAGGAAGATTTTAATTCTCACGCCGCTCTGTATGCCGCCGACACCCATCCCTATCGCACCGCGACCAGCGGCGGCGCAGGCGTCGGTTCGGGTCTGAACACCATGTCCAACTTTCCATTTTCCGACGACATTGATCGCGTTACCTGGACGAACCGCAGCCTGGACGAAGCGAATAGCCTGACCCCCAAGGGATTTACCTGGTTGCGTATCCGCATTGCCCAAGGCGTTTACATCGACTACTACAACCTTCATGCCAATTCCGGCACGGATACTGCGGCGGAAGAAACTGACCGCGCGGATAACATCAACCAGATCGTTGCTTACATCAACGCCAATTCTGTTGGCAATGCAGTCATCGTGACCGGCGACACCAACTCGCGCTATACCCGTGTGGAAGACAACATCCGCAATTTGCTCGGTGTGATGACGGGCGATCCCTGGGTCAACCTGGAGCAGGGCGGCGTGCCGCCCGCTGCTGGCGCGGCAACAATAGGCTGGGATCCGGCCGTCAATTACCCCACACCGCTGACCCCGGCGCAGTATTCGTACGAAGTTGTTGACAAAATCTTTTACCGCAACAACAACTACATCACCTTTGCGCCGTACAACTACACCATGCCTGACGCAACCTTCCGCGATCCCTCTGGTAATATGCTCTCGGACCACTACCCGATCGCGGTGAACTTCAATTACACTCTCAATCCCAACTTTCAATTCAGCGACCAGTTTGGCGGACCGCATGGCACAGGTTACAACGACGTGAATTCCTTGCCTGCCAATCCGGTGGTGCAAACCATCGGAATGCGCAGCGGAAGTCGCGTGGACCAAGTGAATCTCGCTCTTACCGATGGGACCACGTTCGTGCATGGCGGAACAGGCGGCAACGCCAGTGACCTGATTCTGGCCCCAGGAGAATATGTCACCAGCGTGACCATGGACTCCGGTCAATACAACAGCGACACCCGCGTGTTCTACGCTTCTTTCACCACCAACCACGGCCGGACTCTCTCTGGCGGCAGCACCACCGGCTCGACAGTGACGTACACCGCTCCGGCTGGCTGGCAGATCGTCGGCTTCCATGGCCGCTGCGGCGACGAACTGGACAAGGCTGGCGTCATCTACGCGCGCGTCAACTGATTCGCACCAACTCACAAACGCAAATCACGCCACCGCTTGCGCTCTATCCGATTGTTAATGATTGATGAATCGGATAGAGCCATGGCGGTGGCTCTCTCTTAACTCGTTCAACGATAGTTGTTATCTATTCCTATATCCTCGCGGAACAGTTATCCAAGAACCAGAACAGATTTCTTTTAACCTGCGCTTCTAACCAAGTCTTACCGTGAATTCACTTGTCCGCCGTAGTCCCGAAGGGCAGGATCATACAGTGGACGAATCGCCCGGAATGGAATGAATATTTCAATTCTGTGAATAGGCTCCCCTCGATCTTGCAATCGCACTTACTGATGCAATTTGCCTGTTTTTCACGCAATAGAACAGAAATGGAGACAGTGATGAAATTGAACTTGCTCAAACTCACAAAGAGGTTACGAACGCTTCCGGGCTCGCCCCGTATTGCGACTTCCGCCTTCTTTGCCAGCCTGTTGCTCCTGTTTGCCTGGGTGCCCTGCGCATTGGCGCAGGGTATTACCGGGTCGATCACCGGCACAGTCAGCGACGATACCGGAGCCGCAATCGTCGGCGCAACGGTCGCTGTTCAGAACATCGACAACAACGCCATACACACTATAACGACATCTGATTTCGGCACCTACATGGTCACCGAGTTACCTTCTGGACACTATAGCGTGAATGTCGAAAAGGCCGGCTTCAAAACCTTTGAGCAGCGCAACATCAACCTGCAGATCGACCAAGTACAGCTCATCAATGTAAAACTTGAGATTGGTGCCAGGGGAGAGACAATCACCGTCACCGAAGCGCCCCCTGTTATCCAGACCGAGCAATCGTCCGTGGGTCTGGTGCTGGACAGCTACGATATTCAGAATGCCCCGCTGAATGGCCGCCTGAGCTTGTATGGAATGTTCCAAATGGTTCCCGGTGTTCAGAATGTGCCGAATGCGCAGGATACCTTTCCGGCCAAAGGCGTTTCCATTTCGGTTGGTTCAACGCGCCGCAATTCATACGGCACCATGAACCAAACGCTGGATGGCTCAGCTAACTTGGAGAAATATCTGGAGCGTGTTCTTGCCGAAGTTCCCCCACTGGATGCGCTGAGCGAGTTCAAGACGATCACCACCGGCTCTCCGGCGGAGTTTCAACAGCAGGCGCAGATCATCGTCGCCACCAAGAGCGGAAGCAACCAGTATCACGGCGAATTGTTATGGTTTAACCGTTCCAAGGGCCTGAATGCGAAATCCAACTATTTAGGCACTGGCGCCGCGCCTGCGCGGCCT
>Ga0182030_10008128_pt1 | contig 21778 bp, 16 predicted proteins | sample 812S3MmetaG_FD_121299 | JGI IMG/M metagenome (GOLD analysis project Ga0182030, IMG submission 121299) | Permafrost microbial communities from Stordalen Mire, Sweden - 812S3M metaG (Illumina Assembly) | ecosystem: Environmental > Terrestrial > Soil > Wetlands > Permafrost | place: Sweden... | reverse complement strand
CGTAACGCCGCCGAGACTGGACACCATGAAATGAGAGCCTCGTGATCAGAGCGTCCGGATCGGGCGCGTACAGATATGCCGCGCGCCGCTCATGGATCTTGCGAGCAGCCGGCACACGAGCCAGCCAGTCGAGAAGATCCGTCGGGTTCTGGACCTTTCGGCGCACTCCCTGGCCCATACCAATCGCCCATCAAGCCTTCGCGTTGAAGACGACTGAGCACGTTGTGCGCCTGTCCAGCAGAAACAGCCGCCGCCTTTGCAAGCTCGGTGACTTCGGCCACAACCGCGTGCCTGACAGGGAACGAGTTTCCCCTTTCCCCCGACCATCTCGCCAACGACCTCGCAGCCAACGCGGACCAAGTTCATCGGCAGCACTACACCCCTCAGTTACTGTCGGTGCCAGCTCCTATGGCACCGGCCGATCCATTGCGTCTTCGTCTCTACGGGTATCTCGCCGCCCAGGAGGTGGACGATTACGTCGCGATCATGAGTTGGTTCACCAACTCCCTGTTGGCGGAGTGGTCTTCCCAGGACCTCGTCGATCGCGGCCTCGATCTGCCGGCGGAGACAGTCGAGGCTCGGTGCCGCTACCTGGCCGATCACGGCAACCTGCTCATCAGTCCGCGCGAGGTCCGGGTCACCTCCATCGCCGAGTACCAGCGGCAGCCCGCCCGCTACGCGGTCTCTGCACTCGGTGCCCGCTTGCACCGGGAGGTACAGGCATTCCTCGCTGCCACCGGAGGCGCCCGAGAAGTACCGCGAGAGCTGCTGGGTCTGGTCGCAGACGGCCTCGTTGCCCTGTCCGAAGGCCCGGGCAGTTCTCCGGACACCGCCGAGGCAGAGGTCGTGGCCGGAATGGTCTCGACCATCTTCGGCCAATTCTACGAGTTCTCGGCCTCGGTCACCGACTTCTACACCTACATCGGCTCTGTGCTCACTCGGAGCGATCTCGACGGGGATGAATGGATGGGTTTCAAGAGCCTTCTCCTCGACTACCTGGAGTCGATCGTGGACAGCGTGCGGCGCCACAGCCCGGTCATCGAGGCGACGTTGACCGAGCTCGAGCCTGCCTTGCCCGCCTTGCTCGATCGCCTGAGCTCCGGAGACGCGGCGTTCACTCGACTCGAGGAAGCCAACCCCGGCAGCGAGAGCGTTGAGCGGGCTCGGGGCCGAACACGCCGCGACTGGGACCAGTTGGCCGACTGGTTCGCGAGCGACCGGGCCCACGGATCGGGAGCAAGCGAGTTACGGGCGGCTGCCGGCCTGGCGGTTGGGTCTCTTCTCGGCAATCTGAAACGAATCATCGCCTCCTCTACACGAGAGACCTCACTGCGCCGTCACTTCCTCAAGCTGGCGGGATGGTTCGACTCGGCCACACCGCAAGACGCCCACGTATTGTTCACCTCGGCATTCGGGCTTTACGGCGCCAGGCATCTCGGAGTCCCTCTCGACGACAACGTCGCAGAAGCCGTGCCTGCCATCGCCAGCTGGTGGCAGTCGCCAGTTGCCTCGGTCCCGGTCAGCATCCGGGAACGAGGTGACCGGAATCCTCGGGGCCACACCGTGCGCGCGGCCGACTACGAGGAGCAAAAGCAGCGCCTTCTCTCCGCCCGCCGAGCGGAGGCCGAACGACGGGCGACCGGCTGCGCGGAGCTCGTCGCTGTCGGCGAGCATCTGGCCGAGGCCCACCTGTCATCGGCCGCGAGCTCGGTGCTGCTCGAGCTACTGGGCACCGCCGTCTCGACGATGGACCCTGGTATGACCACCAGCTCAGCCGCCTTGGTGGACCATCCAGCAAGATTGTGGGTCCGCCCAGGCGACAGTGATCTCACCCTTCACGGCGAAGACGGTGACCTCATTGTCCACCGCCTTGATGTCGTGGTGACCTCCGGCACCCGCCCTGTCTGGGGCCGCGACGATGCCGAGCGTGACCAACGCAAGGACACAGCATGAGCCGGCGGAACGCGATCTCCGACGATGACGGACGGAAAGACGCGGCCCGGCTCTTGCTCAACCAACCTCTAGTACGTGCCAGTACCGACCCCGAAGCTCATCGCCTCATCAGGCGTCACAAAGACGCACTCGCGCAGTCGTTTCGGAACCATCTCGGATACCGCTTGGTAGTAGAGCCCCACTTCGCGAGGCTCTACAAGGGCGGGCTCGGACCGACCGGGAGCCGACCGCTTCGACGTTCGGGATCCGGCACGCCGTTCACGCCTCGCGCGTACGCCTACTTGGCTCTGGCCTGCTCTGTGCTCTTGACGTGTCGACAACAGGTGCTTTTGTCGGGCGTAGTCAGGGAGATTCGCCATGCTGGCGCTGAAGCCGGAATCGAGCTAGGACCTGACAGCCCCGCCGACCGGCGGGCGCTCGTTCACGCCCTGCGCCAGCTCACCGACTGGGGCGTGATCACCGAAGACGACGGCAGCGTCGCCGGATACGCCGACGACCCGACAGCCGAGGCACTTTTGTGGGTCGACCGCGAGCTTGTTCGCCAGCTACTGGCGGTCCCTTTGCGGGAGGTCACCGATCCTGAGGCGCTGGTGCGAGTGGCCTCAGAACCAGGCCCGGACGGTACCCGTCACGCGGTACGACGCCGCATCGTCGAGGAGCCGGTCGTGATCGCAGACGAGCTCCCCGAAGACGAGCGAGCGTGGCTTCGCCAATACCAAAGGCGCGAGGCACAGCTCGCCGAGCAGCTCTTCGGACTTCGTCTCGAGATACGCGCCGAGGGGATCGCCGCCTTCGATCCGCTTGAGGAGCTGAGCGATCAGACCTTTCCCCGCGAAGGCACCCTCGGCCAGGCCGCTCTGCTCAGCATCGCTGAGCTCGTCCGCCGCCTGCGCCCGGCCGCGACCGCAAATACCAGGGAGGGTCTCGCCACCGTTGTCGGCTTCGACCGAGGCCTGTTGGGAGAGATCGTTACCGAGCTGCTTGCCAGACACGGTCGGCGATGGAGCAAGGAGTACACCGAGCACCCAAACCGGCTTGTCGCCGATGTCGAGGACTACCTGGTGGGGATGGGGCTCGTTGCGCTCGGCGCGGACGGAGCGCTGTCGCTTCGGGCCATAGCCGCCCGATATGCGCCCGCGGTCGAGGTCGCGCCCCAACAACCACTTACCTTCGACCTCGGGGAGACGACATGACCGACCAGCTCTTCGGCGCGCCAGATGCCGCCGTCTCGGCGGCTTCCTTCGACGACGAGACGCCGAGTCGCATTGGCCGCTGGGTCATGAACCGAGCTGGAATCGTGAACGTCTGGCAATATGACCGTGCTGAGTTCCGCTTTGCCGGAGGGCGGGCTCTACTTCGCGGGAAGAACGGTGCCGGCAAGTCCAAGGCGCTCGAGGTGCTGCTCCCGTTCCTGCTGGACGGTGACACCCGCACGATCGACGCTTCGGGCCGCGACCGGACCACCGTCGGTTGGCTCATGAGCGATGGGCGCGAACCCGGTAACCATGTGGGCTATGTGTGGCTTGAGTTGCGTTTCACCGACGAGGACGGCGTCGACCGCTTCTGCACCCTCGGCGCTGGGCTCAAGTCCTCGAGCTCGACCAAGCAGACCAGCACCTGGTTCTTCCTGGCCGAAGACGTCCGCGTCGGCGCCGATCTGGCTATCGAGGAGGATGGCCAGTGCTACTCGATAGAACGGCTCAAAGCTCAGTTGGGCGAGCAGGTCACCACGTCCCCCGCTGAACACCGCCGACGGGTTGCGCAAAGACTGTTCGGGCTGCGCGACGAAGCCCGGTATGCCAACCTCATCCATCTCCTGCACCGACTGCGAGACCCGAACATCGGCAACAGGATCGAGGCCGGAGAGCTCGCTGCGGTGCTGCGCGACGCCTTGCCACCGGCGAGCGAGACTGCCTTGGAGAGCGGTGCACAACGCTTCGATGCCCTGGAACAGATTCGCGAGCAGCTGGACCGTACGCAACGGACCGCGGCCGCACTCAGCCGGTTCATGGAGAGCTACGTCGCCTACGCGCAGACAGTCCTGCGCGCTCGAGCGCGCGCGGTGATGGACGCTTCAATAGAAAGCAAGCGGACAGACCGAGAGGTCGCGACAAGAGAACGCGAGCTCGCAGCCGCTCGCGCTGCGAGCAAAGCAGCAGACGCCGAGTTGCGGGCTCTGCGGGATGAAGAGAGCGATGCGTCAGCTGAGCTGGAGGGGCTTCGCCAGAGCGACGCCTACAAACAGCACCTGCAACTCGTGGACCGACGCAGCGCGGTGCACGCTGCCGCAGAAGCAGCCAGGATCGCCAAAGAGTCTGCAGAGAGTGCCAAGCGAGGCCTCGAAGAGGCCGAGGCCGACTTGATTGACGCCGAGAGGCGCTCGGCGGCGGTTGTCGACCAGCTCGAAGCCGCCCGTACCAGCTTGGTCCGACACGCAACCGACTGTGGGGTCGACCCTGTCGTCGTCCCCGCACTGCTCGAGAACGCGCGCGACGAGGACGCGATCGCGACAGTTCGCACGACAACTGTCGCGGCGCTTCAAGTGGCCCGGGGTCGCCTGCGACGGGCGGATGCTCTCCTCCGCTCCACTCGCTCACTCGAGAGCGCTCTTCGCGACGCGGTCGCCGCCGAGGCACAGGCGGACCGCTCCGAGCAGGATTTGCTCACCCGCCAAAGCGAGAGCGACCGGGCGCGCAACACCTGGGTAGATGTGAGCGCGGCCTGGCGCGACGAGGTTCGGGCGTGGACCTCCAACTTCGGCGAATCTGGCGTCGACTGGAGCGACCTACACGCTCGCCTCCGAGATGGTCCGGCCAGCGCCGAGGAGCTCGCCCTGTCTTTGAGCGCGGCGAACTCAGTGCTGGGTCCCGAGCGAGCCCGGGCCAGGCAGGCCGAGTCCGTCGCGGAGATGGCGCGCGCGAGCGTGGTCGATTCGCTTGGGGCGAAGGAGGCCGAACGGACGATTCTGGCGCGCTCCGAGGAGGCTTTGCCAAGTCCGGGCCGCTACCGGTCGGCAGAGCGCAACCCGGCCCAAGGCGCCCCGCTCTATCAGCTGGTCGACTTTCGCCCCGAGGTCCCCGGCGATGTCCGCGCCGGCCTCGAAGCGGCGATCGAGGCAAGTGGGCTGCTCGACGCGTGGGTAGACGCTGACGGCGTCGTCTCTGACCCTGTCACACAGGACGTCTTCATCGGGCCTGGCCTCGCCGCGATTCCGCCAGGCCTCGGGGACCTACGGCAGCTTCTCGTGCCGGCGGTCGCGGGCGACTCGCCGGTGAGCGCGACCACGGTCGCGTTGGTTCTCGGCGCCATCGGTCTCGGCGACCAAGGCGAGCAGCCGTGGGTCTCCACAGACGGGCGGTGGTCGCTCGGGCCGCTCCGAGGGGCATGGACCAAGCCGCAGGCTGAGTACCTGGGCGCCGGGGCGCGACGAGCCACCCGAGAACGCCAGCTCGGTGTTCTCGCCGCCGATTGCGAAAAGCTCCGTCTCGAGCTCGCGACCGCACATGGCCGACTTGAGCTCGCCCGGAAACGTCGTGAGCTCCTCGATGAATTGTCCGAGTCTTTTCCCTCTGCCCGCGCCGTGGACGCGGCCGAGGCTGCGGCAGTTGCCTTGGACGGAGCGGTCGAAGCCGCACGAGGCCGCCATAACGACGACCGCCGTGGAGCCGAGCGAGTCCGGGCCACAGCCGCGCGAGTCGGAGCCGAAGTCGCGCAGGCAGGCGCGGCGGATAACCTGCCCACCGATCCAGAAGCCCTGGAGGGCATCGTCCGCGCCGCACGTGAGCTCGATGGAGCGCTCCAGCGATGGGAAACCATGTTGGACGATCTGTCGCATCGAGTGCAGGAAGTCGTCCGGCGGGCTCAACGCCTGACCGCTCGGCGCGAGGATGCCGCGGCTTCGACGGCCCAAGCCGACGCGCTGCACGACGCCCACCGGAGGGAGGCCGCAAGCCTCGAAGCCCTGGAAGGCGCAATGAGGGCGACCATCGACGAGGTGCTCGCGTCCATCGAGGCAACCACCGCCCGGCGCGATGGTGCCCGGGCAGCGGTTCCAGAAGCTGAACAGCTTTCCCGCTACCGGGCCGACCAGGCTGTGCGCGCTGAGGGAGAAGTCGAGCGGGCCCGCGATCAATTCGCTCGCACCAATGCGGACCTCGACGCTGCGGTCGGACGGCTAGAGACTGCCCTGCTGCTGCCCGGGACGGCACGAGCCGCCCTTGGTCGCGACTTGGTGCAGGCGGTCGACCTGCTGGAGGGCCAGGCGTCGGTCTCGACCTCGCCCATGGTCGCAGTGGCGGGCTCTGTGTTCGAGGAGACACACAATGCAGACGACGTCACCGATCGAGTGATCCTCAACCGCTATGACGAGCTGCAAGCCGCACTCGCCGGCGGCTACGACATCGCGGTCGACGAGGAGGACGGCATCAAGTACTTCCACGTCAGTGACGACACAGGTCGTCAGCCGCTTCCCACGGTCGCGGCTCGGGTCGAGGCAGACGCCGAGACGGCCCGTACCCGCTTGGCGGCGAGCGAACGGGAGGTCATCATCCGATTCCTCCTCGGAGAGCTCGGCGACGAGCTTCGCGAGCGCCTTTTGGAGGCAGAGGATCTGGTTTCCGCAGCAAACACCGCCCTGGCTGGCGTCCGGACTTCTCACGGCAAAGGGGCGCGCCTTGAGTGGAAGGTCGATCCAGACGAAGCCGACGAGGTCCGAACCGCGCGACAACTGCTATTGCTGAGACCCCGCACTGCTGAGGAGGACGCTGAGCTCCAGACGGCCCTCCTCTCCCTCATCAGGACTCAGCGTGAGCAGGACCCTGCCGGCTCTTACCTCGAGCACCTCCGCCAGGCGCTCGACTATCGCGATTGGCACCGGTTCACAGTTCAGGTGCTCGACGACGCCCGACCAGGTTCGGTGCGCACATTGTCCAGCCGGCTGGGCCTCTCGCAAGGCGAACAGCGCGTCCTGTCTTATCTGGCGCTGTTCGCAGCCGCATCTGCCTCCTTCGAAGCCATCGGGGGCGAGGCTCCGCGGCTGCTCCTGCTCGACGACGCCTTCGCAAAGGTCGACGAACCTACCCACGGCCGCCTGCTGGAGCTCCTGGTCCGGCTCAACTTGGACTTCCTGATCACAAGTGAGCGTCTGTGGGGCTGCTTTGCCACAGTGCCAAGTTTGGAGATCTACGAAGCCTTGCGCGAGCCGACGGTCCCAGGGGTGGCGTTCGTCCACTTCCATTGGGACGGCCGTCAACGACACCTGGTCGGGTTGTGAACGAGCAAGCAAACGTCCAGAGCGGTCCGGGACCGAGCTCAAAGCCGCCTTCTACAAAAGAACTCCGGCTGAACCCTTACTCGCTCGCTGCGGCAGAGCCCATGGGTGACGAGCCCGGTCTCGGCCGCCTGTGGGATGCCGTGGCGTCACGTTTGCAGCGCAATGGGCTTCGTCCCAGTGGCGTCGTCCTGCTCGACGGACTCGACCGGGACGAACGTCGGGCAGTCGCCGGCCTTCTTGGGCGCCCGCTGACTGCGGCTCGCATAAGAGTCGACCTCGCCGAGCTCGACGAGCGGCTGCGATCAGTGCGAGATGGCCAGGGCGTGATCGCGATCGCCGAGGACCTACGGGGTCCGCTCGTTGATCGCCCGGCTTCCCGCCTGGCTGCGCGCCAAGGCCGCGCCGCTGTCTGGGCAGCGGCGCGAGACGCCCTCGACCGGTGTGATCTGGCCGGGCAAGGGTGGACGGAGCGGTGGCTCGAGGAGCTCCGCTCGACTGGAACGATCGCCAGGATCGACTTCGATCACGCTGCGACTCTGCTGGTGAGGGCAGTCCAGACCTTGACGGCCTTGCCCCTCTTAAACGGCACTGTCGACCGCATAGGCCGAACGGAGCTGGCCAGCCAAGTCAGCGGCAGCAGTCACGGTCTCGATGATGGGCAGATGTTGGCCGGGCTCGTCTTGCGAGGGATCGCCCAGATGACCGAGAGGACATATCCGGCCAGCGCTGCGGAACGGCGGGCTCTGTGGGAGTCCGCTGGCGTCATGTCCGACGAGATCTCCACCACCGTCTTGACTCTTGGCATGCGCCCGCCCGGCGTCCACCCGCTAGCGGCCGGAGTTCGGGCCAGGAGTGAAGCGAACTGCGAAACGCACCTGAGCCTGCGGGACTTGCGGCGAATAGACACCTGGGTCACCTCCGGCGCCGAGGTCTTCGTCTGTGAGAATCCCCGCGTGCTGGAGGCGGCGATGGACGAGGGGGCGAGCAAGGCGATGGTCTGCACTGCCGGAAACCCGCGTATCGTCGTCAATTCCTTGCTCGTACAGCTGGCTGCGGGAGGGGCGCACCTTCGCTACCGTGGCGACTTCGACTGGCCCGGAATCGGCATCGCGAATCGAATCATCGAGACCCACGGGGCGTCGCCGTGGCGCATGGGTGCCGGCGACTACGAAGAGGCGATCGCGCAAGCAGGGACCGCCATCGACGATCTACCGACGCTCGACGGCAGGCCGCTGGTGGCCGTATGGGATCCGGAGCTCGCGCCGCTCATGGCAGAGACCGGGCGGGTCGTCCACGAGGAAGCATTACTCGGCTTGCTCGTAGCCGATCTGCTGAGATGACGGCTCCGAGCTCCTGATCTGACAGCCGTCTCCTGCTTCCTCAGTTTCCGAGACGTCCCGACAGCGCTTATCCGAAAAGTGCGTGTTCGGCCAGATCCGCGATGTCGACGTCGTGTCGGCGATCGATGGCCAGTCTTATACGGAGCGGAAGGGTGTCGAGTAGGTCGTTTTCCGTGAGCAGCCGACCACCCGGAGTGCCGAGGGTTTAACCGGACGGAGCGGGCGACGAGAATCGAGCTCGCGTTCTCGGCTTGGGAACGAGTTTTCCCTTATTTTTAATGGGTTTCAGCGAACTTCGGCGGACGAGTTGAGCAGCTCAGGCGAGTTGGCCGGACAACTGCGAACTCCGGCGGATGATAGCGAATGTGCCAAATTTGGTCCATCCTGGTCACCAGAGTGTGGATTGAGCTTCCCCACAGCGGACACCCGACATGCCGGGTCTTAGTCCGGCGAGGAGAGTCCCGATGGGGAAAGGCGATGCTGGTCTTTCACCTCAGGACAGTGATGCAACTTTCTGGGTCTCGCCGCGGTTCTTGAGACGCGTAATACCTTCACCGACCCGATTAACAAGTCGGATCTTCCCGAGCCGCCGCTCCAGAGCCGCGTGCATCTCGTCGTAGTACCAGAAGATGTCGCCAGGCTTGCAGGGCGCATCGAATCTCTCCCAGAGCTCGTCGCCGTCCGTGAGGTAGTCGTCGATCATGCAAGTGACGTTGTGCAGTTTGTCAGCGGCAATCACAACGAGCGCTCCCTTTGAAGCCGTAGCCATGTGGGCGATATGAGCTTCCTTACGTTCGCGCCACGGTGGCTTCGGCATCTGGTCTGCGTCGCTGCACTCATCGACGATGCGAGCTACATGGTCCCCGAAGCGGCGCCTGATCTCTTCTAGCACTGGTCGCCCGCCCTGGTCTTCCACAGCATCGTGGAGAAGACCTGCAATGGCCAGATCCTGATTCGTCGGCTCGTCGGTGCCCGGCACCCGTGTGCCAATGGCCTCCCACACCAGAGACGAGACCGACAGGAGATGCGCGATATACGGAATCCGGGGACCGTGATCCGGGCCTTTGCGGAAATGAGCTGCGTGCAGCCCCGCTGCGTAGGCGAGTGCGTCCTCGTAGAGCGGTGTGTAAGCGACCCTGTCTCGATCGCTCACAGACAAATACTACTCGGGACGACGTCAGACAGTCGGAGGCAGCGGCGGTCCATCGCGGAGCTCGGTGAGATCGTCAACCAGCTTTGGGGAAGCCCACCCCCCAGGGGGAGGCTACCCATCAACTGGCCCCGGCACCTGTGATCGACAATCGGTCGCAGCTTGGGAAGGCTGGCATGAGCGTAGGGCGGCGAACTATAACGTACAGAAGTAGCAGCTCACAGAGGGTGTGTGGTCAGTGGCGGACACGCACGAACGGCAGCGACCGCGGGATATCCGCGGGATGAGATCGATTCGACGATGCGTTTGTTGGTAGCGACCGGCAGGACGACCTTTCCGGGAGCTCTGGCCCTCATCGTCGATGTCCGTGACCCCGCGTAGGTCACATTTCTCGGCCAGCGGGGATCGAGGTTAGGGGACGAGTGCGATCACAGCCTCTCTCTCTCCTGCGTTCCACGCCTCCGTGGCCGTTCGCTGACCGAGCTGAGGATGAATGGTGGCGTACCACCAAACACGGACTCCCTCTGGCGTCTTGCCGTGCTTGCGTAATCGGGCGTCAAGAGCTTGGGCCTGCAGCTTCCAGTACATGTCATCGCGCTCCACCTTGACTGAGGAAACCCCTTTGCGAATCGCCCGATACATGCTTGTTCGATTCATCTTGAGATCGTTGGCCGCCTGAAAACCACCGACCATTCGAGCGTGCGCTCGCATTGCTGCTGCTCGGAGTTCTTTCAGGTATTCAATGATTCGCTCTGCCTCGGCAAGCATTGTGTCTGCTGCCAGGGAGCGCTCAAGCGGGTCGCCGATCTGCTCTACGTCGTCTGTATCAATTTTCACTCGTTGCCTCCGTTCTCGATACTGGGACAACGATAGCAAGGGTGGCGACGAAAGGCGCACCCCCTGCGACAACCCCAGTAACCTTGCCAGCGATCTCGCGGGCGTGTGCTTCGCGTAGGTTCCGGTTCGTCCTCTTGCCGCGCACCCCAGCGACATGATTGACAGTGTGGAGATGAAGACATTCGACCAGCTGATCACGCCCGACCCTCGGACGCTGAGCTTTTCCCCACTCGGCTTCCTCCCGCGCACCGTGACGTCCGATCTCGCGACCGAGCTGCAGCAAGAGGCGATCGGATGGTGCGATCTCTGCGGGAACGTCCCCGAGCAGACGCGCCTCGCTTTCGAGCGACTTCGGACCGTACACACCTACGGGGTGCTTTGCTACGAGCTGTTCACTGTCGCCGCCGACCTTTCCCTCCTCGTCTTCGAGCAGGCGCTTGGCGAGCGGTTCATCGCCCTTTACGACGGCCGGATCCCGCTAGTAGCGAAGGACGGAACCCAGGACGTCCTCGTAGTCCGCGGCTTCGACGAGGTCTACGGGGCGCTGAACCGCCGAGGTAGCCACGCAAAAGGCGGTTGGCAAATCCGGTTGCGATCGGGTACGACGATGCCCTTCACGGGAACGCTCGACCAGCTCTTCACCTGGGCAAGAGCCGAGGGCCTGCTGCCGGGACAGCGAAGCCGCTACTTGCACCAGCTGCTCGTGAAGATGCGTCACTCTGTCGCTCATCCCCACGGATTCCATATCAACATGCCGAATGAGTCGCAGCGGTCGATAGCGGAGCTCGGTGAGATCGTCAACCAGCTTTGGGGAAGCCCCACCCCCGGAGGCCGCCTCTATGGTGGACCGATCGAGCGGGAAGTCCGCGCCGTTGGATGGGATGGACGCACGTTCATTCAGGCGCCCGTTGACATTCTCGACCGCGTGCCCAACGGCCGAGACCTGACATATCTAATTCTCCTCGTGCCGGCTGCTGAGATGAACCCGTGGTGGGACGTGCATGAGTTCGATACCCGCTTCGAAGCGACGAGTCTCCCATGCGACCTTCTGTGGGGTCCGGGCAGTTGGTTCGAGGCCGTAAGTTGGCTCAAGGACGCGCAGCCGACTGGCGACGAGATCCAGTACCTGGACCGCCCATACCTGGTTCGGGCCCGCGCTGATCGAGTCGATCTCCCCCGTCGTCCGCGGGTCGCCGCGGCCATGGAGGCTGAGCCAGGCGACCTTTGGCACCTCATCTGCGCCGACTACCCGTCGGACGCTTTCGTGCACGTCCGCAACCTCGCAGAGCTCGGCACTGCGGCCGACTGCAGCACGACTGGTGAGTGTCCCGCGTGCGCTGTTACGACGTGGGCAACCGGCGATCTGGCCGTCGTGCTCGCAGCAGCACAGTCCCACGGAGTAGACGTGACACCGGAGACACCGCCCGACGTACGGGTCCCGGCACGTTGGTGACGGCGGCTGACGTACGCGATGCGACAAACCCTCGGTTCCACGTGTGGTGACGCAAGACGTAGTCTGCTCGTACGCGGGATGTCGCCGAGGAGCAGGTGAGCGCGCCGCCGACTCGTTCATTACGGAACCTCGCGCGAGCACTAAGGAGCGTGCGAGGATGAGTGGCCCATGGTGAAGGCTGAATCGTCTATCGACATCGACGACGTACCGCCATTGATCGAGGCGGCCTACGCAGAGGCGCGGGGGAGAGGCAAGACAGACTGGAAACGAATGACAACAGCCGTGCTGAAGAATCGGGTGCTTGGAATGACGGGACGACGATTCGACGAAACGGCTCTTGGATTCACGTCGTTTGTGGATCTCTTGGCGACCTTCCCGAGTCTTGTACGTCTTGACCGCACCACGCGCCCACCGACGGTTGAGTTCCTGGGCGATACGACGAAGGCCCCCGCCCCCCCTGGGAACGTGCAACCTACCCGACTGCGTGTCAGACAGGACCTCTGGAACGCCATCCTCGATTACAGCGCGGGACACGACTGGGTATGGGACGCCTCCGCAGGGAGTGCCCGACCGATTGAGCAGCGAGACGACACCTCGCTCGTGCTCCCGACCCTGACTCGGGAAGACCTGGGTGTTCTTCGGGACGTCTTTACTCAAGATGTGCAGTTGAAGATGCAGGACGACGGTCGCGAATTAGAACGGCTCGAACGATGGAGATCGAAAGGACTCGGCACGGCGGCGTTGCCTGTGGCGATCCAGGGACTGTGGAACGAACACCTGAAGTCGGTGGTCGTAGAGCGACTCACTCAGTGGTTCGCGCAGCACGACATCTCCGTTCCCTCCGACCTTCTTCGCGTTGAGGCGGTTGCTGCACCTCGGCCCGACGACCAGGAACTCCTTGCACTTCGCGCATTGATCATCGACTGTGTGCGATCGATGACCCTTTCAGAACTCGCTTCTCTGAATCTCCCGGCCGGTGCCGTGATTCGTACCCAAACGCGCCTGGCTCGTCATCGAGATGAATCCTGAAATCTGGATGGTCGCGCCCAAAGAACGAGACCGGCGTGATCCCGACGTGTGCGACATGATCCGCGGCGAGTGTGATCGGCGAAGTTGGCCCAATCCGAGGCTTGTTCGACCCAGTGTTGTCAGGAATTCGGCAGGCAAACCGCTCGCCCTTCTCGAGCCCGATCTGGCGAACAACCTTTACCAACGGCTCCACCGGGTGAGACTCGCAATTCTCACAACGACTGAAGTGCTTGTGCGGCTGAACCCGACTCGGCACGTCCTTGACGAGAAATGGCTGGCGACGCTCTCGCGCCTCGTGCGGTACAAGGGATACTGCGCTCGGGTGTCGTCGCAGAACCTCGCCACGGTGCTCGATGATCTCGAGGCGTGGTCGTCGGCTTCTCATTGCGACGACGAGCGTGATCCGCGCGTTCTTCCCCTCCACTCGTTCTGCCCTGAGACGGACTGTCCAGAGCTCGATCTCGAGGAAGGGCGTACGCAATTCAACTTAAGGTTCGGTCCTCCAACCGTTCGCGTGTGTGAGCAGCAGATGGTTTGGAGACCCGACCTGTCTCGCCACGGCGGGCGTGAGCCCCAGAACGTTGCGGGCCTCTTACTGACGCGAGGGCTGCACTGGGACGTCGTCGGGCAACGGCAGTCATCGACGCTCCTCACCCTGGTAGACGTGTGGCAGGTGCCCCGTCGCCGCCACGTGAACGTATATCCGAACGGCTACGTACGGGGGCGACAGGGTGTCCGTCGTCTCGACGAATACCGCTCAGCTCCGTCTTGAGTCTCGGGGAAGAGAAAAGCCTCGCCAGAACGGCGAGGCCTTTTCGTCTACGAGCTCTTGCACGTCTCGTGGGCTTACCCTGCGGTGTCCTAGATCGTCCATATCGGAATCTAACGATTCCGGGCTCGCTTCGGAGGACGCCAAGTCAGTCGCAGGTACTACCCATCGAAACTGGTTGGATAGGTGATCAGCCCTTCCAACCCTGTCGGCCTCTCGAACGGCATTGCACTCAGGATACCCCAGCCGTGCAGCGAAGTCACGCGGACGCCGAGCGTCCCGGCCCTGGTCGCTGACGGATGGGTCTCAGCTTGGGAAGGGCGGTCAGGCGTACGGCGACGGATCAAGGCGACCCATAATGGCAGGTCAGCGTGTTAGCCACACGTTGAGGAACGACCGTGAATGGGGGCGTCCGCGGGATATTCGCGGGATGCAAGTTTCTCGCTAAATCAACTCCTTGGTGACCGGCCGCCAAGCTTTCGTCGACCAACTAGAGCTCTCATTGAGCTCGCTATTCCGGCCATAGCCCCAGGATGCTGCACAGTACGAGGCGGGCGCGTCGCTCGCGGTCGCCGCGGGCGCGTTCAGCGTGCATGATCGGGCGATGGCGAGAGAATGCCGCCAAGCGGGAGTATCGATTCGGTCTCGCCGCGGGTGGCGTCCTTAGCGTCACGGCGGTCATTCACCTGGTCAGGCCGGCGCAGTGGGACGTCGGCTGTTTTTCGGCCGCCACTCGACGCCAACCGGGGCGACGATCTCCACGAGCGCAGACCGAGCAAGCCGCTTGAGCGTCCTCCCGAAGGCCGGCGTCTTCATCCAAGCGTCGAGTGCCTCGGCTCGAAGGAGTTCGACCGGCAGCAGGTTCTGGAAGATCGTCCGGTCCGAGACCTCGGCGGCGACCACATCCGAGAGGAGATCGCCAAAGCCAGCAACCTCTGTGGGGATCGATTCCAACTCAAGCTGGGCAGGAAGGGAGACCGTCAGCTCAGCTGCCTTCGCTCGGTCACCACCGGCCCATACCGCTAGTAGCTGGTTGAGCCGCCTTCCCGCGCAGGTCAGGTGGACGCACCCGGATGGGTCACGCCACACCGGAACGGTTTCGAACCTGAGACCAAGCAGGCCACCGAGCGCCAGTGACAACGTTTGGATCCGCTCGGGCGAGCCGACATCGCGATCGACCTCCCCGGACACCATCAACTCCCACACAGCCTCAGCGAGTGTTGGGTCCAAGGTGGCACCTGCGCCGTCATACAGCAGCTTCACCTGCGCTGGGGCGGTTGTCGTGCTCACGTCGATCCGGTCACCGCGCATCTGCTCGACCAGAAACCGCCGACCACCGAAAGCGAAGGTCTTGCCGACGTGAAGGCGCAGAAGGTTTCGGCCCGGGATCCGACCAACCTGTTGGGCCCGGTGAAACACGGTGACCTCGCGGGCCGAGAGCGGAAAGTTACTCCACACCTCCATGCGGTCGACCAGCTCGTACGCCTCCTGCGTCGGGCCCACCGACGAGGTCCTCACCGGGTGACGCTGCAGTACGTCGTGATACACCAACTCGTCTACGACAAGCTCCACCACCGAGGAAGTGAGGTGCGGCCACGGAGCGAAGATGTCCGCCAAGTCGCGAAGCCGCACGAAGCCGCCGTTGGCCGCCAGCACGATCGACATGATCTGTTGGCAAGCGGCGCCGTATAGCCGGAGGGGAGACGCGGCCTCGAGGTTGCCGCCCTGGATTTGTGTCATCAACGCCTGGTACCCGAGAGCTGCGGGCACCAGCGTCGAGAAGTGCTCCGGAACGACGCAGATAACCTGAACCTCGCTGTTGCGCCGATTTCCGCGACCGATCCTCTGGAGAAACGACTGCCATCCGGTCGCCCGACCCCATAGGACAACCACGTCGATATCGCCGATGTCGATCCCGAGTTCGAGCGTCGTGGTCGCGACGCATACCGCCGATCGAAGCTCCTGAAATCGCGACTCCGTCGACTCGCGTACGTCGCGGCTAAGCGAGGAGTGGTGTGCGAAGACCGAATCCTGGAATCCGGGCGTCTGGCTCAGTTCAGTGGCCACGGCGTCGCATTCGGACCGCGACTCTACGAACACCAGCACCTTTACACCTTGTGGCCGATCCCGCCGGATGCCGGCCAAGGCTTGCGCCAGTCGTTGTGTGGTCCAGCCCAGCCTGATGGTCCGCGCGATCGCCCGCGAGCTGGACTCCTCCACGATTCGCGGCGTACGGCCCGGTCGGAAGAAGCTCCACAAGGCGTGTGCGTCGGCCACGGTCGCTGACATCGCGGCCACCTGCACAGAGCGGCCCACCAGCAGTTCGAGTCGTCGAATCAGGAGCGCGAGCTGAAGTCCCCGCTGTGTGTTGTACAGCAGGTGAGCCTCGTCGATGACGACTGCGCGGACGAGGGAGAGGAGGCCGGGCGATTTGAACAACATGACGTCACACGACTCGGGTGTCGTGATGACAACCGCGGGCTTGCTCGCCCTTGCTAGGTCATTGCGTTCGCCGTGTCTGGCCCCGAGGCGTAGGCCAAGGAGGTCGAACGGGCCGTCGAGCCGGCGGAGAACGTCATTGACCAAGGCGCGGGTGGGCGCCACGTACATGATGACCGGGCGGTCGGCTTTGGCCAGATCAGCCAGGTAGCGGGAAACGAGTGGCGCTACGACTGCCTCGGTCTTGCCGCTGCCCGTTCCCGCGAGGACGATGATGTCGTCACCAGACGCACATGCCTCGACCGCGGCCGCCTGCGCAGGCCGCAGTCGCGCAAACTGCCCGTAAAAGGCTCGGCCGACACTTGGTCGAAGATCGGCCATGTGTTCGGTCAATCGTTGACTGCGACGTCAAGGGCGCTGACGATGCCCTTGATCGCTCGTCGTGTCCGATCTTGCGATGGACTGCTAGACACGATGTCGACGACTTGGTCGAGCGCGGCGTCGCTCAGTCGCTCAAGCGGCTTGAGGTTGTAGGCAATAGCGTGTGCGTCGCGAACCAGCCAAGCGAGGCGACGAAGGTCTGCCCCGGTAATCGGCGACATCTCGAAGCTCGGCAGCTTGTCGAACTTGTCCACTGGGAAGTCATCTACCCCTCGCCAATAGAGCTCGTCGCGGCATTTCTGGGAGAACTCAGGAGTCACTGCGAAGTACGCCGCTCCCGGAAAGCGCCTGCCATCGAAGAAGTCGAACAGCGTCCGAAATGCCACCTGCTGGTACTGCCGGTTGTTGAGGTTTTGAACGACATCTTCGAACTCATCAACAAGCAACACCAGACCATTCATGCCGGCAAGTTGAGCGACCAGATGCAAGTCGCTAAGAGCACCCCAACATTGGTCATAGAGGTAGTCACGCGGCGACTTGATGAACAACCCTCCCCTCGCGAACTGGGCGAGAGTGGAGTCGCGCAACCAGCCCGCGTCGTGCATCCACGACCGCAGCGCTATCTTGACACCCAGTACCTGAAGCGGGGCAGGGTTCCAGCCGTACGCCAAGATCTTCTCCCGGTGGTCGGCGGACACACCCGTCGGTGTTGCCTTCGCGAATGCCTCGAACAAGACGTGGAGACCGTGACCGTCGGAGTTCGGGATCTCGATGTTGCGGCAGAACTCTGCGAACACCTGGTCCATACGGTTTCCGCGTACGCCACCGCGTGAGTCCATCGTGATGAACGACACGGCGTATCCAGAGGTGAGTGCCATCTCCCGGATCACTCGAAGCAAGTGCGATTTTCCACTGCCGTAGTTCGCTCGAATCAGGCGGGCCGTCCCCTTGCCATTCACCGAGTGCATCGATCGCTCGAGCTCAGCAAGCTCGCTCTCCCGTCCGACGGTGAAGGCGCGAACATACCCGGTCGGTGGAAGGCCTTTCCGCAGCAATTCGACGACCTTCTCTGCTTGGCCGCGGCTCAGCGAGGGGGGAGAGCCCATCAGTCATCCTCGAGGCTGCTCACAATGTCATCATGATGTTTCTTCGGCGCCGGCAGCGCGTCGCCCTCGAGCGCCATGTTCAGCGCCTGGATCGTCGCGGTTATCGCCACACGCCAGGAGCTCACGTGGGAGAACTCGGGGTGCTCGTCCAGTACTCCATCGATGTGGTCTCGCAGCGTGGCCACTGGCGGCAAGCCTGCGACCTCCTTGGGATAGGCGATCTCGTAGATCTCGCGGATCTTCGCTGCTGCGTCGGCGAACGGGGCTCGATCCTGGGTGAGATGGTCAATGTTCCAGACGTTGTCGAGAGCACGTGGAGGCTTTTGATCGAGGGCGCCGATTCGCCCCGCAAGGGCACCATAGGTCCGGATGCCGGACTTCGGGTCTTCCCAGAAATCCGGCACGGCGGCGTAAATCAGGAATAGCCCCTCCGTGTCGTCAATCTCGTTAATCAGATGTAGGAGGTTGTTGTGCGCGTCCTTGAGGCTCGACTTCCGCATCGTCGAGTGGGACATCTCCGATTCGTCGAGAAGAACGAGGAGTCCGGAGAACCCGAGCCAGCGGACGAACTTGCCGAGAGACGCAAGGACGATGCGCGCGTTCTCGCGCTTCACCATCTTCTGAACCTCGTACTCGCGCTGGAACGTCCGCAACTGGCCCTCACCTTCGAACCATTGCAGGAGAGTTCCGCGAGCATTCTCGAGTGCGGCTACCTCCGCGCCGACCGTAGCGTAGGTCGTCCAGTAGGCGACGACCACCCGGCGGAAGTCGATGTCGATGTCGGTCTGTTGCATGAGCTCGTCCGTCAGGGCCCTGACCGCGTCGCCCGTACTGCCATAATCGCCCTCCCACCTCGCCAGCGCTTCGCGGAGCACTTCACCGAACGGGAGCGCAAGGGAGAGGTTGGCCTCCTCGTACATCGCGGGCGAGGTGATGTTGCGGACAATCTCAAAGAAGACCCGCTCAAACTTGTTGAACGGTGTCTCGTGGCTGCTCAGTTCGACGGTGGAGACGAGCAGCTTCTCCTCAAAGGCGTACTCGCGGATGAGCCGGAAGAAGTGCGTCTTCCCAGCGCCCCACGATCCGCCCACGAACCGGATCTTGCCGTTAGCGATCCCTCCTTCGAGATGTCGACTCCTCACCTTCTCAGCGAACTCAGTACCGGTGGCATAAGCCGACACCCCGCGATGTGGCGGGACGCCCTTTCCTAGACTGTCGATGATTTGCTTCGCCAGCGATTGGTCGATCTGCAACTTGGCCATTACTCCACTTCCTCCATCCGCATGTACCCGTAGTACCCCCGCTGCTCAAGCTGCCAGAGCAGCAGCCCGTTCTTGGCGTCACGGGTATTGTCGAGCCGAATTCGACCAGCCGAGAACTCATCGCGAACGAGCCGAGACAAGTCGACGTTGAACTCGTCGGCCTGGAAGTCCTTGGACGTAGCGAGTTCGGCGACGAGGTCCTTGAGGGGGATGCTGTCGATGCTCGACTTGAGGGTTCGATTGACGCGCTTGTAGGCGCTGGATACTTCGACCAGAAACGCCTTGGCGTCGAATGGCCGGCCTGTCAGTCGATCCGCCTCGGCTCTGAGGTGGGTCGCAAGCGGATCGAGATCGATCGGCAGAACAGTGCGCCGGCCGTCGCGCGGGAGCACCCTTGCTTCGAGCTTGGTCTTATCGAACTTGATCTCGATGAGCCCATCTAGGATCGAGTAGCTGGGATGGCGAGAGCCAGGATCGAGTTTCAACCCGACCAGCTCCAACGCTGCTGGCAAGCGCACGGGCAACTCCCTGAATCGCTGGGCCACCTCTGCGTGAAGCTCCTGCCTGAGGGTTTCGACGTCACCGGCAGCGTCGGCGTTGTGCTTCGTCAGGAGCTTCAACTGTTTGTCGCCTGCAGCGAGTTGACGAAGCGTCTCCGCCGTATGGCCGGCGGCGAGGCACTGGGCTCCTCCTGCGACGAACCGTTGGAGGTGCTGAGCGTCCTTCAACCGGACCTGACGCGCGATCGTCTGTGCCCGAAGTTCGGCCAACTGGGCCTGAAGTTCGACGATCTCGCGCTCGAGCTGAGCGTTAAGCGTGCCGAGGACTCCCGCACCCGCTTCGTCAGTTGTCGAGTTCGGCTCACCCACGGACACCACCGCCCGGAGCCGGGTTGGCGAACCGCCGCTGAATCTCGTCGGCCACGAGCTGCGGCATCTCGTTCTCAGCGAAGTCAGCGAGTGCCCGACTGATCATCGCCTGAACGATCGCAAGTTGATCTGCCGTCAGCCCGCCTGCCGACGCGCCGGATTGGTCGCGAACCGAATTCCGCGTCGCCGTAGACCTCGGCGGTGCCGGCGTCGACAACAAGAGCGCAGCAAGCTCTGGGCGCCGGAAGCCCCGCGCAACCTCCGAGGCTCGGTCGGCAGCTTGGCGTGGCCCATCTTCCAGCCCGACCGTCTCGCCGACGCTCAATGACTCGCCAGCGCCGACAAGTTCAGCCACCGACCAACCGAGGGCTTCGGCGATCTGCCGAAGCGCCTTGGCTGAAGGCTCCTTCGCTCCGTTCTCGATCTCGCTGATGTACGGGTAGCTCAGACCGGATCGCAGAGCGAGGTCCTTGCGCTTTAGCCCGAGAACGGTACGGCGCACCTCGATCGCCCGCCCGAGGTCGTGGGGTTCCGTTGTCATCTCGCTACTCGCCATGAAATCCTTATGCCAGAGTTGACATTTCGACGCTGTCAGCGTAATATTGACGCTTATGGCACCATATCTCAACACTCTTACGCCCGTAACCAAGGATAGTCCGCTCGTGGCAGAGAACGCAACACCCAGGGCCTGTGGGAACTCGAAGCGAGACCGCAGCTTGCACCTTGTCGATGCAGACAACCTGATCGGGGACCCGTGCACGACCGACCGGCGGCAGATCCAGGCCGCGTTCGAGTCATACCGCGCCGCGGCCAACTTCCAGCCCGGTGACCACGCGGTTGTCGCCACCGGGTGCAACGGGCTCCACGTCCTGGAAGTCGAGCTCGCTTGGCCGGACGCCCAGCATCGGCGGCGGCGCGGGCCGGATGGAGCGGACCTCGAACTGCTCGAGGCGGCCAAATTCGCCGCGGCCAGCGGTTGTTACCGCCGTGTGGTGATCGGTTCGGGCGACCACATCTTCATGGTGGCCCTTGAGCACCTCAGGGCGAACTCGATCGACGTGGATGTAGTTGCTCGATACGGCAGCCTTGCTAGGCCGCTGATGCGTCAGGTCGGCGGCCGGGTGCGGTACATGGACCCTGGAGCCGCTCACCCGCGAGGTGATGAGCCCCACGCCGCGTGACCCCGGCAGTCAGGGAGGAACATCTGTGATCGGCGTACGAGAGCTCCAACACGAGCTGCTTGCCCAGCAGTGTGACCTGCGAAGGAGGCTCCCGGAGGTAGCGGAGGCTGCGTCCGACGGCTCGTGCCCAGCGGCCGGTGAAACGCAGCGTGTCCCTGATGGATACGGCGGCGACGCAGCGGCCCTGGAAGCGTCCGTACCGGGGCGGCGCCATCTCATCGCAGTCCCATGCCAATCCAAGTTGCGGGCGCCCAACACTGACACGGTAGGACGCGCAGTCAACACAAACGATCGCGGCGAACACCTGATGGTCGACTGACTAGCTACTTCGCCGGAAACACGAAAGCTCAAAATAGCCGCTGAACAGGGATCACGTCCAAGCTGCGGCGGAAGCCGCGTGACTGGACAAGGCCATCGGAGGGGTGGGTGTGCCGGATTCTGACCGTCCGCTCACGGGCTCCTCACCGGGCGTCGGAGTCGGTGTACGGACTTAATCGGGAGGCCGGAATGGCTCGGAATCCGCACACTTGAGGCGGATGTTAAATGGATCAGGTCGATAACAGCTCATGCCTCGAGAATATCGGAACCGCGACGAGGAGATCAGCTTCATCTGAGCGTACTTGGATAGCGGGGTCCACCACCTGAGCAGACCCTGAACGTATTGTTGGGAATTCCGGCGCGCATCACATCTTCGGGCGGAGAACCCAACTCCTACAAGGAGTTGGTCGCTGAGATCG
>Ga0182030_10008125_pt1 | contig 21779 bp, 25 predicted proteins | sample 812S3MmetaG_FD_121299 | JGI IMG/M metagenome (GOLD analysis project Ga0182030, IMG submission 121299) | Permafrost microbial communities from Stordalen Mire, Sweden - 812S3M metaG (Illumina Assembly) | ecosystem: Environmental > Terrestrial > Soil > Wetlands > Permafrost | place: Sweden... | reverse complement strand
TCTATATATCGAATCAGAGCCTGCGCAGCACGATCTATCGATTTAGCCACGGACACGTGTCCGAAGGCCTTCTGGTCTTGGTGGTCTTGTCGGTCGGGATCGTAGGGCTGTCGACGGCGGTGTGGGCATACCGGTCCTCGTCGCCCCTTCTCGGTATCCTCCTCTGTGCCGCCACGGGCCTGCTCGTCTCCCCCATAACGTGGGCCCATCACCTGGTCTGGGTCGTCCCGGTGATCCTGTGGCTCGCCCTTGCCCATGACCGACCTGCCTTCGGCCCACTCTGGGCTGCTCTGGTCGCCGCCTGGTTCTGGTACGGCCCCATTTGGCGCATTCCTCACGGCGGACATGTTGAACTTCATGACACGTTCGCACAGCTGTTGGTGGGCAACTCCTACACAATCGCCATGCTGTTGTTTGTAGGCGGCATGATCGTCATGCTGGCTCTCCGACACAGCCGGGGACGCGATGCTCGGCGTCGCGCACAGGTCTTGACCGGGACACCTCTCGGCTTGTCGGAGGCGCCATCCCCGAGCACGAATCCTCTCAGGCCGGGCTTCGATCGTGAGCAACGCCTTCCCGACGCGCTGCTCACCAATGAACCACCACGGCAAGAATTATGACTGTGGCAACCACAACTGCCACGATGAGCCAGGTTGGTTTGAAGGCACGACCGGACTCGTTGGGGTAATGCCCATTGGTCTTAGGGTCGGAATCGATGAGCCCGACGGTAGGCTGCGGCTGCTTCGCAGAGTACCGCTCATGGGATGAGATCGAGTGAGCCACGTCATCCTTTCGAGTGAGCGGCGTAGCGGGGACAGCGGTGGCGGTCGTCACGAGTTGTTCATCTCGAGATCGCCATCAGGCCACGATCGCGTCATTTTCGTTGCCTAGGGTCGCCCCAGGTAGCTATCCCAGGGAGGGCTCTCATGCAGGTACGCTCGGTTCAACTCCGCAAACTCGTCGTGGCCGCCGGCATCGCTCCACTCGGCGTGTTCTACGCGCTCGGCGCGGCCCCCTCCGGCGCCTCGCCGACTGCAGATTCCGGGTCCGCGCACGGGAACGCGACCTTCGAAGTGCGCCAGATCCTCTCGGGGACGGCGTTGCACCACTCGTTCACCCCGGCGGGCAGCACGATCAACCAGACGGAGCCCCTAAGCGACCCCGACGACATCACCCGGCTCGGCGGCGATCTCTTCGTCGGCTTTCAGAACGGGGTGGGGCCTCAGGGGCAAGCGAGCACGGACGGCAACCTGGACAGCACCGTCGTCGAGCTGACCCTGACCGGGCACCCGGTGGCACAGTGGGACGTGGTGGGCAAGACGGACGGCGTCACGGCCGACCCCGAGACTGGCACGGTCCTCGCCACCGTCGACGAGGACCTCAACTCGGCTCTCTACGTGATCGACCCCGGTGCACCGCAATCCACGGTGGTCACGAGATACGCGTATAACGACAACCCTCTCCCGCACAACGGGGGAACGGACGCCATCTCCATCTATCATGGCGCCATATTCATCAGCGCCTCGGCACCGGGCACGGTCGGCCCGACCGCTCCGCAGGCCAGTTACCCCGCGGTCTACTCGGTGGCGCTCAACCCGGGTACCAAGGTGGCCACCGTGGCTCCGGTCTTCCTTGACGGGGCCACGGCAACCGTAGCGAACGTGGGTAGTCCCCAATTCGGGAAGACGACCCAGCTTGCGCTCACCGACCCGGACTCGAACGAGGTCGTGCCCCATCACGCCCCCCGCTTCGCCGGCGACTTCATGCTTACCGGCCAGGGCGACTTGGAGCAGATCTACCTCAACCCCTACACGGCGTCGATCTCACCTACCCTTTCGGTCCTCTCGCTGTCCCAGTCGGCGGACGACACCGCCTGGCCGACCGGTCCATCGGGGAGCCTCTACTCCACCGATTCCACCAACGATGCGGTAGATATGGTGACTGGACCCTTCAGCGACGTCCAGCCGCTCGTAGTGGCCACCCCGTGCGGCGCCAATGACGCACCCTCCCCCTGCCCCGCCCCGAATTTCCCCGCCAACTTCCTGGCCTCACTGAACCCTTGGACGGGCCAGGTCAGCTCTGTGACCATTTCGGGCGCACCCTATGTGCCGCAGGGCGGTCTCGTCTTCGTATCGGGCCGCGGGCACGGCTGGAGATAGGGAGGGCGCCAGCCCGAGGCCGGTGTTTGGGGCCACCGGACTTATAGTGAGCGCGGTCCGCGCCGCACGACCGAGTGGCGCCAGCAGATACGGAGTAATGGGATGAAAATTTCGTGCGGGCTGGCACCGTCTCTGGCCGTCGTGGAACACGCCCAACTGGCCGAGTCACTCGGCTACGACCGGGTCTGGCTCTATGACTCGCCGGCGATCTATCTGGACATCTGGGTATCGCTGGCCCGCGTTGCCGAACACACCGACCGTATAGGCCTGGGGACGGCCGTCTTGGTGCCGAGCTTGCGCCATGTGGTGGCGACAGCCGCAGCGATCGCCAGTATCGAGGGTGCCGCCCCCGGCCGGCTGGCCTGCGGGTTCGGAACAGGCGCCACGGCACGCTGGACCCTCGGCAAGGACGCTCTCAGCCTCAAGGCAACCGGGGACTACCTGCGGCAGCTGCGCGGTCTGCTGCAGGGCGAGGTGGTCGAAGTCGACGGGGAACAGGTGCAGATGTGCCAGCTCCCGGGGTACGCCCCCTCCCGGCCCATCAACGTCCCATTCCTGCTCAGTGCCCTCGGCCCCAAAGGGCAAACGCTCACCCACGAGGTCGCGGACGGCATTATGACGGTGGGCTTCGGCCTCGGGGGTTTCGACTGGAGTGCACAGCTGGTGGTCGGCACCGTGCTCTCACCTGGCGAGTCCATCACGTCGCCGCGCGTCAAAGAGTCTGCCGGACCGTGGTACGCCATCATGGCCCACGGGGCCTGGGAATCACTTCCCGGTGCGGCGGACGGGTTTCCCGGAGGCGCGCAATGGCGTGCCGAACTCGAGTCTCGCCGCCCCGAGGCGGAACGGCACCTCGCCGTGCACGAGGGACACGCCACTACCGTGACCGATCTGGACCGGATCCTGGTTGACGCTGCTGGAGAAGGCATCGTGGGGCTGGGCTGGGTGGCCGAAGCCGAAGGCATCCGAACCAAGCTCCAAGAATCCGAGGCAGCGGGGAGCACTGAGATCATCTTCGCCCCGAGCGGCCCCGACATCGAGCGCGAATTGCGGGTTTTTGCCGAGGTCGCAGCGCTCTAACCGCAACGGTGGCCTCCCGGGAGGAGAGTCCCCCCTTCAGTCGTCCGGTAGGGGAACGTTGCTTATCGCAAACACAGGTCGGTTGAGGTCCCGCCCACCCAGAGATCCGAGGAAGGGAGCTCCACCAAACGCAAAGACACCGCCATCGGCGCCGGCCAACCAGTAGCCGGTTCCCTGGGCGTTGCGGGCAATGCCGACCACCGGCTTGACCAGTGCTGCGTTGACCATGGATCCACCGAAGATGGCGCTACCGAAGCTGAAGACCCCGCCGTCGGCGCCAGCCAGCCAGTAACCGTTGCCGTCGGACGTGACGGCGATGCCCACCACCGGCGCGTTCAGATGTGTACCCCCCATAGATCCGTAGAACCTGGCGTCACCGAAGCTGAAGACTCCGCCGTCAGAGTCGACGATCCAGTAGCCCTTGCCGTCGCGAGTGGCGGCCAACGCCACCGGGCTCCCGACGTGCGCGGTACCCTTGGCGATGGTCGCCTCGTCCCCGTAGTTGACAGCATCACCGAAGCCCTGAACAGAGCCAAGTCCGCTGAGGCCCTGTTCCAGCACCCAGTACCCCTTGCCATCGGGGGTGGCGACGATCCCCATTGCAGTAGGCCACGTATCGGCCCCTCCGACGTAGGCGGCGGTGTCGGAGGGCTCACCGTAGGACACGGCATCGCCGTAGGTGTAGATGACGCCGCTGTAGGCGTCGAGAATCCAGTAGCCGCTGCCATCAGCAGTGGGAGCCATGGACCAACACGATCCATTGAGCATGGAGCGGGCCGGCGGATTGGCCGGGCAGCGAGTGGCGTCCGCTGCCGCAGAGCCCTCGAAGGGCGCTCCGAAAGCGAAGATGCCACCATCGCCGGCCTCCAACCAGTACCCGGGAACGCTTGGGGCAGCCGACGATGACGTACCGACGGCCACTTCGAGCAAGGATGTAAAGATCAAGGCGAGCACGCTCCCTAGCCGCAGCATGCGCCCTCCGAAGTTGGTGTCTGGCTTCTTTTCAGGGCCTCGGCGCACGTGTTTCTCCTTCCCTGAGCAGGCGCAACGCCTGACGGTCTCACTGCGTCCTTGTCGAGTGACGGATCCTGCTCGCCGAAAGGTCCAGATCGTCAGCGAACTCAGCAGGCATTGAATTGCACCGTCCATCCCTGGTCTGCCGTGTACCCAGCGGTGAACAACAGGCCGGCAATGTCACCGTCCCATCCATTGCCACCCGGCGTAATGGGCGCGACGTGGTGCCAGGTGATCTTTGGCAGGGAGGTGAGTCGGGAGCCGCCGCACGATTCGCACCCCGAGTTGGTCTCGACAATGAGATGGAGCCATATGGCGAGATCCCCGGAAGCCTCCGTGGAAGGGCCGACGGGTGTCACCGGTGGCGCGTTCGACGCCGCCTTCCGGGCCGCGGCCACGTCGGCCGCGTATGAGCTGGCGGCCTCGCTCCCGTTACCCAGGCAGGTCATTAGGTAGTCAGCGGCAGACATGGAGCCGGGAGTGGGATTGGTCCGAGGAATGGTCCCGGGCTGGTTTTCGACAAAACCACGGAACGCGTAATAGCGCGACACCACGTCGCTTTGAACTGTCAGCACCGGGAGCAATACCTCCGAAGGGAGACCTGGGGGAATCTCGCCAGCCACCGAAGTGGGATCGGCGGCGGCAATGGCGTCGCGCGTCTGCTGCGTGATCGTGATCTGCGTCGTACTGATGGCACCATTGGCATCAGCGGCCGCGGCCTTCAGGGTCTGGTCGATACCGGCGGCAGCGGTGAAGTACCCCGTCAGGTCGTCCAGCGCACTCGAAGGGCTGGTGGTCGAGGTCACAGTGGCCCGCGAGATGCTGGTCGACGTCGAGCTGCTTGATTGCGAGGTCTTGCTTGGCGCGTTCGCGCACGATGCACCTAGCAGGACCAAAAGGCCCAACGCGACGACTGTTCTGTGCATGCGTGCCTCTCCATCGCTCTGTCCAGCGTGCGTCGAGCGAACTACTCCTGCGGCGCGTGACAGACGGCCTCGACATTGTTGCCGTCGGGATCGCGCACAAAGGTGCCGTAGTAGTTGGGGTGATATTCAGGCCACAGGCGAGGCTCATGAAGCACCTGCGCATTCGATCGGGTGGCGGCATCAAAGAACAGATGTACGGCAGCACGAGTCGGGGCGACAAAAGCGATGTGACACTCCCGAAAGCCGTCGCCAGTCTCGCGTGGGCCAATCCAGAACTCCGGCTTCCCATCGATGCCGAAACCGATGACCTGCCCGAACTCCATCACACGGCCTCCTCCAAGCGGCCTCAAGACGGCCTCATAGAAGGCCGCGCTCTCTGCAGGGTCGGTACACTGGATGGACAGGTGATCGAGCACGAGTAGATCTTCGGCGAGCACGCCGTTTCCCAGTAGGGCCGAAGGTCCCACACTCCGAGCGGGCACCTCCAACGCGAAAACGCCCGTCCCACAAATTGACGGGGATCGGGCGCTTTCTTCAATTGTGCTCTCAGAGAACAACCGCCTCCGGGGAGTGGCACTCAGCGGAACTTTCGAGTTCCAATCCTCGCAACGCTCCAACTTCGAGCCGCTTGCCTAACTATCAGCTGAGCCTCCGGTCAACTGCCCCGGAAATCCCCTGCGGTCACCTCTGAGATAAGCCATCTGGCCCAATGGTCCTGGCCACCTCCTTTCGGATCCTTCGGATCCTCACAACGTCATTGTACCCCTCGTGACGGGGTCGATCAGGGCCGAAGGTCCCTACTCAGATGCCACTGGGGTAGGTCTCCGGTGGTTCACCCTTGTCCCAGAGCGATGTCCGCTCCAGCGGCTCAAGGGCTCTGGTGTGATCAAGGTGGATCACCGCATCGAACTGCTCACCCAACCGGGCATGAAAGTAGTGACTGCCACGTTCGGTCTGCGGTCGGTAGATCACGCCAATCGCCCGTTCTAAACGGGGGGCGCTCAGCACGGCGTGTACAGCCGGCCGTGCTGTATCCAGCCAGAAACCCTTGCCATCATTGTGGTGAAGGAACGCTTCATGGCTGTCAGGAGAAGCGGCGCGGACTCGCTTGCGCTCAGCGGGTCCGCCCCATTCGCTCGCCGCGGTAACCGTGCCGTCATATGTAGTGAAGCCGATCAACACCGACTCGTTGCCGTAACGTTCACGGGCGAGTTGCCCGACATTGAGTTCGCCTCGCTCACCCATCTCGGTGGACCGGGCGTCCCCCACATGCGAGTTGTGTTCCCATACGACCACTTTGGAGCGGGGACACTGGCGGTCGAGGTGTGCGATCAACGCATCAAGTGTGCCCGCCATGTGCCGGTCCCGTAGGTTCCATGATGAAACCTCGGCCCGGTACATCTGTTGGTAGTACACCTCGGCATTGCGCACCAGACGAGCATTCTGTTCGGCGAAGAAGAACTCATCGTCGGCGACCCAGCCATCACGGCGAAGATAGGCGTCAGCTTTTCGGCGCAGTTCGATCAACTGCGTTACCACCTCGTTTTCGCAAGGAATGGCGCCCATGTGCGCCAGCGCATATCCGTATTGCTGTCCTTCACCACCCACGTGATCGAAGCAGGAGTACCGCGCTCGGGCCCGCTTGGCCTCGTCCGGGTCAACGCGGTCGAGATAATCCACCACGGCATGCATCGAGGCCCGCAGGCTATAGAGGTCCAGCCCGTAAAAACGGGCCTTGGTTGCCGCATTGGCATGAGCGTCATTACGGACCCGGAGCCACTCGACGAACGCCAGAACGTCGCGATTGCGCCACATCCAAGCCGGGAAGCGCCGGAAGTCCGACAATGCAGCATTGGCATCTCGATCAGTGGATTGCCCCATGACATACCGATTCACACGGTAGGCGTCAGGCCAATCAGCTTCGACTGCTACTGCGGTGAATCCACGCTCGTCAATCAGCCGGCGAGTGATGCGAGCCCGCTCCCGGTAAAAGTCGTGGGTGCCGTGCGACGCCTCGCCGATCAACACGAACCGCCGGTCGCCTATGAGATCAAGTAAAGAGTCGTAGTCCGTGTTCTCACCAGTGACGGGATGGCAATACTCACTCAATTTGGACACGGTCAATGTCGGAATGGTCAACGCACTACCTCGCCGTCAATCCACCCGCTTGTAGGGCTGAACGCTGGCGTCGGAACCTGGGAAGAAGAGAGTGTCGTGGTCACTGTCTTCCCAGCGCACGAGATACGGAGAGCCTCCGTCGGGGCCGCGCACGTCGATCACCTGGCAGTCGCGGTCAGGTTCACCGACGCGGTGACCCTTGATCACGATGCGATCTCCCACCTTGGCTTGCATGTGGATCTCCCTTCGTCCACCTGCGATCTTGATCCCGGTGCGCGCACCCCAACAGGGTCGAAGGTCCCTAGCAGGACGCAAGGCGAACCATGAGGAGCGTGGTGTTGCGGAAGCACAGTTGCTAGGCGAGGGCACCGGGACCATCGGCCCTAGCCCCACCGATGCTCCCGGATGAGGCTGGCAGCAGTTCACAGGGAGGTGGCCGTGATGTTTCGTGACCGGGTCGATGCTGGTCGACGGTTGGCCGAAGAGCTCGAGCGGCGCCATCTCGAGAATGAGGACATTGTCGTGCTCGGACTGCCGAGGGGCGGGGTACCCGTCGCCTTCGAGGTGGCCCGCGCGCTTGGCCGGCCGCTCGACATCATCATGGTGCGCAAGCTCGGCGTGCCCTTCCAGCCCGAGTTTGCCATGGGAGCGATCGGTGAGGGCGGAGTGCGCATCTTGAATCGGGAGGCGCTGCAGTTGGCTCGGGTCACCGAAGCCGAACTCGCCGAGGTGGAAGGACGTGAACGGGCCGAGCTCGAGCGCCGAAGTCGCCGATACCGAGCCGACCGTCCTGCCATCTCGTTGGTGGGGCGCACCGCAGTGGTGGTGGACGACGGCATAGCCACCGGCTCGACTGCTCGTGCGGCCTGTCTGGTTGCGCGGGCCCTGGGTGCGGCCCGGGTGGTGATGGCAACACCGGTCGCAGCACGATCCTCTCTTGCCGAGCTGTCCGAAATCTGCGATCAAATAGTGTGCCTCGAAACCCCCGAGCCCTTCTTCGCCGTCGGCGAGTGGTATCGGGACTTCTCCCCCACCTCAGACGCCGATGTGGGGGTTCTCCTGCAACGAGCGGCCCGGGGTCTCTCTGCATCGCCCGCGGTGGCCGGCGTCGGAGAGGATCCCCCGGTTCGAGACGAGGACGTCGAAATCCACGTCGGCACGATTCGTCTCGCAGGACATTTCACGGTACCCGAAGTTGTCCGCGGGATGGTCGTCTTCGCCCACGGCAGCGGGAGCAGCCGCCACAGCCCGCGGAACCGCTTTGTCGCTTCGACTCTGAACGGGGACGGGCTAGGCACCCTCCTTTTCGACCTCCTGAGTCCCGACGAGGAGATTCATCGCGCCCAGGTCTTCGATATCCCTATGCTCGCCGCCCGGTTGACCACAGTCACCAAGTGGCTCAAGGCGCAGCCCGAGTCGTTCGGATCGAAGATCGGCTATTTCGGCGCGAGCACCGGGGCGGCGGCGGCCCTGTGGGCGGCCGCTCAACCCAGCGCGAATGTTGACGCCGTCGTCTCGCGCGGGGGGCGTCCCGACTTGGCCTTGCCGGTGCTGGCGCAGGTGAGGGCACCCACATTGTTGATCGTGGGGGGACACGACGAGGAGGTACTCACACTGAATCAAGAGGCCCTGGGGCGACTTGGGCCCGAGAGTCGCCTCGCGGTTGTTCCCGGCGCCACGCACCTCTTCGAAGAACCCGGGGCCCTCGAGGAGGCAGCGAGCCTGGCAAGCGAGTGGTTCCTACGCCACCTGGCTCCAGCGCTCCAGCAACCGTGATCTCGCACCGATCAGCACCAATGGGATGAGACGTTCCCACTCCACCGGTGCAGTGGAGGACGCACCATATGAGAATATCCCGCCGAGCCAGTTCGACACGGCGTGCCACCGACCATGGACCACGGCACCATTTGCGCCCCGCCATGGGACGTTCGGCCCTGCCGACTCAAGGCGGCCGAGTGTAGCGTTCGCCCTCAGAGGTGAAGACGATGACGAGCGACGAGGTAGTAGCGGAAACGGTCCGGGCCTGGGTGGACCAGTCGCAGCCCGGCGATCGGCGAGTCGCCGAGCGGGCGGCGTTCGTCGCGTTGATCACCTATCGGGAGGGGAGGAACATCAGCGAGGCCTGCCGACAGGCGAGTGCCTTTGTCCAAAGCTGGATCAACCATCCCGCGCACTTGAACCCTGATCACGACGTCGTACTGCGACTCGTTTCGTAATCGACCCCAAAATCCCAGCATGGTGCCACCCGAAGCTGACGTCGCCCTCCAGTTGAAACCGGGTTGCAGGGCGCGTCCCTTTGGACTCACACCTCCCTCTCTCGGAGACCCAGATCAAATACGATCACAAGGACTTGAGGCCCTATTCAGGGGGCTTCCGGCATGTGACGATGCGCTCCGTGAAGCTGATACCTATCCGATGTCTACCGACGCTGACAGCCCTGCTCGTCCTGGCCGTCTGTGCCGCATCATGCAGCTCGTCGCCGATCAAGGCCCGGGTGCCGACGACAACTACCAGCACGCGTGAGACAACGAGCACCACAACAACGACTGTGGCACCACCAACGACGACGGTGCCAGGTGGATCGCCTGTCCCCAGTGGCTTCGAACCGGGGTCGGTCACCTTCGTCTCGGCGACCACCGGGTTCGTTATCGGCATTGACTCGGCGTGTGCCGCTGGGTCCTGTGTCGCCCTGGCCCGAACGAGCGACGGGGGCGCAAATTGGTTGTCGCTACCTGCGCCGCCCGCTGTCTATGTGAACCGCTTCGAAACCGCCGCCGCCACACCAGCGGTAAGTCTGGTCCGCTTCGCCGACGTCCGTAACGGGTGGATCTACGGTCCGTCCCTCCTCGCCACACACGATGGCGGGGCCACGTGGCAGCAGGTCGACCTCGGAGGGTCGGTGGTCGACCTCGAGACCTCGGGGGGCTTCGTCGACGCGGTGGTCTCGCCCTGCGGCAGCGAGGAGACATGTAGCGGTCCGCTCCGGCTTGAGCAAGCCCCTGCCACCGGCGGGTCGTTCACGACGGTGCTTACCGGACCGATCGTGCAGAGCTCGAACACCGAGGTGCTTGCCCTGTCACTGCGTGCCCCGGTGGGGTTCGTGGACCTGCGGGAGCTAGGCAGCCCACAAGGCGCACTGTGGGCCACGCGGAACCTGGCGAACCCAAGCGGGTGGAACTCGTTCGCCAATCCGTGCGACATCTCGGCCGGGTATTCTCTCGACGCATTCGTGGCCCCCGACGCCACCAGTCTCTATTCGCTCTGTAGCGGCGAAGGAGGGGCCGGCAGCGTGATGAAGGAGGTCGTCAAGACCCAGGGTGGGCAGAGCACCGTCGTAGGACAGCCGCCGCAGGGTGGGGACCCGGAGTCGCTTGCCGTCACCTCCTCGGGCACTCTGGTCGTCTCGGCCGCCTCGGGTGCGAGCGAGCTCTACCGGTCGTCCGACGGCGGGGTTTCGTGGGGCACGCTGTCCTTCAACGACGGGGGTATCGGTTTCAATGACCTTGGGTTCACCACCGCGACGCAAGGCGTGGTGATCCACGGCCAGCCGGGTCCTCCCACCGGCTACGCCAGCCAGCTGCTCATGACTGATGATGGCGGGGCAACCTGGCACGCGGTTTCAATTGGCTGATGTCGCAGATCGGTTCTCGCTTTTGTAAATCTTTTCCTGCGTCGGGCTCGTCCACGACGCAGACTTGGTCAGCGGTGGCCGACCGTCGAGCCATCGCCGGGAGCCTGCCAGGTGTAGAAGGCCGGCCGTGGGCTCTGGGCGCCAGCTACTGGAGTCAGCGTAAGGCAGAGCACAGTTGTGACCGCAGCACCGATGGCCGCACGCTTCGCCCGTCGAAGCTTCGTTCCACTTCTTTCGCCCAGTCCTCGTTCAACTTGCATCACTCTCCGTGCGTGCCGATAGAACGCAGCACTGTCCAATGACTCCCCAAGGGTGGAACGGTGCGTACTCTTCGCGCTGCCTCATCGACTTCCGATACTGCAGGCCCTGTGGATCGATCTCGAAGTTCGAACCGAGCGGATACCACGTACCGCCTCAGCCGGAAGGAGGACACACCAGCCCGAATCCCGCCAACACTGAAGTCGGTACGATGGGAGCCTGAGGGCCGCCGGGTGGACAACCGACTTGGGCGCTACCGAGACCGATGACGGTCCACGTGCCCAACTGGTTGTGGACGAATCCGTACCCTCCTTGCACGCTGTCTTCGTGGCCAGGTGCCGGACCAATCCGAAACATGATGTACGAGGAATCGGCGCTCGATACCTGCGTCGATGTGATCTGCCAGGTACCGGCTGCCGGGCCGTTGGCCGTCTCATATGCGTTAATCGCAACAATTGCCGCGGCCGGAGCGGGTGATGCTGTCGTCGTCGTCACTGCAGCTCCAGTGGTCGTCGTCGAAACCCGCGTGGTCGTCGTTGAGCTCGACGGAGACGAATTCGACGAGCAGCTCGTCGCCACGAGGGTCAATGCCACGCTCAGCAGGAGGGTGGCCAGTCGGATCCAGCGAGCGTTTTCCGGGATACGGCCCCTGCGAAGACGGTATGCGGAGGCGAACCAGGGTCGCCATCGATGGATACCAATGGGGCGAGATTCCACTTCCGTCCACCCTTCCGGGCGACAACTCGCCGCGATCAATTCATCCACGTCTCTTCAGTATGCGAGCTTCCCCGGGATCCCCTAGGGCCAAAAGTCCTCGGGAGGCATCCTTGATTGACCACCCGCAAGGATCAAAGACGCTACTTACCCGGAAACGGTCGACGGTACGCCAACCTTGAGGGCATCGGAGATGACGTCGGCCATGCCGAATCCGGGTTCAACCAGCCTTTGCCCGAAACAAGTCACCTGCGATCGGCGCATCATAAGGCTGCGGTACACACCGGCGGCCCGAATGTCGCCGGCCAACTGCGCTCCGATGATGCGTCCCTCCCGCAGGTAGATCGACCGAAGGTCACCTCCGTGTTGCCAGCGCAACACTTGATCCGGCTCCTCAATTGTACCCATAGCCACAATAGGAACGCCGAGGTGCTTGAGGCTGTTCATAGCCTCCGCACCCTCATAACGAGCTCTCCCTCCGAGTAGGTGCGCTGCTGCAATCGGCGCCTGGGCTACCGCATTGGGGAAGATGGCGTGCACGTACCTCTCGCCCGTCAGCCAATCCGCAGCTTCCGCCACATCACCCGCTGCCACAATTCCGGGGACTGAGGTCGCGAGTCGGTCGTCGACGTGAATACCCCAGCCGGTCACGATCCCCGAACCGGTCACGAATTCGGTGTGGGGCTTCACTCCAGTCGCGGCCACTATCAGATCCGCCGTCAACACTTGGCCGTCGGCCAGCCGCACCCCAGTCACAGAAGGGCTGCCGATGAAAGCCTCGGCTTCCACGCCCATGCGCAGTGTCACGCCACGATCGGTCAGAGCAGCTTCGGCCACCGTCGAAGTAAGCGGGTCCAACACCCTTGGCATGACCCAGTTTCGGCGGCCGATCACTGTCACCGCCACGCCGAGGTCAGCCAGGAGCAGTGAGAGCTCGACTCCGATAAATCCATTTCCCACGACGAGGGCACTCGTCGCCTCCCCGCTGCGCACCCGGCCCACCAGTTCATCGGCCGTGCGTAGGGACTTGAAGTCCAAGACACCGGGAAGGTCAGCGCCCTCCAAGGGAGCGTGAAGGCGGCTTCCCGATGCGACCACCAAACCCTCGTACCCCACTCGCTGCCCATCGGCCAGTATGACTTCGTGATTGTCGGCGTCGATCTGCGTCACCTGGGCCTCGCGCCGCTCGTCGATCCCCAGCCGCGCCGCAACGTCACGGCCCTTCCAATAGAGAGTCGAATCACGGCCGGTCAGGTAGTAATCCGCCATCGCCGGGGGTGAGTAAGGGGCGAATGTTTCGGCGGACAAGGCCACAACCGTGCCCGTCGGATCGAGCCGCCGCAATGTTTCGGCGGCGGTGATCCCGGCCGGGCCAGTGCCTATGACAACGGCACGCATGAGCTCACCCAGGCCGAGACGTTGTTGGCAGAAGCCAGCACGTGGGTGGAAAGGAGGCCGACCGCGTCCGCCATCGCTGACCCTTCGAGGAGTGCGTCAACCGAGGGTTCATTCGTCAGCACCATTTCGTCATAGGGCACCTGCGTCACAGAGTTGAACTGCGGAGCGTCCAGTTGGTCGACATAGCCCAGCACGCGTCCGAGGTCGCTTTCCGTCCGCACTCGGTTGATCACCAGATGGACGGTGCCGATTCCCAACTCGCGAGCAAGCACTGCGGACTCCACGCCCACTCGGACAGAGTTGAACGTTGGTTCGACGACCGCCACGACAGTATCGAAGCCACGGGCCAGGGCACGCCCGAAATGCTCCACCCCGGCGTGTGTATCCATGACCACCACGTCCTCGTCATGGAGGTGCATACCTGCCACAGCGCTCGAAATTAGGGCCGTCTCGGGGCACAGACAGCCACGGCCTGCCTCGCGCACACCCCCCATCACGACCAGACGTACCCCGTCGGGCGCCTGAACCGACAGACGATCGATCACGTCGGTTGTGTCGGGATTGAGAATCAGAAGCCCGCCGGCACCTTCTCCCGGTCGCGCACCGGTCTTCTCGTACACATACTCGGCATCGTCCGCCACGGGGACGATGGACAGCGAATCGGCGAGACTCATGCCAAGGGAGGCAGCCAGATTCCGCTGCTCGTCGGCGTCAACCGCGACTACCCGCCAGCCACCACGGGCCAGTTGGCGCGCCAGGACGGCACTCAGCGTTGACTTGCCCACTCCGCCCTTGCCGACGACGACAACACGTGTACCGCCACTGTGACTGTGTGCGTTCGGGTGGACGGCACGCGATGTCACCTCATCGTGGCCCCCGCAGGTGTCACACACAGGGAATCACTCCCCCACCGCAACACTGACAGGGACGGTATGAGTCGACTCGTTATCGTCAATGCCCAGCGTTTCGGGCTCGAAAGATGACAGTCCGAGGCCCTTGCGCTTGGACTCAATGTGCCTGCGGATGAAGAGGGCGGCCTTGGCGGGGTCGGGCTCGACGACGAACCTAGCCCCGACGACGCCTTCGAGCCCATTTGCCAACAAGTCAACGACGTGCGGACTGCCGAATACCGGTGGCTGCACTCCGAGCACGGTGGTGACGCCGGAGGCAACCACATAGGCTCCGATTGCCACCGCCTTCTCCGAATACCATTCGGGTGCCGCACCGGCCACCGGCAACTGGTCGATATCGACGCCGAGGTAGTCAGCCAGCGCCGCCATCAGTACCATGATCCGGCTGTTATCGACACAGCTGCCCACGTGGAGCACCGGCGGGATGTCAAGAGCCTCGCACACGGCGCGCAATCCTGGTCCGGCCATGGCGGATGCCTGGGGGACCATGTGCCCCGCCTTGCCGTTCGCGACAGCAGCACAGCCGGTCACCAAGACGAGAATGTCGTTCTCAATGAGGCGGCGGGTGAGCTCTATGTGCTCGAGATCCTGGGGAAGCTTCGGATTGTTGCAGCCGACCACGGCCACAGCACCGCGAATCGAACCAGCAGCGATAGCGTCGACCAGTGGCTTCGGGGTGCCTCCAAGAGCGCCGAGAATGGCCTCGATCGAAAACCCTCCCATCATCTTCACCGGGTGCCCGGGAATCCGCACGCGCCCGTGGTTGCGATTCGGATAGGCCTCGATCGCCATTCGCACAATTCGTTCGGCGATCTCCGCACCGTGCTCGGGCTCGAACGGCACGTGGGTGGCGCCGGTGAACTTGGCCTTGTCGGAGGTGGAGATGATCTTGGTGTGGTAGCACTTGGCCACGTCGACGATCGACGGCATGATGCATTGGTAGTCGACCACCATGGCCTCTAGCGCTCCAGTGATGAGCACGAGTTCCTGCGTCAGATGATTACCGGCCATTGGGACACCGCGGCGCATAAGCATCTCATTCCCCGTGCAACAAAGGCCGACGATATTGATGCCTTTGGCACCGACGGACCTGGCCAGCTCGACCAGATTGGGATCTTGGGCCGCCGCGCAGATGACATCTGAAAGCAGGGGATTGTGGCCGTGCATAGCGATATTGACCTGATCGGTTTTCAACACGCCTAGGTTGACCTCTGACATGACCGGTTTGGGTGTTCCGAACATGACATCGGAGAGTTCGGTGGCGATCATCGATCCACCCCAGCCGTCCGCCAGTCCGGTCCGTAGGGCATGCAGGAGGGTGTTGACGTAGTCGTTATCCACGCCCATGTGCGTGCGGTGCAGCATCTCGACGTTCTCACGGTCAATTCCCCGCGGCGTTATACCGAGTGCTTCCCATCTGGCCTGGCGGACCTCGGGCACACGAGCCACGAAGGAGAGCGATCCGCGGCGCGTGCCATAATCCTCTTGGAGCAACTCCGCGAGATCGGAGGCCACCTCCTCAACCGTACGGTCCTCGGTGGCCACCCCGACCTCGGCGGCGATCCGACGCAGTTTCCCTTCGTCGGCGATTCGGTACCCGGTCGTCTGCCCACGGGCCAGTTGACTGAATGCCTCAAGGATGTCTCTCCCGTGATCCGAGTGTGACGATGAGCCAGCGGCAATCATCCGGCCAAGATTGCGGGCCACAATGACATCGGCATCCGCCCCGCATACGCCCTTTTGGGGACCCTCGCCAAAGGGGTCGATCCGGCACGGGCCCATGGCACAGTTGCGACAACTCAACCCGAGCGCGCAGTATCCGCACTGTGGCTGCTGGTCAGCGAGGCGATCCCACACGGTGGTGATGCCTTCTGCCTTGGCCCGGTCAATCATGACTTGGGCGTCCGGATGGATGGTCAAGCTCTTGGCTCGGTCGTTCGTGCTGGTTCCACTCATTGTGGTTCTCCTTCGTTCTCGCCAATGACCAAGGAAGAGGCCCCGGCATGCCCGTTTGTGTTCGAAACTGGGAGCTGGGCACGCGACGCCGCTGAGAGTGTCGCGGTCACCTCAGCCGTGCCCCATGCGTGCCAAGCGGCGAGAGGATCGCCGCCCGCAGACACAGGTTGGGTGGCGCCTGTTGCTGCAAGGACAACTCCGGCCTCGCGCACTCTGCCCGCGGCAATGAGATCGTTCAACTCTCCGAAAACCAGCGCGTCAACCTTGCACACCTCCACGCACGCGGGTGTTTCGCCTCTTCCGACCCGCTCGACGCAGCCGTCACACTTGACGGCCACTGGGGCGGGGCTCCCAGTCAGCGGGTGGAAAGTGAGCACGTCAAAGGGGCATACCACAGCGCACATGGCGCACCCGATGCACTTCTTCTCGTCAGTGAGAACCAAGGCATGCGCCGCGTCCCGATAGATGGCACCGGTGGGACATACCTGCAGACAAGGAGCCGGGTCACAGTGGCGACACCGGTTGGGAAATGCAAAGGTCGGAACCGGACCCGCCTGGACGTGGACCCGCTTGCGCGGTACGGGTGTCTCAAGGAAAGCGAGGGCCTCGTCCTTGCTCGCAGAGTGTTCGACGGCGCATGCCAGCTCGCACTGCAGACAACCGATGCACCGCTCGGGATTGATGAACACGGTCTTCATGGCCTGGTTGCCCTCCTTTCGGGCAGCTACTCTCCTGTCAGCCTGTGACGGCGCGGGCTGTCCCAATAGGGCCAAAGGTCACCTGGTCACCCGCGCCGCACGCGGGGAATCTGAGGGACCTCTACGGTGTCCAGTTTGTCTCGCCAGTCAGATTCCGACGCTCCACGTCCATCCTGTCGCCCTCCTGGGACGCTCCTCGAGGGGAGGCAAGAAGGTCACGGCATCCTGCTTCCTGTCCCCGTCGCGTACGCCGTCCAACACGAGACAACCCCACGCGGCCCGCCGCCGTCATTGCCGATTGGATCGCAGCCGCCCAACGGTGTTGGCGACCGCCCCTCCGGCCCCGAAGCCGCTCCGTCTCCACGCGGTCGACGCGACCGCAGACTGACCCCATCCGCCGGGAGGATCAGACAGACAATGATCTCCTGCCGATAGGCCCTAGCCGAAATCGCTCAACCGGGTGCAGGCTGCGGTTGATGGCAACCGTATTGGCGTTAGTTGCGGCAGCATTGGTGGCGCTGTGGGGGTTTGCTCATGCGATTCCGACAAGCCAGGTGCTTGCAGGCTTCGAACCGATCTCCTCCGACAATCGGAAAGCAATGCCGCAAGAATGGTTAGCCGAGGCCTTCACCATGTGGGGAATCACCGCGATCCTCATCGCTGTGACCCTCGCCTCCGGAGCCCGCTCTGATGGCGCCCAATGGGTGTACAGAACGGTTGCATTCCTCCTGATTGCCCTGGCCGGACTTACCGCTCTCACCGGTGCCCGCACTCAGGTCATCTGGCTCAAAGTCTGCCCGGTGCTGTTGTCTACTTCCGCGATTCTCTTGATCACTGCGAGTCTGTCGTAATCGTCGAAAATGCGTTTTCCCCAGACGCCTTCCCGGACGTGTGGCCACCGACTTGTACCGATCGGTCCAAGATCTTGGCTATGCTGCCGGAGGCACTTATTGACGTCGGAGGTTGGTCATGAGTGGTTCCAGCGAAGAGGCACTCGACTTTTTCACGGACAGGTCCTTCATCGCCGACCCCTACCCCTACTTCGACCGTCTCCGGGAGGGCTGGCCTTGTTCTGCGATCCCACAGCGCTCTCAACCCAGTGTCAAGCAACGGGCCAGCATGATGTCATCGCTGCCGCTTCCACTTGGAAAGTCACCTGGGTGCGCACGAACATAGGGGAGAACTGATGGCCACTGACGAGCAAAACGCACTGCAGCACCTCGTGGACAAGGACAGCATTGTCGACCTCGTCCATCAGTACTCGTACTGCGTCGATCACCGGCTCTACGACGAGGTTGTCGACTTGTTCACCGAGGACTGCACGGTGGACTACGGCCCTAGTTGGCCGCCCGTTCGCACCCGAGCTGCACTGCGGCAGATGTTCGGACACCCTGAAGGCGGGTTTAGAGCCACCAGCCACCACAATGCCAATGTCCTGGTGACGTTTGAAGACGAGGACAACGCGACGGTGCGAACGTCGGTGTATGCCTGGCACGAACAGACTGATGGGATCACTCCGAGGTTGTGGGGCTACTACCACGACTCGGTCGTCCGCACTTCGGAGGGCTGGCGTATCGCGACACGACAGCTGCGGGTCCTCGGGGTCGAACATTGGCATTCACAGTGGCATTGGGCACTCGACCTAGAAGTCGACTAGGTCCGCTATGGGCGAGCTCGAACTGTCCAACGGGCTTCCGTCTGGACCGGACTTCGGGGACCTAGCGGTTCTGGCCGAAACGCTCGGCTACAGCCGGGTATGGATATACGACTCACCCCACTGTGGGAGGAGGACCCGTTCGTCCATCTCGCGCGAGAACTTCGGACGATGGCATCGGTCTCTCGCCATGAAAGAAGCCAGAGCTGACATTGGAAGTACCCCGATCAAGGCTTGCTCTGGCCATGCGTAAGGATCGCCGCCTTCCGAAGAGCTCTAGGCCTCAGTCAGGAACGCCCTTCCGCCGTTCGGTCGTACGCCTTTCGCCGTCGCGCCGCTCGGGGTTTTCTCTGTGGCACGTTTCACAGACGTACGTAGCGGCATTCCCAGATAGAGCCTTGACCTCGTATGCCTGAGTTCCGCAAGTTTGGCAACTAAGCATGAGATTCTTGTTCTTGCAAATTCCACATGAGAATGATTGCGCGTTCGGAGAGACCCTGTTTCTGACACCACAAAGACTGCAAGGAATCATCCTTACGCTGGATGAATCCGTGGCTTGGGTGCCCTGGGCCTTCTTCGCGATCTCAATCTCCGTGCTCGCGATGAGTTTCTCAATGGGCGGAAGGGACCTTTCTCCTTCATTGGCTTTAGTACGGTACTGAGCCGCCGCTTCCCATTGTCCCCGCGCAGTGAGTTGGCGAAATACCGCCATGTACCATGCGATTTGCGCCATTTGGAGCTCGAGTTGAACTCGGTAGACTTCGAGACGATCGTGGTCAGAAGTCGCTACCGCCTCTAGTCGAAGAAGGGACTCGTTGAGCACCGATGTACGCTCAGCGAGTGTCTTGACGTCGTTTTCTAGGCCACTACCTGCGTCTGCGCTGCGGGCTCTGCGCGGAGAGCCTCCCGAGTTGATGCGGGACCGGTCGTATTCTGCGCGACGATTATCGTCCGAAAGGGTTTCATACGCCTCGCGAACAAGACGGAAGAGCGCACCTGATCCGCCCCGGTCAGGGTGGACCTGTGTCGAGAGTCGACGGTACGCTGCCTTTATCTCATCCAAGCCAGCGGTAGGCGACAATTCGAGGATGTCGTAGAGCGTTGTTTCGGCCATTTAGCGGCTCAGCCGTCGCATTGGATTACCTCACCTCGTCTCGTCTCCTGCGACGGGCACTTTCACTTGGTCCGTTTTCCAATACGTTGGCGGCGTCGATCAGTTAGATCTCTGCCATTTCCGATATGTTTGATGACATCCGCAGGTGGATCCCAACGATGCGCGATTGTCATCACTCGGGGAGCTATGGCTTCACAATTTTTGCCCAATTCATCTCTGAAGGAGCAGACGCTCACGACAACGGGGAACCGGCTGGGTCGGCTCAGATTCACCCGCACGCGATGAGCACCATTCTTGACTTCCACTGCGGCGGGCCCTTTACCGTCCGCCGCGGCACTTTTGGCTCGCGGAACGGTCGCGGCCCCTCCCCCCTCGCCTGACGGGCACGGATACCCCGGGTGGGAGTCAAGAGGCGACCTCGAAGTTAGATTGCCCGACATCCGCGAGACCGGATGATTAGTGTCGACGCGGGCGAGAGTCAATCGGAGGCAGTGACATGGCGGGAATCCTCGAGGGGCAAATTGTGGTCGTTACCGGATCAGGCCGGGGTCTTGGACGGGCCTACGCACTGGCCATGGCCGCCGAAGGGGCCAAGGTGGTGGTGAACGATCGAGACCGGGAACCCGCCGAGGTGGTGGCAAACGAGATCACGGCGGCCGGGGGGAGGGCGGCCGTCTGCGTCGAGGCCGTGGGCACGAGGGCGGCTGCACGGGACCTCGTCGCCGCCGCCGTCGAACACTTCGGCGGGATCGACGTCATGATCACCAACGCCGGAGCGGACCGACGAGGGCCGTTGCTCGATCTTGACGACGACGATTGGGAGTTCACGATCCGCACCCATGTATTCGGTTCGATCTTGTGTTCGGTCGAAGCAGCCAAGGCGATGCGGGACCAAGGGCGAGGCGGGGCCATCATCAATGTCACCTCTGACGCCTTCTACATGGGAATGGCCACCCTCGCCCCCTACTGTGTCTCCAAAGGCGGCACCTACGCGCTCATGCTCGTCTTGGCAGCTGAGTTGTCGCCTCTCGGGATCAGCGTCAACGCCATCGCCCCGCCGGCGACGCGCACCGAACCGATGATGAAGTACGTGGACAGCCTCGGTGCCATGGGTCTGACCGACGCCCAGCTCGCCGGTTTCAGGGGCGCCATTCTCGAGCCCGAGGAGGTGGCTCCATTGGCCGTGTTCCTGGCCAGCCCCGAAGGTCGGACTCTCTCAGGGACCGTGCTGAGCATGACCGCCGCCGGTCCTACCATTCTCCGTGGCCCCTCGTACCATGACCCCGAGCCCGAGCTGGAGGCAGCGCTTTCGCGCTTGTTCGGCTGAACGGACCGAGTGGGCCGGCGGGAAGGGACGCTCAGCCGAGCCGGAGCCCACGGCATTGATCGATCGAGGGCAGAGGGGACAACATGAAATGTGCCCCGGCTATCAATTGGTCACGCGGTAGTGAAGGTGGACAACGTCGTTGCCAAATCGCCCCTCATCGAGCAGCTCAAGCCGTGTGCGATCCTTGCTCGGCAGAGCCTGCTTTGCACCACCCACCACAATCGCTCCCTCATGGGACCAATGGCCCTAGTGGACGGAAAGAATCTCCATATCATCCAACGTGACATGACAGCCGACCTCAAGGGGCAGGTTCTGTTGAGGCTCACCGAAGCTCTGCAGGACGAAGACGCCAATGCTCTCCGCGACTTTGAGCTGTATCGGGGATGGGGTGACGTGATCTACGTCAGGATCCACACAGGCATCTCACCTTCATTTGAACACCGAAACCGTCTCCGGTCCAAGTTCGAAGCGGCCGCGAGCCGCGCACTGAGTCCGAATCGGCACTCAGTAGAGATTCGCTGGTCTCGCTAGTTCTCACGCACTGAACAAACGACCTTCCTCGGCGTCCGCCGCCCAGACCTCGTGGTTCTTGTTGACGACCACATGACAATCATCTCAGACCTGGCGTTCGATTCGCACCAGGCCATCTATCCGGCGGACAAGGGCACCTACAAATGGCGTTCGCGCGTTGTGGGGCACCTAGATGGTTAATTCCAAGGGGTCACCCGTGATCGAACGCTATGAGCGATCGCAGCGGACGCTGACCCGTCTGGGCGTTGTGCCAGATGGCCGCCGTCAGGGCGAGCAGGCGTTGCAGCACG
>Ga0182030_10008124_pt1 | contig 21780 bp, 18 predicted proteins | sample 812S3MmetaG_FD_121299 | JGI IMG/M metagenome (GOLD analysis project Ga0182030, IMG submission 121299) | Permafrost microbial communities from Stordalen Mire, Sweden - 812S3M metaG (Illumina Assembly) | ecosystem: Environmental > Terrestrial > Soil > Wetlands > Permafrost | place: Sweden... | reverse complement strand
CCGTGGACTGAACGGGACTGTTTCACATTGTTTCAAGGGTTCAATCAGTTTTCAGGACTCTTCGATAGGAAATCCTCAGGTTCCTTTAGCCCCTCTTAGAAATGAGATACCCCCAATGACATCGTAAAATTTCGAGGATCTTAAAAGAATCATTGGAGTCAGGATGGCTAGTCTTTGAAAGAGAACCCCCTCGTCGACGAAGTAGTCATTCTGTTCAAAGCAGTCTCTCAAACTCTTTACTAAGGCTTCAACTAGTGTCTTTAAGCGGATTCATGTCTAAGAGGCAGAACTATAGCGTTGATTTTTCCTTGGATGTATCTACTTCGACCCGTTCCACGATCCTGGTAAATTCAATGACGTTGGTGTTGAACACGCCGACTCGCTCCCCAAAAGTCGAAAGCAAATCTCCCGGCCACGGAAGTGAGCGGAGTAAAAGGTCATGAATGTTTGTTGGCATGTCGTCTATAAGCTCTGAAGAATCTGGGTGCTAGTCGGGTCGCAAAGCGGACACTTCGTGACGCCCATGACTTTGAATCCGATAAAATGGAAGCTGGGGAAGGGTTGTATCAGAAGCGATGTTTGAAAGTTGGTTTATCAAGTGGTTCACAAAGTCAGAGATGCTTTTGAAAATTGGAGCGGGTTTACTGCACGGGCGACATATTGCAGCACTGATGACCGTTGCTAAATACACTGTGTGAATATAGGAAAGACCTTTATCGTGACAGCTCAAATGCCGCTAGAACGATTCTGATCACAGACATTTGAGACTTGCATATGGGGTTGTGATTTAAGAGTTAGGGGGTTTTCCCCTAAATGCCTTAATAGCCATTCCTGTGAGTACTGCTCGAGGTTGACTATATATATTAAAGCGTGAAGTTGAGCGGGTCCTTGGTAGAACTGCAGAATGCTATGTGTTGCGAGCTTGGGGGGAAGCTGGTTTTGCAAGGCACTATATCAAATCACACCATTAGGTGCTTTCTAAAAGGGTAGGACAAGTTAACTTGGAACTTTTTAGAAGCCTCACTGGCTCATGATTGGGAAGAGCAGACATCCCCGGTGGCGCAACAAAAGTTGTTCCAGGTTGGCAGATGGGAAGTAAGGCTATGATAAGCAAGAAAATTGTGCATTTTTGAATGGGAAAAATATCATTGAAGGATGTAATAAATCCATGTTGAGAATATCATAGCGTAAAATAACATCATACCCATCACCACCCTTCACCCACCATTGAATGCTCAGCACCCTTCTGTGCCTGCTTTATCAACCCACTCTCTCGCCCATCTCACTCCCCCTAATCTCCTTCACCAAACCCCTCACATTTGCATTATCCTCAAAACTCAATAATATCAAATCCACAGTCTCCTCCTTCGTAAAATAGAGACTCAAATCGCTCTCAAACCAAAAATATTTGATATCTTTCAGGTCACCCTGCAGAACCTCGCTTAGGAATTTCATCTTCATCCATTTATCCGCAAATTGGGCCGTCATCGGGATAGGAGCTTCTTCATTCGTAGCAATATTATCTTTGCGGGGCGATTCAGAGGCGCCGTTCGAAGTGGATTTTGAGTCGGACGACCGGATGAAGAGGTCGTCGAGCTTAGAGACCTTGGAGATGAGGGTGGCAGTTTGTTCAGCTTCGTCGACGTCCATGCTAGAAAGGTCGAAGACATCGGAGATGATTTTGGAGGCAACAGTGTTAACGAGGGAGCCTACAGCGGAAGCCCAAGCGGAGTAGGGAAGGATCTTCTTCCACATTGCGGCCGTTTGGCGGATGTGGGAGATGACTGAGTGGATGCCTGATTCGAGTTCTTCTTTCGGTGCTCCTTGGAGGAAATTTTGAGCGCCTATGATGTGTTAGGTGAGAATGTTTGGATGGGCTGTAAGACTCACCACCAAGGATATCGTTGATGATGGTTCGTTGTGAAGTCATCTCATTTGTATACGCACGCTTGCCAAAGCTTTGTAAGACTTTGATCTCCGGATCTAGCTTCACCATGCCATAAGCACGAGGCGTGAGATCATTTCGACTTTCCCATTCAGAAGCGTACCTACAAGGCCAAGTCAGCATCATCCAGAAATTCCAAGTGCTCAAAGTTGATGTGTACACATACTCTTTAAGTCTATCGCAGAGCCACATGGAATCGTTGTAGATGTACCTAAGAGAGTGTTAGGAAATAATGGTTCTGAAATGAAGATATACCTACATATTGCCACTCGGATCGTGAGAGTAATAATAGGGCGATACCGCTCGGTACATGGCTAGTACCAAGGTAGGAAGACTGAACAACCCAACAGCTGCAGCCGTAACAGGTATGCTCTCGCTCCCTTTCTTTGTGAGATCCGCACCATCGCCGTAAATGTCTGTAATAGTTTGGAACAAAGGCTTCGGCATGGAAGAGGTCCAATACGGCTCTGATAGCGTCACCTCTCTCATTTCAGGGGTGACCGCTCGATCTATTTGAGGACGGTCGGCATTCGAGTGCTCTAAAACAGGCGATATTTCAGCTCCATCATCGTCACCCCAGCCCCAAGCATCCGCTCCATCGTCATCGTTGTCAGTTGTTGGAGTTTGTGCGGAGTTCGGTGCAGGAGATAATTGAGAATGCCTTCTTTGTTCATCAAGAGATGCGCGGTTTGCTCCGGTGGGTATTTCTTCTTGCTTCTCGTCTTCATCGCTGTCCCAGGCCGCGTCCCAATCCTGATTTACCAGATTTCCCGTTGTGGCTATCTGTTTCCCTTCCTCTCGGGCCACCATGTGTTTCTCAATATGTTCTGCAAATTGAGGAGTACCTACGCCTATATATTGTCAATAAATAAACGCACAAGAGCCAAGAACGGTCACGTACCCAGTGAAAGCTGATTCCGAGTCCAGTCCAAGGTGGTTTCTCTTCTCTTACTCAGCCAAATCTTGGGAGCGCTGGTGACCCAATCATAGAACCCATTTGTCCCGGGCCACTTGATTGAGTCGAGTCTCTTGGCGAACTCTTGAACCTGGGCTAAAGACTTCTGATACGCCATCATATCTTCCAAAGATGCCGGAACCGCAGTGTCGAGCCACTCTTCTTTGATTCGTTTTGACAGAGTTGGCATCATGGCCTCGGCCAAAGGGTTCCTAAAATCAGGTGGAAGATTTGCCACAAGCATTTGAATAATATCTTCGAGGTCCTGGAACAATGGCTTCAGAGTATTTGGTGCTTTACCTTTATTGACGGTAACAGAATTCTAGAAAACCATCAACCAATGTATTAACGTGGGAAGGTGGGAAGGAATAACACATACTTTGGTTACTTTAATTGACAACAGAGGGCCTTGAGTGTCTGTTCGGGGCTTCAGTATTATATCATCGATATCTTCCGCAAGCCGCTTCGCCGTGGCATCCAATTCTTTATAGGCCTTCAGGACAATAATCGCTTGGTCCATGTTCGTGAATTCATCCTTGAGCGATTGATTTATTGTAAGAGTTTTCTCATCGGGGTCTAGATGTACCAGTTGTTTCCAAACTACCTTGAATTGCTCATGGGCAAACCCTCGCAAGTCGAAACATCGATTATCAAGCATTCGAATTGCCCTAGCAGATTTGTCGACCGGTATCGTATCAAGAAGAGCCCACGAATCTACCAAACTTTAATATTTCTGTCGAAGAACGTCGCCATTCCATACCTGCTAAAATCTGTATTGGCTCCAGTATACGCCTTTGAGTAGCCAGCTTCTCCGCCTTGTCCAGTCTTTCGTGAACATCCTTTATGGAGATCAAAGCATCGTTCAGCTGAGAATTAAAGAGCGTCTCTTGTTCTAAAAAAGTAACGTGTGTCTCTTGATCCTGCAAAGCTGCGATTCTGTCCTCGTCTGCTTCAGCTTGTCGAACGATATCGCTGGCGAGCTTCCGGGAGCTTTCAATATCTGCCTGGAGAGCTTGCGCATGGCTCATCCATGTATCTACATCGGAAGAACTATCACGGCTGATTTGTCTGATCTCGGTCTAGGAGAAGCGGTGTTAGCAGCTGCATCTCTTGAGGAGGGGGAAATCATACTTCGAGAGCTATTTTTGCATCGCTTAGAGCTCTGTAAGCTGCAGGGAGTCCAGAGCCCTCGATACGACCTGCAGAGACACCTTCGTCCTCTGGAAATGTCCCATTCGAGGCGAAATCAACCAGAGCTTTGCCGGTTCGAGCTTTCAGATCGGACATGTTGACGGCTGTGCCGATCGATTACGTAGTGGAAGGTGAAATTTATATTGAATGTGACTTTGTCAACATGGTATTGGACGCCCCTTCAATGGGATGAAAGTAGACGGTGGCAACAATGAAGCTTCCTCAACATATGTTACTCTTATTCAATCCATAACAATTACCTGTTATTCTAGGCGCAATAAATTTAAGGTTTTCAAACGCGGCAAGCGCAAACGCGGGCTCTTCGCCAATCAACATCGTGCATGCAAGTTCTCTCCCTCACATTATTCTTCGACAGGCCAATGTTTATCCCTTGCTTCAACCTGGTATCGTCAACAAGAAGCCTCGAGTCATATACTTTTGTTTCATCAACGGCGTCATTTCTCGCTGTCGTTGTACCCCTCGCCGTAAAGTCCGCATTTGCCACGTGCATGCTTACTTTTCCAAATTGAGTCACTGTGCGAGGCTGAGGAGTGTTTGGCGTCTAGGTTTCTCTAGGTATGATGTCCTTCTTGGATACTTCACATAATCACCTTCCTGTACCTCTATCTGCAGCTTTTCGGAGCAAGGGTTTCACAACATACGGAATCTACAACTGTACTTTGGGGCCACACATCTAGGATGGCTGGCTATTTCTCGGCTCAAAGATCGATACTATTCGCTGCGCTGGTGCCAGTTCTTATCATGTTTGCTTACCAAGCGGTGGATATACTCTGGTATGCATAGAAGCCTTTTTCTCCAGATCTCCAATAGGCTCTCTTAGAAAACGTTGCTGCAAAGACCTCTTCTTCTGTCACGTGATGCTTGGATGCCTAGTTCGGTGCTTCGTACCAAGTGGCAAGCAACCGGACGATGAAATGGAATATCACCAGCTCTTCATCGTATCTGTCATTTTGTGTTAACTGGGACATTTTTTTATAATCATTTTCTGTGCTTGGGCTTTTATGTCGACTCCATCGTTCCTCTTTTGTAACGAGTCGTCTACTCTCGTCAGGTCCATTTAATTCCAATCGCGCTAATAAGATACAGGCCAGGTCGGTTATCCTTGAAAACGTTCGGAAATCATTTCAAACTCTCCTCATCATACATCATGCCTAGCCAAACGAGAAAAACTCACTTCCGAACCCTCCAAAAGTTCAAAACTGACTACTCTCCCGCATCCATCTCACAATATGTCTCCCAGCGAACTGGAATGCACCTTGTCGTAGTGGACCAGAAGGGACCCAAAGTTCAGGGTTATTTTACCCTTGCAACAGAAATCTTCGATGATTCCGGGTCCCCTCATACCCTAGAGCACTTGGTGTTCATGGGGTCCAAGAGTTATCAATACAAGGGACTTCTTGACAAAATTGCCACGAGAGCGTACTCCAATACCAATGCCTGGACCGCGACTGATCACACAGCGTATACCTTGGATACCGCTGGCTGGGAAGGTTTTGCCCAGATCTTACCCGTCTATCTGGAGCATGTCATCTTACCAACTCTCACCGACGAGGGCTGCTACACTGAGGTTCACCACATTGATGGGGAGGGAAACGACGCTGGTGTAGTCTATTCTGAGATGCAAGGCGTTCAAAATACCGGTGGCGAGATCATGGACATTCGAGCTCGGCAATTGCTTTACCCTAAAGAAGTTGGCTTCAGGTACGAGACGGGTGGATTGATGGAGGCATTACGGGTTTTGACACCGCATCGGATACGAGAATTTCATAAGGAGATGTATCAGCCGAAAAATCTATGCCTAGTCCTCGTGGGTGAAGTGGATCAGGAAAATCTTCTCGAGATCTTGGATAAGTTCGAAGATAGTATTCTTGATGATATTCCTACACTAGATGCTCCTTTTAAGAGGTATGTTATTCTTAATTCATCTCGTGCATTTGCTGATATATGTTTAGACCATGGGTAGAATCAGCCCAACCACCCCCACTAACGGAAACTGTCATCGAAACTGTCAAATTCCCAGAGGAAGACGAGTCATCCGGCGAAATCTTGGTTGCAATGTTTGGTCCTGACTGCAATGATCCCATCGCAACGGCAGCTCTCAACGTACTCTTGACATATCTAGCTGGCTCTTCGATCTCAATATTGGAGAACGTGATGGTTGAGAAGGAGGAACTCGCCAGTTCTATTGGATACTGGTGGGATGCGCGGCCGAATACGGTTATCTGGTTTCAACCGGCCGGCGTGGCAACTGAGAAGTTGGCTCAGGTTGAGAAGCGTCTATTCGAGCTGCTTAAGGAGGTCTCCTCGAAACCTCTCGATATGAAGTATCTGTCCGACTGTCTGAAACGCGAGCGCCGGCAGCTGAAATTTCAAGCTGAAAGTTCTAACAACTATTATGCCACTGGTATCATCAACGACTTTTTGTTTGGAAAGAGAGACGGGACCACATTGAGAAAATTGGGCACCATCAAGGAATACGATACTCTGGAACAGTGGCCAGAACAGCAATGGAAGGAGTTTCTGAAGAAATGGATTTCGGATGCGCATCACGTTTCAATCCTTGGAACACCCTCAAAAGAATTCGCAGAAAGCATCAAGGCCAAAGAAGAAGCTCGCCTAGCTAAGCGGAGAGAGGACCTTGGTGAGAAAGGACTTGCCGAGAAGGCTGACAAATTGAAAGCCGCCATTGCGAAGAACGATGTTGAAATCCCAGCTTCGGTTCTTCAAAAGTGGCCAGTTCCGAAAACTGATTCCATCCATTTCATTAAGTCTGTTACGGCCAGGTCTGGTCTTGCAAAGAAGCTCGGTGCCCCAGCGAACAAAATACAAAATATAATCGACAAGTCGAGCTCCGAGCTGCCTATTTTCTTGCAATTTGAGCATGTGCCTACGAACTTCGTTCATGTGACTTTGCTCCTGGGTACATCCCAGATTGCAACGGACCTTAGACCCTTACTCCCGTTGTTCATTGACAACTTTTTCAACACACCTATCATGCGCGATGGCAAGCGAGTCGAGTTTGAACAGGTCGTCACGGAGCTCGAACAAGATACCATAAGTTACCAGATGAGCGGCGGAGGACGTCTTAGCGATCCCGAAGGACTCGCTATTCAGTTCCAGATCGAACCAGAAAAATACGAAGCAACCATCAAATGGATCCGAACTATGATGTTTGATAGCATCTTCGATGAAGCGAGACTCAACGCAGGAATGTCCAAAATTCTTGCAGACATCCCCGATTCGAAACGCAGCGGAAATAGTATGATGTGGGCCGTCGACGCAGCTATACATCTAGACAAGGAGTCTAGTGTGAGAGCTCGTGGAACCCTTGTCAAAGCTGTTTACATGAAGCGTCTCAAGAAACTTCTTGCCAAGGACCCCCAGGCTGTGATTGCCTCCTTGGAAGCCCTTCGCAAATCACTTTTCACATTCAACAATATGCGGGGCCTCGTCATTGCTAACATTGACACTCTGCCATCACCAGTCGCAGCTTGGGAGCCGCTCCTCTCCAATTTGGATCAGAGCCAGCCCCTCCTCCCGATCGTCAAACAAGTTGAGCGCTTGAATGCAGATGGCAAGAATCCTGGCGCATATGGTGCAGCAATAGTTCCCATGCAGACTATTGATTCGTCCTTCCTCCTCTCTTCCGCCAAGGGACCAACCAGCTACACGGACCCCGATCTACCCGCTCTTATGGTCGCAATCTCCTTCCTCGAAGCTGTCGAGGGTCCACTCTGGACTGCAGTACGCGGCACAGGCCTTGCATACGGCGCAAGTTTCAAGCGCGACCCTGACGGCGGTTTCGTTCAATTCTCCGTCTATCGCTCTCCAGATGTCTACCGCGCCTTCGTTGCCGCTCAGAAAATCGTCGAAGAATTTATTAGCGGCGAAAAGGAAATGGAGGATTACGCACTAGAAGGCGCTATTTCCGGCATCGTGGTTGGGTTTGCCGATGAACAGACAACAATGGCTGCAGCTGGACAGTTTCGGTTTGTGGATAGTGTTATTAGGGAGGTTGGAACGGATTATAATGATGAGATGATGAAGAAGGTTAGGAATGTTACGAGGAAGGAGATCAGGGACGTTATGAAGAAGATTTTGCTGCCAGCTTTTGTGCCGGGGAAGGCGAATATTGTTGTTACTTGTGCGCCAGTTTTGGTTGATGTGAGTATCCATCTTTGCGCTTATTTCGTGCGATAATCACTCACCATTTTTGATGTAGACTGTCTCAAAGGGCTTCCAAGACACAGGATTCAAGATCAAAATCCAGAAACTCGCCGATTTCCAGGACGATTATGGGTTGAAGGGCGATGATGAGGATGATGGGGAGGAGGACGAGGAAATGGAAGACGTCGACGAAGAAGAGGATGAGGAAGATGGTGATGATTCCGAATGAGTTATGGAATATGGGTCATGATTGTGGCTTGGAGTTGGGGGTGCGGTAGAATCAGGGTGTGGAGGTTATTGGCATCACGAATCACGAGATACAGGAAAGAACGCATTGAGCATTTTTAGAGTGTGCAAATGGAATCAATTTCACCTCCGGGCTTCTTCTCCTATTATCGTCTTACTTATATCACACATGCTTATAATTGGATTTCGAAACGAGTATAAGAGCTCGGCCAGTCCACAACTGTAGCTCTCTCTCTAATGAAAATCAACACAAACTGAGTAGATTTTATGGATGGACAACTCGCTGAGTTGATTACGAATCAGCGTCGTATTCCACGCTGCATTGAAGCTCTAAGCTGGAGGCAGGTGGACCAGAGAGGTGTTCTCGCGCTGTGTTGTGTAGAATAACTACTATCATTTCTCTTTATGCTGTCATTTAACATCATGTTCTAGTTATATTAAAAGACGTATTTAAAACTTAAACTTGCGGATATAACTCCAATTTCGAGTAACTCTTCTAACTCTGGTACTAGGCGAACTGTACTTTTCCTCACTTCCCACGCCTATCGATCGAGAAGGTGGAAGGTTGAATAGGAGAGGTGGCGGGGTATTTATACGTTAAATATCACCTAATGGAGAAAAAAAAAAGTACGAACTACGAGGAATAGAAGAAAGCGAACCGAATTCACCTCCAACCTCCTCTACACTCCCTACCTTAGTATCATCTGCCTTATACCGATTTAGTGACGCCATTGATGTACAGTATATAAACCTAATCCACCCCCCTAGCTTTCCTTCAACACAGTCGGAGGAAGTGTTATGCAATGCCATGTGAGTCTGGCTGTGGGACTTCTGATCTCGGAATTTTTTTGTTTAAGCATGTAGGTACATCCCAGATATGATCAACCTCGGGGAGTGCTACGATAAAATTTTCATGTGAGGAAAGGAAATTCCCGCTGCCAGTGTTTTTCTTACTGTCATTCAAGAATACGCTGCTACTATATTGCAAATCAGCGTACCACAATTCGGTAATAGAGGAGCTGAAACCTTCTAAGTGACTGGAGAACAGCGAATTGTTGGGGCCTTGCGGATGAAGAACACTTGTACCTTCTATAATGAAAGGGCCTCTTTTGGCTGATTCAACGTAGTATGATTCTGTACTTTGAAGAAAGGCAAGGCGGGGCCCTGTGCAGCACCGAGATCTCATTAAGTAGCACATCGAAGTCTCTCAAGCCGGCAACCGGCACCACTTCAACCAGGCCTCAACAATAAGCAACACAGAGATCGAGTGAACTTTTTCTCACGCTCACCAGGCTGGGCAGACCTGCTAACCCTAGGCTCAGATTGAAGCGGTCGTTGCTTAAGTCCGCAGACTGTAGCGGAACCAATGGAATCAAACTAATCCTAAGTCCGGGGAAAGAGCTTTGTGGATTATGTGAGATGTCCTTCAGTTGTTGGTCAGTGAGTAACTACGGCTATACGGCGAGTGGACAATACGCCTACAACCTTGCTGAATAGATTTTCTACGACCAAGCAATTCATTTAAGTCAAATTCGAAGGCGACTCCACGGTTTCAAATGAGGGAGGTTGACTCGCAATACGTGAATGACTGACGACTAATCAAATCGCCTCCCTCACCCGAACCTTTCTTTTACGTATATTGCTAACGGCTCCATAGCGCCCCATATTTTTCGTAAGACTCCTTTTTCATGTAAGACCTAGAAAATATTAAGCTTATCGTTTCCTCAATTCTGCCCCTTTTTTCGCGCACAAATGTCATCGAACCTACTAGTACCGAAACAAGCTTCATCGAAACACTGATCCTCTGAGGGGAAAAAAAAACAACGGCATCTTTCTTCGCAATTTAAACGATCGAAAATGACATAAAACGGTGCCACGATCTAGGCCCATATGCTATCCCACCGATATAAGCTGTTCCACAGAGAAATTTTCATGAAATAGGAGAAGGAGATTTTCCCTTTGCATCAGGTGCAATTATGGCGTGGATTCAGTCTGCAGTAACCCATTTATCACCATACCAATCGCCACCATTTACAGCTAGCTCCTTGGTGCTATTTATTCTTCTCGTAATTTTGGCGATGAGTTCAAGAGAGCCTGCTCTCAGATCTTCAAGCTTTTATTTTAATATCGAACTCGAAATTTTACAATAACGAATTGTTAGCATTATGAATGGCGCCGCTTTATCGGGGTCGACTTGCGTCAGGTGGCTGGTTACCATAGCCCCAATATCTTTGATACCCTCGATACTCCATTCGTATTGGGCTTTGAAATCTTCATCGCCCCAGTGTATCCAGATGGGTTTCCATCACTCGCGGCCATCTCTCAACTCACAGCTGTGCACCTTCTACTTTGCTCTTGCAGTTATGGGAGGCAAACTAACTTCCTCGCCCGGCCAATTCAAAAATTGTAAATCCATGTCAATCCTGCTCCAATTTTCTAGTTTGTCGGTAGTCACCGCTCTGAGGTAGTAACCGCATAGAACATATCGAGTCTTAAGAAGTTTTAGAGTCCTCGATGAAGTAAGTCTTCGTCAAATTTAACTGCATCAAATTGATCCATGACTGACGAGACATCAAGAGCCAGATTCTTCACTTTTCTGTCGTCTAGACCACGAATGCAATCGATTAGAAATAAGGGTTGCCTGTAGAAGCCATTGCTGAACCCGTTATGCCCTAATAGATCATAATTGATATAGAGAACGCCTGTGTTAAGAATCTAACCATGTTCTAACATATTCGTTGGTATCGTCGCCGGGTACGGTCGAGGAAATTAGTGAATGGTGTGCCATACCCACCTCGCGAGATGATCTGCGACATCGTAGGAATATATCATGGAGATTGCAGGTAGTTCATAATCTTCTGAGGGTCAAGGTCCATAATCTATTTCCCGAGGAACAAGACGATTCGTGGTCCAGGCATCACGTAATCCCAAACCTTGAGATGGATACCATGTGGGAATAGAGGGAAGAGATGGAAGATCATTGTGTCAGAAGCAATTGCGCGCAGCTTCGTGGTGTAGGACTGTTGAGCTGAAAGGTTTTCGAGGGGAGGTGTGACCTTGGCGTTGTTGCCTGGCAAAAGTAAACATCTATTGTGTAGCCTCACAAGCGGTCTTCTGCGTCAAAAGTACAGGAACCACGGTAATACAAATCAGACTCGATTATTCTACGTGCTCTTCAAAGAGCTATCAACCCCTTCTCACCTAAATTCAACTCCTTCTCTACGAAATCCCACACCATCCTCCTACACTCCGGATGCCTAGTATGTGGCATTGGAGTGCACTCCCAAATCCGATTCATAAATTTCGCCCCTACAATACCATCTTTTGGATCCGGTTTCAAATTCTCCAGTGCCAGAGCCGGCGAACTCGCTCCATTCACAATACACAAGCTTCCCTGCTGAGCCGTGATCCCAAAAATTGGCAACAATTTGGTCAAGACCCACTCTCCTACACTCTTTGTCTCGGGGTTCCAAATGTTCGTCTTCACATAGCCAGGGTGAACACCATGAACAACGATATGTTTGTATTCCTCGTTCTTAGCGAGCCGTGACTGTAGCTCCGTGAGCCAGGTCTGGAAATATAGCTTATTATTGGGATATGCGATATCGAGGCCCTTATTAGCGTTGTCTTCAAGGTTGAAGACACCGAGGTATTGCATGTTACTTGTCGTGCAGAGGATCCTTGGTGAAGGCGCCTTTGCTAGACTCGGCAGCAATGTTAACGTCAACAAGACGTGCGAGAGGAAATTGATTTGATGGACAAGTTCAAACCCATCACTGGTCAAGATGGGCTGCTTTGATCCCGAACTGATGCCCGCGTTGTTGCACAAGATATCAAGTGGTCTACCGGTATCTAGCCAGCGTTTGCCAAGAGCTTGCACGCTGGCTATACTGGCCATATCAACTTCCCACCACTCGAATTCTGCGTTGAGTTTCCCGGAAATTTTCGCAATCGCTCTGCATTCGTCGACAACCGAGGCGGGGGACGGTTCGCGGGGTGGAGGATTGGGCCGACATCCTAGGATGATGTTGGCGCCCCAAGATGCAAATCGAAGAGCTGCCTCGCGACCAATACCGCTATTTGCGCCAGTGATCAGAATCCATTTTCCAGTAAAGTCAACATCTGGAAGCGAGAGTTTTTTTGAGTCGCAGCAGCGGAGAGATTGAATATTACACCATAGCATGGATGGGTGTTTGCAGGGCGAACCCTTGTTTTTGTTGGCAAAGATGTTTTCGCCCATAATGAGAGAAGACTTAGGAGAATTATCGATTCGGAGGGTATGAGGGTCGCGGGGTGTTATTCGGATTGCGGTTATGAAGGAAGATATAGATATCAGATAAAAGCTACGCGCGGCGCTGTAAAGAGCTAATCCCGGTATACTAGTAAAGTCCAGCCTCGTATACCTCGGCATATCTGTTAGTCTCTGAGCATAGTGGGGAAGCTTGTCTCCCCACACCCATATGCATTGCCCAGTACTAAGAATACACAACAATGGGACATTTTCGGTATTCATGTCCACTAAAGTCGCGATTACCATGTGATTTCTAGGAGCACGTGAAATGATCGTCAGACTTTCCTGCTACCGGACGTAGACCTAGTGAACAAAGTTAAGCAGCTATTCTCCCACAGCCACCCTACTCTACAGTCCATGAGCTCACAACTAACTGCGCCTACAGCCATCCTCCGAAAGTTTCAACACCTCAAAAATATCGAGTTGGGGCACTGAGCTCGTCCCTTTCCAAGGCATCAGCGTTCCGACAGGATCTAAACCACGTTACTAAAGTTTGAGTAAACGTCCGGTAGTCAGGCTAGTGATTCTTAAAGCAGCTCATTAATACAGCCTGATGAATTTGCCATGCAAATGACATCATACCCCAGATTGGGTGCGAAAATGTAACATTACTGTAAACATACAGATACGCGGAAGAGTTTCCGAGGAGTCCGTCGACTTATAACAGTATATTCTACGAGGCCCGAGCTGAGGTGACATATTGTAGATCAGGTCCAGATTCAGATTACAACAGAAGTGATCTGAATGTAATGAATCCTTAGCTAGTTTGGAAATATTTTTCCATGGCATGTATATACAGACTTATCGGTATATAGATGAGACATTGCAAGTTCTGGGGTGTACGCAGTGAGATTCAAAAACTTTTGTATTTCTAAAACAAAACCCAAACTCCTTTTAATAGCTATCTCGCGTATCTGTAGCACCTCGTTGGCAGCTGTCAACCCAGCTCACCAGCTTCCCATCTACCACCCTGCGAACCGAGAAGTCATGCTCGGGTTCTTATTCTTAATTTAAAAAATCAAAACACCAAGCCTTCCAACTTTTTTTCTCCCTTTGACTGTAGATGACGTGACAGACCATAAACCGCCGCGACCTTTCCATCCCACGCTGCTACTTCCATCAATTTCGGCAATTCGACCACCTTTACGTTGATTTTTTCTCCTTCCTTGAATTCCCCCGTTTCCCTACCGTCAAGCCCGTCGATTATCTTACTTGGGAGCTTCATCCTAAGCAAGAAATACACAATATATTCATCGCTGCCTCCTACACTCGGAAATGTTCCCGCCGGTAAGTGTTCGTCACCTCCAGTACCGGTTTTCTCTGGAGTCGCAAGCTCACTGAGATTGATCATCTCACCATCAGCAAGTGAAATACCCGCCTCCTTGAGACCCAACTCCTGTTCCAACTCCTTTTCCGCCACTGCTTTCGCGGTTTTGCCGTCATGTATGCCAGCAACCACTTCTGTAAATTTTAGTGATCCAATGGCGACCCTTGGCTGAACAGTCAAGGCCACACGTTGTCTAGGTTGACCTTTGGATGAATCTGATGTCTTATCTTCCAATACAACCAGTATCGCCACACTCGGGCCCCGTAGGAAGACCGCGCCGGCTAGAGTCTTCACCTTGGCAGTTTTTTCGATCGCTGTGACACTTGCGTCGAAGAATAAAAAGCCTACATTCTTGCCTTCTTCAAAAAACCGATAACCGGCTTGGATGGCTATTTTGCCGAGCTTATAGGTCTCTTGTAGTTTAAGATTCATCTTCAATCTGTTAAGCCAGATCTGTTATGTTTGTTAGCATTATCCCGAACGAGGTGTTAGGATACTCTTACTGGGAATGCCTTGAATTGGGGTATATCCACCGCTTTGAACGGTAAACCAAATTTATCTTTAAGGGGGCCATAGGTCTTAACGTCTATACTGCCTGGTTCATCTCCGCTGTCTCCACCCGGTGGTGTTCGGGTTCGAAGGGCAGGGATAGAAGTGTTTGAGATGTCGCGAGAACTCTCATCGCTTTCCAAGGGCAATGCATTAATTGCAATACACCAGAGACTTTGAAGGAGTAAGAGTGTGATTAGCTTCATTGTCCTTCAATTATCCCAGGACAATATAAACAAGTTGCAAGAGGAAAGCTGAGGGATGGAGTCGACTAGGGTGCCTAGCAACCTAGTTGTTTCTGTTCGAGTGATCTGAGCGAAAGGTGAAATAAACCAAACACTAAAGTTGCGATGGCAATTTTGAGGGAAAGATAGAAAAATTTGCCTTTTCGTGATTTAGTAGACTGTGTAACAAATGAAGTAAACAGTATATTGGAACCGTGAGAGCAAAATTGGATATGGAATTCGCTAAGATAGCTTTTTCTGATTGGGAGATTTGAATGAGAATGAGAATGAGAATGAGAATGAGAACGACATCAAAGGGCGATTGAGCTATTTATATAGTATTATGTGTATTGTGTTGTGTTGTTCTCATGGAGCTTGATACCCTGTCAAAATTGTGGCTGTCAAATTTACCAACCCGATCTAGAAATTTATCGGGATAAATTGTTATGGATCACAAACCCGGTCCGCAATTCCTCGGGAGCAGCGGTTGTGGCTGTACCCTTGCCAGTTAGCGAGATCGCTTTGCACCACCTCAAGGGTGATTCGTGCTACCTTGTCCGCTTAAAATAGAATCTTGAACAAAACTTGGTACAAGTATAACTTTTAGTAAGACTCGCATATAAGTTTTAGGTTTATTGATTCTCGAGAAGCAAGATAATGGTAGATAAATTAATTGATGTAGAATTTTAATTATTTTCTTTCTTTCTTTTTTTGCAGATATGTTGATAGAAATTATTACTTAATTTAATGAAGTCATATAAAAAATCGTGGCTCAGAATAACAAGGTACCATAAATTACCCTTGAGGTGGTGGAGGATTTGATGTCTGCGCCACAACATATAAAGAGGATTTGTAGCATAGGATTTGGAATCAGAGCATTCCATTCGAAGGTGTGTAGAGCCTTTTGGGACTAGAGCATTTCATTCGAAAGCGTGTTCGAGCCTTGCAGGAATCAAGGAGAAAAATGCGGACTAGTGTATAAAACACAATCATTTATTTTATATATCTAGCCTCAGTGGTGATAATTTTGCAGGCCGAGTATTGAATTTCATGGCCGCAAGGTAAATGAACCTGAATATATCTCAAACAGTACTCACTAATCGTGAAAGTCGCAAAACCACATCTTCAGCCAGCACTTGCGCGGTATGGCTTTTTTTCCACGCATTCAGAATGGCAACACTACGCGGACCATGCCGTTTCCTCGTCTACCGCTTCTGGTGTTCCCTTGCGCTGTCAATCCTTAGACCCAGAACCCCTGAGATAAAAGGAATATTTGCACAGCCAAGCGTATTTTTAGAGCTACTGGGATTTTTTGGGCTCAACCTGGCAGCCTGAGTCCGAGCGTCCCGAGATCCATGCACTACGGCGGCCGCTAGCTCGACTGTCTAGAACGGTCGCATTAAAAATGAAAAGAACACAATAGATTGATTAGGTATGATTTTGGTGTGAGCGAAATTCTAACTTTTGTTATGGCTAAGACTACACACTTGGAGAATTTTATATTCTTCAATAAATCAGGACATTTTTTATTCGTGATAAAATTTTTTTTTTTTTTTTCAAATAGTTTACTATCCACGTAACCCTCTATTTGTCAGAACGAGTGTAAAATATCGGACTTAGTCGGCGTTAAGAATACTTGAAAGAAATTGATTGTCAGTGCCTTTCTTTTTCTCTCCAAGAGTCAATACTTTTAGAATGTCCTATTCTTAGGACATTCTGTTATCTAAAATGCATATAGACTCCAATTCAGATATCAAGATCGCTAAGAATTTGGTATGGCAAAGGCCTAAAAAATTCATTGCACAGCTATATTTGTATGTAGAAAAATCGAACATCCTAAGAAAGAAGGCGCTCAAAGGGACTGACAATTAACTATACTTCTCACCCCCTTCAGAGTTGTTTCTTACCTTTAGGTACCTAAGGTTTAAAAGATCAATAACGTGATTTAAACCACGTGATAGTATCATGTGATACCGCTAAGCAAAAGAGCTTTGCCCGAACCGCGGGGTTTTATTTTTGCGAGACAACGTCAGCTTAGGAATGAGTAAGACAGGACTGGAGAGCTCAGAACCTTATTCAGACATATGGCAGGCCGTCTTCAACCAGCTAGCTCTCAATGATGTTGATTATTTTGCAAGCATGAATTCCCCCAGCAGCTGAGGAGCGCGGCAGAAATGGTCTATTGAAGCGCTGATACAGTCGTTGATGATACGAGATCGGGGTCTAGAGGAAGGACGCTATACGACAGGCCCATTCGGTCAGAAATGCGCACGCCGCTCAATAATTCCGGACAATCCAATCGGATGTAAGGAATTATTCTATCCCTCGACATCATTCGCGAGGAAAAGGGCCAGATACATGGTCACGCTCGCTGAGCAGTCATCTCAGTACCGAAGGAGGTCCAGGGATGCCGGGTACAGAGTCAGAAGGCATGTTAGTTGAAGGATCAGTCTACATAGACTTAACCCAGGAAGAAGGGAGTAGGGAAGCGGACGGGAATTGAACATCCATCAGGCAGATTTCAAAAACACATTCCTTTAAAAAACATCTCATTCAACACTTATACAAGCAACTGTATATAGTACGTTTACCAAGGAGGGCTCATTTTGAATGAGATTATGCGGTATCTGTACATGCGCATGAGTCAATAAGAGGGTTCGCGACCATTTCGGTACATTTTCGATATCTTTCCATTTTTCATACTACAACGAGCAGATAATGATATTATCTCCGATACTAATCGTTGAACTAGTCTAGTCCATCCGCAGCAATCTAACAACATTCCAAGCTTTGTGATCAATATTGATAGCTTGAGGACGAGATCAGCCCTTCAACTTGACTGTCGAATATGTGAGTTATTTCATACCTCAAGATTCCAAAATCCGTGGGGAGTTATTCTTCAGACGATTACCGCCTTCCCTTCGTCAGGGTTGCACTTCAACGCCCCAGATCCTTCACTTCAAGCGAAAATCTGTTCTTGGACAGTGGAGTTGATGGCTCTGTATCTCTTCTTATCGATTGTGCAATGTGAGTCGTTCTTCTCTTGGTTCAAAATGGTGATGTGATCTTCCTCCAGAAAGACATTGTTGACCGCTGGTGTTGGTCATTTGACTTGAACCACTAGACTCGAATAACTTTAAGACTGTCCTCTGATGATCACCAAACTCCGAGAAAAAATGAACAACGAAGTCCAAATTCGAAAGGATATATTATGTATACCAGAAATTGAGCGAAAAGGGTGCCGACGCCCTCGGCGCAAAGATTTCTTGAAAAGCCAATGTTTCCGGGAGTCGTCATGCGACCTGTGTATAACGTCAGCTTAAATAATACATCTTCAAAAGCTTGATAACCGATTGATTTTCATCTTCCAGATCATTTCGGAAGGCCACTGAGTGATAGGCAGTACAGTGATTGATGATAGGGGACCTCGAATAACAGTACTGTCACGTGCATCGTTGCCCCTGACTTTTAGATCGCTTAACTCCACTTTTTGGCAGACTGCTAATTCCGATACTTTGCATGGTGCGCTTTCTCAGCCACCACAACTGGACTGCCACAAAGCTTCATTTGGAAGTGGCTTGCGCGAAATAATCTGGGAAACGTTCAAGTGGAAAGCTGAATGGCCAGTGTTATTTCAACTTCACGCGCTTGGCCTACGTGGCGCAGAAACCCAAATTAGAGCGGATTGAGCCCGAGTTTATTAATGGGATAGATACCCCTCACTCTAGAAAAAAAAAGTTGTGCACTTCTATCCTTCTCGATGGCACGACTGAAAATTTACTTTTTGGCACTCCTTCAATCTCTTAATAGAGGTGAAAGCCCTTCCTAATGCTTTACTTCGCGCTGCGAACAAAAAACAATGACGAGCTTCACGACCCCGCTCCTACACGGCTACATCAATGCTACGCACACTTCCTATATTTCCACCTACTATCTGCCTGAGAACCTCCCTACGCCATGGCCTTTAGCTATTCTTAGTCTTCTTATCTCCCTAATAATTAGTTGCTACGGATTCAAATCCGCCACAATTTCTCTCTCCCCTCCCAGCGGAGCTCGTTATCCAAGATCGATTTTGGCAAGGAATAAGCAGCCCCATATTTGCGAAACCGAATTGCACAGTCTACATAATTCGAATGAGCCACATCCTGAAGATGCGCCGCCTGAATACCAATCTGAAGTTGATTTCCCGATGGATGTGGGGCCACCAGCTCTTGAAGCTACAACATCGGCTGCCCCAACATACTTGAGCCACGAAGATGAGGCTCATGAATCGGAAGCTCCCTCTCAAACCAACGATATTCAGATCAATCCAGAGATTCTACCAGCAAAAGACGAAGAGAAACGGCGCAAACGCATAATCCGCTACACAATAATAGGATATTGTACGTTTCGTGCCATGGTCACATCTATCGTCAACATTCTCTCCCTCATAGACAAACACACCACACCATCTGCACCCTCAACAGTGCTCCTAATCCTCGTCTCCACCCAAATTACCGCCTCGAACCAGTCACTGTCACGAATTCTCCGCTTGCTACTGAGTCTCGACATTCTCCTCCTCGCGGTGTCTTTCACAATCGTCTCCTTCGCGCCCATGTCATCAGCGACCTATCCAAGTTACGGATCACTCACAATTTCTGGCGGTAATTGCCCCGTCTATGCATCGAACTGCCACAAACAAACCACTCACTGGGACGAGATTGGCTGCGGTCACTACACAACCTACATCGGCGCCGATAACAACGACGATGAAGAGCCGCAAGACCAATTCTATCATCCATATGCAAAGAGCGGGAGCGTAAACTCGGGAGCAAATGCGTTGAAAGTTGTGGAGTGGGTCATAACAATTTTTGGGACGATATGGTTGCTGAGTGTGCTCTTTCAGCTTTGGGAAGCTCGACATCTTTTCTCGGCGCAAAGGAGAGAGACGAAGAGAGTTGAGGGTCCCCAGAAGTCACGGCGGCGCTGTGCACCTAATCTGTTTTTCATGCTTATCTTGTTCGGCGTCTTTGGCGCGTTTGTGGCAATGTTTATGAGTATTGGGGGACATATGAGCCAGGCTTTGGGAACACATCATGCGACGTTTATTGATAGTTTTGGTCCTGTGGTCCCTTCAAATACCACGCTTGATAATGAGGGGTACGTTTCCTCTGTTGATTACTGGGGTAATTCAACGAGTTGGAGCGATTGCTTTACTGTCACTGCTCCGAGAAGTGGGAGCGGATTTTGGAACCAGTGGGTTACGCAGAATAAGCATAGCTTATATCGAATTGCTGCTGGCGTTTGAAAACTTTGGTCAATCTCTGAAAGACTAAGAATGAAATAGGGAATAAAATATGTATGATTAATCTTCAAAACAGGAACGATTTCGACCTTCCCACCCCCCACGCTCTGCTCGATCTACGAGGAGTCTCGTTATGAGAAGCCGCTGCATCGCCATTGGACCATGATGAAGATAATCCACCTTATTATCACTTTAGAGTGTCAATTTCAAAATCAAAATCATTCAAGAGGTCTACGTTTGAATGTATCTCATAAAGGACGGCTTTCAACGGTTTTTCTTCGAGTACTTAATTTGCTTTCCCTAAATTGCCGGTTCAGCTCGAGGGTCACTCTTTAAATGACCTTATGACAGTTCCTTACACTCGGCTTCGCAACCATAACTGTGCGTTCGTACAAAAAGTTGTCTAGATCAGGATGGGGGGTGCGCACTTCTCTGCGTGTTTCCTTGCACTTCGAAGCACACTATAAAAAAATCAAATGCGGGGATTCTGTAACTTTGCTGGAATATGAGCTTCACACTTTCTTCATCACTTCTTTGAAACTGCACTACGTCTTTCAAAAGTCACTGAGCTGCATACACACTCTCTATTTTCACGTATTTACCTCAATTTTTTAAAATGTGGATTTAACCCCGCCTTTATTGTTTATCTGAAAGCGCAGATCCTATCATTTAAAACTGCTATCTTTCTAATAGACAATCTCCTTGTTGCATCAGACTAAATAGATATAAAACAAGCATATCGACTACTGATATATAAAATAAAATATTGTAGATAGTATGTTTGTAAATTCTGATATTTACCACCCACACCTAGCCAAACGTATGTAATTTCAAATAAGTCAGCTTACTCGGGGACCTCTCAAATTTCTATCCCAACTATAAGGCAATTAGAATAGAATTGATACAGAGATATTTGGGAGTTCTCAGTCTCACACCTGACATATCACCATGATGTTATCCGGGCCGCCGACCAATTTTAAGCTGTTTCTTAGTGGCCTGGAAAATTATTATGCTACTAGTTTCTAGAAACAAAACCTCCTATTTCTGGAACCCCCTGTATATATCTAAATATTGTAAACTCCTATCTTTATAATAATTCTACTACCAGAAAAAGCCATCTAGTGAATCCATACAAACACTACACATACTTTTTACACTATGGCAGTACATCATTGATAATCTAGTTGGAGATCGACACATTCTATTATACCTCGAAAGTTAGAAACGGAAAGAAGTTGGAACTTTTTTTTAAATAAAAAATCTCGACATTACGACATGGCTTAATATCAAAATAAACCTTGGCAATAGCAAAGACCCCGCTAGGTTTCCAAGATCTACCCCCAACCAGAGATTGACTCAAGATAAATTGCGATACCTTACCTCGGCCCTGCATTAGCATTCCCCAACAACCCCGGAAGACTAAACTCCATAAATTGAAAATTAATTGTTTTGTGGTTTATACACCGCTAGAATTCGCACGCATCAATTTTCATCTAGCATATGCTTCCATCGTCCTAAACTCAGTACCGCAGAACATGAATCAAAGAAACGACAAGGTAGATTCTATTTCCAATCTCCGT
>Ga0182030_10008122_pt1 | contig 21781 bp, 16 predicted proteins | sample 812S3MmetaG_FD_121299 | JGI IMG/M metagenome (GOLD analysis project Ga0182030, IMG submission 121299) | Permafrost microbial communities from Stordalen Mire, Sweden - 812S3M metaG (Illumina Assembly) | ecosystem: Environmental > Terrestrial > Soil > Wetlands > Permafrost | place: Sweden... | reverse complement strand
TTAAATTAAATTATTAATATATTAGTATTAGTTTCTAAAATAAAGTATATTCTATAAAATCAAAATTATAGTTTTTAAAAGTATTTTAATACTTTACAATATTTTTGTTTTATAGTATTATTGATATACTACAGTTTCTTGGGAGGCTATTTGGGATTTGGGATCTCTTGTTTAGTGTACCAGGATGCCAGAGCCCAAATGAGGAAGCTTTATGGAAAGTTGTCCTATATAAATCTGGAAAGCTAGACAACTAAAGTGACCAGGAACCAATTTTGTACCGTCAAGCAGAATTTTCTCCAAGCCACCTCTGCCCCCGCTTCCTTTTCTGGACCTGGATTGCCCCTTCAATACGAGAATAATGTCCAAGGAGTCCGTCTAGCATATTTTCAAAATAAAGTGAGCCATTCTCGCCTGAAAGCTCTCTTTCTCACTCTAGGAATATTTGCCTAAGTTTATTTAAGAACAATCTAACAAGTTCCGCTTTTGCAACTGTATTAGGCGGACGACTGCGCTTTTCTTACGGGCTTCAATAGTCCCAATCATTACCAGGTATCTAGACATTCGGTTATTTCTGCTTGAATTTTCCTTTTGTGTTCCTCACAATTCAATCGACATCCAACTAGCGGGATTTTCTATACGCCACCAATTATCTCTGGGATAATGTTTGAGAATGAGGGAATGGAAACTCAAGGGTTCAGCGTCTGCTGTCGTGATGCGACGTGTTGTTCATTCGCGATGACTCAGCTATAGCGGGTTCTCGTCAACGCCTGCGTTTCGCACGAAGACTTTTGATGTCATGCGTCAATCAGAAGACGATTATTACGCCAGCCAGTTGGTGTTCTGTGCATGAACTAATGAAAAGAAAGTATGTTTGATGGATGCACAAGCCATACAAATCTTTTTCCACGGTTGGAAAGTAGCAGGAAACAAGCCAATGCATTGGCATTTGAGAACGTTGGTATGGCGCTGGTTGGATGATGGGGAAGTCTTTCCTAATCCCTACGGCTCTTCTCATCTAGGTCGCTGTGTTGCTTACGCGTGGCCTAAGGGCCTGTTAAGGTCATCGCATAGCCAATGCGGGATACCTTGTTGAGGTACCAGGAAAGCGCGAACCTCATGTATGCCAACGCTTCACTCCCTTCCATCTCTTCGTTTCAAAGTTCTTTTCTAGTGTGGTCTGATTTTTATTACTCTCGAACCTCCCTTTAACTCGATACTCTGGATAACGATTTATTTCATTGAATCCTTTCTCTCCAAGTGAAGGGAGGGGAAATCTCTCACCTCAGCGTGACCAGATTTATCCTCAATTAGTTTTCAATCCTTCAAAAATTATTTTATACTGCATTCGATCTCGAATCGGGTGGCTCTTGGTAACGTCGTGACCTGCCGACTATGGCCTGTTCGTAATGGGCCTAAGAATCTATTTCCACAGTTGGGAAAGATCGTCGGCGCCTACCTTCCTCATTAGGAAGCCTTTATAGACATAGATATATGACTAAAAGCTTGTCTTTGATGCTTCTGACGACTGCCGGCAATATGGACTCAGGCTCAGCATTCCGTTTACATCCATCCCTTTGATTTATCCAGATCCTATCAGCAATGAAAACAATAACGGATGTACCTGGGATATGAAAAGCACTCAACGTAGCCAGTGGTCATGGACGAGTAGCATTTTACGTTTTTTTGTCATCATCTAAAGTCATAAGTCTCACACATGTGCAGAGCATCCTACTGCCACCTTCCGAATTTTTGAAACTTCCCTCTCCCTATTGCGTCATTGCCATCAAGTGTCATTGAATATCTCAATCTATTTCCTTCCAAGATCGATCGGGGAGCGCCTGAGCCGATCAAAGAGTGGAGTCGTCCTTTGATTAGAAGTATCACGTGACCGAATCACCATTGTCGCTCGATGTTCCATTGTGCCCTCATCTGCAAGGCATCATTCGAGTAAATTGTTTAGCCCTATTAAAGCTTCTGAGCTCAATAGAGTAAGTCTAGGAAGCGCGAGCTACAGTCTTCGATTAGTCACACTCCTACCATTCTCTTGCACTGTTAGATCGACTGTTCTTAGATACGTTGCACCACACAACTCAATCCGTTCGATAACGATACCATTGAGCAATCAACAACGTGCCGTATCGGCTACCACATGTCAGTTAATGGAACTACCGGCTTCAGGGAAACATAAAACACTCCTAAAAACAGGCTGCGTTGATTGGTTCACCCCCTAGCATTGGCAATTTATTTAACGGACCGCAATCCGCTTAATATATTTTTCGAATTTATCCTCAAATTCTCTGCTCATTCCCAGTTTATCACGCGGTGTAAATCAATATAGATTGTTTCATGGCGCATGACTGATTGTGGGGTAGAATCTGGGGAAGCCACCTATAAAGAACAGCCCGCGTAGCTGGTAGGTCAAGTTCTCCCTGAGAGAGTTTGAGATAATTCTATCACTTGCTTCATCCAACCCTTGTCCAAACTTATTGAGCCTCATCATGCTACTCTCTACGTTAATCTATGCCGTTGGCCTTTTGGTCTCCCACGTCTCAGGTCACGGTGCAGTGACGAGCTACCTCATCGGCGGTACGACCTATCCAGGGTAAAAGTTTTTCGTCTCTCATTTCCAACAATACTGATATCAATACAGATATGAAGGCTACAGCCCAGCTCAATCTCCAGCCACAATTGAAAGACAATGGCCAAGCTATAACCCCATTCTAAGCATTACCGACTCCGCAATGCGATGTAACGGCGGAACTAGCGCAGCACTCAGCGCCTCCGTTGCAGCCGGATCAACGGTCACAGCAATCTGGACACAATGGACCCATCAACAGGGCCCGGTTATGGTCTGGATGTACAAGTGCTCCGGCGCCTTCTCCGCATGCGATGGATCAGGCCAAGGGTGGTTCAAGATCGACGAGATGGGCATGACTGCTCCTCCCTTGACTGGAACTAGTTGGGGTACTGCTGTCGTATATGCGAAACTCCGGTGGACGAGTACTATTCCTGCGTCACTGGCGCCTGGCAATTACCTCATTAGACATGAGCTTTTGGCTTTGCATCAGGCCGATACGCCCCAATGGTATCCTGAGTGCGCGCAGCTTACTGTTACTGGGAGTGGGACTGCAACGCCACCGGCAAGTTATCTTGCTTCGATTCCGGCCTATGCGTCTGCAAGTGATCCGGGAGTCTTGGTGAGTCAATTTTGTGCTTTGATCCAAGACTATTGCTGACTTTCTGCTTCAAGATCGATATTTACTCCTCTACCGCAACGAATTACACGTGCCCTGGCCCAGCCGTGTGGAAGGGTTAGGTAAACTGGTTAGACGTCACTATCATTCTGCTGTGAAGACGGAGACCGGCATATAACGATCATATGACTTTCTGTATGAGCACTTCGTGGCGATAATTAATGAACTTGTAAATACTACCTCAGATTGTTCCACATCTACTCAATACACGACACTCCAATTTCTCAACGGAAGGTTTATTTTCATCGCACTGTTCGGGTGTCATCCTGAATAAGAATTAATATGATATGGAAAGCTTGGTCATGTATCTAGGCACTATGTAGCATTACAACCTGTTTTGAACCCCGAATCCGCAGAGGAATTGAGGCTGAACGCAAGCAATGAAACCGCAAGACAATGTCGCAACTTGAAGCCACCCATAAATTTACCCCAATTGATTCAGACAGAGCCGAACATCATTCAAGGGTATCTGCATTCCCTACACCTCTTTCTTCTCAAAAACGTAATTTCCCAAGGCAGAAATACTCTTTCCCCTTCGCTTAGCACAAGTTACTACCTAAGCGAGACCCGAAATGTACACTCACTTTGAATGAGAAAAAAAGATTTTAACTTTTTCTTACACTCAAACAACACAATAAGATAATAGTAGGCAGGTGCTCGTGTTTGGAATGAAGGGGAGGAGGCTTCTATGAATATATTGATCAAATCGGACATGAGATTTTTTTATATAAGCTTTGATGATATCTTGTAAGTTTCTTAGTGGATTACTCTCTAAAGTCGGTAGTCTTTTACACCCAAAAAAGCGATTTTTATACTTTATAATTTTAGAAATACTTAATAATTTTAATTCAAAATTCAAAATATATATTCTTCATATAATATTTAGAATACATACAAAATTGTCCATAATTTATATATTGAAACAACGTTTCGGAAGGAAGCGCGGTATTGAAGGGAGCTCCTTGAATGAATGAACTAGAATTCTTTAATATTGAGAAACCCGAATTAGATAACGTTGTAACAGACGCCTAGCACACGAATCCCATTGCATCGAGTAAAGCTAATCAAATGAACTTCCTCAATCATACTAAAAATTGCCCTAGTAAGCCATTTGAGATTTAACATCATTAACGCTTCTGTGCAGATTATAGTATTATAATGCAACAGTAGAGTAAACGAACTAAAAACAATAGCTCAGTCGCTAAATATTCACTCACCTCTTTAGCGAAACCTCAAATATACTTACTTATGCCAATTCAATTACGCGATACCCCCCCCGGCAAGGCGTGTAGCGCAATGGTAAAAAGTGGCGTTACATGCCGACCTCGATCTGGAACCACCTCTCATCGGCTGGTGAGTTAGTTGCGTCCGGTCCGTATGCTGAAAAAAGGGGGCAGCTGCGGGTAATGAAGCACCTCCCTAGTGCGCACCTTGGTGCAAACAAATCAAATTTGAGCTAGACCAAAAGAAAAAGAAACAGGATTCATGTAAAGTGGACTTCAATAATAAGTGATTAGATCATGTATGTTGCCCCATAATCTATTACAATTATTAAGATGTTCAAAGTCTGGGGGAGATTTCGTAATTATTTTTTTGTCTTTTTGGTTTTGGATATTTAATCAGAATAAATAATCAAGATTTCGCGAAAAAACAAGAAACATGGACACAAGTAGTTATTGTCCAAGAATCTCATCAGATTTTACTCACACAAATTTATCACACCATCCCATCGCCTTCACAGTCCACTCCTCCAACCTCCCAGCTAACCCCTCATCCGGGCTCAACATCCCAAATAAATCCCATAACCCACAACGCCATCCTCAGACCCACGGTCTCTCCGTATCTTGAATAAATTTCCTATCCCAGCCAACGATTCACCACCACCTGGTCGAATCTCCCTCCCGGATGAGCAGGAAGAAGAAAGGCAAGAAAGCCCATATCCTACCAGTCCAGATGCACCGCCGAGCCCAAACCTGTTCCTCCCCTGGTAATTCGAATCCTGATTATTACCTTATATCCAAGACAAACTCATCATATGCGAAAATTCGCCAATCCACTCGTTCTATTCATACCGTCCCATCGACGCACATCCATAAATCCAGTCCTCCCTCCCAAGTTCAACCCCTCCTTTGGAGCTGTTCGGATGCACAATGCTACTTACTTACATTCACCACACCCACGTACCAGCAGGATATTTTTAACGGCGGTGCATTGGTGGAGGAGCGGCAGGTTAGGTAGACTGTTGCGTTATGGGACGCGAGGTGGAGGATGGTGTAGTAGCCGCTGGAAGGGGTGGGGTTAATGGAGGTTCCTTGTGTGGGTTCAACAGAGGAAAATAGGCGCGGTGCACACATATCCATGCCGATATTCCTCCTGTTACAATGAATATATTGTCTTACAGGTCAGGGAGGCTGAATGGTGTGAAATCCTTTTCCACTTCTGCATTTATGGGGTTTGTTCTAGCGTATGATAAGTATTTGAGAGTATGATGGAGAGAGAAGTCTGAAGTGAAGATTTGGAGGAGAGGCAGATGATTTTGTTCATCTAGACAATGGGCATATGTGTCGCGGTTCCTCGGGAATGTAGCATCACAGGGGAAGCTTGCAAGGATATTTACAGGCAAGCTTTATTCATTTGTGGCGGATAGCGGGTTGGATTGTTATTGAAATACGGTGGGACCGATAATCAAACTCGTAAAGCGGGGCCATATACATCAAGCTTTCAAGTCCCCTACTTCAAGAACTCCTGATAGTATCGCGAGTGATCGTACGATGGGTAGGAAAGAAACGAAAAGGAGAATCAATCAAGAAACCTTGTCTTGGGTGGTGAGTGAAGTGGCACGGCGGGGGTGTACTTGCAAAGAAACTAGGCGGTAGAGCCTACAAATATATATCAACGGATCATACAACGCGGCCTTGAAGATAATGAGTCTCTTCCAACATTGGGGTTTGCAGCGGAGACCAGACCTGGAGAAGCTGGAATGTATTCTAATTCTTCAACTATATCTTCGCCTTGGGCCGCCACTTAGCATAAGGATGTTCCTCCATCTGCGGAATCAAATGATCTACCGCTCTCGTATTCAGCAATCCCGGATGCACTTGGGATAGATCCGTAACACCCATCATCCGCATCGTCGTCTCCAACTCATCTTTCAAAACTATCAACTCGTTAGTCCCAGCCAAAGACTCCCCCAGGCAAAAAACTCACTATCAACATATTTCTCCACCCCCTCCTCCCCATAATTCAACGCATACAAAAAACCCCTCCCAATCCCCACACTCTTTGCTCCAAGACACAATGCTTTGAAGATATCTGTACCCCGCATGATTCCACCGTCGACATAAACTTCCATCTTGTCGAATATCTCTGGACAACATTTCTGCAACTCTAGTAATACCAATATAGGCGCAGGACTTGTATCCAAACTTCTCCCTCCATGGTTACTTAATACAATGCCCTCAATCCCCATTTCCATGGCCTTCCTCGCATCCATGGTAGTCTGCACACCTTTTAGTACTATGGGTAATTTCGTAGTTTTCCGTAACCAAGGAATGTCGGCCCACGATAATGAAGAATCAATATAACTCCCCATAATCCTACCCAACGCCCCACCCTTTGCATCATTTTTTGCCTTCGCACCACTCATCGGCGTACTCAAACTCTCATCCGCCTTCACTCTCTCATCTGCCTCCCTCTTCCCGGGCACCGGCGCATCAACCGTAACAAAAATCGCCTTGACGCCCAACTCCTCCACCTGCTTCAACAACCTTTCGCTCTTTTCTCTTTGGTTATCGACATACAATTGAAAGAAAATTGGCATCTCCCCCTCTTCTGGGGTTTTGGAATCGCCATATGAACCGGGTATTTGAACAGAAGCGAATATCTCAGAGATGGGGAAGGACGCGTTGGTGGATACACATTGTGGGATTCCTTTTTTGCGGCAGCCGCGCGCGAGACCATTTTCTCCGGAGGGGTGCACCATCTTCGCCATTGCAGCGGGGGCGCAGAAAATTGGGACGCTCATCTTTTGTCCCAACATAGTTGTAGTTGTGTCCACAATTTTGACATCTGTCAATATACGAGGTCGGAGCCCAATATGGGTGTACGCGGTATTATTCCTCGTTTTTGTGTGCAGATCGGTAGCGGCGCTGGAGTAGAAGGCCCATGTTTTTGGTGTGAGGGTTTTACGGGCTGCGGAAACGAAATCGTGTGTGTTGATAAGGGTGTCGAGAGGAGGTTTTGCGTCCGGGGAGAAGGATGTGGCTACGGAGGGAGGCGGCCTAGCCCATTCATCTGTGAGCGCGGAGGGGTCGAGGGTCCCGAGTATTTTGGATTCGGAGAGAGAGGTTCGGATGAGGGAGGAAGCATGGATCTCGTTGTAAGCTTGGGTGGCATCGCGGCCGGCGTAACGCTGGATGACTGAGGGGACTGATTAGCAAGGTAATAGTGGAGAGGGAAGGGAGCATGCTTCCTGCTCCGCCTGGGTGTTCTGGCGCAAACTCAGTGAGATCGTAGACTGTATTATCCACCACTAACCAGAGGTCATCGGGGATGTTGTGCTTGGAGATCTCTTGGACGGAGATGATTCGAGCCATGATGTTTGGAGACCTGCTGTCCGAGTCAATTGATACTTGTACCCGCGGTGCACAAGAAAAACATAGAAAGAAAGAACAGAAGATATGATGTGAATATGGGAAGATGGGAAGACAAAGTTCTATTGATCTATTTATTTGCGATACAGACGAGTTGCCGCGGAGGCGTTGTAGTTGAGACGGTCCCTCAATGCGGGACAAAGAAGGCCGAACGACGATCGGCAAAGTTTCCTTGGGCCAAATTTCGAGTTGAAGGCTTACTCAGCCAATATAAGCATATCTTGCATCATTATTCCAGCCTCTTCTAATTGAAGATCTGAGGATATATATGTATATTTATATATCCAACCCGTATTCTCCCCAAAACAAAAAGGGCAACCCTGCTCAAAGATTTTGTGGACTTTGATAATGTTTTCTTTTGCTGGAGATCATACCACGGCTACTCGTACCCCGCTTCATGTGGGGAGAGGGAGCCAGCCTGCCGAGAAGTATCTCGTTGGTTACAATTTAGAAATTGATTTCCAATTGTTGAAGCTAGACTAGAAAATTGGAAGTTTGGAAGTTTGGAAGATTGGAAGATTGGGAATATTTGCTTCTTCCTTTCATTAATCCTTAATCTGCGAGTATGGTGAACCTCGCCTCAAAGATCGCCATTGTGGGCGTTGTCTTCATTGCCGCGGCATATCAATTCTTCATCAAGAATTTCATATTCAATATTTTGGGCTATGGTCGTGTACTATCAACGTTGGATTCATTTGAAAATGTCCGCTGTCACAAGGTTGATGAGCTAGGACTTGAAGCATGTGAGGATATGTGGTTACATGAACCCACTGGGTATCTCTACATGGCCTGTCGGAGCTCCGAGAGTCAGACTCAGTGGCTTCCAGCGTAAGGAATTTCCCTTTTCTCTGACGCCGTATCACTGATGAAGCTCAAAGGGTCGACTACTTCAATGCCTCAGGTCGTACCGGCACAGATCGAATGGCCATCCTCGATACCCGAGGTCCCGGACGCCTTGCTTCACGTATCAAATGGATTACAGCTGAGAATTTCCCTGGCAATAATGGCGATGGCACCTTTGATCTTCACGGATTTGATGTACGGGCCGACAAGAATACCGATACACTACGCATTCTGTTGATCAATCATCGCCCACCCTATGATCCGGTGACGCGGGAGTTGCTTGACGCTCCAAAGATCGGTGCCAATTCTACCATCGAGCTCTTCCAGACCACAGCTGGGAGTGATACCATGCGCCACATTAGGACGTATGCCAACGAGGTCATTTCCACTCCAAATCGTGTACAGTGGGTCAACGATCATGCCTTCGTCTTCACCAACGATCATAACACGAAGACTGGAACAGTAAGTTATTTATCAACCCCAGAAAATCGAAGCTAACTGTTGTAGTCTCGTCATTTCGAACCCTTCTTCGGAGGTGGAAGTGTTGGATATTGCGATCGCAACCGCTGCAACATCGCCAGAAAATTTGGCACAGACTTCAAGTTCCCAAATGGTCTTGTTCGAGGGCACGACGGCCTCATCTACGTACCCAGTTCACTAACCGGCGAAGTGCGAATCTTCGCACTCAACGAGCATCACCTTCTCGACGATGTAGACTCCATCAAAGTACCCTATGGCGTCGACAACATATCCGTCGACAAAAACGGCGATCTTTACGCTGCATCATTCCCGCAAGTGTATAAATGGATGCAGAGTTCCAAGAAACCATTCGATGTCAATTGCCCTAGCACGATCTTCAAAATTCATAAAGGAGAAGCGGGTTGGAAAGTTCGTGGGGAGAAGAAGAGGGTAGTTGAAGATGGGGGATATGAAATTGAGAAGGTGGTAGAAGATGATGGATCGACGCTACCAGGAAGCACGATTGCGGTGCATGATGTGGAGACTGGCCGTATATTTTTAGGTGGGGCTGTGTCGCCTTATATCACTATTTGCGAGACGCGATGAAGCTTGTTTAAATGCTTAGATCTTGTTTAGGTCTGCAGCATCTCTACTGCAGATGTATTTGCTTAGGGCATTGGGAAGATTCCAATAAAAACCATGCTGACGATTACTTCGAGTGCTTCTGAGAGGTATTAGGTATACAGAGTTGCCTCGGTCTGGAGCTCGAGGAACGCGACCACATCTCCTCCGTAGTCATCTGCATCTCGAACAACAATCTCAAGCAAAAGGCCCGAACGTGCCTGCGCCTTTAGAAAATCCAAAGATATATCGTTTTGAAGAACTCCCCATGCCGGACAAAATGCGGCTTGTGTTCCAGCTCTTCATCTTCATTTCACCTCGTGGGCAACTAGCACGTGGTTCGGATCCTTCTTTGAATCCCAGCCAATACAACCCTATACCTCGGTGAGCCACCCCCAGTCCAAACACCGCCTTGCCAAGCCACCCAGTCACTTCTGCAAGAACATTAACCTAGTAGGGGTCGTATGTTTTTTAAGGTACAGATTAACTTCATTCAAGTAAGAATTGAAGGATTATATCTTTCAATGGGTCTCAGAAACAACTTTCAGGAATTCATTATTAACCCACACCATGAGCTAGTTAGGTATCATCAACAATCCCTACGTCCTCGAAAGCAGTCATAAATTAGGTCTTACGCATTGTCAATGCGATCGAGAAAGTCAAAAAACTTGAGATAGTGGCTAGTAGCCTTACGGAGCCTTGCCTCGTACAGCTCAGCCTCACAGAATCCATACCGAGAACAAGGGTCCTGGCACCTGTCGATCTAACATCAAAACCATGGCCATAGAGAAGGCACAGCAAAATTAGTTTGACGTAGAGTGATAGCAGTACAAATCGCATTCCCACCCACAATCAAGATGGATTCATTTTCGTCTCAAGTTGCAACACGCTCTGAAGGAAAAGTGCAAATATGTCGAGTCAAGATGCAAACGCGCAGAGTACAGGAGCAAGCAACTCCAATGACAGTCCCGCAATATTTCCTCCTTCGGCAGACTCTTCATCCTCGACCTCCAGTCAAAGTCCCGCACAAGAAACGCCTTCTGATGGGCCATCTTCCGCGCCTACAACAACAACCTCACCACCATTTACTCTCACCAACTCCAATGGGGTAGCCACATCTACGCCTACCTCAATCAACGATATCACTCCAGATGAATGGGCTCAGTATGCCACCCCCAACAACACAGGATGTCTCTTCAACGGCGCGATTCCAATACCCCTCCAGAACGCCAGCTCATGGAACCAGACTGGTTGCAGTCAAGGCTTCTACTGTAAGTTGTGGCGTCTATCTTTGCGTTCAGGACTTATTCTTCCTTAGGCCCACGAAACAACGCAAGTGCTCTTCCCGAATTCTGCCCTCCAGCCCCACAATGTGAAGAGTACAGGCTTTCTGGAGGTACTTGTCCTACACCAATGGGTATCCTCGAACCCATAATATGCCAAGCAGGTTACTACTGCCCTAATGGAGGCACCCAGCAAATCATATGCCCCAAAGGCCACTTCTGTCCTGAAGGATCGTTCGAAGCTACCCCATGTTACCTCGGCGCATCTTGTCAGGGAGGAACGAAGAAGAACATGGGATTTACACCACTGGGGTTCCTCATTATAGTGGACATAATCTTAATCTCTGCGACGGTATTTTTCAAGATTAGACAACGATTCAAGAGGAGATCGGTCGCACAAGCAGATCGAGTTCGATTTCCGCGAACGCCGACCATGAAGATGCCCATGGTTCGAAGCAGTGAATATCAACAACTAAATGACGATAGCGAGTATCATGGTATCGAGGAGGGTGATGTCACAATGGAAAGTAGGATCACGACGTTTGGACCAAGTGGTTTCGAGCAATTGGGAGAAATGGGCCCGGAATTTTCGGTGCGTGAGCATATACGCCATGCCGAAACTATGCCAACGGAAACAACCGATCTGCATCGATTTGTGCAATCTCTGTCTAAATGTCTTGGAGCTACGAAATTTGGATTGAGCTTTGAGTTTGAGGATCTTCAATTCAAGCCTCCAAAAGCATCAAAACCCATCCTGTCGCAAGTTTCGGGGAAGATCAATGCGGGCTCTCTCTGGGGGGTTATGGGGGCTTCTGGTGCTGGGAAATGTAAGCACACACTCTCTTCCTTTTTATCTCTAACTAATGTATCGTAGCTACGTTCGTCAATGTTCTCATGGGAAAGAAGGCGCACACCGGTGGTGTGACGAAGGTCAATGGTGTCCCTGGTAGTATCAAGAAGTAGGATTTAAACCACACTTACATGTCTCCCATCTGACATTGCCCAGGTACAAGAAAATAATTGGCTATGTACCACAAGATGATATCGTCTTACCAGAACTAACTGTCCGGGAAAACATCCTCCATTCAGCTCGAATTCGACTTCCAGCTAAATGGTCAGACAAGGAAATCCAGAACCACGTCGATATCCTGATCAGTTGTCTTCAGCTTTCCCACGTAAATGATTCATTGGTGGGAAGCCCAGGTGCACCAGTAATTTCTGGGGGTCAAAGGAAACGAGTGAGCATTGGTATGGAATTGGCGGCAGCTCCCATGGCTCTGTTCTTGGATGAGCCAACATCTGGACTCGATGCTACTGCTGCTGCTTCCATCATGTCCACACTCAAAGCGCTCACTCGCCTCGGCATGACAATTGTCGTAATCATTCATCAACCTCGACAAGAAATATTCGAGTCCCTCGATAACCTCGTTCTCCTCGGCGCCGGACGTATGGTTTACCAAGGACCGGGAAAGGAAATGCAACCTCATTTCGAGCGTCTTGGATTTCACTTCCCAGAACACAACAATCCTGCTGATACCATGGGCGACATCATCGCCGGTGAGGGAAAACTATACAAGAAATCTGGAGATGCCAGTATCCAGCCGCTCATAGACTACTGGCAAACAACCCATAATGAGACTGAACGTTTCACCGAGTCCAAATCCCGCCATGCATCCGTCATCGAGATCTCTGCCCTCACTACCACTATCAAATCACGCGGGGCTTATTGGTATAAACAGATCTGGTTCTGCTTCCTCCGATCTCTCGTTCAACAATATCGTCTCAAATCATCATTTTTCTTCGAGCTTGGAGTCGGGGCATTAGCTGGTTTCTTGATTGGCCTTGCAGAAGTAAATCAAAATGGCAAAAACTTCCGCGGTATCTTCCTCCCACCCTACGAACTCCTCTCCTCTTCAATCGACTACAGCTCCGTCCCTCAAATGGCCCTCCTCGTCGGTCTCGCCATCGGTCTCACCGCCTCCGCCCCCGGCGTCAAAATCTTCGGCGAAGAAAAACTCGTCTACTGGCGCGAAGCAGCAGCAGGACATAACCGCTTCGCCTACTACATCGGCAAAGTCCTCTCTACCCTCCCACGGATGATCCTCGCATGCTTCCACTTCACGACCATGTTCTTACTCTTATCCACACCCCGCATCTCCTACTCCTCCTCTTTCGCCGCCAACTCCCTCTACTTCTACTGCATCTACGGCCTCGCATCCATAATCTCCATGATCACGCGGCGCGAAGACGGCCCGTTGCTCGCAGTCATGCTATCCCTGATCGTCGGCGTCCTGAACGGCATGTCACCTTCTCTACACAAGACACGGCAATGGCATATGGTTTGGTTATGGCGCGCTAGCCCCGGGACGTGGTTGGCAGAAGCGTATTTCGATCAGAATGTTACACCGTTGGCGTATTTGTATCAGATTGATTTGGTGACAGAAGCGCTGGGGTATAAGTTGGGGCAGTTTAGGTTGGATATGTGTATGTTGTTGATGATTGGGACGGTGTATCGCGTGGTGGCGTTTTTGGGGTTGAGATTTATGTGGAGGAATAAACAGCGGTAGTGGTGGGTGTTTGCTAATGTGGGGATTTTGGTAAGGGGACTTTCTTTTGTAATTAGAAGCATGATATACCATAGAATCGCCTGGCGTCGGAGAAGTAATGTTAGAACTAATCATATTATATCTATATATTCAATTATCACATCTTGGCTCAAACCCACCCCTTGCGCAACAGCTCTATTATCCAAGTCCAGGCCTTATAAAACTCTCTTAAACCAAACATTACCCCTAAAAAATCCCCTAAGTAATTATATTATCTACTAATCTACTATACTATACCTTATCTTTAGTATCACTAATAATCGATTTACTATATATCTACTTCTAATTATAATTCTTTCTTTCTTTCTTTCTTTTTTACTTGTAGTAAGTGATTATATTATCTATACTTTACAACTTAGTTTAGCTTATAAGATTATAGATATAATATTTAATAGATCAAGACAGGAATTATAAATCGTAAATTTAAATTAAAAATAACCTAGAGATAGGAGATAACTTCGAGATCTAAAAACCCAGTCTGCTTTTGATACATTGTTTCATTCATCAAAAGACACTTGTACGCGTCTCTGCTTTATAATATGCATATCGGTATGGCTTATATGGGGACAGAGCATACGTGGACGGTAATGGGACGGTAATGGGGAAGGGAAGGGGTGGTAATAATAAGGTAGCTGTAATGGAAGGTGTCAGATAGCTGGCTGATAACTTCGTTTTGTTTTGGTAGACTAGCGGTGATTGGTGCGGTGATGGAAGATGGAAGATGGAAGATGGAAGGAAGGAATTATTTCATCCGTGGGAGTGGGTGGTTTTTGTTGTGTATATGGAAATTAAATGAGGATAGGCGGGAAGAGTAAAGGGGTTATAAGTTGTGTGTGAAATCGATATTGCGGTTTTTGCTGGGAATTAGGAGGATAAGAGGGATAAGGGGGTATTGGTGCTTGTACCAATGGAAGTGGTGATTACTTGATGGGCTGTAAGATTGCTGCCTGTGGAGTGGGAGGTGGAGTTTAAGGTCGAGTATTCCTGATAATTTCGGGGAGTGGAGGGGTCGAAATTGTAGAGTCGGTGCTCGAGGTCTAGGCTTGGAGTTGGTTGAGAGGTTATGCAGCTAAGAACTATCCAAATGCCGTTTAGATTCATTCCAAAAGGTATTTTCTCCGGGATGGGAAAGAGAAGGTGCTTTAGAAGGAAATGCGCGATGAGGAAAGTTTTTAGTCTGAGTTCAGATTTCTACGGCTGGGAGAATCAGATAGGTGGGAATACTAATGTTTTCGATGCCCAGTAAATTGGAAGACTACCGTTATAAAAAATTCAGAAGTCTATTTCCTGTCTTTCAAGGAGACTAATTTGAGGTCAGCGAGAAATTTACAACTGGTTTTTTTATGTTTCAGCTGCTGTAATTCACCAGAATTTAGTAGGCCATAAACTGCCTCGCTCCCATGCAGTTACACGAATCGGAACGCCACGATATTTATTCTCCAGTGAAGCTTCATCTCCCGCGCCATGGTGTTAGACTTACTCCCGGGAAAATGCAAGCCACTATGATAAAGGTTAAGCTTGTACTACCTATATTTAGAAGCATTTTGGTTGTATTTGAAGATTGAACATGAGGACAGAGAGAGAATCCCGGGAGCTGGAATTGGATTATAATATGGAAGGTTGATTTTTGAAGATAAGGTCTTGGTGGCGGGTAAATATAAATGACGCTCTATTTTTCATTCGTTGTAAAGCAGTAGTATCTTGCAACTGTAACTAAGATGTTCCCACAATCGCTCCCGGGATTCTCAATTGTCCTCCACGATTATTTTTGTCATCGAATCACTTCTGGTCTGGAACGATCCGTCCCTCTCATAGTGGCTTGCATTGTACTCTCTATGTATCTTAGGCTTCATTGGAGAATTGAGGTATTGTGGCTTTGCGGGAAGTCTGATTGATTGGTTCACAATAGACTGTGGTCTCCGAGCTGAAATGTATTCATGCGAGGCGTTGAGCCACATTTCCATTTTGTGATCACCAGGGCAATTGATCATTCTGAGACAGTCGTGAAAGATAGTTGGGAATTTACGATACCCAAGCATAGTGAGTATGGTTGAATGAAGGAATTGTATTTACAGTCCACAGATCGTCTTTCATCGTGTTGCAGCACCAAGCTTGAACGGACCAGTTTGAAAGTGGGGAAATCAGCCACCGGTGTTACCTCCCTTACCTCTTAGGTAATGAGGCTGTCCGTATATGCATCCCATATCATATGCATCAAAGACGTATGACCTACCATCATCCCACAGGGTCAAGCTACTTCTCCGAGAATAACTAAATGATGGTCGAGTATAAGGTCTGTCTAAGCCCCCGCTCCATACTCTACACAATCTCAAGCAATTCATCTTCCCCAATAGCGATCCCTCGAAATGAAGTTAGAGCGCGTCTTGGTATTGCTCGGCTGCATGGTCCGTGAACTTCAAGCCCAGGATGAAATCGAAACCTTGACCTCGACCTCCACATACACCTCTACTGGCACGATAAAGGTTACATCTCCAACAACCACCACCATTATCACAACACAGACAATCACTTCCTATACCTCCTGTGGCTTATCTTCCTCCTTCCCCCCATCACAAACCCTCTCTAAGCGCACTCAATACCAAACCCTCACAGAATATCCACATGGAGAATCATCAGAGAGACGTGAGAAGAGAGATCCGGCCGCGTTCCTCGTCATCTTAGGCGTCGTAGTTCTTGTCTTTCTACTCTGCAAGAAGATGGGGAAAGGCACCACGCCGGTATCTACGTTTGCGACTATCACGACAAGCGGTCCGGTAACCTCTTCGACATTTGTTCCTACCGCGACCTCTACAAGAACTTCTACCTTGTAGATCGGGAATGCTGGGGAGTTTCCAGTAAATGGGCTGAAACAGGTAAACGTTCCGGGCTCTGTACCAGTATCATGGCATTGAAGACAAAGCTAATGTGCTAAAATTGTAGTTTTGAATAGCACTTGTTTTATGTTGCTTAGTTGGTTTTGGGTCATTTCCTTTCTTTGTTGTTAGTTTAAACTTTTGGGTGGAGGAGAACATGGCTGATAGAGATTTTCCCCGGCCTTCTCAAGCTAAAACTTCCAACCTGAAATCAAATACCTCTGAAACTCATCCTATTTTTTTTTTGGCGTTCTTCATGCCAGCAGTGTAGTATTTTCAATGCTTACGAGAGACATAATTGTTATCATCAGTTCCACCTCTTGTTGTTTGGCGGGAAGACCTATAGTGAAATTTGATTTGCCGCTGCGGGGCGGGCTGAGCCTGGAATCTCGTTTTTGATATTATCAAGGTCAGTTTATCCTAATAACGGCAAGAGCCAGCCTTATACCTTAGAATCGAAGGGTCTTTTTCGGGATGGTTTTATTAGGTTGAATTATCCTGCTGTATACCGTCAGCTGTACTAATCAGATTTGATGGATCATCGGATGCATCCTATTAAACTTCATCCCAGACACCTAGCGACTGCTAAAGGGATCTCTTCAGGGGGCGGGGCGGTTTTGGTTACAAGGCAACCTGCAGCTTCGTATCACATACGTTGCACACTTTAGGGCGCAGCAATCCTCTTCTTCATTTCAATATGCTCTCAACGCCCAAGCACGTTCGTGAATTTCCTACGCAGCTCTCATTACTTGTTATTAAAGCTCTTCTTACCATCATTGTTATTGGACCATAAGCTTCATTTCAGCCTTTCCCGATATTGCATCAGGAACATATTACAGGTAGCGGGTTTGGGTCACCTAGCTCTAATCACCTGACGCAACAGAGAACCTGGGCAGATCTTGCTAATCAAGAGCGGAGGAGATTTATTGAAGGGCGGCAACTACCGACAAGATTTGGTACCTCTGGACGGCTACTGAGCCATACAAAGCCCTCCGAGCAAATAATCCCCACATTTAGCTCCGGAAATACACCCCATAGGCGACGTGGAAAACGTAGAGATAGGTTCAGTTGGATAGTTTCGAAATACTGGCTCGCGGAACTTCTCAGTTGGTTGATAGCTTCCATCCATTTCGCGGCTTTGGTGGGAGTGTTAAACGCTTTTGACGGTGCGGAGGAGCCACGCTGGAAATTTGGCATCACATTGGGAGCGTTGGCTTCGACTATTGCTACTATCGGCGGCTATGTACTCATGGTGCCAGTCGCCTCTGCAATTGGACAGTTGAAGTGGCTGCGTTTAGACGTGCTCGACCGATATCCGACTTTGCTGTCATCGAGAAAGCGGGTCAGGGACCATGGGGCAGTCTCCTTCTGCTAGCGAAGAGAAACGGAGGGTAATTCGGTCTACTAGCCATTTCTGAATGATATTTACTAATATTGCGATTTTATAGTGTCGTCGCAGGAATTGGATCAATTCTGACTATATTGCAGCTTTCTATTGGACCTTTTGTACAACAAATTATTCAATATGAAATTCGCTCAGCGAATATTACAGCGGCATCTATTCCAATAGCCATATCTTATGACGGTATAGGCTGTAATAATGCCATCGGGACATGTTTCGATATTCCTTTGTCTATGAAAGCGGCGGTAATGAATGCTGCATTAGACATTGGAGCCAGTATCATCGATTTTGACATCGCACCTTACTGCCCCACTGGAAACTGTACATGGGAGCCTTATCAGTCCCTTGCGGTATGTAGTAAATGTGCCGATCTCACGGGCCAATTAAATGGTATTCCGACCCACGTTCATGGTACACCAGGTAGTGCTGCTACTAACTGGACGTTATCAAATGGCATCTACTTGGTTGACGAGCTGTTTCGGTCAAGTCAGGGATTAGTGACCATGATGATCAACAACACCGCCCAAACGAAGATACCATCCGTGGCATTTGCCAACGTGGGATCAAGTTCACCCCTACTTGACGTATTTATTATTGTTGGACAGGCATACTATACAGATCGCATACTCGATGGGCATTTAATTGGACCCTTCGCAGCCGAATGCATGCTAGAACTATGTGTTCAGTCATACCAAGCTTCAGAAATCAATGGGATATTCCAAGAATATCCACTACTCTCACCAATCATGCTTCCGACTCCACAATCCTATGGGACGAGCAAGATTTTCACGGTAACTAACTTTCCCGTGTCCTTCGAAGCAGGAATCCCGCTCAAGGAATTCCTTCGAGATACCTTTACCGGCGTCATTTTGCAATATGACAACATTTTGCCCCTCTGGCCCGACGCAGTGACGCAGGCTATCTTCACCTCTATGAACAGCACACCGAACGGCATAGACGCCACCATGAAAAATATCGCCAAGAGCATGACGCGAAATATGCGAACATCCATAGATGATGGTCCAACTGTGTCGGGGCAAGCCTTTACAGACAGAACATTCGTCCGTATAGAATGGGCCTGGATGTCATTCCCTGCGGCATTGCTACTCGCGGATTTGTGTTTCTTGTTGATAGTCGTGTGTCAGACAAGAGCTTATTTTATCCCCAACTGGAAGGAAAACGTCCTGGCAACGCTATTTTTCGGGCTCGACATGGAAGATAAGCATGAATATCAAGGTCTGAATGGATCTAGAGAGATGGACACGATGGCGAAGAATTTGCGGGTAAAGCTGGTTGCCGATGAAGGTGGGTGGAGTTTGAAGCGGGCTTGACAAATGAAATTAGATTCTGACCACATGTATCTACTGTATGCTTTATACCAACCCACCATCTTTGTCAAAACTGCAAATAGAAGTAATTCACTTTGTGCTTATGGATCACGCATGCTTCAATTCGTGGGATAGAAACTAGGGTTAATACCCTTAGTTTAACATAAATTTTTTATGAAGCATTAGACGCGGTATTGCGAGAAATAGCGACTCCATTCCACCCTTTCCTGCTAGGCACTATATCTAGTATCTTGAGTAAGTCGATCGCTAAAATTTTAGGGGCAAAGGGGGAATCCGAAGCGGTTTAGGGTGTTCCAGCGACAAGCTAGTTGACCGACGTCATCGCTGGTCGCGTCGACTGCAATCCGAAGCAAACAAATACCTTCTTACGATCCAGAGTTTACTGGACCAACTTCCTCCATACCCAATAAAAACTATAATATCGTTGGGATTTTTGTTTTAGATTATCATCCCCCCAAAAAATTCGAAGAAACCGTCAAAATGCCTCGTTCAAAGCGTCCTTTGACGGAAATCGACTTTAACGCGTCTTCTACTTCAAAACGAAGAAAGACCAACCCCAGCCTTTCAGAGAAGCCGAATGAAAAGGACAGTTCCAGGAGCAGAAATAGAGCCGTAGCAGAGGATATACACATAACTGGCACCGAGGAAAGGAAAGAAAGCTTCGAATACAAAACGAAAGATAACAGCAAACTTAGACGATTCCTCTCGGAGAGAAGTCTATCTACTTCTGGCACACGCGATGATCTAATCGCCAGGCTCTCAGAATCCTCAGTCAATTATGAGGCTCTATCTTCCGAGCAGCTCTCCGCGATGCTCAAGCAACGGCACATTTCAAATTATGCTACAGGTTCCAAAGCCACCAAAATCGAACGACTACGGCTCAATGACGAACTGCGTCGAGATACTGGGACTTCAGAGGATAGCATACTCTATGGAACCTTCTCCGTCTTACAAGATATTGTCCGAGACCAGGAGAAGCTGATACCTCTCGGCGATTACTCCTCCAAAAAAGCCACAGCCCTTAGCACAATTTTAACGAGTCGGAGGTTGACTTGTAGCGGTAGCCGGGTAGCAAAAATTGCGCGGCTCCAGAAAGATGATCGCAACAAGCGGGAAAAACTGAAGAGGGAGTATGACACGACGAAGCGGAAACTGGAGGAAGCGACTGGACGAGTGGGGTCTGAATGTAATAGGAAGGATGAGGATGAGCACAGAGCTGCAGATTATCGTATCGAAAAAGTGGCTAAGGATTCTCGACCTGGAGTTCCAATTTGCGATTATGAATGGCAGGACTCTCGCTGGGCTTCGAGAACAGAACGTGAGCTGCTGGAAATATGTACCAGGAGGGATTTTCCTGGCGTCGGACCTAAAGCGGCGATGATCAAGTGGTTGGACACAGGTTCTGTTGACTACGAAGATCTTTATGCTTTCTCTCTAGAGCGAATTTGTACGAATCGAGGACTCCCCGCTAAGTCCGGCGAGAAGAAAGCAGACCTTGTCCGAACGCTCAAGGAAGCTGATGAAGCAGAGGCTGTAGCGAATAGAGCTAGGTATCGTTGGCAGGACTCGGTTTGGGCATCTAAGACAGACTCTGAGTTGGCCAAGATTTGCAGCAAAAAAGGGATGCCAGGCTCTGGCCCAAAAGCCTCTAAAGTCAAGTGGCTCGATACTGGAATTTTGGAATACGAAGACGAGGATCTGGTTTCGCTGAAGATGAAGTGTATGGAGCGTGGGATTCATCTGACGTCTAAGTCTAAGAGATTGGATATTGCTGCTCGTCTTCGAGAGGCTGACAAGGAAAAGGAAGAATCCGAGATTAAATAAAAAAAGATGCTATTATAGCTATCAACCGGCAAAAAACTCCTGGTCATACCTGGAAACGAAAGCCAAAACCGGATGTTACTGAGATTTCCGTGGCCGCAGTTGTTGTCCTATTTCCTCTGAGTACAAGTGCAATCTATTAATCCTACAAAGAGTCTTTCCCGAAGTCTGGCGGAAAATGGTGCGTGACGAAAGTTGTAGAGATAAAGATGTAAATAAGCCGAATGAACCAAAGTGCACGGCTAAGGCAAGGAACCTCCGGAAGAAGTTACAATGTCGAGACAGCCATCATTGCCAACGTTCCCAAGTCATCCATTCCCTTGAACCAGTCACTCAGAACCCCAAGTCTCAAATCGCTTGCCGGTTCATTCAGATCTTGAAGATCGAGTAAGAGATCTCGATATGTTAGAACTCTTCTGTTCGAACTTGGGCTAGAGTTGCTACCTCTCAGGTATTCCTTCCGATGCGCCTCTTCCCAAGTTGCTTGGTCTGATGCTTGCCAGAAGGTCTTGCCGCAGGGAAGCTGTAGTTCGGCGAACCCACCAAATTGTGGGACCCCTGGTTCGTGTTGGATGTCGAAGATGTGGATGATGATTATGAGGATTATTGTTGTTCTAT
>Ga0182030_10008121_pt1 | contig 21781 bp, 20 predicted proteins | sample 812S3MmetaG_FD_121299 | JGI IMG/M metagenome (GOLD analysis project Ga0182030, IMG submission 121299) | Permafrost microbial communities from Stordalen Mire, Sweden - 812S3M metaG (Illumina Assembly) | ecosystem: Environmental > Terrestrial > Soil > Wetlands > Permafrost | place: Sweden... | reverse complement strand
GCCCTGTCACGGCGGAGGTCGAGGGTTCGAGCCCCTTCTGCGTCGCCAGATTCAATCGCGCCGGGCCTCTTGCGAGGCTCGGCGTCTTGCTTTCCGAAGCTTGCACGTCCGTGGCCTCCATCTCGGTCGAACATCTCTTCAAACGCTATCCCTCGGGAACGCTGGCGCTGAGCGACGTCAATCTCGATATCGGCGAGGGCGAGTTCGTGGCGGTGGTTGGACCCAGCGGCTGCGGCAAGAGCACGCTGCTGCGCATCATGGCCGGGCTCGACACCCCCACCGAAGGCCGCATTCTCACCGCAGCCGGCGCCGGCGACGGGAAGGGCGGCTTGCCGAGCGCCGTCGTCTTCCAGGAACAGTCGCTCTTCCCGTGGATGCGCGTCGGCGAGAACGTCGCCTTTGCGTTCGACAGTCTCGGTCTGCCCAAGATCGACGTGCAACAGCGGGTGGCGAAGGAGCTCGCGCTCGTTGGGCTTACCGACTTCGCCAACGCCTATCCGCACGAACTCTCCGGCGGGATGAAGCAGCGCGCGGCGGTCGCGCGGGCATTTGCGGTCGATCCGCCGGTGCTCTACATGGACGAACCCTTCGGCGCGCTCGACGAACAAACGCGCGTCGGTTTGGCGAACGAGTTGATGGCACTGTGGGAACGCACGCGCAAGACCGTCGTGTTCATCACGCACGGCATCGAAGAAGCGGTCACGCTGGCCGACCGCGTCGTCGTGCTCTCGGCCCATCCCGGCACCGTCAAAGCGATCATCCCGATCGACTTCCCGCGGCCGCGCGATGCGGTGGCGCTACGCGGTCAGCCGGCGTTCGGCGAATACGTCGTCCAGATTTGGGATTTGCTCCGGTGACGCGCGGCGAGCGCGCGGTCTCGATTGCCGCGCCGATCTCGATCGTGCTGCTGTGGCAACTCGCCGTTTCAACCCGCTTCCTCAACCCGGGACTCTTTCCGCCGCCCTCGGAGATCGCCGCGAACTTCGTTGCCTACGCGCAGAGCGGCGAGCTTCTGACGAACACGGCCTGGACGCTCGGCCGGCTGATTATCGGGTGTCTGATCGGCGGCGTGCCGGGAACGCTCATCGGTCTCGCGATGGGGATGAACCGCTGGGTGCGAGCGTACTTTCAGCCGGTCGTCGCCCTGTTATATCCGATCCCGAAAATTGCGATCTTGCCTTTGCTCTACTTTATCTTCGGAACGGGCGAGCAGGCGAAATGGGCGGCGGTCGCCGTCGGCGTGTTTTTCCTGATGGTGATCAATACCGAGGCCGGGGTACGCCAGATCGACCCGATCTATCTCGACGTGGCCCGGGCCTACAGAATCCGGCCGGCGTCGTTTTATTTCCGGGTGCTGTTGCCGGGAGCGCTGCCCAATATCTACGCCGGGATCAAGCTGAGCATCGGCATTGCAATCGTGCTGGCGGTCGCGTCGGAGTTTCAACTCACGCGCGTGGGACTGGGCTTTGCGATCTTCAACGCCCAGCAACTACTCGATGTCGACCGCTTGTACGCTGCACTAGTCGCCGTATCGTTGCTTGGCTGTATCTTGACATATGGTCTCGACCTGACCGAGCGCTGGGCGATCCCTTGGCGGAGAACACGCAAGTAAGCGTTTCCTTACAATTCGCGGCGAATTGTAACGCAGGCCTTACTGGGGTGGCCGGACGAACACTCGTTCGCACCTGGAGGTAAGGAACCGTTAATACGGTCTCACCAATTTCGATTGTTCGCGCGCTGTTCGTAACCAACGATACGCTGCGTTGCGAACGCTGGATCGAGCAAGCTGGTTTGTCGTTCTCGCTCAATGCTGCCGTGGCGGTGTCGACTCGCGAGGCGATGGTGCATTTGTCCGAAGAACCGGTCGACGTCATCGTCTTCGGCGCGACGCTCGACGACGGAACGCGCGACGAACTGCTCGACGAACTGCGCGCCCGCCATGCCATGCTGCCGTTGATCGCAATCGGCGCACCAAGCCAACTCGCGCCGCTCGATACGCTCGCTTACGGCGCCATCGAAGCGCTGGCGGATGACGAGACCGCGCGCCTGGGCCCCGCGATGCTGCGCGCCATTCGCGACGCTGGTTTGGGACGCGCGTTGCGCGCCGCGCACGACGAGTTGCAAGGGGTGTTGACGGCCAGCGACCGGCACTCATCGATGCTCACCAACGCGCCGGCGATAATTTGGTCGACCGACGCGACGCTCACGTTGCGCGGGGTCGAGGGTGCCGAGGCCGGGCGCGGCGACGTCGGTTTGAATGTCGGGGACTGGGATCTCGCGGCGACTTCGGGCGACCGCTCGCGCGTCATCGATGCGCACCGCGACGCGCTGGCGGGCGCGACGACGACGATACGCGTCACCTGGCTCGGCCGGCCGCGGTATCTGACCGTTTCGCCCGTGCATGACGGCGACCGAATCACCGGCACGGCCGGCGCGGCACTGGCGATTGCCGCCGGTGATGTTGAAATTTCATCGGTCGGCTCCGACCACGATACCGTCACCGATCTTCCGAACCGCGCGATCTTCGAACATCGCGTGAGCGCTGCGTTGCATGACTGCGAAACGAGCGGAGAGCGGGCCGCGGTGTTCTTCATCGACGTCGATCGCTTCAAGACGGTTAACGATTTGGGCGGTCATGCGGCCGGCGACACCGTGCTCCGGGCGATCGCCCACCGGTTGTATCGCACGATCGGCGAGCAGGATGCGATCGCGCGCTTTAGCGCCGACGAATTCGTCGTGTTGGCCGTCGGCCTCGACGACCCGACGCGGGCCGAATCGCTGGCGGCCGCGCTGCTTGCGACGTTCGCTTCACCGTTCACCTACGGCGAGCACGAGTTTCATCTAACCGCAAGTATCGGCGTAAGCGTGGGCCCCGACGATGCGGATAAGGCGGAACGATTGATCGCGCACGCTGAAGCGGCATCGTTCGATGCCAAGCGCATGGGCCGTAACGTCGTCTGCCGCTTCGTACCGGCAATGATGGCGACGCCGTCCGAACGTCACATGCTGCATCGCGAGTTGCTGCACGCGATCGAGCGAGATCAACTCGAGCTCCTCTACCAGCCGGTGTACGACGTGCTCTCCGGTGGCATCGTAAGCGTTGAGGCGTTGGTGCGCTGGCGCCATCCGACGCTCGGCATGATCGTCCCCGATCGCTTCATTCCGATGGCGGAAGAATCGGGCCTCATTTCCGATATCGGTGAGTGGGTGATCTCGCGTGTCTGCGAGCAGATCCGGGCCTGGGTGGATGCCGGCATCGCCGACGTGCGGGTGAGCTTGAACGTTTCCGCGCGGCAGCTCGACCGGCTGGCATTGCACCGCTTTATCGGTGACGCGATTCGGCAGAACGGGATCGACCCGTCGACGCTCGAGATCGAAGTAACCGAGACGTCGATCCTGCGCGACATCTACGGCGCGACGCTCTTGTTGCGGGAATTGCGCCAGATGGGATTGCGCGTCGCGATCGACGACTTCGGCGCCGGCTTCACGTCACTGGCATTTCTGCGCGATCTGCCGATCGACAACCTCAAGATCGATCGCTCGTTCGTGCGCGACATCGCGACGGGCAACTTCGATGGTGCGGTCGTCCGCGCGGTGGTCGGTCTTGCACGCAACCTCGGTCTTCGCACGATCGCCGAAGGCGTCGAAGATCACGCCCAAATGGATGTGTTGCGCGAGCTCCGTTGCGATGCGGTGCAAGGGTTCTTATTCAGCATGCCGATCCCGGCGGCCGAATGCGCGACGCTCTTCCGCCAGAAGATCGCTTAGAGGAAATCGCCCCTTTCCGAATCCGGCCTAACCGCATCAGCGGTCGTTCGAAGAAAATCGTAACGGCCGCTGCAAAGAGCAGGCTTGCACCAAATGCAATGACCGTGAACGCCACCTGCCAGTGCGGGTCGTTCACGGCATTGCTCGTTGCGTACGGCGGAACCCGGACGGCGAGGAGTTCGCGCGCGACGGCCTGGTGATACAAATACCAGTTGTACGAGATGAAGCCGAAGAAGACAAACAGCGGATTCCCGACGGTGCGCTGCCACCACGGAGCCGCCAACAGCGTTCCGGCGGCGACGAGCGAGAACGCCGCGCCCCACCAGGTCCGGTTGACGGTCTGCCAGGCGGTGTCCCACATGTCCATGTGCCGGCTGGCGTAGAGGTTCTGCGAGAGGAGGCAGAACAGCACGATTCCGGCACCGGCCGCGACCAGCCCACCGGCGCGCCAAGCAGACGTCCCGGCGCGCGGTTCGAGCGAAACGAACGTCAGCGCCGCAAGCATTCCGATCGCGAAGATGTCGAGGTAGCCGGGCAAATTGTCGAACATCTGCGGCGCGAACGTGTGCAGGCAACACCGGGCGGCGTAGATGCGATAGCCGAGCGCCAGCGCAATCATCGCTCCGGCCGTGAGCGCGGGCGTACGGTTGAAGCAGAACCAGATCAGCGGAAAGAGGAGGTAGAACTGGACCTCGACCGCGAGCGTCCAGAGGACGCCGTTGATGCTTCCGTAGGTCGACGCAAACCACGTGTGCACGAAAAGCAGATGGGTCGCGATGGCCCCGAAGGCTTGCGACGGCGATGAAAAATGTGCGTACCCGACCGCGATCAGGACGGCGATCGAGAGCACGTACGAAGGTACGATCTTGATCGACCGCCGGGACGCGAAGTGTCGCCAACCAGGCGGGGCGGTGCCGCGAGCGCGTGCGAGCAGAAACGGGTAGCTGATCACGAACCCGCTCAGAAAAAAGAACAGGGTGACGCCCGAAAAACCCGTTTCGGGCAAGAATTGCAGCGCCGGCAAGGGCGCCGGAAGCCAACTGATTTGCCAAACGTGAAACCAGACGACGAGCAGGATGGCGATGCCGCGTAGCCCATCGAGCGCCTGCAGCCGGTCGGCGCGTTTCACCAGCTGAGCGCCTTCAATCTACCTTACAACTCTTCGTCGTTCGGCGGCTTGTTTTTCAAGAACGCCAGCGCCATGTAGAGGAGCACCGGCACCGCGACGGCCGCGACGGATGCCCCGATCTGGATCAGCGGGTTTTCCCCAAACGGTGAACGCCCGGTGCGGAGCATTTCGATAATGCCGGCGAGGTCGAGGCCTTCGGCTGGTTCGCTCGCTACGGGCTCGGGCGCTACGGGCTCGGGCGCCGGGGGCGGCGGCGGAATCGGCGGGTGCGCCGGCGTGGCGTGTGGCTGCTGCGGAGGAGGAGGCGGAGGCGGCGCTGCTTGCGGTACGTACCGCTGGGGTTCCACGTATTTCGGCTCCGCATGCACGGGTTCGATCCGCGCGGGCGCGCGATGTTCGACAATCGTATCGACCGCCGGCGGATCCGGATCGTCCTCGACCGGAGTGTACGGCTCGAGCCCGTGGTGATCGAAGAGGCCCTCTGCTGCCAGCGATGCGACATCGAACGAAAACGGCAGCCCGTTGAGCAATTCGATGCGTTCGCAATCCACGCCGTGCGCCTTGAGGTCGTCGTCGCGTAGATAGAGGCGCGCGGTGACGTTGTCCCCGGGCCGGTTGCCCGTTCGCGTTCGGATCGTCGCGACGGCCCAGATACGATCGAACGACGCGATCTCAATCGTGTTGCCCGCGCGCATGAAGCTGAGCGAGGGGTATTCGCCCTCGACCGGCGTGTCGGAGAGGATCGTCCCGCGGATGAAAAAGCACGAGGTCCCGACGCCGAAATAACCGTCGATGGATTTCGCGTTGACCTTGGCGATGCTCCGGGGCATCATTCGACGTTTCACCGTAGGTAGTCGTTCGGCGGTCTAGCTCACCGACCTTAGCCCTTAATCTTCGGCGTAGTCGCGGTCGGGGTGATTGACTGCGCCGATGCGCCAGTAGCCGCGCGTGATGATGCGCTTGCGATCGAGACCCGACGATTCCACGATCGCCGCCCGAATGCGGCGCATCGCGGCGGCTTCACAGCCGACGTAGACGCGTCCCTCGCCCGCCGGCCACGCGAAGCCTTCGAGTGCCGCGAGTAGGGCGTTGCCGGCGCTCTGCGGGTCATTGCCGCGTACGAGCCAGCGCACGTCGGCCGTGGCCGGTACGGGCAGGGGGCGCTTTTCATCGGCGGCGGGGACTTCGAGTAAAACGGTCAGGTGCGCGCCCGGCGGGACGGCATCGAGGATCGTCTCGACGGCCGGCAACGCGGCATCGTCGGCAAGAAGCACGTACCAGGGCGCGTCCGGGTCGATCTGATAGCCGGGTCCGGGGCCCATCATCACGAGCTGCTGCCCGACCCGGGCTTGTGCGGCCCAGGTCGACGCCGGCCCGTCGCCGTGGAGAACGAAATCAACGTCCAGCGTGAGCGCTGCGGCATCGAAACGCCGCGGGGTGTAGGTGCGTGTGGTCGATGGCCGCGGACCGTCGGGTTCGGGCAACGCGACCGTGTCGAGGCCGAGTCCGGGTTCCGGAAAGATGAGCTTTATGTGCGCCGCCGGACCCGACCAGACAAACGTCGCTAAATCGCTGCCGCCGAAGGTCACGCGCCGCATGCGCGGACTGAGTTCCTTCACGACGAGTACGGTGATGCGTCGCGGGTTCGAGCGCGGACGTGATGATTGCGTCACGTCGGGACGGCGATCTTTCCGGGCATGATGTTGGCCGTCGAGCGCGCTTTGCGTTCGCCGTAGACGAACGGCGTGTCGCGCGGCATCGACGTGTGCAAATCTTCGGGCGCGATGTTGGTGGGGTCGGGGTTCGTCATGAGCGTGTGGATGACCGCATCGTAGCTCGGATACATGAAGAACGGGATCGAGTAGCGGCGGTTACCCGAACGGTTGACCACGCGGTGCACGGTCGAGGAGAAGATGCCGTCGGTCCACACTTTGAGCACTTCGCCGACGTTGAGCACGAACGAATCGGCGAGCGGCGGCACCTGAACCCAGTTACCTTCGCGGTTGCGAATTTCCAAACCGCCGTTGTTGTCTTGCGCGAGGATCGTGAACGCGTTCGTGTCGGTATGGGCGCGCGCGCCGAGATTGACGCCCGAATCATCCGGCGCCTGCGAGGGATAATGCAAAAGCCGCAGGCTGTTCATGTCCTTGCGGAAGTACTGCCGCAGCATACCCGGCTCGAGTTCCAAACCGAGCTCGAAAAGATCGAGCACGTTGTATCCGAGGCGGTCGAGCTTAGCATAGTACTTCATCATGCGCGGCTCGAGATCGGGCATCGCCTTCGGCCATGGGATCACGCCGTGCAACGGTTTGCCGGCGAGGATATCCGGATCGTCGGGCGCCAGCGGGCGCCGCATTTGAAACGCCTCTTGAAGGTTTGGGGAAATCTTGTCGTGCACGCCTTTGGTCATGCCGTGCAGATAGCCTTGAGCGTGCTGGTTCTTCGTGATCGAGACATCCATCTTCGCCTCGAGCGGAAGATTGTGGAAGTCTTCCGCCGTCTTGAAGATCGCGTCGACGTCCGCGCGCGACACGCCGTGATTCGTCAGGTAGACGAAGCCCACGCGCCCGCATGCCTCGGCGAGTTCGCTAGCGACCGTTGCGCGATCCGCAGCGGATCCGGACGCGAGCGGTCCGAGATCGACCATCGGCACTTCGTTGAACGAGAGTTTGAGCGCAGTCGGCAGCATCCGAACCCCTTTTACGGAAGGGGCGAAGTTTCCCAGGCGCAAGTGGGGCGTGTGCCTGCATATGTAATCGGCGAAGCCGAAATCGTTAAACCCGAGGCGCTGAAGACGTACGGCCCGCTCATTGCCCGCGCGGTCGAGAAATTCGGCGGCCGTTACCTCGCGCGCGGTGCGAAACCGCATGTGCTCGAGGGTGGTCCGGCCCACAACATTCTCATCATCGAGTTCGCCGACGCCGAGACCGCGCGCCGCTGGTATGACTCACCCGAGTATGCGGCGGCGAAAGCCGTACGCCAAGGTGCGACCAACCTGCGGCTGATTGTCGTCGAAGATTTCGTGAAGAGTACGGCGGCCGAGCGCGACTAGTTGCGGTAGGGCCCGAGCTGCTTGACGGCATCGGCTGCAAACGATGCGTCGACCGCATCCTCAGCCGTAATCGCCGGCGTATCGATCAACGCTTGCGCCTTGAAAAAGTCGAGGTCGCCGGCCATTGTTTGCACGTTCAGCCGGCCGTTGGGGTTGTCGCCGCTCGGCGTGACCTTGTTGAGGACGCTGCGGTCCTGATGCGTTGCATCGGCGAAGATCGACATGATGATGTCGGCCTGTTTGCCGGAAATCCGGCCGTTCTTCAGATTGTCGTTATAGGTCCGGACGCCGCGCAAATAGGCGCGCATGAAGCGCAGGCCCGTGTCGCGGTGCGCTTTCAAGAACGTCGTTCCGTAAAACATCGCGACGATTTGCTGGTTGGGATAGTAGACGTCGTCGCGGAGTATTTTTGTGGCGACCTTTTCTTTTTCGGCGATCGACGGCCCGGGCTCCGGCATCAGCGAGGCATCGAGCGAACCGTTGCGCATTGCGGCGATTTGATCTGCGACCGGCATGTAGAGCATGGTGACGTCGTTCATCGTCAGGCCGCCCGTTTTCAGGAGTGCCGCGACCAGCGCCGAGGTGGAGATGCCACGCGCGGTAATCGCGATGCGCTTGCCCTTAAGATCTTTGACGCTCTTGTATCCGCCGCTCGCCAAGAGCGTGTTGCTCACCACCAGCGTTTGGAAGCCGTAACCGGGCGGATCGCTGCCCAAATCGGCGACGATCTTCAAGTCGATGCCGCGGCCGACGGCATTGTAGAGTCCGGCGGTGATCGCGCCGCCGCCGACATCGAGTTGGCCCGCGCCGAGCGGAGCGATCATGAGCGCAGCCGACGGCAACGGGACGAATTCGACGTTGAGACCCTCGGCTTTGAAGTAGCCCATTTTTTCAGCCAAGTAGAACGGCGTCATCGTGATCGAATCGGTGCCGACCCCGAGCCGCACCGGCGTTCCGGTATCGGCGGCTACCGCGCGGGTCGCGCCGTCCGCCGTGAGGGCCAGCGCGCCGAGCGTCAGTGCGAAAAGGACGTGCCGAATGCTCATGATGCGAACTTTCGCCGTCAAAGCGCTCGATCCAGCGGGGGGTGACCCGCCCCGGCGCTGAATTTATGCCGTGTGAGTTTCGCTCACGTACGAAGGAGTGGCAGCCCATGATCGCACCCGGCCTCAGGAACGACACCAAGATCACGGTCCTCAACCCGATGGGTTATCCGCCGGCGATCACGCGCAAGACCGCCGCCCCGCGGCTCGAGAGCCTCGACGGGAAGACGATCTACCTGGTCGATTGCCGTTTCGACGACTCGATTGAGTTGCTTAAGCAAGTACAAGCTTGGTTTGCTGAACACATGTCCGGCGTGTCGACCAAGATCGTTTCGCTCTCGGCGTACTACGGTCACGACGATCCCACCACGTGGGAAGAGATCAAGCAGAACGGCGACGCGGCGATCGTCGGCGTCGGTCACTGCAGCACGTGCGCGCCGGCCGTCTCGACGCATGCGATCACGCTCGACACCAAGTACGGCGTGCCGAGCGTCGCGTTGCATACCGACAAGTTCGACAAAGTCGTGAAGTCGGTAACGAAGATGGGCGGACTGCCGGGCGCGCCGAGCGTCTTCGTGCCGCAACCCGTGATGGGCAAGTCGGCCGCCGAACTGCGGGCCTACGTTGATGGCAAGGATCCGATCACCGGCCGGCCGGTGATGCAAGAGATCGTTGAAGCGCTGACGACTGCGTTGAGCGCCGCCTAGTGTCCGTCACGGAGACGACGCCACGTCTGGTCGAGCCCGCGACCGAAGACGAGCTGCAGCAACAGTTTCTCGACAACAATTGGACCGATAAACTTCCGATCGTTCTTCCGACCGAAGAACGCGTTGCCGCGATGCTGGCGCACACGAGCCACGATCCGCAAAAGGTCGTCGGCCACATGCAGCCCACCGCTAACCGCGGCCTGTGGGAGTACACGGTCGAGAAGGTTGCCGTCAATGCGGTGATGTCCGGCGCCAAGCCGGAGTATTTTCCGGTGATCCTGGCGCTCGCTGCTTCGGAAGTTTCGGCGCGCGGGAGCACCTCGAGTTCGGCGTCGGCCATGGTCGTGGTGAACGGCCCGATCCGCCATGAGATCAGCATGAACTCGGGGATCGGCGCGATGGGTCCCTACAACCACGCGAACGCAACGATCGGCCGGGCCTACGGGCTGCTCTCGCAGAATTTGCAAGGCGGTTCGGTGCCGGGCGAGACGTTCATGGGCTCGCAAGGCAATAACTACACCTATAACAACATCACGTTCGCGGAAAATGAAGAGCGCAGTCCGTGGGAGCCGCTGCACGTGCAGAAGGGCTTCAAGGCGACCGACAGCGTCGTTAGCGTGTTCTATGGTTGCCGCTCGACGACGTTTTGTCTCGGCCTACGCGAGAAGTACTGGCGCGAACACGTCAAGGACATGCTCGCCGGCGTTGATGCAAACACGTCGCCCGTGCTTTTGCTCGATCCCATCACCGCGCAGCAGTTCCTCGATCGCGGCAACTTCGTGAAGAAGGCGGATCTGATCCGCTGGATCCACGAGAACGCAACGATGCCCGCGGGCCGCTACTGGGATCTGCAACTCGTTCAGAACTACGTCTATCCGTGGGCGACGTTCGGCCGCGAACCCGAAGCAACGATGCTCAAGGCGGCCGAAGACGAACCGCTGCGCATTTTTCAGGAAAAGAACATCAATGTCGTCGTCGTCGGTGGCGAAGCCAACGGTTACTGGCGCATGATGGGCGCGACGTATCGCAAGTCCGTTTCGGTCGACGACTGGCGCTAGCGCCCTAAGCGTCCATGCCCTGCAGGTAGCGATGTGCGGCGACGGCCGCCGTCGCACCGTCGCCGGCGGCCGCGGCCAACAGCGCAACGGAAGACGCGCGAATATCGCCGGCGGCAAAGATACCATCGAGCGACGTGCGCATCATGAGATCGGTCGTGATGTGGCCCGCCGTGTCGATGGCAACCAATCCGTTCAGGAATGCGATGTTGGGCTCGAGTCCGACGAAGACGAACACGCCGTCGACCTGCTCCGCGCGAACGTCGCCACTCGCGACGTCCTTAAGTCGGACCGCCGTGACGGCACCTTCGCCGATGATTTCTTCCACCGTCGTTGAGAGCACGATCTCGATCGCCGCAGTGCTCTTCGCTCGCTCGAGCAGCGCATGCTGCGCGGTAATCGCCGCTCCGCGATGAAAAACGGTCACGTGCGCGGCGAACTCTGCCAGCACCAGCGCTTCGTCGATCGCCGCGTCGCCGCCGCCGATCACGCATACGCGCTTACCGCGGAAGAACGGGCCGTCGCAGGACGCGCAGTGCGAGACGCCGCGGCCGGCCAGCGCCGCTTCGCCGGGAATGCCGAGATTGCGCAACGTCGAGCCGGCCGCAACGATGATTGCCGGCGCGCGCAGCGTTTCCGTCGAGCACGTGAGCAGGCGCTGCGGCCCATCAAGCGCGAGCGCCTCGACGGTATCGAGGATGAACTCCGCGCCCGCCTCATCGGCCTGCTCGTGGAGCAGCGGCCCCAATTCGATCCCCGCAATGCCTTGCGGAAAACCCGGCATGTTGTCGACGCGCGTCGCGTTGATGATCTGCCCGCCGGGCCCCATTTGCTCCACCACGGCAACGCGCAGCCCGAGTCGCCCGCCAAACATTGCCGCCGTCGTGCCGGCAATGCCGGCGCCGACGACGATCAGATCGAAATCACGCACGCACGGGAGTTACTACTTCAGCGGTTTGCCGCCTGGTTCGCTGGCCGCGACCCAGGTTTTTTTTGCCGCATCCCAACGGCAGATCACGAGCGCGTCCAGTCCGATTCCGCGCTGACTGCCGTCGGTGAAGTCATAGTAGCCGTCGGAACCGGGGAAATGTTTGAGGCTCAGGACGTAGTCGAGCACTTGCTTGGGGCTCGCGTTCGTACCGACGTGGCGCAGCGCGTCGATGAGAATCAGCGTCGGATCCCACGACTGGCTGTTGCCGACGTCGGGATCGATGCCTTCGGCATTATAGGCTTTGTAGAAGGCCTGTTGCGCATCGCGCACGGCGCCCTTCGGCGTGATGTCGCGCGACAGGAAGCCCGGGCCGTCGAAGTAGATTTCCTTCGGCAGAATCGTCGTGTATTGGTCCATCTGCGCGTGGATGACGTTGCCGAGACTCGACATCATCGGTAGCGTATCCATACCCGCATCCTTGACCGCGCGCAACACGGTTGCGGTCGACGTGCCGACGGTCGCGTCGATGATCACGTCGGGATTGAACGACTTCATCTTCGCAAGCTGTGCGGCGACGCTCGTGTCGTTCGGCGCGAAGTGCTCCCGATCGAGCAGTTGCAGGCCCGGATATTTGCCGGAGTTATATTCATCAACCCAGCGGGCTTCGGTGTCTTGGCCCGTCGCGTCGGTCGACGCGATGAGGACGGCCTTCTTCCAGCCCTTGGCTTCCACGAAACGCATCTGCGCTTTGGCCTGGTCGTTGCTCGACGGGCCGCCGGAGAAGAGGAAGCTGCCCGCCGGCGGATGCAGTGTCGGCGCGAAGCAGTACATCACCGGACCGTTGTTGGCGGTAACGAGCGGTGCGACCGCGAGACACGAAGCGAGGTAGGTCGGGCCCAGCAGAATGTTGGGTTTCTTCGCGATGACGCCGCTGGCCAGTTGAACGGCGGTGGCCGGATTGGACGCGTCGTCTTGGATGACCATCTTGATCTGCTGGCCCTTGATCCCGCCGGTCGCGTTCACGATCTTCTCGATCGCCTGAACCGACTTCGCTTCGGCCGACCCGATGAATGCAAAGGGTCCAGTCAGGGAGACGATGACGTTGATTTCAAACGGCTCCGCGGCGCGGCTCGGTGCCGCTTGTAACGGGATGACGAGAGCGGCGACTGCCGTGACCGCAAAAATGACGCGGCGAAGTGAGCGATTGCTCATAAGTAGGGCCCCTCCGGAAACAGTTCATTCACGCCGTCATGGAGACGACCGCCTCAGCGGTCGTTCCCGCCGCGGCCAGCCCCTTGAGCATGCTCAGTAGCGAGAATAGTTTCGCCGCTCGCCAAAGTCAAGCGAAAACCGCTTTCCGAAGCGCGCCGCGCCGAAAAGGGAAAGGTCCGGAAGCCGAAACGTCAGGGCGCGTTGATCTGGATCGTAATCGTTGCGCCGTGTCCATTTGAGTCAGACACGTCGTAGGTCGCGCTCGTTCCACTGCTCGTCGTGTTGCTCCTGATCATCCTCGCGTTCGCGCAGGCGAGTTGGATCGCGTTCGCGGTGATCCCGCTGCTCGCGCTCGGCGGGATCGGCATACCCGCGCCGCCGACATGATCGCAGTAGGGAATTCACTCACATGACATATCGCGGTTTGCGTGTTGAGGACTAGTCGATCTGGGAGTACGATTAGCCGGGATCAAGGTTCGGGCGTTCCCATATCCTGAAGCGCAAGGGAAAGTCGGATGCTGCGTCAATGCCTGAGGACGACAGCTTCTTACGGTGAGGTAGCAGAATGGAACGCATCCAGACGGCCGCGGCAGCGGCAATTCTGGCGATCGTCATTGCCGCGACATTCCCATTGCCCGTACGGAGCGCCGGCATGCTCGGAAGCCGTGCCGTCTATACCGCCGCTCAAGCAGCCGCCGGCGCACGTCTCTACGCGGCGCAGTGCAGCAGCTGCCACGCGGCAACCCTTCGCGGGGGGATCGGGCCGGCGCTGATCGGTGACGGCTTCACGGCCCAGTGGAGCGGCGAACCCGCATCCGATCCGTACAAAATGATGACGGCCAACATGCCGCAGAATGCGCCGGGGAGCCTCAAGCCGGCGGAATACGTGGACATCATGGCCTTCATCTTGCAACGGAACGCATTTCCGGCGGGCCCGATGCCGCTAACGGCGGCCCGACTGCAAGACGTCACGCTCCACGCTCCGCCGAACTCCCCGCCGGTTGGTAGAAAGTGAGGACCTCGATATGAAGATGCGAAGCCTCGTCTTGTGCGCCGTTATGGCCGCTGTCGCGATCGTGATCGGCGCCGCCGGCGCGCTTCGCGCTGCGCCATCTCCCGCCGCTGCCGTCACCGGCCAGGTCAGATCCGCGGAACGCCCGATGGCCGGCGTGTTGGTCAACGTACAGCGGTTCGGCTCGAACATTATGACGACGGTCGTTACCGATACGCAAGGCCGCTATCACTTTCCGACGGCGAACGTCGCGCCGGGGACGTACTCGGTCTCGATCCGCGCCGAAGGGTGGGACCTTGTTGGACCGGCGAGCGTGGTCGTGCGACCGGGGAGCGCGACGACGGCTGACCTGAAGCTCGCGCCGACGATAAATTTCGAAGATCAAGTGTCGAACGCTGAGTGGCTATCCAGCGCGCCGGGAACGCTCGAGCAGAAGAATATGCTGCTCAACTGCGTCGACTGTCACACGGTACAGCGTATCTTCGACTCTTATCACACCGCGGCGGAGTGGAAGAACTTCGTCCTGCCGCGGATGACGGGGATGTACGCTAACAACTCGTTCTGGCTGAGGCCTCAGGCGTTTCCCGCGGGGACCAAGCGCGGCTCCGGCTTCCCCGCCGACCTGCCCGACTATCTCGCCAGCATCAACCAGAGCACTGGTCCGCGGAAGTGGCCGCTCAAGACGTTCCCGCGTCTTACCGGCGTCTCGGCGAAGGTCATCGTCACGACCTACATGTTGCCGAGCAAGTTGATTCAGCCGCACGACGTGATCCAGACCGCCGACGGGGCGGTCTGGTTCGATGACTTCGGCGGACAGAACCTCGGAAAGCTCGATGCAAAGACCGGTGCCATTACGATGTATCGGGTGCCGGCGAATAAGCCGAACTACATCATGGGCGATCTCGAACTCGACCGGGGTGCTAACGGTGATCTGTGGCTGGCTGGAATGTTCCAGGGACAGATCGTTGCGTTCGATCCGAAGACAGCGACGTTCAAGCAGTATCCGGTCCCACCGGCGACGGATCCGAACCAGACGCAGGAATCGATGGTGATGCCGCTCGGCGACGGCGTGAACGGGATCGTCTGGACGAACAATCAGAACGTCCACGCCTTCGAGGCGCTCGACGTGAAAGCGGGCACGTGGACGACCTACGGTCCGTACAAGACCCCGAACTCGGACAAGGCCTTCAGCGCTTACGGCCTGCTTACGGACGCGAAGAACACGGTCTGGGGCCTGGATTTTGGCGGCGCCGACATCGGGCACTTGGTCCCGGGCGCCGACCCGGCGCTGACGATCTACCAAACGCCGAGCGAACATTCGCGGCCGCGTCGCGGACGCGTCGATCCCAGCACCGGGATCCTCTGGTTCGCCGAGTACGGCGCCAACGGCATCGGCGAGATGGATACCAACAATCCGAGCGGAGGCCTCGGTACGAGCAATCCGACCGGCGGGATCAAGGAATTCCCGATGCCGGTTCCGTTCGAGGCGCCGTATGACGTGGTGGCCGACAAGAACGGCGACGTGTGGGCCGGCTCGATGCTGACCGATCGCGTCGTGCGGCTCGATCCCAAAACCGGGCGGTCGGTCCAGTACCAACTGCCGGCGGACACGAACATCCGCCGCGTCTGGGTCGACAACGCGAAGAACCCGGTGGAGTTGTGGATCGGGAACAACCACCAAGGCTCGATCATCCGCGTGCAGCCGCTCGACTAAGCGCCACTGGGGTGGCGACGCCTGCCGGACGGAATTGGACCTGCGGGCACTGCAGTATGGTCGATATATCCGGGATTACGAACTCGGATTCGATAATCACGCCGATAGCCATGCGATATGTTTGCGTTCTGCTTGCCATTTTCATACTTGGGTTCGGCGTTCACGCACGTGTCATAGCTGCGGCTGCCGACGGTGCGCCGGCCGCGCCGATTCTGCAAGGGCGCCTGGTAGCGTCAGGCATTCCGGGTGCGGGAGCCGTAAGTCAAATTGGTACGTTTCATGCCGGAGGCCCCGTTCACGACCTGCCCGAGTTTGCGGCGTACACCGCTACTGGCCGCATTTTGGACGCAAAACGCATCATGGTCGCAAGCTCATCGAATTTCGGCGCGCCGCGAATCGACGGCTTGGCCGAGGGCTCCGTTCTCTCCATCGATCCGAACGGCGGAACGCTTCGCATTCCCGCCGCATTTGCCGCGAACGGCGGCCAGACGTCGATCTTTGGCGGCCGCGTGCAATTGTTCACCGTGGCGAGTCCTACTTTTATCAATGGCGTGAACACACCAAAAGCCGTTTCGGCGGATTTGCCGGCGGTCGCGAATCCCACCGGAATTTCCATTAACAACGGCTTCGGACGTCCGTGGATTACATCGGCACCTCGCGGCGCAGCAACGGCCGGCTTCGACGCGGTCATCGATCCATCGGGCATTCCGCTGGCAAACGCTCCCGATCAAATCGCCGGTGGCGTCTTCACCGCAAGCAAGACGAACCGCAAGCCGCAGTTCGTCAGCGGCGCCATGTCTACCGGGCTCGTTGGGAATGCGCTCCTCGGGCGCTCGCCCGACGGCAGCAAACGCGCCACGTTTGCGGTACTCGCTGCTGACGGGAGCATTACGCAAGCGCACGTGGAGCTCGGCGTCGACGGGCTCGCTCCCCCGGGAACGATCACGCCGCAGGCCGGCAAAATGATACGCGCAGGCATCCTGTTCAACTGGGTGCCGAATCGCATTCTTTACGTCACGGACGCGCCGCGCAACGCTATCGTCGCAATCCCGATCGGCGACGACGGGCACGTGTTCACCGCGGGACATCCGCGCTACATGAAAGCCGCCGCATTTCATCGGCCCATCGACATGGCGCCTGCCGTTCCGGAAGTTGCAAACGGGGTCTTTTCCAGTAACACCACCCTAGCCGGGAACTCCGATATCTACGTACTCAATACCGACGGGACGATCGTGCGCATCCACCAAGACGGATCGGTCGTGGCGATTCGCCGCGTCGCCGTCGACGGGCACGTCATCGCTGCCGGACGTTTAAACGGAATCGCGACTGCTTCAGATGCCGCGCATCTCTGGTTGACCGTTCACGATTCGCTTGGAAGCGAAGCTCCCGGTGCGTTGATCGAAGTTCCCGCATTTGGCGCGGGCCCAACCGACGCCATTCCGGCCGTTACAATTGCCGCCGGCCAAGCGCAGTTCATGCGGACGCTCACGCCACAAACGGGCCTCGGACCGCTGTTCAACGAGCGGTCGTGCTTCATGTGTCACAGCACGCCGTCCATCGGCGGCATGGGCCGCAACGGCCTCGATGTCGTTACGCACATCGGGCATCTCGACAACGGCATCTTCGACCCGATGGTGGACACCGGCGGACCCATCGCGCGAGCACATTCCGTGACCGAACTCGGATTCGCATGCCCGCTGACGGCCGGCATTCCGGCCCGTGCCAACGTCACCTCGCTGCGGAATTCGCCGGCGCTTTACGATGATGGTGCGATCGACGGTTTGACCGATGCGGCCATTGCCGCGGGCGCGGTGACGTATCCGGACGGCGTTCACGGCCGGCCGAATTGGGTCGACGCCGGCGACGGCGTACTACATGCCGGACGCTTTGGCTGGAAAGGGGAGATCGCGCACCTCACAACCTTTGTCGGTCAAGCGCTGCGTAACGAAATGGGCGTTACGAATCCAATTTTCCCGCGCGACCTTGCGTCGACCAAGCCGCCGGAACGTCCGTGCGCCGGCGAGAGCGCCGGCCCGAAAGACGACGGCACGCAAATTCGCCAGATCGCGGCGTTCGTTGCTACGTTGAAAACCCCGAGCGCATCGCACGCGAACGAAGATCGGACGGGGAGCGAACTCTTCGAGTCCACCGGTTGCGAGGAGTGCCACTCGGCGCGCTTCCACAGCGGCGCGGACGCACTATATTCCGATTTTCTGTTGCACGATATGGGTCCGTCACTCGACGACGGAATCATTCAAGGTCAAGCGCAAGGCAGCGATTGGCGCACGACGGCCTTGCGCGGCGCCGGGCTGCGCCGGCGTTTCCTCCACGACGGCCGCGCGACGACGATTGCGGATGCCGTGTTAGCGCACGACGGCGAAGCGACGAGCGCCGTGCAGAAATATCGCGCGCTCGACGCGGCCTCACAACAAGCGCTTATCCGATTTGTCTCCAGCCTGTAGCGGCTCAGTCCTTTAGCTGTAAAAGTTCCCCAGCGTGATCGTGATTGAGCTTGCCGTTACGCTAATCGACGGGTTCTGACCGCAATTGTCGTCGTATGGGAAGCCATACGCGAGCCCGTTCTGGTTATATTGATGCCACTGCATTGCCCAGGTATTTGAGGGCGTGCCGATTGGGTAATACGGCGGGATAGCCGGCGGCACGGGGCAGTTGGTCATGTCGTACAAGTAATAGCCGGCACTCGGCGGCGTAGGATTCAAAACGCCGCGATTAAGAGCCGAAGCGAGCGCATTCTGGATACCCAGAGAGATCTGCTCTCCGGTCAACGTCGAGACAGTCCAATTTCCCGTTACCGTGTTCGGATTTGCTAGTGAGCCGCTACATTGCCAAACGTCGTATGAGGACATGGTAACCCAACCGGAAGGCGTCGGCGGCGGCAAGCCGCCGTTCCCCTGGATGGGGCTCATGATCCAAAACATCGGCATGTTTGTCATCGAGGGTACGCCAGGTGTATTGCCGGCGGCGACGGGGTTTTGGGAGAGTTGCACGGCGGTCTGGAAGGCTGCGAGCGAAGCAAAATTTCCCCGATAAAACGCGAGCGCCGTCGTTCCGGAAGGGCCGGGTGGCACGCCGGGAGTGCCTGGTTGTGGAGCCGGTGCCGGGCCTCCCGGCGCCGGAGCTTGCGACATGTAGGTCAGCACGAGCCCCGTCCAAACCTCGGTCGCATTGTACTTGATGACGATGGGTGTCGTTACCAACGTACTATACAGATTCGCGATCGTGCCGTTAAAATATGTGTTCAGCGCCTGGACGTTGGAGTTGGCTCCGGTCCCTAAGGGCGTGACGGTAATCGGCGGGAGCACACGTAACGAACCGATGTTCGGAGGGTAGAGCAACGGCGGCGTTGGGGTTGGAGTCGGGCTCGCGTACGGGGACGAAGCGGCAGAGTTGACGTTGATGACATTGCCTTGTCCGAAAATGGGCGTCTGGCCCGTTACGAAGTTGCTGACAATCGTGGGGCGAGACGCATTCGGCTTCAGCACTCCCTGCGGCGCTCCACCATTGCCCTCGAGCACGAGCGAGAACCCAAACTGATTGACCTGGGTCGTATTGCCGTTAAAGGTCGCGCCGTCCCAAGAAAACTCGATCCAATCGAAGAGGCAGTACTGGCCGGGATTTCCAGTCAAGGCGGGCGTTGTGAGACTCGACGGACTACCGACGACGAACGGCAGTTTCAAGGGCCCGATGGAGACCCAGATTCTCCCGCTAAACGCAAGCAGCCCCGGCCCGAGCCCCTTGATCCCTTTCGTGAGGTTGGCCAGGTCGAACTGACTGTAGACGGCCGGACCTGCGTTACTCGCTGGAGCCGTCGGGGCATTTAGCTGAAAACTGTAATCCGCCCAGCCCGTCGCAAGATGGGGCAGAGTATAATTGGGGCTGATGATCTGGTTGGTGACGTTGTTCGAATAATTACACTCGCCTTGAACGTTGTTGGCGGGTTGCGTGTTGTCTGCAATTTTGACCGGGGTCGGGTTTCCAAATTGGTCGCACCAATAAATGACCACGTTGCCGCTTGCGGCTTGCCCCGTTTGTCCGGTTACCGCGGCGTAGATCGGCATGTTCTGCGTTAGCTGAAACACGTCGCTCTTGCTGAGATCGAAAGTCAGCGGTATGGAGGGCGCACCGGCCAGCGCTCTGCGCGCCTTTGCCAACGTTGCGATCGGCGTAAAGCAGGCTGTCGGCGTTGGGGCCGGCGTGCTCCCCCCGACACAGGATGTGAGCGTAACTGCGGAACCAAGTCCCGCCAGAAAAACCCGCCGCTCTATGAGCGACCGTGCGACCTGCGAATCCATTCGAGTATCCTCCTCCTTAATGCACGACGAGCGTGCAAACAAAAGTTACGCGGGATTCCCTATATGGTAAACGTATTCGATCCGAAGTCGACGGTCCCCGTCGTTTCAGGAGGTCGTCGGCGGCCTCGCACTCGCCGTCGTTTTTTCCGCGCGCAGTCGCCGGGGTGCTCCTGTTGCCGTACGGAAGGAGGTCTCTTACACTCATGCATCATGGCCTGACACGCGCCGAATTTGAGCGTGTGGTCGAAGAAGCTCTGGAATCGCTTCCGAAGCGCTTCGCCGATCTGGTCGAGAACATCGTCATCGCGGTCGAAGATGAGCCGTCTCATGACGATGTCGCCGGCCTCGAACATGATGCCGGTGTCCATTCAGAGCTCCTTGGCATCTACCGTGGCGTCCCGCTCACGGACCGCACGCATAACATGCCAATACTGCCGGACAAGATCGTTGTGTTTCGCGGCCCGATTAACCGCGTTGCTCACACGCGGCACGAAGCCGTACAGCAAGTGCGCGCGACGGTTATCCATGAGTTCGGACACTACTTCGGGCTCGAGGATGGCGAGATGCCGCATTGATTCCGCGAGTTGTGCTTTCAGTCTCCATTGTAGCAGGAGCGCTCGTCCGTCCGGGGCTCCTCCGAAGTGATTGGAAAGTGGGGGTACATGTACCCCGAACCCCAGTACGGTGAGAGCCCGTAGTAACCGTAATATGGCTCCCAGTATTCCTGAGTCGGCGTCTCGACGAGCGTGGGATCATAGACGGGTGAGTGGACGATGCGGTCGCGACTCTGGTTCACATGCACTTCTCCTTTGGTGACACTTGTTATCGCGTCTACCGGAAGCAGGAAGTGTCGATCACCGAGCCCGAGAAAGCCGCCCGCACGAATTTCGAGCATTCGCACCTTCCGCTCGTCCTGGTCAATGAAAAGCGCACTTACGTGACCGATGTCTTCACCATGTGCATCGATCACTTTGCGATTGCGGATGTCCCGGGCCGAATCTTCAAGCTCCAGGCCCGTATCCGTCAGTTTTTCAAGTTCAGTATTCGTACTTTGTGGGTGCTTCATGCTGTAGTCCTATCGTGCACCGGTGGTGCTGAACTTCGCCGCGCCGGACGAAGCGGTTGGTTATGCTATTCGAATGACGTTGACGAACAGGAGGCCGCCTTATCGCCAGATGCTCGCGCACGCGTTCACGGATTTGAAGGCGACGGGGTGAAAGACCATGATTTGGAAGACCCTGCCCGACCACGAACCGGACTTGAAGTAGCCTATGGCGATCCCGGAATTGTAACAGCGGATCGCGCTCTGTCGTCCGGACCATACCGCGTTGGGCTTTCCGAGTTGGGCGTCGACGTCCAGCAGTGAAGCACCGACGGTGAGGCCGCTCGCGGTTGCATAGAGCTGAGTACCGGTGTATCCGGAGGCCCACCCGATACCGACGCTCCAAACGCGATTGCTTGCGACCGCGACGATGATCTCGCCGCCGGGATATGTCCAAACGTAGGTCGGTCGCGCCGAACCTATGCGACGCGTCGGCTCGCCGAGAATTTGCAGCAACGCGGCGACACTCATGCCCACGTAAGCGGTCCCTACGCGCTGCCCGGCGACGATCGACTGATCCGAATCGCCAGTCTGCGCGTGAACGCTCGGGCTAGCGAACGCTTCGAGCGCGAATAGGGCAACGAGGACGAGTAGGACCCGCTCGATTCGTCCCATGCTTAGCCGTGTTGACCTTGATCGGGCACGGTTTGACGTTGCTGTTGCGGTGCCGCGCGTTGCTGTTGCGGTGCCGCGCGTTGCTGTTGCGGTGCCGCGCGTTGCTGTTGCGGTGCCGCGCGTTGCTG
>Ga0182030_10008119_pt1 | contig 21784 bp, 14 predicted proteins | sample 812S3MmetaG_FD_121299 | JGI IMG/M metagenome (GOLD analysis project Ga0182030, IMG submission 121299) | Permafrost microbial communities from Stordalen Mire, Sweden - 812S3M metaG (Illumina Assembly) | ecosystem: Environmental > Terrestrial > Soil > Wetlands > Permafrost | place: Sweden... | reverse complement strand
TGAAAGGCAACCTAACCGCCGCTTCGACCTTGCTAATGGAGCGCCAGGCGGCTCAGACCCAGATAAAGACCAACGAGTCCCCGGCGAGGAGCAGCGAAGCCGTTGAGTGAACGGGGAATCCGTGAAAAAATAGGGGTCATAAAAATAGGAGTCAGCCTGGACTTCCCCCGATTTTCATGACCCCTTTTTTTCATTTTTTACCGCTTGCCATAAAAAGAAGGGTTATAAGAGACACAAGACTCCGGTTTTTGTGGATCCAACAACAAAAAAGCAGGATCACCCGCTCGCCCCCCCGGGAATCCCTCAACGGTTTTATGGAAGGTTTTTTCTTCGTGTTGGTATTTAACATTCCAAATAATAGAAGCGCCACATTGGTACGCATCGTCCCACCGACATTCAATGATTCCAATGATCCTTTCCCAGTTTTGAACCATTTTCCTTTGCGCGGATAATTTATGAACCAAGGTCAATATCCACACAAAAACGGAACCGCCGACAAGGCCCAAATACAAGCTTGGGCACCTGTAAAAAATCAAAATCAAAAATAAGGCCAAAGAGATGAGAAAAATGATTAGGAGTTCGCTTGATCGCCTTAGTCGCACCCGCCTTGGAATAGAATCGCCGAGTTCCTCAGCCATTTTTTTATAAATTTCAGCGTATAACCCTATCAAGTTCTTTTACTTTCAATATTAATTTTCAACTTAGATGGATGCGTTCTTAGGGTTTAATTACTTTTTCTGGAATCGAACGCCATAAGTTGTCGCGCGGCCAAAATAAGCTTCCGAAAGCACTCGGCGACCCAACCCAGGCCTCTATCGGCCAGCGCTTGAACTAGGACAAAAGCAACAGTTATGCCAATGTTATGAAATAATTAATATTTACAGATTCGTGTTATTTTTTAGTTTGTTTTAAATTAATGGTCTGATTTTTGTGTATACAAAATTGTTGTAATTGACACCCATTCATTCCCTACGACAAATTTGTGCATCCGAGTCGTCGCCAGAACCCCGCGTAAAATCGCAAAATCGGAGTCAGGCCAACCCTATCCTTTTTAAAGTGGAATATGGTGACCCCTTTTTTTACATGCCCCATTTTTGTTGTTTCAAAAGCCAAGGGAAGAAATAAGAAATATACTGATCTGTGGGGCGTTCAAGGCGAAGGGCTTCTAAAGTGGATAATGGTGGCCCGACCCCTTTTTTCTTTTAATTTTGATTCAACGATTCAGGTAGATCTTTTTGATCGCATTGAGAAGGATCCGCGCGAGCCCGGAAATTTTCAAACGTATCTATATCTCATGGCTCTTGCGGCCAGCTATGGCTCTGAAGTAACGCTGGTATTTGAAGGGGAAGATGTCCGGAAAGCACAGGAAGTAATCCTTAACTTGTTTCAAACCAAATTTGGCGAAACGAAATAAGCGAAATAAGTTACGTTTGCGCCGATTACATTGTGAAAGCTTGGTAAATCATTTTGGGAAATAATCATTAAAGCCCCTTAGCAAGAATGGTACAATAGAGGTGTATTCGGACTAGTAGGAAGTTCTTAATGTTTTAAATTAGTTATAGATCGACGAGTTATGAAACAATTAAAAACAAAACACCCCTTTGTCTTAAGATGTTTATTGGGCCTTTTTTTGGGATCGATCATCTCCCTTCAAGGTTGGACTCAAACCCCTATTGCCACGCGCGGAGTGACAGGCGATCTGTGGGCGGACAAGATCCTGGGTCAAACAGATTTTTCCCAGGACGATCAAAACGAAGTAACCTCCAAGACCCTTTTCCACGTCATGAGTGTTATCGTCGACAATCTCCATGATGTTTTATACGTTTGGGATTCGGGCAATAACCGGATTCTGGGCGTTCAAAACGTCAGTCACGCGGTCAATTACCAGGGCGCGGATATTGTTTTAGGCCAGGAAGATTTCACCCACAGCGGGAGCAACCACGATTCCAACTGGCAGACCTTCAATCTTTTCCAGTCCCCAAACGCCTTTTTCAGCCCCCCCATCCTGCCCACCGCCTATACCCTGATGGGGCGCGCTTATAATTTGCAATCCACCGAGGAGGCCGCCTCGGAAGCGAATATGGCCTTGGACGCGCAGGGCAATCTTTATGTGCCCGATCTGGAGAACAACCGGGTCTTACGATACAACTACCCGGTTTACACGAATGAGCCGGCTTCTTACGTCTGGGGGCAGACTGATGGTTCGGGCACCCCCCATTTTGATTACCAGGCCTCTAATAACATCGGGAGCAATGTTCCGTCCTCACCCACGAGCACAAATCTAAATTTTTTCCCCACGAATCAAATTGAGGGACCGAACGGGGACCTTCCCGAATATGGGGCCGGGGTGGCCATCGATCCCTGGGGCAACCTCTGGGTGGCCGACGCCGAGAACAACCGGGTGCTTCGTTTCCCGAACACGGTTACGGGCGTTCCGTCGACGACCGCCGATGTGGTCTTGGGCCAAAATAGCTTTTTTGCCAACAGCGCCAACGGGGCTGGCAATTATAACAACCTGACTAGTTTCCCCATCCTCCGCGAACCCCAGGCCGTGCGCGTGGACGTTTCGGGTAATGTGTATGTGGTGGAATGCAGTGGGTATGCAGGGTACGGGCGAATTTCCATTTTTAAACCGACAGGCTTATTGGCCGGCATCCCGACCTACACCCTGGGGGAAGTTGCTTCCCAGAAAATCGTGGAAACCGGGTCCACCTCCCAGGGCACCGGGGAGCCAATGGGTTTGGAACTCGATCCCAACCTTGACAGCGTCTCCCAGGTCGGTCTCTGGGTTGTGGATCATTTCAACTTCAGGATCTACCACTACCAGGTGAATTGGCCTTCGATGATCCTAGCAACACTTGGCACCATCTCCACCCCTGAATACGGGGCTTCCCCCGGCGTGGCTTCCAACGAGGAACTTTATGTGGGGAACTTTCGCGGAGACAGTGTGGATCATTATCCGGCGGGAGGGACTGCGGCCAATTATTATCTTTTTCATCCGGCCGGTTTGTCAGGAGACGTGGGGGACCAACCCGGGGATATTGGCTTTCGGGAGCCCAACGGGGTACTCGTGACGGTGTCCGCCTCGGGTGTCACCCAAATTGTCCTTGCGGACAGTAACCGAATCCATTACTGGAACATGCCTGCCTCCGGCCCAACGGGCTTGAGTAACGGCCAGCCGGAAGATGGTTATGCCGCGACCGATACGCCCTACCTTTTCAACCCCAACGTCCGAAATGGTTACGGCGAAATGGCCGAGGACCCCGGCGGCAATTACCTATGGATCGTCGATTATTGGAGTGGAGGAACACGGGTGGATGCTTTCAACCTACCCCTGGGCCAGCCCCTCCAGGTGAACCCCGTGGCAACGGTGAGTTCGCCACTTTCGGTTCTGGGCCAAACAACCCCCATCACTTTCTCGACCCTGACGGGAATGGCCATGGATAGCGTTGGAAATCTGTGGATTTCCGATTACACCACTAATCGCGTGATGCGGGTTCGAAACCCGATGACGACACGGGTAGTTGACATTGTACTGGGTCAGACCAACGCGGCCAGCACGGGTTCCGGATTGAGCGCGACCACCCTTTCGGACCCCGGGTTCTTGAAATTCGACCACCACGGAGACCTTTATGTCTCGGATGATTGGCTTGAGTTCATCGGGAATTTTCGGATGCTCCGTTTTGACGCTAAAAACATCCCTTCCAGCCCCGCGACTTGTGTTTTCGCCATTCCAGCGGACGGGGTTTACGGCGTCAGCCCCGCAGGAAGTTTTACCACCCCGGGAAATCGGCAATACGACAGCGCTTTCTGGGAAATGACTTTTACCTCGGATGACAGCTTCATGGTGGCAGGGACGAACAGCCAGGTCAACTCGGGTTATCCGCCCGTCATCATCCAAAACCCGCGCAACGGGATCATGCCGACCGGAACCCCCGACGTGTCCGGGGCGGGGGACAATGTTTACGGCCACTTGAACGACTATGGTCCCCAGTCCTTTTCAATGAATTTTGACGGGAACAACAATCTCTATGCGGTGGACCTGAACCGGAACCGGGTCCTGATCTATTATCAACCCTTATCCATCGGGACCCTGACACCCACTCCCTCTCCCAGCCCCAGCCCCACCCCGACCAATCAACCCACGAGTACACCCACGCTCAGCCCGACTGTGACCGCAACCTCCACCCCGGTTTCGGTTCTGACCTGCGGGACTAGCCATGATTGGACGGTAACTCAGCCCAATGGCGTGGCGGTGGACCCTGCGGGGAATGTTTATGTGGTCGATAATTCGACGAATGTGATCGATCTTTTTAATCCCAGCGGCGCCCCCTTGACCCCGATCTCGACCCTAGGGTCCGGGCGTCTGACTTCCCCTGTGGGGGTCGCGGTCGACGGGAACGGAAAAGTTTACGTCACCGACCAGATCCAATCGACCTTCACAACCGGAACGGCGCAATATCAAGTGGAAGTTTTTAACGCCCTTTCGAGCGGAACGCCCGGATCCTGGGCCACCAAGTGGGACAGCGTCGCAAGCAGCACCTTTGGGTTGGAAGCCCCCGTCGGGATCGCCGTGAACTCCGCGGGCACGAGTATTTTTATCGCGGACCAGAACACCGAACAGATCGAGGTCTTTAACGCCGTCGGCATCTCCTTGATGGCCCCCTGGGGTGGGCCCGGGGACGGCGGGAACGGCACCTTCGTGTATCCGACGGGAGTGGCCCTCGACGCCTCGGGAAATGTTTATGTCGCGGACTGGGGCTCCAGTTTGGTTCAAGTTTTCAATTCAAAGGGTGTCTGGCAATATCAATGGGACGCGACCCAGGGAACAGCTCTCTTGACGGCCCAGGCCATCGCGGTTTACCAGAATTGCCTGGTTTACGTGACCGATGGTTTCGGGGAAGTCGGGGTGTTCAATACCCAGGGCCAACCTTTGGGTTCGGTTCTTTCAGGCCCCGGCGGCAGCTTTGGGGATACCGAGGGAGTGGCGGTGGATTCGGGGGGCAATTGGTATTTGGCGGATCTCGGAATGGACCAGGTCGATGCCTTCGCTCCCTGTCCAACCTGCATAATGGTGCCCACTTTTACCCCGACGTGGACTCCCACCCCAACCCCGACTATTTCGCCGACGATTTCTCCCACCCTCGCGGCGACTTCAACCTCCTCAGGCACCTCCACTTTGACAACCACCTGTACCTTTAGCCCGACCCCCACCCCGAGCTCCACGTCCACACTCACCTTTACTTCAACTGCCACCCCCACGCCCACCTTCAGCCCCACCATTACCTCCACACCCACGATCACGCCCACTCCCAATGTGACAGGAGTGGTCATCGGCCCTCCCTTTCCCAACCCCGTCCCGAACCCGGGGCCTGTGTCCGTCCAGATTCAGGCGCCCATCGGTTCCACGGTTGAATGGAGCGTCTTTACAACCGCCTTCCGCAAGATCCTGGATATCACCAAGGCCATCCCAGGGAACAATATTACTCTGACCTGGGATCTTAAAGATCAATGGGAAAATCACGCAGCCAACGGGCTCTATTATTTGAGGGTCCGTGTTTCCGGTCCGGTTCAGGCCACCCAGATCTTGAAAGTTCTCGTTCTTCGTTGACCTGAAAAAACGAATTCCGCGCTTGATGGTTCTCATGGCTGAAGTGTTGGAGATGCTTTGAGACAAGATCCCGGAGAAGTAATTTCAGGTTATACGCCAGTCCCTTAAACCAAAGACTTGGAATGTGATAACATTCACGGGTAACGCATCACTCATTTCAACGGAGAGATCGTGGATTAGTGCCGTGCCCGGCAACGAAATTAAATTGCTGGCCGGTGGACAGGATCATCAACAGGGTCGGGGAGGACGACACCGAAAATTGCATCAAGGAAGTGAAGGCCCACCCTTGAAGGATTTACCATTTTGGAGAAGCGCGATCTTCAACGCAAAGACGATCCATGTATTGAAAGCGGTTGGTGAAGACCTTTCCAATTTCGAAAATCAAACGGGACTTTTTGTGGACGGGGAAAAGAAACTCACGGACGACCAGGTAGCCACCCTTCGTTTGGAATACTCACTCAAAATGAAAAAACTCCTCGCTGGGAGGATTTGAGGGTGAAAAGAACAACCTTCTCCTGTTGAAGAAAACACTGTCCAGGGGGGGGCTTGAGATTCCTCGTTTGAATCTCAACCCGTGATTTTCTCAATTCCCGGTGATCGAGTAAAAAAAAGGGTCAGGCCACCATTATCCACTTTATCGGCATTTCACAGACCTTCAACATTAAATCCATAATTTCCCAGGAACCACCAATCCACTTACATCGACAACAGTCTTCGTATTGATGGTGTTGGGCTCCATTGAAATAAATTCCAATGCTGCTTACCTTGATTTGGATGCATCCGATCCCCCCCAAAAGGCATCCTGTGATTAAAATCCTCACCCTTTGCGGCAGTTTGCGACGGGTTTCAACGAATAAAACCCTCTTGGAAGCCCTGGTCCGGTTAACCCCCAATGGCCAATTGCAATTGGGATTACCAAATCATGCGGTTCGCCTTGAAAGCTCACCGCGATTAACCTCAGAAGGCATTCAGATCCTTCATTACGAGGGCATCGGTCTTTTGCCTTTTTTCAACCCCGACCTGGAAGCTCAGGAACCGCCGATCGTGACCGATTTTCGGGCCCGGCTGAAAGAGGCGGATGGATTGATCATCTCCAGCCCCGAATACGCCCATGGGGTGCCGGGGGTCTTGAAGAACGCCCTCGATTGGCTGGTGGGGGGAAGTGAAATCACCGAAAAACCCACAGCGCTGTTAAGCGCCTCCCCCGGGTCGACCCATGCCCAGGAATCCCTCGAAGAAATACTGAGAACCATGTCAGCCAGGCTTGTCCCGGAAGCCTCGGCGGCCGTGAACCTTCGGGGAAAGAAATGGACGGCGGAAGATGTTCTCCACGACCCGGAAATGGCCCAAACCCTCACGCGTTCGTTGGAAGCCTTCGCGAAAGCCATCCGAGACTAGGGGGACTTGGCAGGATCAGGTCCTAAATGTGTTCGATTTATACCGCCGTTAATACCGCCTGATACCGTATTCATACCGGGCTAATACCATTTATACCGTCGCTCATACAGCCTCATACCGTATTAGTACCGAGCAAATACAGGGCTTATACCGACTCATACCGCATTCATACAGGACAAATACCATTTATACCGGCACTCATACCGTTTATACCATCGCTCATACAGCCTGATACCGCATTAATACCAAGCAAATACCGGGCTCATACCATTTATACCGTCGCTAATACCATGAAAATACCAGATAAATACCGGTATAAATCGATTTGTACCAACCGGTAATCTAACGATTCGCCTAATCGATTCATTATTCGACTGAATCGATTCAGGGACGGGATGAATCGATTAGTCGATTTCAGAGGGACTATCGAATTTATTGGGTTTTTGGGGGTCTATTCGACTCAATCGATTCACTAATCGCTTCACGAATCGTCTAATCGATTCATTATTCGACTGAATCGATTCATCGCATTGGCACAATCCTCAAAATTCCCTTATTTTTCGCAAGCTATTCGACCCATGATTGTGCCATTCGATCCAAGGCCGGTGTGAATCGATTCATCAGGCCTATGAATCGATTCACCATTCGTCTAATCGTCTAAAGTGGGGTTATTAGACGATTAGACGAATAAAGGGAACTGCTGAATTGGTGACTATACCTTCATGACAAATAAAAAAGGCTTTCTCTGAAACAAGGAAAGAAAAATTTTTGACCGCCGATTACGGCCGATAAACGCCGATAACGACTTATAGTTTAACAGATTGTTGAAAAAGTCTGGATTTCAGACTTTTTCACATTTATGAACGAGCCACGGTAAATAAAATCATGTTTTTAGTGGCTCGTTCTATCCCGTGGCTGTCGACAGGGTGCTGAAAAAGTATTTTTCAGCACCCTGTTAAAGCTTTCTCAAACTCATCGGCGTCCATGCCACTACACTAATGAAAGGCTTATAAGTGAAAGTGGTATTGTCCCGCAATCCATTAACTGCTTTATGGGGATGCGGGGCATCGGATTTGATCGGCGGTTCCATGTCTTTTTGCTTTTACGTGTTATAAGGGGTTACTTACCGCTGAATTTATTCTCCCAACTACAGGGTCGGATTCTTCCAACCATTCTCCCAACCGCCTTGGAAGAATCGCCAGAAAGTGGCTTAAAGACTGGGTTTATTCTTCCAACTCTGGTTTGTTTCTCCCAACTACGGGGTCGGATTCTTCCAACTATTCTTCCAACTGACTTGGGAGAATCGCCGAATAAAAAAAGGCCTGGCCACCATAGGTTTCATATCCCAGCAAAACCCTTCCGGCTTTTCCGCAATAAGTCAAAAACCAATGGGTTCCGGCCTGTATTTGTTCCCCTATTTTTATTCAAACCATTGATTATATATTCAAGAAGTCTTGGAGACCCTGGGACATTGGGTCGAACGGGTTGAATGAAAAGAGGATGAAACCATGAATTCCACAGCGAATGCGGACCAAACGAACCATCACCCCCTAAATAAAATTCTCCTCGTCAAAGGCCAGGGGATCGGGCCCGAATGCGTGGAGGCGGCCCAAAAGGTGTTGGCGGCCACCGGAGTGGAGATCCAATATATAGAAGGCAGTCTGGGTTATCCGGATGCCAAGGATTTGTTCCCGCTTCTGAAGGCCAAAGCGCCCGCCCTCTACGCGAGACAGTTCGGGACGGAAGACCCGGCGGTCGTGGCCAAAAGCCTTGAGGCCGAGGCCAGGGCGGAAGCCCTAGCCGGCGGCCATATCAACGATTTTTACAAGAAATTGCTGGCCAAGCTCAGGCCGGAGGTCTTGGGGGCGGTCAAAAGCCTGGTCGCCGACTTGGAAAGAAAAACCCTTCTGGACGCCGCCGGCGCCTCGGCGGTGTTGAAGGGCGCGCTCCGCACGCTGGATGAGGGGGACGAGCCGAGCCGCAATGTGACCATCCGCAAGGCATTCGAACAATACGCCAACATACGCCGTTGTGTGACGCTCGATCCCATCGCCCCCGCCCTGAAAGGCGCCGACATTCTTTTCGTCCGGGAAAACGTGGAGGACTTGTACGCTTCCATCGAGCATCGGCTCGCGCGCAACTACCCGCAGGCCCTCCGCCACCTGACGCCGGAAGGCTGTGAGTTGATCTGCCGGGCCGCCTTCGAGGCCGCCCTGCGGGACGGCCGGAAAAAAGTGACCGGGCTGGAAAAACCGAACATCCTCAAGATCACTGGCGGATTGTTCCGGGAAACCTTCCTGAGGGTCGCGAAGGATTACAACGTGGAAAAACTCGGGCCCCGGGGTATTGAAGCCCACTTCATGATCATCGACGACGGCCTGGCCGCGATCGCCGCGACCCCTGAAAAATTCGACGTCGTCGTGACCACCAACATGTTCGGGGATATCGGTTCCGACATCGCCGCCAAGGTCACGGGCGGCGTCGGGCTGGTCAGCTCCAACAATATCAATCCCACGAATCCCAGAACGGTTTCCATGTTCGAAACGATGGGCGGCACGGCGGACGACATCGCCGGCCAGGACAAGGCCAACCCGGTCGCCCTGATCGACGCGGCCGCGGAGATGCTGCTGCATATCGGCGGAAAAGAAAATATCATCGCCGCCGGATTGATTAAAACCGCCGTCCTGGAGGTGCTGGCGGAAGGGTTTTATATTGGCGACATCAAGAAGGGCCCTTACCAGGAAGCGAAAGGAAAAGGGAAGCTCGGCACCCGGGAATTCGCGGAAAAGATCGCGGGGAAGGTCGTCGAACTGGCACGGCTCCGGGAAGCGAACCCAGGAAAAACCACCAAGCAAATCGCGCTGGACCGGGCCGACGCAGCGGTGAAGCCCCTGTTCGAGCGTGTTTTACCTTCTTATGAGCAATATGCCCGGGATATGGAACCGGGAAGCATCCACTGGGCCGATCATGTCAGGCGCAACCTGCCGCCCAACCCGGTGCGCGCCCGGTCGAAGATCGTGGGGTTTGAAATATTCGTGGATGATCCGGGTGTCCAGCCGGTCTTCGCGGCCGACGGGTCGATCGATCGGGTGGCGTCGAAATTGGACCCGGCCGTGGCGGCCGCCTTCCAAGAGGCGACCGGAATAGAAGTTGGATTGCTTTTCGACGAGGGCCGGGCGGGCAGTCTCCAGTCCATCCGCAGTTTCGGCCAGTACAGCGCGCGAACGCTTCGGGCGTACCTGGACGCCCATCCTGAGATAACAGACTCGAGCCTGGGCCAGGCCCTTGCCGTGATGGAACTGGGCGGGGTGTTTTCCCCGCGGTTCAGCGAAAACCTGCTGCGAAGCGGCCTCCCGGGCGCCATCAAAGCGCTGGAATATTTCGCCCGGGAAAGCATCAAGCTGGTGCAATCTTTTTATATCGTCCGCGCGCAAGAACTGGAGCCCATCCTGAAGCGGCACGGTTTTAGGCTCGCGCGCGCGATGAGCCGGGGAACCGAGATCTATCCGACCATGTGCGACTTTGAGAAACGCGATGTGGACCGTTACCGGGTGGAGATCGATCCCGAAGGGAAGCTCGCCCAGGAGGGAACCCAACACGCGCTCGTGCAGTCGGGGATGATGGCCGTCCAGGCGGAAATAGCCGCCAAGGATTGGATTGTTTCCGAGATTACGCTCAACCGCGTCTTTATCGACGGGGAGGGACCCCGGAAAGGCGAGGAAATATCGGGTGTCACGGTGCCCTACGCGAAAGACCTGGGAACGAATTATTCCCGCCGGCCGTCCTGATGGGGCGTAGAAAAAGGGTTCAGGCTGACCCTTTTTTCCCTAGGCCCCATCCATAAACCCCCGCCCTGAACCCCGATTTGATCGAAGCGTTGAGGGAGAGGGTGAGGTTCCTTTAGGTCAGGAAGTTGATTTAGAAAAAGTGGTATTCCACCGCCGCGTGGGCGTCGAGGCCCGAATAATCCAACCCGGCGTAGCTGACGAGGCTGGGGTTCTTGCTTATCAATGAACTTGAAGCCGGCACGAGAATTTTGAGGTTGTTGGGCCCCCCGATTCCGGCGAGGCACAGGTAAGTCGTGCCCGTTCCGCCCGACAGGCCGACGGCCGTAGTGGAACTGACCTGGCTGAAGTAGGCATAGCGCCCGGGCAGGGAAAAATTAAACCCGAAGCCCGACCCCAGGCTGACTTCCTCCCCGATCCCCAGGGTTCCGCCGATATTGTCTCCGGTGAAGGTTCCGCCCCCATACCCTCCCCCGTTGTTGTTGTAAGCCACGGTGCCGTGGTAATAGCCGCCGCTCACGGCCACATAGGTGCGGCTGGACCCTGCCTGGATGAGATTGAGGGAATAATCGGCCGAAACGCTGAAGAGGGAAGGCGCCAGGCTGGTGTTGTAAAGTACGGTGGATCCGCCGGAGATCGAATAATCGCTGGGGAAGGTCATGACATTGCTGAACTCCAGGGCCAAACTGCTGGACGGATCCAGGTGGATGCCGTAAATCACGCCCGTTTGGATGCCGCTGTTCTGGAAACCCCCGCCCGTGGCCGAATAGGCGCTGCTGCTCGCCAGAAATTCCGACTTGAAATTGTTAAACCCGGTGGACAGGTCTCCCAGGATGGAATAATCGTACCCCGTATAAAACTCGGCGAAGGTTCCGGACCCATCCAGCAGGCTCACGGTTTGGCTGGTGTCTTCCGCCACATGCCGGGTGGAATGGACGGCCTTGGCGAATTGTAGAAAACCGGAGGGGTCGGGCGATGAAGCGTAGTTTTGAAAGGTTTCTGTATTCCCTTCAAGGGAACCCGCCTGTGTTGAATTCCTAAGGCCAAAAATCAATACGAAAAGCGCGGCCAGCCGAAACAAAGGTTTCATGAATTTCTCCCCATTTATATTTTCCAAATAGACGCCTTTTGGTTGCGGGATTTTAGGTTGGGTTCAGGATGGATTGCCAGAGGGTAAGGGAAATTTAACGGGAAAAGGAAAAGGCATAACCCGTAGAAGAAAAAGAAAGCAAGGAATAAAAAGGCGTCCCCAATGGCTCATTGCCATTGGACGGGCACCTATTTCCAATTTGAGATTGGTATGGGTTCACAACAGGTGATAGTTCTAACCTTTAATGCGGTTACGGAACCGTGACGGGAATATTTAAGATGAGCGTTTGAGGGCTTTGGAGGTCCGCCAAATTGGAAATCGGGGCGCTCGTCACCACAGTGGAGGAGAAGCCGTAGGACGAGGAGCTCCCGGCGAATTGGTAGCTGGCGTTGGCGCGTTGGACCCAGACTAGAGGGACCGGGAAATCGGTCGTGTCGGTATAGATATTGGCTGGCAGGCCATTGGAGGCGGCTTGGGTTTGGTCCACGGCCGGCACCACGAAAGAGCTGGTCCAAGTCAAGGATTCCCCCAGGGTCGCCGCCATATCGGGAAGGGCCACCGCGGGCATTTGCCCCGGCGAGGCCCCAGTGGCGCAATTGGCCGTATCCGCGAGGGAAACAGCCTGGGGAAAAAGGCCGGGGGAATAGGTTCCCAGGTACCCGCTAAATTGGAGCGTACAGGGCGCCATCATGACGGAGGGTGCCGGGCTGTAATTCGTAAAGTACATGAACAGGTATTGCGCCTCACATTCGTCGCCCCCCGCGTTAAATCTCGTATCGACGAGGCTTAAGGATTCATTCACGGTGATGGTGGGTAGGGGCGTTTGGGTCTGGGTGGGTAAGAAGGTGGTTGTTGGCGTTGGATTTTGCGAAGAGGAGGTAGTAGGCGGATTCGAGGAACCGGTGCATCCGGTTTGGAAAAGAATAAAGGGCGTTAAAAAAATCATCGTCATCCATACCCAACGGTTCATAGACCACCTCCGGGCTCCAGATGCTTTAACTTTTAGGCCGGATGGAATGTGAAATAAAGCAAACAAATGGGTCCTGGCTGGCCTTCCCCCGAATTCTCGGACACTTCGGAGATGGGGTTAGTGACCTGCTAGAATGGCTCCATGAAATTAAACCCATCCGCCCTCTGGCGGCTTTTGGCCCTTTGGCTGGTCTTTCTCGCCACCGCGCCGCTGGGGGCCGCCTTTCCATCGCCCCAGGGCAGGGTCAACGACTTCGCCGGGGTTTTGGATGCCGGCGCAAAGGCCCATCTGCTTAATAGGATCCATGAGGTGGAAGCCAAAACCACCGCGGAAATAGCCGTGGTGACCGTGACCTCGCTGGACGGGATGACCGTCGAGGAGTACGCGAACAAGCTCTTTCAAAAATGGGGCATCGGCAAAAAGAAAAAAGACAATGGCCTGCTGGTTTTGGTTTGCCCCCCTGAGCATAAGGTGCGAATCGAAGTAGGCTACGGATTGGAACCCACCCTGACCGATGGCCTAACGGGCGGCGTCATCCGGGCTGATTTTATCCCGGCCTTCAAAAAGGGGGACTTTTCCGGCGGCATCACGGCGGGCGTGGACCAACTGGCGAATTTCATCGACGGCACCGAAAAAACCCAGGATTGGACCCCCCCGGACGTGGACATGCCGGATATGGCGATGGATTTAGGGACGAAAATCGGGATCACCGCCTTCATCTCGCTCTTCCTCTGGATCGGGTTCACGCTTCTGGGTTACGGCTTGGGTTCCAAGACGCGCTTTTTTATCCTGTTCGGCGCGGTGTTCGGGGGAATACCCGCTCTCATCCTGCTCATTCCTGACCTGGCGGGCTGGCCCCGAACCTTGGTCTCCTGCGAAATCGCGGCTGCTTTCATCCTCGGCCTTGGACTGGGCCTCAAATACCCCAAAGCCTTGAACAATAAATCGGGAAAAGGCGGGAGGGGCGGCGGGTCTTCAGGCTCTGGCGGCGGTTCCTACAGCTCCGGTTCTTCCTCTGATTCTTCCTCGAGCGACGATTCCTTCGGGGGCGGCAGTTCGGGCGGTGGCGGCGCCAGCGGGAGTTGGTAGAAAAAAAGGGGCTCCCAATAGCCAATTGCTTTATGGCGATTGGCACGACCAAAGCTTATCAATTGATTTGAATTCAATTGATAGGTTGACCGGCTTTTATCCCGGGATGCTTACCCAGTCTAACCCTCCCCTTGTGTGTAAACGGGGTCATGCCTGAAAGACGACTTTTCATCCCGGCAGGTCAAAGAAAAGAAAATGGGCGTCCTTACGAACCTTCACTTCAGGTGATTCCTCTTCCGACAACGCCAGTCCATCCCCGGGCAAGCACGGGGCTTGGAAGACGGTAAAATCCATGTGAAATGTTCTTAGCAGAAAAAGGGATCGGGCCACCATTATCCATTATTAAAAAACAATGGGTCGTAAAGTGGATAATGGTGGCCTGACCCCTATTTTCTTACGTTATTCCCATGCTTCTTCTTTACTCTTGTGTACAAGGTTCCATGCCGTCGGGTTTTGCGAATGGCATGAAGCGAGTTCTCAACCAATATCCAGCGAATCCATTTAGAGCCCTGTTTGGTGATATGGCCATTGTGGCTTTTTCCACCTGATGCGTGAACACTGGGGACCAATCCACCGTAAGAGCACAGAAAAAGGGATCAGGCCACCATTATCCATTATTAAAAAACAACAGGTCGTAAAGTGGATAATGGTGGCCTGACCCCGATTTTCTTCCATGGAGCAGAGGCCCCTAATTCACTTCAAAATAGATCGCGTTTGCTGGCCCCTGCTCATGTGCTAAACAAGAGCTTAAATTCGAGCTGAAATATTGAATTTCTCTTTGTCTTATTCTCGACTGGTCCCATGTTATAATTTGGCCTCGTTATTAATGAAATATCTATCTTAAATTTAACAAGGTGTTTATGACTCGTTCTCTTTCAACGGCGGTTCTTCTCGTCCTCTTTATCCCCTTGCTGATGGGATTGGGGCCCCATCCTTCGTCCGCCCTGAAATCCATTTTCCCCTCCCAGTCCCGGCCCTTCACAAAAGCGGCTGGTTTCGGCCAACTCCCCATGATCTTCGAGCCTAATGAGGGCCAAACCGACCCCCAAGTGAAATACATGGCGCGGGGGCGCGAACTATACCCTCTTCCTGACGAACGAGGGGGCCGTCTTGTCGCTTAGCCAGGCCGTTTCCCCCACACCCACCCCGGTTCCCAACACCCTTCGGGGTAAAGAAAGGAAAAGGCCGCATCAACCTATCCCTCCTGCCCTATGCATTCGGCTGAAAGTGGTAGGCGCCCAGCCCGCCCCGGCCTTCGAGGCCCTCGAGAAACTTCCGGGAATCAGCAATTATTTCATCGGCAAGGATCCGAGTGGGTGGCACACCAATGTTCCCCAATATTCCCGGGTGGTCATGAAGGACCTTTATCCGGGCGTGGACATGGCTTATTACGGGAACCAAGGCAAGCTGGAATATGATTTTCAAGTGAAGCCCGGGGCCCGGGTGGAAACCATCCGCCTCAAAATCGAGGGAGCGGCCAAAACGACAGAGAATTCCACCGGAGGCCTGGACCTGGAGGTGCCGGGAGGGAAAGTGAGCTTGGCCCCTCCCGTCGTTTACCAGGAGGAGTCAGGACAACGGCGGCCGGTGAAGGGGCGTTTCCGCATGGCGGGGGAGGGGGAGGTTCGCTTTGACGTGGACGATTACGACCGTACCCGGACCCTGGTGATCGACCCCACCGTCAATTACTCCACCATGATCGGGGGGCTCAACAACGACGGGGCGAGGGGCGTGGCGGGGGATTCGGCCGGGAACGCCTATGTGACCGGCTATTGCAACGGGGGCGCCTTCCCCGTCGTCGCCGGTTCGTACCAGACCGCCTACAACCCCGGGGGAACCATCATGGCGGGGGACGCTTTCTTGTGCAAACTCGATCCCACCGGGACCACGCTGATCTATTCGACCTACTTCGGCGGGCTGAGCAACGCGAACTGCGGGGCGGATCTTTCCGAGGGCGATTACGTGGTGGTGGACGGCGCGGGCGACGCCTACGTGGCGGGCACGACTGACGGAGGGTTCCCCACCACGGCGGGGGCCTACCAGACCACGACCAATTGCGGGGGCGATTTCGTGCTGAAGCTCAACCCCGCGGGCAACAGCCTGCTATATTCCACCTATGTGGGGAATTCGGGGGACGACGACTGTGACGGGTTCGCGGTGGACCCGGCGGGCGAGGCCTACCTGGCCGGAAGCTCCATCGGGGATATCGTCACCACAGCGGGCGCCTTCCAGCCCACCTTTACCGGCGGGCGGGACGCTTTCGTGATCAAGTTCAACGCGGCCGGAAGCACGGCCTTGTATGCCACCTATTTCGGCCCCACGGCGGGCTACGACATCTATGGGGTGGGGGGGTTGGCGATCGACCCCGCCGGATACGCCTATATCACCGGGTATACGGACGGGCCGGTGCCCACCACGGCCGGGTCCTACTCGCCCAACTTCAGCACCCCGATCTTTCAAACCTTCGTGACGGAGTTCAACACCACGGGCACGGGCCTGATGTATTCAACCTACCTCAAGGGAAATGCCATTATGTATGGGCAGGGCATCGCGGTGGACTCCTCGGGGGATGCCTACGTGACAGGTCTCACCGCCGGACTCATTCCCACGACCGCAGGCGCTTACGATACCGTCTTCAGCAGCCCTGATTTTGAGACGTTCGTGACGGAGTTGAATCCAACCGGAAGCGCTTTGGTTTATTCAACTTATCTGGGCGGCAGCAACGATGATGAAGGCTACGGCATCACGGTGGACGCGAACGGCGACGCCTATGTGACCGGCGAGATCAACTCGGGAACTTTCCCCACGACCGCCGGGGCCTATCAAACGACCAACGGGGGCGGAAGCTATGACGCCTTCGCCACCGTTCTCAACCCCACGGGAACCGGCCTGCTTTATTCCACCTACCTGGGCGGGGGTTCGGACGACCAGGGTTTCGGGATCGCCCTAGACCCCTTGGGGAATTTCTATGTTGTAGGCCGCTCGGGTGGTCAATTTCCCACCACGGCGGGGGCTTACCAAACCACTTTCGCCGGCAACGAGGACGCCTTCCTGGTCAAGTTCAACGGCATTGTGGCCTTTCCCACGCCCACCTTCACGACCTCGCCCACCCCAACCCTTTCCCTGACCCCCACGTTCACACCGCTCTTCACATCGACTCGCACCTCGACCCCGACCTGGACGCTTTCCCCGACCCCGCCCGCCATAACGGCCACCTACACCCCGACGGCGGCCTTTACCTTGACGTCTACTTCCACGGTAACCTCTACCCAGACGCCGGTTTTTTCCTACACGCCGTCCTATACCGGAACCCCGACCCTGACGCCGGTCTTTACCTACACACCGTCCTTCACAGGAACCCCCACCCTCTCCCCCACCTTCACCTATTCGCCGACCCTGACCTATACCCCCACCATCACCCTCACCCCGACGATCACCTATACCCCCACCATCACGTTCACTCCGACGGCCACCGTCCCCTATGTGGACATCTATTATGTCGACCATAATTATTTCCAACCCTCGCAGGGCCCGGTCTCGATCAACGTCCAGTATTCGGCCTTCCCGGGGCCCTACTCCTTGAAGATTTACAACACGGCGGGCGAACTCGTGAAGGATCTTTCCGCGCAAAACCATGATCCTTCCACCCTTGAGGGCCAAATCAACGAATGGTATAAGTGGGACGGGGCCAACGATAGCCAAAACCAATGCGCGAGCGGGGTTTACATCCTGTACCTCATCGAACCATTCGGCCAGAAGACCAAGAAGATCATCCTGATCCACTGAGTGGGAAATAGGAGTCGGGCCAACACTATCCATTTAAAGTGGATTATGGTCTCTGATCCACGCTGTGGTGCGTGGAGGTTGTTCCTGTTCGCGAACTGAAATAAAAAGGTTTGGCAGAAACATTATCGAGGTTCGTGATTCTTAGGCCTCGCGATGGAAAGGCAATTGAGGGTGATATAATTTTCCTAACGTATTATTAGTTGGAGTTTATCCCCTTGCGTATCGCTCTTCTTATTTTAACCGTCCTGCCGATCCTGCTTCCCCTGGCTTGCCAAAAAAACTATTCCCTCGCGACCCTGCCCGCCCAACAGGCCACCGCGACTTCCACCCCGACCAACCTCAACGGATGGACTTCCACGGCTACCCCCACCGTCACGGCCACCGCTTCCCCGACCGTTACGCCCAACCCGCGGCTTTACCTCGCCCTGGGGGACAGCGTTTCCTACGGCACCGACGCGAGCAGCGTTTCGGTTTGCTTTGTGAATCTTCTCTTCCAAAACGACGGGGCGGTCTACCCCGCAGACGCGGGACAAGATCTTTCTACAAAGTACCCCGGCGTGCAACTGCTTAACTTGGCCATTCCCGGCGCCACCAGCTTGAACATCATCAACAATGAAATGCCCTCCGTGCCCCAGGGGGCCTTAAGCCCCAACTTCGTCACCCTACTCATCGGGGGGAACGAGCTGATCGACACCTGTTCTGGCACGCCCTGCGATGGGGGTGTTTTCGGCTGCACACTGGCCCAGGGAACCGCCTGGTCTTATAACTTCAAATCGAGGCTGGAAACGCAGATCGTGGACGTGCTGAAAAACGCGGCCCTCTACCCGAGGGTGCAAAAAATAGTTCTCGCGAATATTTACGACCCCACCGACGGAGTGGGCCTGGCGGGCTACGGCTGGCCCGCGGGGGCTGGGGTTTTGGCCCAATACAACGCCCGCATCGCCGAGGTGGCCACCGACACGGGCTCCGGGCTGGTGGACGACTTCACCCTTTTCCTGGGCCACGGGATCGAGTACAACAACCCCTCCAACGCCTATTACGATTCCGCCAGCCCCACTTTCTGGTACACTTCCGCTTCGCCCATGCCCATCCACCCCGATGACCTGGGTTATTACCAGCTTTACAAATTGTTCTGGCCCAACTTTTAACGGACCCCTACCGCAAGTCTCTGTTTGAAATGTGGCTTCTTCAAAATGAACCAAAGGGCCAGGCCTTAATGAGTGAGTAGAAAGTCTTCGGGATCAAGCCTGAAAAATGTCGTCGAATCGTATAAATAGGGTCAGTCATAAATTATCAATATTATTGAAAAATCAATTCAGCGCGCTTTGATCACTCCTCTGTTTCCCAAAATAAGCTTTCACCAACTTGAACCCGGTGGTGGTTGGCCTTTGCCAGGTTTCTATGCCCCTTTCTTGACAGGCCCGTCCATCCAGATATAATTATAGTCAGACTAGTCAGATATCTTCGTGCGCGAGGTCCCTTCATGACATCCTGGCAACTTCAGACCGCCAAGGCGCGGTTCAGCGAGCTGATCCGCACCGTTCAATCCAAGGGGCCCCAGGCCATCACCCTGCATGGCAGGGAACAGGCGGTGGTGATCTCCAAGAAGGAATATGACCGGTTGAAAGGCGCCAAGCCCAACCTGGTGGAATTCTTCAAGAAATCGCCCTTTTACGGGTTGGATCTGAAAATCCAACGCAACAAAAGCGTCAGCCGCAAGGTCGACTTTTGAGTTTCCTGCTCGATACCAATATTCTTTCCGAATTGATCAAGAAACACCCTGAACCCAAGGTGGTTCAATGGGTGTTGGAGGCGGGTTCGGACAGGCTTTTCATCAGCGTTTTGACCCTGGGTGAAATCCGTAAGGGTATTGAAAGACTGGAGCCAAACCCCCGAAAGGCGCGGCTTCTTCAATACCTGGAAAGGGATGTTCCCGCGCAATTCGAGGAGAGGATTTTGGCGATTGACGCCCCGGTGGCCGAGGTCTGGGGCCATTTGGAATCCCAAGCGGGCCGTCCCCTCCCGACCGTTGACGCGCTCCTGGCGGCCACGGCGATCGCGCACAATCTCGTTTTGGTGACCCGGAACACCAGGGATTTTAACTTCCCGAAATTGAAGTGCTTCAATCCTTGGGAAAAATAGGCAAGAAAATATGAATTTCCAATCCATATGGAACAAGCAGTGGCATTCCCTGCTGATGGGGGCCATGTGGATGACGCTCCCAGGCTTTTTTGTCGGCAAAATCTTCCCCTGGCACGAGACTTTTCACTTAGGTTTTTATATAGCCAGCGTAATTATGACCTCGTTCTTTTTTTGGGTCTTGAGAGTCTGGTACGTGAAAACCAAGGATGAGATGCCCCGTCCATTTGGGCCCAGGGCCAAGTACCTTGGTCTATCATTTCTTTTCATCATCTTGGGTTACGTTGTGACAGGGCTATTCTGGCGCGCCGTGGGCGATTGGACCTTGTACCTGGCGAAGCGAGATGTTTTGGCCGCCGGGTATAGCCTGGCCCCGCCCGTGAATCAAACCGTCTTGCCGGACGACAAGAATGCCGTTTGTTATGAGAACGCCGCATGGAACGCCCCTTCCATGCGCGTATTCGGACCCGCCTCCCCGATTTACGATATTCCTCCCAAGGGCCGTTTCGCTGAAAACGACCGGTTGTACGGCCACCTGAAGGACAAGGTCGACCTTTCCAAACGGTCGTTTTTTGGGAAACAGACCGAGCAAGATTTTTTGGTTTCCTTCAACGGCGCCGCCGCAGCTGGCCACCTGACGAAAGAGAAAATTTCTTACGCCCGAAAGCTGGTCCAGGAACACCTGGACGCGTTCCGTTTATTGGATAAGGCCTTGGAGGCGGGAAAGGCAGATTGGGGCATCGACTGGTCCATGAAACCGGCATGGGGCGTGCCGGTGCCCCATTATGCCCATGTGCTGATGGTGGCGAGGCTTCTTCGCCTGCGAGCCTGGGTGCAGGCCATGGACGGCGACGCGAAGGGGGCTGCCCGGAGCCTCCAAACGTGTTTTTTGCTGGCCGACATGGGCTACCAAGTTCAAACCCTGATCGGCGACATGATCGGTGTGGCCATTGACGGGATGACGGCCTCAAGGACCCTTCAGGTTCTTCCCGTTTTACGGGCGAAGGGGAAGGGCGGGGCGGATCTGCTTGGGTTGATCCAGCCTGGAAAGATGCAGGCGACTTTTTACCGTTCCATGGAGCACGAATTTTTTTATCACTTCAACTATATGGCGGATTACAGTTGGTGGAATATACCGATTAGGGAATTGTGTTCGTTCAATCGCAATCGGATCGGGGTTTTCGTGTTCGCTGTGGCTTATTATCCCTTCATCCCTTATGACATGGCCGCCAAATTCGAATCCGAGATTCTCCTCATGAAAGCGCTTGAGACGAATCCGGCGGGTTGGAACCAGGCCTACGGGCAGTTCTCAAAACACGCCTGGATTTTAGGTAATATCGGCTTGCCAGAGTTTCCCCAATTGGACGAGAAGGTGAGGGAAGCGGCAACCAAATGCAATTTGTGCCGATTGGCCATCCAGGCCGGGCTTTTCAAGAAAAAGCATGGGGATTATCCGGCCTCGGTCGATGAACTGGCCACCGCTTGTAAAGAAGAAGGAAGCGGAGGGGGTTCCGGCATCCCGCCCGTCTTAGTCACCGGCACGTTTGTGGCGGGCGTTAAAAGCCCCGAGGGGAACTACCTGACTTTTGCCCACCAAAGGGAAGTGCCCAGGGCCAGCGGCGTGGGCTGGCTTTACGACACCACCACCGGCTCGGTTTACGTGAACAGCACGGTCAAGGACTCGAAAACCATTCCTTATTCTTTCTACGGGTTTGAGTAACTCGAGGCGGTATTCATACCGGACTCATACCGTTTACACCGCCGCTTATACAGCTTGATACCGCATTAATACCAAGGCTGAATTCACGGAGTAAGTGCAACACTTCGCCGGAAGACTTCCGCCGGAGTTTTAAAACCCAAACATTTTCTGGGCCTGTGATTGAGCCATCTTTCGATGGCTTTGAATTCTTTGAGAG
>Ga0182030_10008118_pt1 | contig 21784 bp, 20 predicted proteins | sample 812S3MmetaG_FD_121299 | JGI IMG/M metagenome (GOLD analysis project Ga0182030, IMG submission 121299) | Permafrost microbial communities from Stordalen Mire, Sweden - 812S3M metaG (Illumina Assembly) | ecosystem: Environmental > Terrestrial > Soil > Wetlands > Permafrost | place: Sweden... | reverse complement strand
CGACCCGTGACGAGGTGGACCGCAAGGTGGTCGAGGCGCAGCAGAAACTTGCCGAGCTCAAGCGCGCGCAGGATGATCTGGAGCGGGAACGCGCCGCGCTCGAGGAGTTGCGCCGGCGCCAGACGGAGTTCCAGACCGGCCGGCAGGAAATGATCCATCATCTCACCCGCGGACTCGGCCTGCTCGAGGAGACCGAGTTCAACGCCCGCCGCGACGCCGAGCAGATGGTCAAGACCATCACCGATTTCCGCGACGCGCTCGACAAAATCCAGGCCATCCACGACGAAACCTGGACGAAGGAAAATTTCAGCATCGAACTCACCCGCGCACTCACTGCCATCGAAAATGCGCGCATGGAATGGAACGCCGCGCGGCTCAAGTTCACGGTGTTGTCCGGCGCTACCCAGGAGGAATCTGATGCCGAAAAAGTCCCGGCGCCCGCCCCGTCGCCGTTTGCCAATCTGAGCGTGGGTGAGCTATGCAAAATTGGTTTTGCGATGACCTGGCCGCTGGCGCTGGTGGCGTTGGGCGCCCTGGGGGTGTTGATCGCCGTTTTGCTGCGCCACTGAAATTGCTGTATGGCGGCCGCGAAGAAAAAAGTTGATCCGATTTCCGACCGGTCGCGTGCGCTCAGCGAACAGATTGCCGCGCTGGAATCCGAAATCAAGAAGCTCGACGGGCAGATTCAGCGCGCGCCCACGCCGCGTCTGCGTTCCACGGCCATTCCGCACGGCGCCACCGTCGCGCGCGCGCACGAAACGGCCCCGCCGCTGCCGCCACAGCCGGTTCAGGAACCGGTTTTTGAAACGGTCAAGCCGATGCGGGACACCAGCGAAAACGCCACGCCGGACCAGTTCAACGAGCTCGGCATCCGCAAATACGATCTGCCCGCGCTGTTCGACCGCATCCGGAACCATTTCCGCCGGCCCACCACCAACAATCCGCGGCTGGTCGCCTATCTGGCGGCCGGCGGCGTGCACGGCTTGCGCCCGATGCGCTACGAGAAGCGCGTCGCCCGCAACCGCTTCGTAGCGCTCATTGTGGTGCTGTTTCTCGTGTTGCTCGGGGTCATTTCCCTGTTTGTACACAACCACTGAAATGAAAACTTCATTCTTTGAACTGCCGGTGGCCACCCGCGACGGCCAATTTGTCGCGCACTATTCGGAGAAGGGCCTGGCCGAATTGAGTTTTCCGGCGGGGCGAACATCCCCGCGAGCCGTGAGCCGCGAAACCGTTCCCACCAAAGTCCGCAGCTGGCACCGCACCGCCGCGGCCGCATTAAAAACAATTCTTGCCGGACGTTCTCCGAAGAATTTTCCACCGCTCGACCTGGCCAAGGGGACCACCTTTCAACGGAAGGTCTGGAACGCGCTGCGAAAAATTTCCAGCGGCAGGACGAAAAGCTACGGCGAAATCGCCCGTGTCATCGGCAACCCGAAGGCGGTTCGCGCCGTGGGCGGCGCGTGCGGGGCAAACCCGATTCCGGTTTTAGTTCCGTGCCATCGGGTGCTGGCCGCAAACAAAAAACTTGGCGGCTTTTCCGGCGGACTCGATTGGAAGCGCAAACTGCTGGCGCGGGAAAGAATCAGTTTGCCGTCAGCCGGATGATTTCGCGCAACGTGGTCTGCGGCTTGAATTTTACGAAGCGCTCCAGCTTTTTCACCAGCGGTTTGCGGCGGCGCATGTCGTCAAAGCCCGGGGCGCCCTTCGTGCCGGAACCGTTGGGCGATGGCGAATAGGCCTTGGCGTAAGGCACCAGTTTGATTTCTGATTTCGAGCCGAGCGTTTTGACGACCAGCCGCGCGAGTTTCAGCATGCTGGTTTCTTCCGTCCCGCCGATGTTGAAAATTTCCCCGCGCGCCTGCGGGCAATGTTGCAGCCGCACCAGCGCCTCGACAGCGTCGCTCACGTGGCAGAAGCAGCGTGTTTGCGTCCCATCGCCGAAAACCCTCAGCGGTTCGCCCTTCTTTGCCGCAGAAATGAAACGCGGCAGCACCATGCCGTAGCGACCCGTCTGGCGCGGACCGACGGTGTTGAACAGCCGCGCAATGATGACCGGCAGCGATTTTTCCCGCGCGTAGGCCAGCGCGAGAAATTCGTCGGTGAGTTTCGAGCACGCATAGCTCCAGCGCGATTGGCCGGGCGGCCCGATGAGCAGGTCGTCGTCCTCGCCAAACGCCGGCTTAAGGCTCTTGCCATAGACTTCCGAGGTGGAGGTCAGCAGCAGCGGCGTGCGCCGGACCGCGGCGGCCCGCAACAGGCTTTGCGTTTCCTGGAAACTCGACTCCAAAACGCTCAGCGCGGATTTGACAACGAGTTCAACGCCAACCGTCGCCGCCAGATGAAAGATGAATTCCGCATTGGCGGCGAGCTTTGGGAGGTCGCGACACGCGGAAATTTTGGATCGAATCACCCGCAAACGCGGATGCGATTTGACTGCGCGCAAATTTTCCAGGCTGCCGGTGGAAAGGTCATCAATGACGACCACCATTTTGCCATCGGCCAGCAACCGCTCAACCAGGTGCGATCCGATGAAACCGGCTCCACCAGTGACGAGCACATGTTTGGTCCGATTCATTTTAGCGCAACTGCGACGGCTTCGGCCAGTTTCTGTCGGAAGTCTCCGCTTTCGATCAACTTCGCCTCGGTCGGGTTTGACAAATAGCCGGCTTCAATCAGCAGGGCGGGACGGTGCTGGCCGTGCAGCACGCCGATGAACCGCGCGCGGCATACTCCCCGGTCGTCAAGGCCGGTCGCGTGTAAGATCGCTTTTTGCAGCCGGACACCGAACTGCAGGTTTTGCGCATCGTAGGCGTTGTTGGGAAAAACCTGCGACCAGATGTCGGGATAGCCCCGTGTCAGCGTGGAGGGCATTCCGGTTGGCGTGAGGCAGTAGGTTTCGAGGCCGGCCGGTTTTTCATCCGGCGCGCCGGAATTGAAATGCAGGCTGATGAACAAATCCGCATGATGTGCTTCAGCGATGGCGACGCGGTTGCTGAGCGAGACGTCGGTGTCGTTCGTGCGGGTGAGAAAAACGTGCCATCCATTGGTGGCCAGCAATGGTGCGAGCCGCCGCGCCCAGTCGAGGGTGAATTCCTTTTCCAACCGTCCATCCAATACGCTGTGCGTGCCGGAGTTCATGCCGCCATGGCCGGGATCAAGCACAATGACCCGGTTGCCAAAGTTGAGCGGTGCGCTGGTCAACAACGGTTCAATGTTCTTTTGCAGATCAATGCCGTAGATGAATATCTGGTCGTCAATAAATTCCGGGGCAAAACCCAGTTGAAGTTCGATGCCATTCCAGGTCGCGTCGCGGCTGCCGATGGTGAGAACCATGACGCCATTGGTCGAGCCGACGGCATACTCGGCCACGGGTGTGCTGGATATTTTCCGTGGCGCGCCGAGTTTGTTTTTTTCGGCCCAGCCGTCGAGCGAAGTCCAGGTCGTCATCGGTGCGACGGCCGGCGGATTGGTGCGCACGGCCGGCGTGATCGGCCGGATTGGCCGGGGGGCCGGGAACTTTTTGACGAGATTGGTGTCCGACCAGCTCAAAGCCGAGGGTCCGTTGGACATGATCGGCGGCGATGAAATGACCTCTTCCGGCTGGTCTGGTGTGGTGGCGCACCCCGCCAGAAAAATTGCCGTGATGAACAGGATGGTCAGTGACTTGGACACCCGGTCATTGTGCGGATGATGAAACCGGACTCAAGCTGTTTTACTCGTTTACAATTTCCGGTCTGCAATTGACACCGCCTTTGCCACGCACTGGTACATTTCAATTGTTCGTGGGGAAAATTTTGTTGCGCTTGCCGCCATCGCTCCGGAACGCCATCATTTGCCCGCTTGAAAATCTTGGTTGCCATCACCGGGGCCAGCGGCGCGCTTTATGCGCAACGCCTGCTCGACAATTTGGATCCGCGCGCGCATGAGGTCCATGTTGTGATGAGCAATTACGCGCAGCAGGTCATCGCCGAGGAACTGCCCGGCGGCCTGCGCCTGCCGGACGGGGTCAAGACCCACAACATCAAGAGCATGAATGCGCCGTTTGCCAGCGGTTCGAACCCGCCGGACGTGATGGTGGTCATTCCGTGCACGATGGGCACGATGGGCCGGATTGCGCACGGCTACAGCGAGGACGTTTTGCTGCGGGCGGCGGACGTGGTGTTGAAGGAAAAGAAAAAGCTCATTCTCGTCCCGCGCGAGACGCCGTTCAGCCTGGTGCATGTGAAAAACATGGAACTGTTGTTGCTGGCCGGGGCTGTCATCCTGCCGGCCAATCCGAGTTTTTACGCCGGCCCGAAAACGATTCAGGAGGTCGTGGACACCGTGATCGCGCGCGTGCTGGATCACCTGGGCGTGGCGAACCGGCTCGCGCCGCGTTGGAGTGAGGAAAAGGAATGAAATGAAGAAGGGGAAACATCCAACATTCAACACTCAGGCCGAGACACGCAACCCTTCCAATCCAGAAAGCCCCGCCTCCGGCGCCGCTGGCTGATGCTTCGAGGTTGGACGTTGAATGTTCGTGTTTTCTTCAATTAAAAAGTGGGCCTCGTTCGTCCGGTTCTCGCACACGGTCTTCGCCCTGCCGTTCGCGCTGGCCGCGATGGTGGTGGCGGCACGAGACCACCGCGGCTGGCCGGGCTGGAAAACGTTCGGGCTGATTCTCGCGGCCATGGTGTGTGCGCGCACCTGCGCGATGGCGTTCAACCGCATCGTTGACCGCAAGTTTGACGCCCTGAATCCCCGCACGGCCAGCCGTCACCTGCCCGCTGGACAGATTTCTTTGGCAGGCGCCATTCTGCTTTGTGTGCTGTCGGCGGCGGGGTTGGTGGCCGCCAGCGATTTTCTCAATCCGCTGTGTTTTTATCTCTCGCCAGTCGCAGTTGTGGTGATTTGTTTTTATTCGCTCACGAAGCGGTTCACGGATTACACGCACATTTTTCTCGGCCTGGCGCTGGCGCTGGCGCCCATCGGCGCGTGGCTGGCGGTGAAGGGGGCGGATGTTTCATGGTTGGAGATTTTGCAGATGACCACGCTGGCGCTCGGAGTGATTTTGTGGCTGGTGGGATTTGACATCATTTACGCGCTGCAAGATTACGAGTTCGACAAATCGCACGGTCTGCATTCGCTGGTTGTGGCCTGGGGACCTAAGAACGCCCTGGCCGCCGCGTTTCTGGCGCACATGGTCATGTGCGGGTTGCTGCTCGCCTTCGGATTGCTCTGTCATTTTCGCATCGCTTACCTTCTAGGCTGGCTGGTCATTGTTGCCTGCCTGGTGCTGGAACATTGGATTGCGCGCCGGCGCAGCTTGAACTGGATCAATCTCGCGTTTTTCCGGCTCAACGCGCTCGTCAGCGCCGTCTTTTTGATTGTGACGGTCGCGGAGGTGGTGTTTCAGGGCGGGTTCAAGTTGCGGTGAAATCCAAGCCGGAAAAGCATCAAGCACACGAAAGTTAAAGGAGCGCGGGTGGCCCGCCTGCGAGTTGAAGCACGCCGGCAAGCTGTCCGCGCTCCTTTGAATCCGAATGCATTCTTTCATGTGTTTCGTGGTTTCCAACAATTTCCGGTAACATCCTTCGTGATTTGCTTCTGGGTTGGGTGTATGAGTGACACCAAAGTGACCCCGTCAGACAGCCCTCAATGTCCGCAATGCGGCACGCCGTTGCCGGCCAACGCGCCTGCTGGTCTGTGTCCCGCTTGCCTGCTGAAACAGGGCGCGGCCGACGAGACCGCCACGGGCGGACAAAGGTCGCCGTTCCATCCGCCGGCCATCGCCGAACTCGCACCGCTGTTCCCGCAACTCGAAATTGTTGAGCTCATCGGCAAGGGCGGCATGGGCGCGGTTTACAAGGCGCGGCAAAAGGAGCTGGACCGCGTGGTCGCCCTCAAAATTCTTCCACCCGGCATCGGTAGTGATCCTGCATTTGCCGGGCGCTTCGCTCGCGAAGCCAAGGCGCTCGCAAAGCTGAATCATCCCGGCATTGTCACGCTGTATGAGTTTGGCAGCGTGGAGACCTCGAATGCTTCGGGCTCCGCACCTCAGTCCTCGCGCCTTTTTTATTTCCTCATGGAATTTGTGGATGGTGTGAACCTGCGGCAGTTGCTGCACGCCGGCCGGATCGCGCCGCGCGAGGCGCTGGCCATCGTCCCGCAAATTTGCGACGCGCTCCAGTTCGCGCACGATCAGGGCATTGTCCATCGCGACATCAAGCCGGAGAACATCCTGCTCGACCGCCGTGGGCGCGTGAAGGTGGCGGATTTTGGCCTGGCCAAACTGGTGGGAGTCGAGAGCGAGCCGACCACTGGCGGAGGGACGACCGCCGGTTCGCCCGTGTTGACCGGCACCGGCAAGGTCATGGGCACACCGAATTACATGGCGCCGGAGCAGAAGGAACATCCGGATGCCGTGGATCATCGCGCCGACATTTACGCGCTGGGCGTGGTGTTTTACCAGATGTTGACCGGTGAACTGCCCGGCAAAAAAATTGCGCCGCCGTCAACCAAAGTCCAAATGGACGTGCGGCTTGATGAAATTGTTTTGCGCGCGCTGGAAAAAAATCCCGAGCTGCGTTACCAGCAGGTCAGCGAAGTGAAGACGTGCGTGGAAACCATCGTGGGCGAGCCGGATGCCATGCGTGATTTATCGTCCAGTGAAAAATCACGCCCGCATTGGTGGCTTGTGTCTCCATTGTCATCGCCGGAAGTGCGCGACATCACCGCGCATTTTACGAAAGCAGAACGAAGTGAATTTTCTTTTTATGGTTTGTTGTGGGGCGTCTGGGTGACGATGGCAACTTTGGGAAATTTTTTGCCGATCGAATTTTATCCGAGTCCGGGCAATTGGATTTTGCCTTTGCTCATCACTTTGATTTTTATCGCCAGTCTTCCACCAATGATCAGAATGCAAAAACGATTTCTCTGCTCAACTGCGTGGGCAAAAAAACAAAACCACACTGCCGACAAAATCAATTTATTTTCGTTCTCGCGGCAAAATCTCTGGCGGGTCTTGATCTTTGTCGGCGTGATGATCGTGCTGAATTTTGGCCAATCCAGATTATTTACACACTTGAGCGGCGTTTCAGAATTGACGGCCAGTTTGAAAGAAGATGCAGCGCGCACAAAAGAACTTTCAGCGCAACTAGCCGCCCGAAATAAATCCTTTTACATTGGTCAGACGAATTTTCCCGAGGGCGACGCCATTGAAATCACCTCCGTGGAACGGTCCACCAACCGGATGGTCGTCAAGGGCCATTACAATCTGGTCAGCCATGATCAGGCGCTGCTGGCACTTTATTGTACTTCCACGAACAGGAATGTTCACGAAGAGGCGACTCAGCGGATGCAAATTGCCAAGGGGCGCGGCGATTTTGAATTGTCCCGCACCCACCTTTATCCGGGCCTGCATCATGTATCCATGTACGCCAACGGCGGATCGTTCGCGGCACTCTATTTTGGCAATCAGGCCGAGGCGCTCGAAGAAAGCAAGCTGCCAAAAGCATACAGTCTGGCAAAAAGCAACTCGACAGCAGTTACGCCCGTCTCCGCCGACCAGATTGCCGTCGAGGATCTCGCGTTGCAAATGATTGTGGCCATTCGCGAAAAGGACAATGACACGTTGAGATCGCTCGCCACCGACCGCATCAAGGGCTGGCGCGACGCGCTGCCCGTCTTTGCCACCGAACTGCGCGAGCATTACCGGCAAAACATGGGCAACGAGGCGTTCGATTTGCGCGCCAGCGAATCGCTCGTGGAAGGCGACCTCGCCGCCGTCCGCTGCACTGGTCCGGCGGAGTTGCAGGGGAAATGCCTCGTGCTCTTTTTCGTGAAGACCGCCGAAGGCTGGCGCAATTATTCAATGCGCGCCTCAATGGACAATGTCCCGCTGTCCGAGCACATGGCGAATCTCAAAAAGGAAATCGAAAAGGAAGGTGCTGCCGCCAACCATTCCCCCGGCGACGCACCGGCCGCAATGCCGGCAATCCAAATCTGGCTGAGCTTGATGGACAATGGACAATATGCCGAAAGCTGGCAGCAGGCGTCGGAAAGCTTTCGCGACCTGGTGACACAGGATGACTGGGTGAACAAATTGGAAGCCGTCCGCAAGCCGCTGGGGAAATTGTTGTCCCGCCAAATGGAAGAGTCGGACACCAACAGTCGGCGCTGCATCATGAAATACAACAGTTCCTTCGAGGGATTGAAGGCCGCATCCGAGACGGTCACATTTGCCTGTGAACCGGACGGCCAGTGGCGGGCGGCGGGTTATCTCATCCTGCCCAGGAGCAATACCAACAACGTGGCGGTGGAGCCGGCGCAAGCCTGGTTGCGGGAAATTGACGGCGGCAGCTACGCGCAAAGCTGGACCGGGGCCGCGGCGTATTTTCAATCGGCGATCACTTCGGAAAAATGGGCCGAGGCTTTGCAACAAGTCCGCAAACCGTTGGGTTTATTGGTTTCCCGGAAACTGAAATCGGCTCGGGAAATGTCCTCCCTGCCGGGCGCGCCGGATGGCCGTTACATTGTCATGCAGTTCGACACCTCGTATACGAACAAGAAATCCGCGGTTGAAACCGTCACGTTCATGCTGGAAAAAGATGGCCAATGGCGGGCGGCGGGGTATTACATTAACTGAAAACTGAACAACCAATTGATCGCAACCATGAAACATTTCAAAGCGCCCTGGTGCATCTCGCTAATCGTTGTTTCGGTACTGGTAACTGCATTGTGCGTGGGGATCACATTGAAAACTCAACCGTGGGCGGCGAGGCACGGCAACGGGTGGTCGGCCTGGCTGCCGCTGGTGCTCGTGTTTGGTTGCGCCCTCTTTACCATTCGTGGATACACTGTCACTCCGGACGCCATCTTGGTACATCGGCTGTTTTGGGCCACCCGGTTGCCGCGTGCCACCCTGCAATCGGCGCGCGTTGACCCGAAAGCCATGCGATGGAGCATCCGCACCTTTGGCAACGGCGGCTTCTTTTCGGCAACGGGTTTCTACTGGAACAAGTCCTTGGGTTCTTATCGCGCATTCGTGATGGACCCGCGCCGCGCCGTGGTTCTCAAATTTGCACGGCGCACAATCGTTGTGTCTCCGGATTCGCCAGAGGAATTTGTCCGGGAACTTGGAATGGCCGCTTGACCTCCGAAGCTTCCACGCCATCCGCGAGCGCGCCCGGCGACATCTTCGCCACGACGCACTGGACGGTCGTGCTTGCGGCGGGCAAACGGTCTTCGCCGCAGTCGAACGGGGCGCTGGAGGAGCTGTGCCGCAGCTACTGGTTCCCGCTCTACGCCTATGTCCGCCGCCGCGGACATTCCAAGGAGGATGCCGAGGACCTCACCCAGGAATTTTTCAGGCGGTTTCTGGGGAAGAATTATCTCGAAGGCGTGAGCAGCGATCGCGGCCGCTTCCGCGCTTTTCTGCTCGCGGCCTTGAAAAATTTTCTCGCCAACGAATGGGATCGCGCCCGCCGGCAGAAACGCGGTGGCGGCGTGACGCCGCTGTCCCTGGATTGGCAGACCGCCGACACCCAGTTCCAAATCGCTGACATAACCGAACCGAGCCCGGAGAAAGCCTTTGACCGCGAATGGGCGCTGGCCCTGCTGGCCAAGGTCATCGAGCGTCTTCGCGCCGAGTGCGAAGCGGAAGGCCGGGAAAAACAATTCGCGGAGCTGAAAATCTTTCTCACCGCCGGCAAGGGCGAATTGTCCCATGCCGACGCCGCCCGGGCGCTGGCCATGGACGAAGGTGCGGTGCGCGTGGCGGTGCACCGGCTGCGGAAGCGCTACCGGCAGCTGCTCCGTGACGAGATCGCCCAAACCCTGGCCGATTCGGCGGATGTGGACGAGGAAATGCGGGCGTTGTTCGGGGCGTTTGCTTCGTAGCGTGTTTGCCTTATCAGTTAAAAGCTGCTTTACTCTGCGGACGAATGAATTTCTTCGTTCAACGCAGCGAATTGCGCGACCTCTACGACAAGGTCGCCGCGGGCGAACGCATTTCCGAGGCCGACGCGCTCCGGCTGTTTGGGTCAAAGGACCTGAATGCGCTCGGTGCCATCGCGGACCTGGCGCGCCAGAAAAAGGTCGGCAACCGCGCCAGTTACATCATCAACCGTTACGTCAACTACTCGAACTACTGCATCCTGTCGTGCCAGTTTTGCTCGTTCGCGCGCAAGAAACGCGATGCCGACGGCTTCGAGTTCACCACCGAACAAATTGTCCAGAAGGCGCGCGAGGCGCTCGTGCTCGGCATCACCGAACTGCACATTGTCGGCGGATTGCATCCGTCCCTGCCCTTCAGTTATTACACGGACATGCTCAAGGCATTACGCGCGCTTGACTTGCGGCTGCAACTGAAATGTTTCACTGCCATTGAAATTCTGCATCTCGCCTGGCTCGCCAAAAAATCCGTAAATCAGACGCTGGTTGAATTGAAGGCTGCCGGGCTGGATTCACTCACCGGCGGCGGCGCGGAAATTTTCCGCAAGGAAGTCCGTTCCGCCATCGCCAAGGGCAAGGAATCAGCCGAGGAATACCTGGATGTGCATCGCACCTGGCACAAGCTGGGGGGACGTAGTACCTGCACGATGCTCTACGGCCACGTTGAGTCGCTGGCCGACCGCGTGGATCATCTGCGCCAGTTGCGCGCGTTGCAGGACGAGACGCGCGGTTTTACCGGTTTCGTGCCTTTGGCGTATCAGCCGGACGACAACAACATCCCGGTCGAAAAACCGCCGACGGGCTTCGATTCGCTGCGGACGATTGCCGTGAGCCGCATCTACCTCGACAACTTTGATCACATCACCGCATACTGGGTCGGTCTGGGGTTGAAACTCGCGCAGGTGGCGTTGAGTTTTGGGGCAGACGATTTGCACGGCACCATCATCGAAGAACACATCTTCCACATGGCCGGCGCGACGTCGCCGCAATTACAGACCGAGGCCGCCATGATCAAAGCCATTCGTGAGGCTGGCCGCACGCCGGTGCAGCGCAACACGTTTTACGAGCCGATCAAGATTCTGGAGAACGCTCCCGCAGCCGGGACGGAGGATAATTCAAGGCGTTCCAAAATGCTGGAAGACAATCTGGCGACGGCGTAAAACGGATTCGAAAGGCTGAAACCACAGAAAAACTTTCTCACCAGCGGCAGATGCGGTTAAAGGGAACAGACGATTCAACCGATACTGTTCTGGTCTCGAAAAGACTCCGTCGGTGACAGAAGGCGATATTGCCGGCGAACATTGACCAACCGCCAGAAGTTACAATTACAGAAAATGAGCACGAAAATCGGCATTGTCACCGGCGGCGGGGATTGTCCCGGCCTGAACGCGGTCATCCGCGCGGTGGCCAAGACCGCTGCCCAGCGCGGCTGGGAAACCATCGGCATCATCGGCGGTTACGAAGGTTTGCTCGCGCCCCAGAACTATCGGGTCCTTGATTACAAGGCGCTCGACGGCCTGCTCGTGCGCGGAGGCACCATTCTTGGCACGGCCAATCGCGGCCGGTTTTCCGCGAAGACCGGGCACGGCGAGACGAGACAACTGCCGCAGGAACTGATTGACGAAACCCGGCGCGGCATGGAGACGCTCGGCATCTCGGCACTGGTCTCCGTGGGTGGCGACGGTTCGCTGACGATTGCCCAGCAGCTTCATGAAAACGGCATTCCCGTGGTGGGCGTGCCCAAGACCATTGACAACGATCTCGCGGCCACCACCACCACGTTCGGTTTTGATTCCGCAGTGGCCTGTGCCACCGATGCGCTGGACCGGCTGCACACCACGGCGGAGAGCCACAATCGCGTCATGGTTCTCGAGGTCATGGGGCGTTACGCGGGCTGGATTGCGATTTATGCCGGCGTGGCGGGCGGTGCGGACGTGATTTTGATTCCCGAAATTCCGTTCCGTTACGAAAGCGTTTGCGCGGCGATTGAGGGCCGCGAAAAAAGGGGCAAACATTTCACACTCGTGGTTGCCGCGGAAGGCGCCAAACCCGCGGGCGGCGATTTCGTCACGTCCGGCTCGCAGCAGCCAAATCGTGAAGCGCGGCTGGGCGGCATCGGCATCGTGGTGGCGTCGGAAATCGAAAAGCGCACCGGCAAGGAAACCCGCGCCATGGTGCTCGGCCATTTGCAACGCGGCGGCAGCCCCACCTACATGGATCGCGTGTTATGCACGCTGTTCGGCGCGAAGGCCGTCGAGTTGATCACGGAAGGCCGGTTCGGCCGCATGGTCGCACACAACGGAAAATTCGTGGACAGCGTGCCGCTGACGGAAGCCATCGGGCAATTGCGCACGGTGCCGTTGGACGAGGGTTTTGTCCATGCCACCCGCGCCCTCGGCATCAGCCTGGGTGACTAGGCGCGCGTACCGTTTCCGTTTTCAATAAACTGGTTTGCCGGAAAGGAATTTTATAATCTTCCGCTGACTTGGACAAAACATCCGGACCAGTTCAGAAATTTCGCATCGGCTCGGTGCAATACCTCAACGCCGTGCCGCTCACGCGCGGCATTGAGGGCCAAGTGGTGTTCGCTACGCCCGTCCAACTCGCCGAAATGCTCCGGCGCGGCGAGCTCGACGCCGCGCTCGTCAGCATCACCGAGGTTTTGCTCAACGACCGTTACGACATCCTCGACGACATTGCCATCGCGTCGTTCGGCGAGGTGTACAGCGTGTTTCTTGCGCATCGCGTGCCGCTGGAAAAAATCACGAAAGTGTTTTGCGACACCGCGTCGCTCACCAGCGTGAACCTGTTGAAAGTCCTGCTGGGCGAGCGTGGATTGCGGCCGGAATTCAAACCGCTGCCCGATTACGCAACGGCCACGCAGCATGACGCGGTCCTGCTCATCGGCGATCGGGCGATTGATTTTCAACGCGCGCCACACGCGCATGAAATTTTCGACCTCGGCGCGGCGTGGATGGAGATGACGAACCTGCCGTTTGTCTATGCGGTGTGGGCGCTGCGGCGCGGCATTGAAAACCGGGACCTGCGCCAGGAACTGCGTGATGCAAAAAAATTCGGCATCGAAACGCTGGATTACCTCATCGCAACCCGCGAGGAATATGACGAGGATTTCCGCCGGGATTATTTCGAGTGGAACATCCACTACCATCTTGCCACGGATGAAAGGCGCGCCATCACAAAATTCTGCGAGCTGTTGCAAAAACACGGACTCGGGCCGGTGTACGAGCCGAAGTTTGTTGCTTGATCTGCCACAGAGACGCCGAGCGCACAAAGGAAAAACCAAAACCGTCTCTGCGAACTCTGTGTCTCTGTGGTGATTTTATTTCGTTTCTTGTTCCAGCTTCGCGAGCGTTTCCGGATCGCGCACATCCACCCAGCGGCCCTGGATTTCCAGTCCGGCAAGTTTTTGTCCGCCGGCCACGATGGCGCTGATGGCGTCGGTCAGTTCGTATTCGCCGCGCGAAGATTTTTGCAGCCGGGCCGTGAAATCGAACAACGCCGGTCGGAAGATGTAGATGCCGGCGTTGTACCAGGCCGGAACGCCGGGCTTGAGCCAGCCCTCGAGGCGCAATTGCTCCAACTGTTCGCGGGACGGCTTTTCGACGAGCCGTTTGAGGCAGAATTGTTCATCAAAAAAATTCAGCCCGCCCTTGGTCACGTCCTCGCCGGGCGTGACGGTGATGACACCGGCAAAATCGCCTTCGCCGAAGCGCCGGATCATCTGGGGATACGTGGCGGGCGGGACCAGAATGTCGCCGTAGGTCAACAGGAACGGCGAATCGCCGATAAACTCCTTCGCGAGTTCCGGTGCCTTGCCGGTGCCGTCCTGGACGACTTGGCGGCCAAACTCGAAGCGCGCATTCCATTTTTTGCCGTCGCTGAAATGATTTTCAATCACCTCGGCCCGCCAGCCGGTGACGATGAAGATTTCGCGGACGCCCGCAGCGATGATGCCTTCGACGATAAATTCCATGATGGGCTTGCCCAACGCCGGATGTTTGAGCATCGGCTTGGGCAGCTCATTGGTGAGTTCCCGCATGCGTGTGCCCTTGCCGGCGGCCAGAATGACAGCTTTCACGGTGCTAAAATTTGGTCAGATGTTCCAGCTCCTGTACGCGCCGGTTGATGTCGGAGCGTTTGATTTTGGTGGTGCGGGTCAGGCCGAAACCTTCGCAGCAAAACGACGCGGTGACGCTGCCGTAAATCATCGCGCGCCGGATGTTGGCATCAATCGAGCCTTTCGCCGTGGCGAGATAGCCCATCATGCCGCCGACGAAGGAATCGCCCGCGCCGGTCGGGTCCACGACTTTGGACAGCGGATACGCCGGGCAGATGAAGATGCCTTTCGGGCCGGAGAGGATGGAGCCGTGCGAGCCTTTTTTGATGATGACGTATTTCGGTCCAAGCTGGTGGATTTTTTCCAGCGCGCTGAAGACGTTGTCCTCCTTGGTCAACTGGTGCGCCTCGCTGTCGTTGAGCACGAAACCGTCGAGGCGCGGAAGGAGTTTCAACAGGTCGGCGAGGGCGATGTTCAGCCACAGGTCCATCGTGTCGGCCACGACGAATTTCGGGCGGCGCATCTGGTCGAGCACATGATGCTGGAGGGCGGGCGCAATGTTTGCCAGCAGCACGAACGGCGTAGCCTGGTGCGCCTTCGGCAGCGTGGGGTTGAAGGTCTCGAAGACGCCCAACTCGGTCAGCAGCGTACGGCGGTTGTTCATGTTCAGTTCGTATTCGCCCGACCAGTGAAAGGTCTTGCCGGGCAGAATCTGGAGGCCGTCGAGGTTGATTTTGTGTCGGCGGTACAGATCGAGATATTTTTTCGGGAAATCCTTGCCGACGACCCCGATCAATTTGACCGGGCTGAAGAAGCTCGCGGCGACGGCGGCGTGGCTGGCCGAGCCGCCGAGCAGGCGCGGATTCTCCGCGTTGGGAGTTTTGATGGAGTCGAGAGCGGTGGAACCGACAATTAATACACTCATTGGTTTGGGGGCAGATGGCAGTTTGGAAAAAATCAATAACCGCTTTTGCCCTTTTGAATCAGTTCAATCTCGTAACCTTCCGGCGCGTCAATGAAGGCAAAGACCGTGCCGCTGGAACTGGTGGTCGGGCCGTCGGAATACTTTAGTCCGAGCTTGGCGAGGTGTTTGGCAAATTCCTCGAGGCTGTCCACCTCAAAAGCGAGATGTGTGAGGTCGGGCTGCACCCGCACCGGCTCGCTGCCGGGGAAAAAGCAGATTTCGATCTCCTCCGGACTTTCCGGCGCCTTGAGAAACACGAGTTCCGAGCCCCGCGGCGATTTGTGCCGCTTGACTTCCTTGAGGCCCAGCACGTCGCGGTAAAACCGGATCGTGCGCTCCAGATCATTCACGCGATAGCGCGTATGCAGCAACTTCGTGACTTTGCTCATGGGCGAAGTTTTAACAAGTCCGATGGCCAAAGTCCAATATTCAAAGTCGCGCCGCCTGGTTTGACTTTGGGCTTTAGACTTTGGCCGTTTGACGTTAGGATTGGATTCATGGGCAAGCGACGTGAAGCGCGCGAACGCGCGGTGCAGTTTTTGTTCCAGCACGATTTGAACCCGCCGGAAAACCTGGACCGGGCGCTCAATGAATTCTGGGACACCCAGCGCGCGGCGGCCATCGCCGGTGAAAAAGGGCCGGCGACCTGGGGCCAGCCGGTGGAGCTGCCGCCGCCGACCACCGATGAGGCCGCGATGCGCCTGTTCGCCGACCCGCTGATTCGCGGGGCCCTGGAGCATCGCGATTCGATTGACGAGTGCATCAAGGGGCACGCGAAGAACTGGGAGTTTCATCGCATCGCCGCCGTGGACCGCAACATCATGCGGCTGGCGATTTACGAGATGCTGTATCGCGAGGACATTCCGCCCATCGTGAGCATCAACGAGGCGGTGGACATAGCCAAGAAATTTTCCACGCAGGACAGCGGCAAATTCGTCAACGGCATCCTCGACAAGGTGCGCAGCGAGTTGATGCGGCCGGCGAGGATTGTAAAATGAAATTCGCCGATCTGCATCTGCACACGTTTTTTTCCGACGGCACGTTTTCGCCGGAGGAACTGGCCGGGCATGGTGCGCGGCTGGGTTTCGCAGCGCTGGCGTTGACGGATCATGATTCGGTCGAGGGTTGCGCGCGGATGGCAGCAACGTGCGACGCGACGGGAATTGAATTCATCGCCGGCACGGAACTTACCGCCGAGTACAACGACACGGAACTTCACCTGCTCGGCTATTTTCTGGATATGCAGAACCAGAAGCTGCTCACGGAAATCGCCAAGTTCCAGAGCGTCCGCCAGAACCGCATCCGGGAGATGGTGGCGCACCTGAATGAATTGAACGTGCCGCTGGAGGTCGAGTCCGTGTTTGCGCTGGCCAATTGCAAGTCGCCCGGCCGGCCGCACGTCGCGCGTGCGCTGGTGAAGGCCGGATTTTGCAGGACGAATGACGAGGCCTTCGAGCGGTTTCTCAAGAAAAACCGTCCGGCCTGGGTGCCGAAGGCCAAAATGTCCGCGCTCGAAGGCGTCGAATTGATCCACCAGGCCGGCGGGGTCGCGGTGATGGCGCATCCCGGCTTGAACCGCACGGATGAAATCATTCCCGCGCTCGTGGAAGCGGGGCTGGATGGGATCGAATGTTTTCACACGAAACACTCGACGAACGTCGCCGAGCGCTATTTGGAAATTGCCGACAAATTTAACCTGCTCGTGACGGGCGGCTCCGATTGCCACGGCTTCAGCAAAGGCAAACCGCTCATCGGCACGGTCAAGCTGCCCTACGAACACGTGGAAAAGCTCAAGGCAAAGGCCGGGAAACGAAAGTCGCGAGGCGGTGCGGTCGCTGCTCCCAGCCGTAACTGAATCATGGGCCTTTTCGCCAAGTTCAAGGCCGGCCTGCAAAAAACGCACAGCCGGCTGGCGCACGAAATCAAGCGCATTGTCACGCGCTCACCAAAGCTGGACTCGTCGTCGCTCGAAGAACTCGAAGCCGTTCTCATCGCCGCCGATCTTGGCATGGTCGTGACGCAGCAAATCGTTGCCGCCGTCAAGCTCGCTTACGAATCACAGGGCACCACCGGTCACGACGTGTTTGCCATCGCGCGTGCTGAGGTCGAAAAGAACCTCGCGGCGAACCGATCCGATCTGCTCAAAGCTCCGGGTGGCCCGACCATTGTCTCGGTCGTTGGTGTCAACGGCACGGGCAAGACCACGACCGCTGCCAAGCTGGCGCACCTGGTTCAATCGCAGAAGCAGACCGCGCTGCTCGCCGCGTGCGATACGTTTCGCGCCGCCGCCATCGAGCAGCTCAAGCTCTGGGGCACGCGCCTGAAGGTTGACGTCATCGCGGGCGCTTACGGCGCCGATGCGGCGTCCGTGGCGCACGACGCCGTCACCGCCGCGCAGGCGCGCAAGGTGGATTACCTCTTCATTGACACGGCGGGGCGGTTGCACACCAAGCACAACCTGATGCAGGAACTGCAGAAGTTGCATCGCGTCATCGGCAAGCAGGTGCCCGGCGCGCCGCACGAAGTCCTGCTGGTGCTGGATGCGACCACCGGCATGAACGCATTGAACCAGGCGCGCGAGTTCAACAAGGCCGTCCCGCTCACCGGCCTGATCGTGACCAAGCTCGACGGCACGAGCAAAGGCGGCATGGTGGTGGCGATCCAGAAGGAACTCGGCCTGCCCATCAAATTCATCGGCCTTGGCGAGCAGCCGGACGATTTGCAGCCATTCGATGCGAAACAATTTGGACAGGCGTTGTTTGAGGAATGATTGTCCGTTTGGGGACGACGGAGCTTGCCCAAAACCAACAAGGAGTGTAGAGGATAAACCGCATGAGCCAATTCACGCGCCGGGTTTTGTTCTTCCTGTTCTTCGTGTCCGGCTTTTGCAGCCTGGTTTATCAGGTGGTCTGGACGCGGATGGCTTTCGCCTCGTTCGGAATCATCACTCCGGTCCTGTCGGTGGTGCTGTCGGTGTTCATGCTGGGGCTGGCCGTGGGTGCCTGGGCGGGCGGACGTTTCGTGGCTTCGCTGGTCAGAAAAACCGGGCTGTCGGCGGTGGCTTTTTATGCCGGCACGGAATTGATCATCGGGCTGGGAGCCTTTGCGGTGCCGAAACTTTTTGCAGCGGGCGAATATTTTTTGCTGGCGGCCGGGCAGACCAATTCCCTCACCTACCTTTTCCTGTCGGCGCTGGTGCTGGCGGTTTCCATTCTGCCCTGGTGCGTGTTCATGGGTGCGACGTTTCCGTTGATGATGGCTTACGTTCGGGAACGAGACGCTCAAAATGCGGAAAGTTTCAGCTTTCTCTATCTGGCCAATGTGCTGGGCGCGATGACCGGCACCTTGCTGGCGGCGGTGGTGCTGGTGGAGCTGATGGGATTTCATTACACGCTGTGGGTGGCGGCCTCGGGCAATTTCACCATCGCTGTGATCGGCGTCTGGCTGGCCTTGAAGCAACACGGTGTCGTACCCGTGGCTGCGACGGAGACAGGGCGTCTGGCTGGACCGGACAACGCATCGTTGCCGGACAATCGCCGCCGCCGGCTCATCAGATGGATTTTGTTCACCACCGGTTTTAGCGCCATGGCCATGGAAGTGGTCTGGACGCGTGCGTTCACGCCGGTGCTGAAAACGCAGGTCTATTCCTTCGGCGCAATTGTTTTCGCCTATTTGGGCGCCACTTTTCTCGGTTCGTGGTGGTATCGCCGCAACCTCAGAGAAAATGTCCCGTGGCCGACGGCCAAATTGATGAGTCTGCTGGTGGTGGCCGTTTTCCTGCCCGTTTTGATCAACGATCCCCGGTTGCTGAGAATGAGCTGGTTGTATTCCATCAACGTCATCAGCGCACTGGTTTTGCTGGCCAGCATCTGCCCGCTTTGCGCCATCCTGGGATATCTGACGCCAGGCTTGATTGACGAGTATGCTGCCGGCGATCCGGCGGTGGCCGGGAGGGCTTATGCGGTCAATGTTCTCGGTTGCATTCTGGGGCCGCTCTTCGCGTCTTATGTTCTGCTGCCCTGGATCAGTGAGCAGCACGCGTTAATCCTGCTCAGTTTGCCGTTCTTCGCGTTTTATCTGACGGGTTGGAGAAATTTGTCGCCAAGATTGCGCCAAGGAACGGGAGTGGCCGCCGGTGTCGTCCTGGCTGGTGCGCTGTTCTTCTCCCTGGATTTTCAGGGACGGGTTTCAAGTATTTCCCAAAAGACCTGGGTGCGGCGGGATTACGCCGCCTCGGTCATTGCCGCTGATCAAGAGTCCCGCAAACTGCTTCTGGTCAATGGCATTGGCATGACCACGCTGACGCCGATCACCAAGTTCATGGTGCACCTGCCGCTGGCGTTTCACCAAGGCCCGTCTGAATCCGCGCTGATCATCTGTTTCGGCATGGGAACGACCTATCGTTCGGCCTTGAGCTGGAACATTGACACCACCGCGGTGGAACTGGTGCCCAGCGTCCCGAAGATGTTCGGTTTTTATCACACCAATGCGGAACAGGTCCTCAAGAATCCCAACGGTCATCTCATCATTGATGACGGACGGCGCTATCTAAGACGCACCCGGGAAAAATTCGACGTCATCGTGATTGATCCGCCGCCTCCGGCGGAAGCGGCCGGTTCCAGCCTGCTCTATTCGAGGCAATTCTACGAACTGGCCCGGCAACACTTGAAGCCGCACGGAATTCTTCAGGCCTGGTTTCCCGGTGCGGAGAACGTGACCAAGCAGGCGGTGGTCCGGTCCATCCATGAATCGTTTCCGTATGTGCGCTCCTTTCCTTCGGTGGAAGGATATGGGCTGCATTTGCTGGCCTCCATGGAACCCATTGAGCACCTCGACGCGCAACAATTGGCGGCGCGCATGCCTGCCGACGCCCAAAATGACCTGATGGAATGGAGCTCGTCCACCAATTTACCCGGCTATCTTGGGCTGGTGGTTTCGCGAGAGGAGCCCATCGAGAACAATCTCAAACTGGATCCGGAAATTCAAGTCACCGATGACGACCCCATCAACGAATACTTCCTGCTGCGGGAGCTGGGTCTGTTGTAGCAACCATTGGCATTTTCATGGCCGCGCGACCAAAGTTATTTTCCCCGAATCGAAACCGGTTGAAATATATGCGACTGGCGTTGAATCTGGCGCGCCGCGGGCACGGACAGACTTCGCCAAATCCAATAGTAGGTGCGGTTTTGGTGAAAGCCGGAAAAATCATCGGGCGTGGTTGGCATCGGCGTGCCGGCGTGCCTCATGCGGAAATCGAGGCGCTCCGCGATGCGCAACGTCACGGCGACAATCCCAAAGGCGCAACGCTTTATGTCACGCTGGAACCCTGTTGCACGCAAGGCCGGACCCCGCCCTGCACGGAGGCGATCATGGCGGCGGGAATCAAACGCGTGATCGTCGGTGCGGTTGACCCGAACCCGAAACATGCCGGCCGCGCCTTCAAGATTTTGAAACGTGCAGGGATTGGAGTTGTTTCCGGAGTGTTGAGCGATGCGTGTGCCAAACTAAACGAGGCGTTCAATCACTGGATTGTTCATCGCACACCGTTTGTCACCGTCAAGGCGGCCATGACGCTGGACGGAAAAATTGCCACGGCCGGCGGCGAATCAAAATGGATCACCGGCGAAAAGGCCCGCGCCCACGGCATGAAATTACGGCAGGGCAGCGACGCGATTCTGGTGGGGATTAACACGATTCTGGTGGATGATCCGGGCCTGACGGCGCGGGTGAAGATGGAAGATGGAAAATGGAAGATGGCAAAGCCAATTCGACGCATCATCCTTGATTCGCAGGCGCGAACGCCGCTGGATGCAAAGATTGTGAGCGATGAACAGTCAGCACTGACGGCGATTGTCGTGAGCAGGTTCGCGCCGAAGCAGCGCGTTGCAGCTTTGGCCAAATGCGTTAGCGTTGTCGTTGCGCCGTTGAAAAAATCCACAATCCGCAATCCGCAATCCGCAATAGATTTAAAGTGGTTGCTCAGGATGCTCGGTTCGGAAAACGTCACCAGTCTGCTGGTCGAAGGCGGCGGCGAGGTGAACGCTTCGTTTTTGCTCGGCGGTCTGGCGCATCGCATCGCATTTTTCTACGCGCCAAAAATTCTGGGCGGACGGGATTCGCGCAAGGGGGTTGCCGGCGATGGAGCCGCGAGCTTGGCGGAGGCGATTCAGCTTCGCGACATCAAATGGCAGCGGCTCGGCCCGGATTGGCTGCTGACGGCCCGGGTTTTTTGATTGCAAGGCGTGGGCATTGATTGGCAAAACACGGCTCGACGAGGTCCGGCTTCACCGGTAGTTTTTCCAGAATGTTCACAGGCATTGTTGAAGAAGCGGGAACCGTCGAGCGCATCCGGCCAACGGCGAAATCCATCGAGCTGACCGTGCGCGCCCGGTTGACCGGACGGGGGCTGAAGCTGGGCGGCAGCTTGGCGGTGAACGGCTGTTGTCTCACGGCGGTGAAGATTTCCCCGCGCGGCAAATTCAAGCTGGCACGGTTCGATTTGCTCCAGGAAACGTGGCGGCGCACCAATCTGCAGTTCGCCCGGCCCGGATCACTCGTTAATCTGGAGCGGCCGTTGCGCGCGGACGGCGAGCTGGGCGGACATTTTGTGACCGGCCACATTGACGGCGTCGGCAAAATCGTTCGCTGGGAACGCGCGGGAACGGATCATGTGCTCGACATTGCCGCATCGCCGGAGGTGATGCGTTACCTGGTTTTCAAGGGCTCGGTGGCTGTGGACGGCATCAGCCTGACGGTGGCGGGCGTGCAGAAAAAAAGCTTTCGCATCTGGATCATCCCGCACACCT
>Ga0182030_10008117_pt1 | contig 21787 bp, 26 predicted proteins | sample 812S3MmetaG_FD_121299 | JGI IMG/M metagenome (GOLD analysis project Ga0182030, IMG submission 121299) | Permafrost microbial communities from Stordalen Mire, Sweden - 812S3M metaG (Illumina Assembly) | ecosystem: Environmental > Terrestrial > Soil > Wetlands > Permafrost | place: Sweden... | reverse complement strand
TTCACATTGTCGCTGGAGTGGGTGTAGTCGCGAATCAGGTGCGGTCGGGAGTCGAAGCCAATCAGCGCCGCCTGGCTCCTGCCGTCCGATAAAAACAGATCGAGCAGCGGGCCGAGTTTGGCCTCCTTGTCGAATTCGAGCGCGCCGACGCCGCCCTCCTCGACGGCCACCACCAGCGCAACCGGAGCCGTATCCATCTCCTCCTGCACGCGAATCTTCTGCGGGACGCCGTTGTCTTCGAGAATGAAGTCGTCCGGCTTGAGCCCATAGACAACCTCGCCGTCACGTTTCTCCACCAGCGTCGGCACCAGCACCTCGTTGGCCCGCACGCGCAGGGTGGGTGCGTCCGTTTGAACGGACGGCAGCGGCAGAGGAGGCTCCGCAGGAGGCATCTGCTGCGCGCCAGCTGTCATTGCCGTTAGCAGCAGGACGGCAAAAGTGTGGCGTGGGAAGAAATTAGCCATTTTCATGCGAGAACCAACTCCAAAAGCTGGAAACGAGACCGAGGTCTCTTTTCAGTGACCGCTGCTTCAAACGGAATCAACCATAAGAAGACCTGTCCTACGCAAATAGCTCTTGACAATCACCTGCATGCGCAATCATTTCATCTGATCCCTGATCCCTGATCCCTGATCCCTGATCCCTGATCCCTGATCCCTGATCCCTGATCCCTGATCCCTGCCCCCTGACCCCTGATCTCACACCCGCTTACGCGCTTCGCGTTCCAGTTGACCAGTCCATGCCAGATAGCTCAAGAGCTCCCAGCGCGAGGTCCAGACAAAGCTCAGTATCTTGCCGACCGTCAGGGTCTCGGCCTTCATGCCGGAATAGGTCTCAACCCGCCAGCGCAGGTACTCGCTCCGCCACGGAGTCAGCCGATGGCCACGCGTTGCATTCCAGATGAACCGGATGGGAGCGAACAAGGCGAGTCCTCTTGAGTCAAGTATAGACGGCGCTCGCGCAATACCGGGCTCCTCGCCCGCCGCCTCGCGCCGGATGCCAACTCCGCCAACACCGCTCCGCGCCTATTGCAACTTGCTGAACAAGCTGTTCGACGCCGAATCGAGTTGCGCGATCACGTCCTCAAGCGCCGTCTGCTGCGTCTCAGAGAGGGCAAGCTGCGTGGATACCGTCGCCACATCGGCCTGCATCAGATCGGTCTGCGCGGCTGTGAGTTGGGTCTGGTCGCTGGTCACCGCGTCCGAAGCGGCCGTGAGCTGAGTAATCGAGTTGTCGATGGTCACCCGTTGCTGCGAGACATAGTTCATCGCCGTGCCCAGCGCCTCGGTATCGCTCACGGCCTGCGCGGTGTTCGCGGTGCCGCTGGAATAGTCGGCCACCAGGTTGTTTAGCGCGCCAAAAACGCTGCTCGCGCCGCTTCCCGAAAAGATCTGACTGCCCGGCACATTCAACTGAATCTTCTGCCCATTCGGCGTCTCAAGATAGTTGATGTCCTGGTCGCCGTTGTAGGTAGTGGTGGCGGGAGACGTAGCATTCGAGGTCGTAAACGGACTCGTTGATGTCTGGCCGCCGGCAAAGATGTACTGACCCTGATAGTTAGTATTAGCCAGCGACTGCACCTCGTTGAGTATGCCGGAAATCTGGTTCCCGATGGACTTCACGTCGCTCGCGTTCATGGTGCCGTTATTGGCGCTGGTAGCCAGCGAAATGGCCTGCGTGAGCTGGGAGACCACGCTGCCCAGCGTCGAATCGGCCACCTGCAACTGGCCCGTTACCAGATTTGAGCTTTGCGTGAACGAATCGTCCTGCTGAATCTGGTTGAGCAGCAGTACATTTTGCCCGGACGCCGTCGGGTTTTGACTCAAAGACGTGATGCTCACGCCGCTCGATAGCTCCGCCGTCAACTGCTCTTGGTTCGCCTGGGCCTGGTCGAGCGAAGTCGCCAGGTTCGAGATGTAATTGGGATCCACCCGCATTCGATTCCTCCGCCGCTTAAGAAACCGCCGTTTGATCGCCAAGGTTCAAAGCCGAGGCCATGATCGTGTTCAGCATTGTGAATACCTGCGAGGCAGCCTGATAGCTTCGCTCCAGCGTTTCCATCGAAGATGCTTCATCGTTGAGATTGACGCTGGAGAGCGCATCGTTCTGGGTCTGGAGTTGCGTCACCGAAGCGTTTTGCGCCGTGTTTTCGGTTTGTACGCTGGAGACGGTTGAGCCAAGCGTGGAGACAAAGTTCGAGTAGAAATTGGCCGGCGTTTGTCCGTTGGCGATCGGCTGGCTGGCCAGGTTGGCCATGGCCGCCGCGTTTGAGTTATCGCCGGTTCCCTGCCCTAAACCGGCTGCGGCTATCTGGTTGGGGTCGGTCATGGCCACACTCATGCTGGCCGCGCTGCCGGCCACGGCCGCGGGCTGGTTGAAGATGTAAAGGGGATTGGCGACCGTTCCAGTGAGTCCATCCAGATCGGTTCCGGTATTATTCACCGCGTTCACCTGGGTCGAGACGCTGTAGGCCAGTTGATCCAGCGAACTCATCACGCTGGGAATGTCCTGATCGCGCGCCGTAAGATAGCCTCCCAGCTCCCCGCCTCCGCTGGCCAACTGAGACGTGACATCCGTCGTCCCAACATAAAAATGGGTAACCCCGCTGGCCATCCCTGTTGTCAACTGAAAGCTCGATCCCTCGGAGACCAGCAACTGGCCCGAGGTGGTGGTAATCGAAAGCCCGTTGTTCTCGGTCGTAATCTGATTAACGCCGATCAGCTTGGAAAGCTGGCTCAGGTCCTGCTGGCGATCGTCCTCGAGCGTGCCGGCATCGGCATTCGGCGAGGTGGACTGAATCTGCTGGTTCAACTGAGCAATGGCTCCGGTCAGCGAGTTCACCTGGCTGGTAATGCCGCTCGCATCCTGATCCAGTGCAGCCCGCTGCTCATTAAGGCTGGCCGCCGCGTTGGATACATCGCCGGCCAGGGTCGAAGCCGAGGAAAGCACCTGCTGGCGAAGCGCATTGTCGGTGGGATTGGCTTCAAGAGAAGAAAATGAGTTGAAAAAGCCGGTAATGTCGCTGCCGATATCTCCCGCCGTCGCGCTTGCCGAGCCTGAGTCCGGCGGAAACAACGCCTGAATGCTGTTCAGTGCCGCCAACCGCGCGCCCGAGGCCGAGGCCATCTGCTGCTGCTGGTTCAGCCGCTCCTCCAGCACCCGATCCCGCAACGACGTGGCGCCCGTCTGAGTAACCCCCGAACCGTAGAAGACGCCGTTGATTTGGATCGGAGAATTCTCCTGCCAATTGGGAGTCTCCTCCGTGTAGCCAGGTGTGTTGGCGCTGGCCACGTTGTTGGCCACAATACTCAGCGCCGACTGGTCGGCGTCCAAGGCTCCGGATATCAGGCTGAACGCGGAGCTAATGGTCCCCATGCCTGCCCTCCGTCCCAGCCCAGTCCCGCGCCTGTGGTTCCCCGTACTCCAACCGGCCCGCGCGCAACTCTCGCAAGCGGTTCATGACATTCAAGTTGGCCCGCGTAGCCTCCAGCACCCGGGCGAATACAGCCATCTCCCCGTCAGCCTCACAGGCTTGGCGAACTAAATCGGTTCGGGACTGAGCGCTCACTGGCGCGAAATCCCGATTGAGTGCCTGGCAAGACAACGCCAGCTCCTCCAATCGGTCCGCATCGAGCCGGGCTAGCGCACGCGAGGCCTCCGCCACCAGTTCCTTCAGCTCCCAGCTCCCTCCCAACTCCTCCATGACCCGCTTTCCTTTCGCTGCCGCCGGGCTGCTTTCAATTTCGAGCCTGGTTGAGGCTCTTCCGCGCCAGGCGCGCTCCGCCCCAGCCCGACTCCATTCCACCATGCCCTACACCCGAATCACTGGTTTCCGCCCAGCATCGAGTCCACCACCTTGGACGCCACCGCCGATGCCGGAACATTGTAGGATCCATTGGCAAGCGCAGCCTGAATGCTCGACACCATGTCCGTGCGCACACCTGGTTCGGCTGCCGCCAAAGAAGCCTCGCTTCCCGCGCTACTGAAGGTCGCGAGATCGCTGCCGAGCCCACTCCCGCCGGTTGCAGCATTGCCCTTGGCCTGCGGCGCTGACGGGGCCGGCGGCGTCACGCCCAAAAGCGACTTCAATCCATCGAGACTACTGCGAATGTCCATACTTGTTGCTCCTTGCTGGGTCTATCGGCCCCTTTGCTAATCACTCTAGTCATTTAAAAGCTCTCATAACGGTATCGCCGTGCAGATTCCCTGTTACTGGCCCGATTGTGGCCCGGTTACCGGATTGGGAAAGATCCTTGACGATCCGGCTCGCGATCCCAAACCCTCCCCGCTCGCTCAACGTCCGGCACAGAGCCTCCGAGGCAAACTCCCCCAGCGCGCCGCCGGAGCCGCTATCGCTGCCGGAGTCGCCGTCTGTGTCTTGGTCCGCGCCCGTAAGCGAGCCGCCGCTCGTCATAGGCTTCATCAACTCCTTCATCATCTGCGCCTCAAACTCGTGAGCCGCACGCACCAGCCTGGGCTGCGGCGCTGCCGCGCCTACCGATCCGGCTGTCGCCGCTGCTGCTATCGCCTGCATAGGATTTCCTCCATTACAGAACATCGAGATCCGCCTCGAGCGCTCCGGCCTCCTTCATCGCCTGCAGAATCGAAATCACATCCCGCGCCCCCGCCCCTGTCCGCTGCAATTCCTGGACCAAGTCCTCGACCGTCGCACCCTCTTTCAGGTCGATGCGGTTTACCGGCTTGTCCTGGGCCTGCACACTGGTCTGCTCGACCACCTGCGTGGTTCCCGAAGAACCCGGATTCGGCTGTGAAACCTTGCTCTCGGTGATCACATTCACTGACAGTCCCCCGTGCAGAATCGACACAGGTTGCAGACGAACCGTGCCACCGATGACCACCGTCCCCGTGCGTTCGTTCACCACAACGCGAGCCCGCGGAAATACCTCGACTTCGACAGCCTCTACCTGATCCAGCAGCACCGCAATGTCCTCATCCGGCGTGGCGGCAATATCTACCCTGCGGCTGTCCGCGGCGTGTGCTCGAACCGAGCCCAGCGCGCGATTGATGGCCGCCGCCATGCGCTCGGCGGTGTGGAAGTCGGCATCGTTCAGCACCACGCTGACCGTATGCATCTGCTTCAGGTCGAAGGGCGCCAGCCGTTCCACCAATGCCCCGCCTGGAATGCGCGCGGTAGTCGGATGGTTGAGCTGCTTGGTATTGCCTCCCGACGAGGCCACGTAGCCGCCCAGCACCAGCGATCCCTGGGCCTGCGCGTAAATCTGTCCGTCTGGCCCGTAGAGCGGCGTCATCAGCAGAATGCCGCCTTCGAGCGATCTTGCGTCCCCCGCCGAAGAGACGGTGATATCCATCTTGTAACCCGGCCGGGTGAAGGGCGGCAGAGTCGCCACCACAAAGACCCCGGCCATGTTCTTCACCTGCATGTTGCTGGCGCTGTTCGATCCGGTTTGCGGAACCGTGATTCCCATCCGCTCCAGCACCGAGATCAGGGTCTGCGCCGGAAAGACCGTCTGGGAACTGTCTCCCGTGCCGCGCAGCCCCACCACCAGCCCATAGCCCACCAATTGGTTGTCGCGAATCCCCTCGATGGTCGCCACATCCTTGACCCGCGCCAATTGCGGGGCATTTTCGGCGCTGGCCAGAGCCGCTCCCAGCACCAGAGACGCCGCCAGCGTACCCCAGATCGACCGTACCAGCCGCCCCTCCGGCTTTCTCGCGTTCGCATCCAGCATATTTCCCGTTCCTCGCATCGCCGATTCCGCCCGCTGTTTCGGATCTCTGCCCGCTGATCCCTGAACTCTGCTTCCTGTTCCCTGCCCCTAAAAAATCAACAACCTCTCTAGAATGCGCACCAGCGGGTTCTGCCGGTAGGTTGAGTCGTTAACAATCCCCTTGCCGGTCACTTCCAGCTCCAGGTCGGTCATGGCTGTCGACATCACCTGGTTCTGCGCGCTAACATCCTCCGGGCGCACCAGGCCGCGCAGCTTAATCAGCTGTGTTTGTTGTGAGAAGGTCAACTGCCGCGTGGCCTGCACCACCAGCATCCCGTTAGGCAGCACATCCACCACCTCGCCCCCAAAAGTCGTTGCAAGACTTGAGTTGGTCGTGCTCTGCCCCTGCGCCGTCAGACCCGAGGATGCATTCATGCCGATCAGATTCTGCAGCGCGTTCGAGGCCTTCAGCTTGCCGAAGAGCGAAGTCAGCCCGGAATTCGCATTCGAGGCGCGAGAGTTCTTGACCTGGCCGTCGGTCGAGGCAGCCAGACTCTCCGTCACCACAATTGAAACCACATCGTGCAGCCGGACCGCCTTGGCGTCGGTGCCGAGTCGCACCAGCCGGCCCTCCGGACTCCAGATCGACCCTGGCGTCCTCACCTCCGCCGCCTGCTGTGCCCGAACCCGCTCGACGTAGGCATGGAGAGCCTCCTCGGGAGGCGTCGGCTTGGCTGCCGGAAGAAACGGAATCTTCTTTTTGTCGATCGCGTGGGCCGGTGCTGACTGGATCTGAGCGATCAAAACAGTAAGAGCCAGGACGCACGAGATTCGCAGCTTCATGGCCGTGGCTCCGCCTCGGGCCGCAATACCGCTCTGCCTGGCGCCGCCGCCACTGCCCGCACCACCTTGCCGCCAAACTTCAGCCGCACGTAGAGGGTTGACCCCACAACCGCGGAACCCAGCGCAACCGCCTCCAGGCGCGAGGTCACGAGTGGCGTGTCTTCTTCGGCGATCAGCCGCTCACCAGCGCGCAGGACCGGGCGGGGTACCCCATCCCTCCCGTCCGCCAAGGCCCGGCTGCGGACACTGCCTGCCGGCTCCAGAACTCCCGGCCCCCCCGGATGTTCGGAGTTTCGCATCAGAAGCCAACGAACTCCGGTGTGCGGATCGTCGATCTCGCGTACGAGTTCGCTTTGCGCCTGAACATGCCGCAGCGAGGAGATGACAGCCCCAGCTTGGGCCAACGCCACCCCCTGTCCGTGAGCCGCAAGCGCGACCGCCAGAACCGGCAGTGCCACACTCCACCGCAATTCCTGCCTCATTCTCATCCCTCCTCTGGCTCAATTTATTGATGTATAGCTTTATGTTTACCGTGTCATATTGTTCACCTGGGAGTACATATCGTCTGCGGCTTTGATAACCTTGGAGTTCGATTCGTAGGCCCGCTGCGCCAGCACCATCTGTACAAACATGGTGACCACGTCCACATTCGAATTCTCCAGGTATCCCTGTTGCAGGGTGCCCAGCCCTTCCGTCCCCCCGGGGTTGCCCAGCACCGGGTCGCCGGAGCTGAGCGTGGTCTGCAAGAGATTGGAGCCCATGCTCTCCAGGCCGCCGGGGTTGGGAAAGGTGGCCAGTTGCAGTTGGCCCAGTTGCGAAGGGTTCTGCTGCCCCGCCAAGGTCGCGTTCACCACGCCGTACTGGGTGATGGTGACGGCTGTAGCATTGGAGGGAATCGTGATCGTGGGAATCACGGGATCTCCGTCTGTCGTGACCAGGGTTCCCTGGTTGTTCAATTGAAACTGGCCGGCGCGGGTGTAGGCAATGGTGCCGTCCGGCCGCTGCACCTGAAAGAAGCCGGTTCCCTCGATCGCCACGTCCAGCGGGTTCGAGGTCTGGTTCAGCGATCCCTGAGTCATGATCACCTCGGTCGCAGCGGACTTGGTGCCCAGACCGATCTGCAAGCCAGCCGAGACTGTTGACTGGCTCTGCGCCGCCCCCGGCGTCACCAGGTTCTGGTAGACCATGTCCTGAAACTCCAGGCGCAACTGGCGAAATCCCGTGGTCGAGGAGTTGGCCAGGTTGTTGGCGATGGTGTCCAGGTTCATCTGCTGCGCGCTCATGCCGCTGGCTGCTGTGTACAAGGCTCGAATCATTCTCGGCTCCTTTCAGTCGCCAATGATCACTGACCACTGACCACTGTCCACGTTCCCTGCCCCTGCCGTTCATACCCTGGGCAAGTCCTCGCTGGCGATCTTGTTGAATTCGGTGTGGAATACGGTCAGCGCCTTCTGCATCATCTCCGCCTGGCGCTGCATCACGATCAGGTCCAGCGATCCCTGAATCGCGTCCTGGTTGGCGGCCTCGATGGCTCCCTGATGAATCGCGGCGCTCTTTGAATCCACCGGAGCCAGCCCCACCGGCGCAACGTAGCGGTTGGCCCCCTCGGGCGTCAGTTGCGCCCCGGCCGGAAAAGCGAAGACTCCCACCGAAGCCACCACGCCGCCGGCCACCGACAGCGCGCCGTCGGCGCCCACCGTCACCTCGCCCGGCGGAACCTGAATCGGCTGGCCGACCGTTGACAGCACCGGCTCACCGGCCGCCGTCACCAGTTGCCCGCTTCGCGAGCGGTGAAAGCCGCCGTCGCGCGTGTAGCGAATGCCATTGGCTGTTTGGATCTGAAAGAAACCCTCGCCCTCGATAGCAAGATCGAGCGCGTTGCCGGTCGACTGAAGCGCGCCCTGGGCCATGCTGAGCCGGTCGCCTCCCAGAAGACCGAAGTTGTTGACCGTGCGCCCCAGTTGGGAGTCCAGCGCATCCGGCCCCAGAAGCACGGATCGGAAGAACTCCCGCTCCGCGCGATAGCCCGGTGTCTGCGCATTGGCCAGATTGGCGGCCGCCGTGTCCAAAGCCTGGGTTCGCGCCACAAGCCCCGTCATCGCCGCATAGTACCCGCTGTCCATTGCCCGCGCCCTCCCATTACAGGTGAGGGAGAGCAGATGAGGGGCCCAAAGAGAGGCGGTGGGGATTAGAGCAAGATCAGAATTGAAGTACAGGGGGCAGAGATCAGAGATCAGGGATAAGGGGTCAGAGATCAGCTACGGGGGCAACTCGCAGTTCTTCGCTCACGCCCGGCCTATTTCCGCGCCCTGTATTTCTGATCCCCGACCCCTGATCTCTGTTCTTACTGCAGGCCATCGCAGATGATGGTCACTTCAAAGCTGGCATCGTCGAACCTGTAGGTGTGATTCAGCTTGAACTCTGGGGCCTGCACGTGAAGATGGTAATCCCGGCCCGTGATGACCGCTGGAACACTCAGTCCGCAGTTGGCCGCCAGGTTCGGAACCTTGCCCTTCCACGCTCCGGCCAGCATGTTGCAGAGCTCGCCTATCCCATCCTTGACGGTATCGTCGATCTCCGAGAACTCCATGCCTGTCATGTGCGCCGCGATCTTCATCGCCGCCGAACTACCGCTCTTGAAGACGCAAGCTCCGCTCAACAGCCCTCCAAAGCCCACCACCGCGGTCACTGACTGCTGCTCATCCAGAACAAAGACGCCATCGCGCCGGCAATCGACCCCCAGCATCAGTTGAAAGACCTCTTCCACGCTCGCATCCAGGTTCCGCGGATCGGAGACCAGTTGCACGGATTCACGAAGCGAGACCGCCATCGTATGCTCCATTTCGTTTTTGCCGCCTCCCCGCACTCGCAAGAGAGCGGCACCACGCGCACCGTTCAACAGCATCTAGATCCCTTCCGGTCACGCCGCATGCAACAGAGACAGAACCCGTTCCTTCACCTGCTCGGCCGTAAACGGCTTGCGGATATAGCCGCGCGCCCCGGCCAGGATGGCCTGCTTCACATGCTCCTCGCTTGATTCGGTGGTAATCATCACCACTGGAACGCCGGGAGCCAGGTTCTGCGCCTTGATCTGGCGCAGAAACTCCAGGCCATCCATCGACGGCATGTTGATATCGGAGAGAATCAGGTCCACCTGCTTGGCCTTCAACATATCCAACCCCTCGGCGCCGTTGCCGGCCTCGTACACCACCAGCGGGTCAAGGCCCGCCTGGCGGAGAGAACGCTCCACAATCTTGCGCATGACCGAGGAATCGTCGACGATCAGGGTTCGTACTTCACTCATGGCCAGACTCCTCTGCTGGTTTGCCTATCGGCGGTCCTTGCCATTCCATGAGCCGGTTTCAACTCGTTTCCCCTCTCCGTCCGTGCGCGCCGATCAAGCAGATCGTGTCTTCGATCGCAGCGGCTTCCGGCAACGCTCCTGGGCGGTGCCGCGTATGCATCCGGAGCCACAGGCAGTCGTGAGCCCTGACCAGGCTGGACTCGACCGGCTGCGCCCTTTCGATCGCCTTCGCCAGCACGCGGACAGCGGCCGGCTCGGAGCCGGCCTCGATCAGCTCCACGGGCGGGAACTTCGCGCGCAACATGCGCGCATGGGCAGCGCGGAACAGCGACCCTTGTACCAGCCCGCACTCCACCCGCAGGCCAGTCATGCGCTCGATGGCCAAAGCCAGTGCCGGGTCGAGGCGCTCCTCAAACCCAAGATATAGGAGCCGTCCGGCAGCTACGCGCAAGGGCAGCGCCCCAAGAGCGTCCACAAACAGCCGCGGCACCAGTGCGGTCAACGCTTGGGCATCGTGAAACTCCATGGGCAGCACCGGGCAGCTCCATTGCAGCCCCAGGGCTCTGGTTACCAACTGCTCGCTGATTCCTTGCCGGCCCACCAGCCAGTGGCCCAGCCGCCCGGCTCCCGCCTGCTTCTGGGCGTCCAGCGCATGACGCAACTGGCCGGAGGTAATCCAACCCTGCTCGAGCATCAGCAAGCCGAGCGGGACGCGATGGCGGTGGCTCTGCTCGGCTGTGCCCCTGCCTTCCAACTCTCGCTGAACCGCCGAGGCCATGCGCGCCGCCGTGCATGCGGCCGAGCAATTCCACCCGCCTTCAAAGACAGGTGCCGAGCGGCTCCGCCAAAGATGCAGCCAACCCGACCCGCAGCCGGAATTGGCGCAGGTTTGCAAGAATCCCGGACGCATGCTCACGGTTCCCCGCTCCCAGCTTTTGGGCGCAGCCGGCTCGAACGCCGCTTCCCGGCCTGGACGACCATCAATCCGCATTAAATCCGTTGCGTTCCGCCGCTCCGTCAGCCCTCGGTTCAAAATAGGCATCGTATGCTCTCCAGCCGCTTCTTGGGAGCGGCCACCTCAGTCACCCGCAGGCCAAAGTTGCCGTCGATCAGCACCACCTCGCCGCGAGCTACGATCTTGTCTCCCACGATCAGGTCCACCGGATCGGCAACATGCCGGTCCAACTGGACTACATCCCCCGGTCCCAGGTCGAGAAGCTCGCCCAGGGGCATCTCCCGGCAACCGAAGCGCAAGGAGGCCTCGAGCTCGATGTCGAGGAGCAATTCGATTCCTGCGCTATGGGCTGCCCTCGGTTCCGAGGCCGCCCCCTGCGCTGGCGCACCCGGCGAATCCCTCTCCGGTTCTTCCGCAGGATGGGGAACGCACAGTTCGTCTTGAACCAGAATCGTCCAAGCGCGCGCCCCGGACTTCAACAGGAAGGCGAGAGAGGGCGTGATTTCCGCCGAGATCGGCTCGAACTTCTCAACCCGGCAATTCCTTCCGGTCTTGGCCAGCAACTCCCCCGCCGCGGCATCGGCCACCTCGCGCAACAACTCGCCCCAGCCTGCCCTCTGGTCCATCCCCTCGCCTACCAGCGGCGATTCCAGAATGGCGCCGTCCAGGGCCGCCGCGAAGCGCCCCTGCTCGTCGCCGGAGAGCGTGGCGGCGAAACCGAAAGAGCTTCCGGCAAACGGCCTGGGCGACGCCTCCACCAGCTCCGGCTCCCCAGCCAGTGCCTGGGAAAACAAGGCGGAAGCCGCGCCGATCCAGCATTCTAGATAGGTCTTCATGCCTCAGCCTCCCCGACACGCCGCTCGATGCGGGCTCCGCGGTGCGGTCCGCAGCGGACGGGCTGCGCCTCAGAAAGCGCCTGGCCGCCTGCTTGCCACACAGGCAGCGTATTGGCAGGTAGATCCAGGCGGAGAATCGTCCCCGGCTTCAGGCTCTCGATGCTGCTGGCCGAGAGGCGCACCGGGGGCAATTGCAGCGACCCGCCGAAGCGTATCCGCCGCGCAGATGCCTCGATTCGAGTCCGCGTCTCCGCGGCGTGACGGCGGCGCCGGCCCCAGTCCGAGGTGAGTCGGCGCAGGATGGTGTTGGCCACCACGGCCGGGAACGCCAGATTGAGCAGCCCCGAACTGTGCGGCATGCGAATCTCAAAGCTGAGGCAAAGCGTCTTTTCAGTGACCGACATGATGCGGGCCACCTGCGTCTGCATCTGGCGCCGCTCGAAGTTGAAGCTGAGGCCAACCGGCTGCCAGGCCGCTGTCAACTCGCGGCAGACGATCTCGACTACCGAGCCCAGGATGGATTCCTCTATGTCGGTCAGCTCGCGCAGCGGGCCGTCCTTGCCCTCCCCGCCCAACAGAAGATCGATCACCGGGGGAGCCAGAGCCAGGTCCAATTGCAGCACCGACAGCGCCCCCAGTGGTTCCAGCCGCACCGAGGCCACATAGCTGATCTCGGGGATGCGCAGCAGAAACTCATTGAATTGGATCTGCTCGGCCGACACCAGGTTGACCTGAAATCGGGTGCGCAGCCAGGCGGCCAGATTGTGGGTCAGATTGCGGGCGAAAAGATCGTTGAGCATGCTGATGGCGCGCAACTGGTCGTTCGATATCTGCCCGGCCGAGGAGAAGTTGTAGGGCACGACCTTGGCCCGCGCCTCGGGCCCAGGGTTGTCCGGCGCCGAGCTTCGGGCGGCCTCGAAGAGAGCGTCGATCTCGCTCTGCTTAAGCATCTTTTCCATCAATTGCCGCTCCCTCTCCGACTACCAGCTTGCATCGCCCCAATTCTCCCAAACCCGCATTTTTGCCCACTCCATCCGGCGTCCAACCCGAGCCGGGCCGGTTCAGCGGCGCGAACGCTCCGCAGGCTTGCGCGGGCCGCTGTGGTCGAAGGCGCCGCGCGCGGCCAGATCCTTGAGCGCGGCCCGCAGATGAACCACGGCCGATGCATGCACTTGAGAGACCCGCGACTCGACCACTCCCAGCGCCAGGCCGATCTCGCGCATGGTCATCTCCTCGAAGTAGTAGAGGGTCATCACCAGACGCTCCCGATCAGGCAGATGGGCGATGCCGTCCGCCAGCCGCTCCTCCAACTCGCCCCTGAGGCAACGGAAAAGCGGATCCTCTTCGGGGTGGCCGGGCACATAGGCCAGCTCTTCTTCTCCTGAATCCTCGTTCCGCTCCATGTGCAGGGTACCGATCTCCAGGCCCTTGAGGTCGCCCAGCAACTGCTGGTACTCCTCAAGCCCCAGCCCCATCTCCGCGGCCACCTCGCCCTCCCCAGGCGCATGCCCCAGCCTGGACGTCAGCACATGGATGGCCTCTTCAACCGCGCGGCCCTTGCGGCGCAGCTCGCGCGGACTCCAGTCGAGCGTCCTCAGGCTGTCCAGGATCGCTCCCCGGATGCGGAACTGCGCATAGCTGCGGAACTGGACCTTCTTGGCCGGATCGAACTTGGCGAAGGCGTCCATCAGTCCCACCACCCCGGCCGACACCATATCCTCGATGTCCACATGCTGGGGCAGCCGCTCGTGAATGCGCCTTGCCAGAAAGCGCACGATCGGCAGATGTTCCAGCAGCACCCGCTCCTGCTCGCCGCTGAGCGCCTGCGCTGTTCCCGCGGCGGGAGGATACCCGCCCCCCGCCGCACCCCCGCCGCGCATGGCGCTCCGATTGCCTGCCGCAACCGCCGTCTCGATCCCCATTGCCATTCCCCTCTTCACTTTCCCTTGCTCCAACCGCAAAACGCCTGCCCCTCCGCCTTCTCACCGGGCCCTCAGCGCACCGTTCCCACTGGACGCAAACGAATCTCCGGAGGAATCTCTCCGGCCGCCACCACCGCCAGCCGGGGCATCACCGGCTCTAGCCAGCGCTTGACGTGATAGCGCGCCGGACTTGGGACTAGAAGCACGGGAAGAGCCGCGGCGGAGGCGGTGCCGATAAGCTGCCTCACAGAATCGGACAGGCGCCGCACCAGCGGGGTTCCGGGGGATGCTTGAGCGGCCAACAAGCGCTGCCCGGCCTCCGGCGCCAATGTAACCAGAATCTCCTCCTCCAACCCTGGATCGAGCAACAGGACCGGCAACTGGCCTTCACTGTCCAGCAGGGGCCGGATCAGCCGCCGTCCCAGCGCCTGACGCGCGGCTTCGACCAGCGCCACCACGTTCTTGTTCACCGGCGCGGTCTCCAGCAACGCCTCGAGAATCGCCCCCAGGTCTCGGATCGAGACCCGCTCGCGGAGCAGTTGTTCGAGAACCCGGCCCACCTCGCCCAACGTCAGCAGCTTGGGCACCAGTTCCTCCATCAGCTTGGGATGGCTTTCGTTCAGCGAGTCCACCAGCCTCTTGGTCTCCGCCCTGCCCAAAAGCTCCCAGGCGTGGCGGCGGATCAGCTCGCCCAGATGGGTGGTGATGACCGTCACCGCGTCCACCACCGAGTAGCCGGCGGCGATGGCCTGGTCCTCGAGCGCGGGGGCGATCCAGATGGCCGGCACCCCGAAGGCTGGCTCACGAGCCTCCTTGCCGGCCAGCGGACGCCGCCCTGGGTCGCCGGAAACAGCCAGCAACTGCGGCCCCTCTGTCTGCCAGCGGCCAATCTCCATGCCTCGCAGCGAAAACAGATACTCGCGGGGCCTCAGCCGCAGGTTGTCCGAGATATGCACAGGCGGCACCAGAAAACCCAGTTCGGAAGAAAGATGCCTGCGCAGCGAGCGGACGCGGCTGAGCAGTTGTCCGCCCTGCTTCTCGTCCACCAGCGGAATCAGTTGGAAGCCGATCTCCAGGGTCAACTCCTCCAGGCGGAGCAAAGCGGCCAGGTCCGATCCCTGCGCCTGCTCGGCCTTCTTCTTCTCGCCGGCTCCCATCTCGGCCGGCGGCGCCGCCTGCGGCCGGGCCGAGACCCGCCGCCCGCCCCAGTAGAGCGCTGCCGCAACGGTGATAAATGCCAGCTTGGGCAGCCCCGGTATCAGGCACATCGCCGCTGAAACCAGGCTCGCCAGGTAAAGCGTGGCCGGCTTAGCCAGAAGCTGCTGGCGGATTTCGCCGCCTAGCAGTCCCGCCGAATTGGCTCTGGTCAGGGTGATCCCGCCGGCCACGGAAACCAGCAGGGACGGGATCAGAGTGACCAGCCCGTCGCCCACCGTGAGCACTGTATAGGTCCGCGCGGCCTCGGAGAGCTCGACGCCTTGCTGCAGGGTGCCTATTAGCAGCCCGGCGACGATGTTGATCCCGGTAATCAAAATCGTCGCCAGCGAGTCCCGCTGGTTGAAGCGCGCCGCGCCGTCCATGGCGCCGTAGAACTCGGCTTCGCGGGCGATCGCCTGGCGGCGGCGCCGGGCTTCGGCCTCGTCGATCAGCCCTGCATTCATGTCGGCGTCGATGGCCATCTGCTTGCCCGGCAGGGCATCGAGAGTGAACCGGGCGGTGACCTCGGCAGTGCGCACAGCCCCGTGCGAGACCACCAGAAATTGAATGGCGATCAGCGCCAGAAAGAGCACGAAGCCGACCACGTAGTTGCCGCCCACCACGAACTGCCCGAAGGCCTCGATCACTTTGCCGGCCGCCGCCGTGCCCTCCGAACCGTGCAGCAGAATGCGGCGGCTCGAGGCGATGTTCAATGCCAGCCGGAAGAGCGTCAGCAGCAGCAGCAGGGTGGGAAAAACGCTGAGTTCAACCGCGCGGCGGATCTGCACCGCCGAGAGAAATACGACGATGGAGGCGGCCATCGAGAGCGCCAGCAGGAAGTCCAGCGCCGCGGCCGGCAGCGGAACCAGCATGACGAAGATCACGCTGATCGCAACCAGCGGCAGCACGTACTCGCGCAGCCGCTGCAGAATGGATGGATGGGGCAAAGTACCCGCTGCCAGGGCGGCGCTGCTCATTGGGAACCTCGTGCAAAGGGTGACGCGCCGGGGCCGGACCGACCAGCTTGATGGGCGGCGTGGCTGGCAGCCTGAGCCTGCTCCGAGGCCCGCGCGGCGGTCTCGCGGGCGCGGCGCTCGCGCAACTCGGCCTCCACGCGCTGGCGATAGAGATAGGCCAGAATGGCGGCGACCGCGGCATAGAGATCGAAGGGAATCGCTTGCCCGACCTCGACCGAGCGGTATAGCGACCGGGCCAGAGGAGGATTCTCGATAATCGGCACGCCCGCCCAGCGCGCCTCAGCCTTGATCTCGTCGGCCAGCAGGTTGCGGCCCTTGGCCACCACCTTTGGCGCCTCCATGGTGCCGAAGTCGAAGCCCAGAGCCACGGCGTAGTGGGTGGGGTTCGTCAGCACCACGGCCGCCCTCGAGACATCGGCCTTCACCCGGCGGCGGCGCATCTGGCGCTGCAGGTTGCGAATGCGGCCGCGAATCTGAGGATTGCCCTCGGTCTGCTTCATCTCCTCGCGCAGGTCCTGGCGGCTCATCTTCAGCCTGGACTCCCGGCTTTGCCACTCCACCAGATAGTCGATGGCCGACCAGGCGAAGAGCAGCCAAGCCGCAGTGAGAAGCAGCCCGTAGATATCCGATCCCAGCATCTCCAGCCGGGCGGTAGAGAACGGCGGCACGGTCAACTGCCGCGCGATGCGCTGCACGGCGAAGATGCCCAGCAGTCCCGCGGGAAGGAGCGATTTCCCCAGCCGGGCCGCAGCGCGCAGCGAAAACAGGTTCTTGAGGTTCGAGACCGGGTTGATGCGATCCGCCTTGAAGCCTACAGCCCCGGAATAGATGCTCACCCCACCGGTCTGCATGATCCCCACCCCCAGAGCGGCTGCCGCCACCGCCGCCATGACCATCGCCGGCGGCCCCAGCACAGCGATCCCCTGCCGGCGCAGTGCGTGCAGCGTGGGCTCCATTTCGGCCGGTTCCCAATAGGCGGAGGCTCCGAGCGCGAGAAAGGCAGCAAAGCTTCCGCGCCATGCGATCAGCAATCGGCTGCTCAGCGTCCCCAGCACCAGCACCCCGGCCAGGGTTCCGGCCGCGGAGGAGAGCTCGCGGCTGTGCAGCACATCGCCTTCCTTGCGCGCCTCGTCGCGGCGGTGCTGGGTCGCCTGTTCCGATCGATCTCCGGCCATCGGCTACCCTCCTAACCCTGTGACCCCTCCAGAGCCGGGCGATGCGACGAGCCGCTCGGCCAGATCCAGCAACCCGGCGAAGCGGGCCTCGATGAACCTCGGCCACAGGGCCAGCGATCCGATCAGCAAGGCAAAGCCGGTCAGGGTCTTCAAGGGTACGGTCAAGTTCATCACCGGCAACTGTGGGCTAAGCTTGCCCAAGAGCGCGACAGCCACCTCAACCAGCATGGTTGCCGCCAGCACCGGCGCGGCCAGTTCCAGAGCCGCCAGGAAGATGCCGCTGGCGGCGCGCACAACGACCAGCGCGTTTACCGGCGTCAGCGCATAGCCGCCCAGCGGCGCCACGCGGAAGCTGCGCGCCATCGAGGCCAGAAGAATCCGGTCCAGCCCCGCCCCGATCACCACCAGGGTGCCCATCAGTTGAAACAGGTCGCCCAGCAGCGGCGTCTGGATCGACGAAGTGGGGTCCAGCAGATTGACCATCGAGAAGCTGAATTGCACCCCGGCAATCTGCCCGGCAAACAGAAGCATCTCGTTCAGCAGCGCCAGCGTGAGGCCATAAACCAGCCCCACGGCCAGTTCGCCCAGCAGCGCGGAGAAGCCGAGATTCATCTGCGCGCGCGGAAGCGTGGCCACCAGAGGCGCCAGCAGAGATGCGACAGCCCCTGCAAATACCGCCTTGGCGCGCAGTGTCAGTGCAGTCGAGGAGAAGAAGGGGGCAAAGGCCACCATCCCGCTGACCCGCACCAGGGTCAGCGTCATTGCGCTCAGAAAGCTCGTCCATTCGGGCATTCTTCTTAGCTCCTAGCTGTTAGCTTTCTGTCTCTTGCTCCTGTTTAATTGCCCTACCCCTGAAACAACGCGCCGGCTCCTAAATCAATCGCAAAACTGTGTCCAGCTAGAAGCTAGGAGCTAAAAGCCGGAAGCTGCCTTCAGACCAGGTACCTGTGAAAATCGGTCAGCAACAGCCGGGTATAGGCCGCCATGCGGGCCAGGAACCACGGCATCCCGACCAGCAGAATCAAGGCCACCGCCGCCAGCCGCGGCACGCTGGTCAGCGACTGCTCCTGAAGGCTGGTCAGGGTCTGGATCAGGCTCAGCAGAAAGCTCAGCAGGGCCGCCGCAATCAGCACCGGCGCGGCCAGAATCATGGACTCCTTCATCAGTTGACGCATCAGTTCCGCAACCATGTCGGGCGTCATTGTGTCCCCCTAGAAGCTCTTCAACAACGAGTTGGCGAGAAGGTTCCAGCCATCCACCATCACAAACAGCAGAATCTTGAGCGGCGTCGAGATCACCACCGGCGGCAGTTGGAACATGCCGATCGAGGTGGTGATGGAAGCCGTGACAATGTCGATCATCAGGAAAGGCAGATAGAGCACGGCGCCGATGGCAAACCCGGCCTTCAGCTCCGAGAGGATGTAGGCCGGAACCACCACCCGCATGGGCAGGTCGTCGGGCTTGCCGGGGCGCGGAATCTGTCCTGCGGCGGTAAACAGGGCAAGGTCCTTCTCGCGCGCATAGCGCAGCAGAAACTGCTTCAAGGGCTGCGATCCCCGGTCGATTGCCTCCCAGCCAGTAATTTGCCCGGCACGATAGGGCTCAATCGCCTGCTGGTCCACCTGGTTCAACACCGGAGTCATCAAAAACCAGGTCATCATCAGGGCCAGCCCCATCAGCGTGGGATTCGACGGCGCGGTCTGCGTACCCAGAGCCTGGCGCAGAAAATGAAAGACCACCAGCAGGCGCACCAGCGGTGTCATGGCCATCAGAATCGCTGGCAGCAGCGTGATCAAGGTCAGGACAAAGAGAATCGTCCATGGCGTCGCATCCGCGGGGTGGAGCCGCGCATTGAGATCGGGCAGCAAAGGGGCAGGCGCGGCAACCGCCAACTGCGCGGCCGCACACAGGGCTACCATGAGATCCTCGCTAAGCGATCTGCATCCGGTCGCGAAACAGGATGCGAATGTGGGCTTATTCGCCTGCGCGAACGCCTGGAATCGGCCAACCTCGGGGCGCCGTCAAGCGCATAGAACGCGGGTGCACCCTCCGGCGAGGTGGCGACCAAAAAGCGTCTGCCCTCGGCCTCGACAAGGGCCAACGACTGCCGGGGCGCCAGCGCAATGCGTTCCAGCAGCGCCAGCCGCGGCTGCGAGCGGCTCGCGGTTCGCAGCCTGTCCAGAAGCCATCCGCCCAGCCCGCCAACCCGCCCGCTCTCCTCGTTTCCGCTCTGCTTCATCTCCCAGCCTTTCCCCTGCTCCCTATTCCCTAGTCCCGGTCTTTCACGCCAGCCGGGTCACCCTCACGGCCAACACCGAATCGACCACCTCGAACTCGCTCCATGCCAGTTGCACCTCGCCGGCGGAAAGCGGCATGTCCTCGCCGTGTGTCCACTGCGTCTCGACTACTTGTCCCGGCTGAAGAGCCAGCAGGTTGCGGACGCGAAATTCCCGCACCGGTATCGCTACATCCAGCTCGACTGGCAGCCGCGCTACCGGCCCGCTGAGAACAATGGAATCGCCCTCTTCGGCCAGTTGGGGCAAAGGTACCAACGCCTGCTCGGCGGCAATCTCAGCCGAGCCAGTCCTTTCGGTCTCTTGCGGTAGCTTGCCTGGCGTCGCTGTCAGGTGTTGTGCGGTAGCCATGTACTGAGCAGAAAAGCAGAAACGTGACCAGAAATAGCACATAAGGATTGGAAAGGGTTAAGAGAGGGGCGCTCGGCGGTTGCGCCCCATGAAACCTGCCATCCGCATCGCTGCTACACTGAGAAATGACAGGAAGATGCTGCGTCCGGCCGCTGCGCGCCGGGAATCGTTTTGAATCGAGGTCGAAGAGAATGGCGGAACAGATGGAAAACAGGAGCTTTACAGGTACCAGCCTGCGCCTGAAGGTGGGCCTCGCCGAGATGCTCAAGGGCGGCGTCATCATGGACGTGATGAACGTCGAGCAGGCCCGCATCGCCGAGGAGGCCGGCGCCACCTCGGTCATGGCCCTCGAGCGCGTGCCCGCCATGATCCGCGCCGAAGGCGGCGTGGCCCGCATGGCCAAGCCCTCGCTCATCAAGCAGATCATCCAGGCCGTCTCCATCCCCGTCATGGCCAAGGCCCGCATCGGCCACTTCGCCGAGGCGCAGATCCTGCAAGAACTGGGCGTCGACTTCATCGACGAGAGCGAGGTTCTCACCCCCGCCGACGAAGCCCACCACATCGACAAGCACGCCTTCACCACGCCCTTTGTCTGCGGCGCGCGCAACCTGGGCGAGGCCCTGCGCCGCATCGCCGAGGGCGCGGCCATGATCCGCACCAAGGGCGAAGCGGGCACCGGCGACGTGGTCCACGCCGTCCGGCACATGCGCCAGATCACGCGCGAGATGCGCGCCCTCACCGTTTTGTCGGAACAGGAGCTTTACGCCGCCGCCAAGGATCACCAGGCGCCCTACGAGCTGGTCAGGATGGTTGCAAAGACTGGGAAATTACCAGTTCCCAACTTCTCCGCCGGTGGCATCGCCACCCCCGCCGACGCGGCGCTCATGATGCAACTCGGTGCAGAGGCCGTCTTTGTCGGCTCAGGCATCTTCATGAAGGAGCGCGCCACACCACTCGACGTGGAGAACGACCCCAAGGAGCGCGAAGAAGCCGTCTCCCGAGCCAAGGCCATCGTGGCAGCCACCACCCACTTCAACGACCCCAAGATTCTCGCCGAGGTCAGCGAGCAGGTCACCGGAACCATGAAGGGCCTGGCCGCCGCCGGCCTCGAAGAGTCGCAGCTCCTCCAAACCCGCGGCTGGTGAACTGGCCGTTCGGGCAGACGCTCGCTATCCGCTCGCACTGGCTCCGTTGCTTTCGATCCTCGCACTGCCGCACCGCTTGACTTGTACGGCCATACCGTACATCATGAATCTGTGAGGCTTCATGGAGCTTGTCCGGTTTCGTCACAAAGGACTGCGCCAGCTCCATGAGGACGACGATGCGCGTTTCGTGCCTGCCGCGATGGCCGGCAAACTGAGCAAGCTGCTCTTGGCCATCGAGACCGCCGAAACGCTGGATCAACTCGGAAGATTTCCGGGCTGGAAGCTGCATCCGCCCAAGGGTGACTTGAAGGGGTTCTGGAGCCTGACTGATACCGGAAACTGGCGATTGATCTTCCGCCACGACGCAGATGCAAATGCGGCAGCCGATATTGATCTGATCGATTACCACTGAGGAGGCCGAAATGCCCATGAAGAACCCACCGCATCCAGGCGATCTGATCCGGACCGAAGTCATCGAAGCGCTCGGACTCAGCGTCTCGAAGGCGGCAGCGATCTTGCAGGTGCGCCGCGCCACTCTCTCCGATCTTCTCCACGCCAAGGCCGCCCTGACGCCCGATATGGCGTTGCGCATCGAGAAGGCATTCGGACCGGAGATGGACCACCTGCTGCGCATGCAATTGGCCTATGACGTATCAAGAACCAGAGCCAACGCAAAGGACATCTCGATTGAGCGGTACGTAGCCGCCTGAGCACCTGCGGTGCGGCCAGCCGCTCGCTATTCGCTCGCAGAAGATTCGTTGCTTCCCATCCCCGCACCAGTAAAAAGGCGCGGGACATCCGGAGGGAGGCGGGGGCTTCAACCCCCGCATAGAGCCAACAAACCTGCGCGGGCTTTAGCCCCCGAGGGAATATTCGGCGGGTGGCCCCAGTCTCGGTGCCCTTTCCAACCCTAGATGAGGGTGCCCCAGGTCCCTCGCTTTTGGGGACCGGGGAGAGCACGAGCCTCAACCCTCCGCCGTCGTGTGCCGGGTGCCCCATCCTTCGCGTTCTTTGCGAAGGGTGGGAAACCCTCACAGTTCGTTCCCCACGCCGAAGGCCGCTGGCCCCACCGCAGGTGGCGCAGGCGCTTGACAGTGT
>Ga0182030_10008116_pt1 | contig 21788 bp, 21 predicted proteins | sample 812S3MmetaG_FD_121299 | JGI IMG/M metagenome (GOLD analysis project Ga0182030, IMG submission 121299) | Permafrost microbial communities from Stordalen Mire, Sweden - 812S3M metaG (Illumina Assembly) | ecosystem: Environmental > Terrestrial > Soil > Wetlands > Permafrost | place: Sweden... | reverse complement strand
GCATAGCGGCGATGTTGCTCTTGACCTTGCGCGGCACGCCGACGCTCTATTACGGCGACGAGATTGGGATCGGCGATGTCGACATCGCCCAAGAACTGGTCAAGGATCCGTGGGCGAAACGTGAGCCTGGCCTTGGCGTTGGGCGCGATCCCTCACGTACGCCAATGCAATGGGACACCAGCGCCTTTGCGGGTTTCTCAACCCATGAACCCTGGCTCCCGCTGACCCAGGACCATAAGACGCGCAACGTCGCGACAATGAGCAAGGACAAAAAGTCTATTCTATCGCTGGTACGAAACCTTCTTCACTACAGGCGCGAGCATTTTTCACTACAGGAAGGGACGTGGCGCTCACTCTCAACGGATAGCAATGTTCTCGCCTATGAGCGCCGAAAGGATCGCGATCGAACAATCGTGGTGCTGAATTTCAGCGCCGATCCACAAGTCCGGTCCATTCCAGAGTTCGGGCGGCTAAGAGTCGCGATCTCCACCTGTGGCGACCGCGAAGGCGAGGAAGTTGGATCTATCTTACATGTGAGAAGCAACGAGGGCCTGCTTATCGGTTGATGGCGACCAACTCCTTTTCCCCTGCCCCGCATCTATTTGACAATCTCCGTGAAAAAATGATCGAACCATCCGCATCCCATGCGATTTCGCCAGTTAGGGCCGGAGGAAGGGTACTGCCTGGTGGGCTAGTCGTGGTGACGGCGACGCAGGGCAATTTGGTCGGCTATCTGTTCACGCTGCTGTGAAGTTCGCTATAGTTGCGAAAACTCGATATGCCGATGCATCACAACCAGCTGTTTTGTTGTGATGAAAAGTTATGGAAGGAATGCGTCCGACATAGCCAGAATGTTGAGGACGACGCTTCCGCCGGGCACGGCGTTGAAGAAGTCATCAAAGCGCTTCGGCTCGAAACCAGATAGGATCATAAGGCCCGAAAAAATCAGCAGGAGGAGAGCAATCTTCGGAAATGCGAGGCCAATGATCATCGCAACCGCCAGAAACACCCCCCCACGCGGTCCTCTTCGCAGACGCCGCGCCGACCTCATTTGATTTCGGCTCTTTAGCCGAAGAGTTACCAAACAGCGGGAGCAGTGTGGCGGTCGCCTCCTCAGAGACAACGCCCTTATATTGGCTCCAGACCCAGGCTTTAGATGTATCGGTCATCACTGCTTCCCAGAATCATTGAGTTGCTGCGGCGCCAAATAGGCTTCGAGGCGGGCCGTGGCGGTTCCATCCATCCTATGCCATTCCACCGGCATGGTCGACCGCCGCCTGGCTATGCTTTGCCCATCCCCTCATATTAACCTAAAGCCGACTCAACGAACTGGGTGATGCAATGCATTTTGTAATCTCCGCTACTTACGGTCCGACGGACCCGACCCGGGCTATGCTGCCTTTTATCTTCGCGGCGACCGCCCTTCAGGACGGGGATAAGGTGACGCTGATGCTATTCGCCGACTCGGTGTTTTCAGCGGTCAATGGCGCTGCAGCCACTCTCGTGCCTGTTGGGCCGCCCAATAAGTATGAGGACGTTGCTGGTCACCCGAATGCGACGGTCTTCGTCTGCAAGCCATGCCTTGAAGCCCGAGGGCTGACCGCCTCCTCCCTTGATAAGCGTGTCCAACTCGGCGGGATGGGTGAGTTCCACGCGGCCGCGAAGCAGCCTCACTCCAAAGTTGTGAATTTCTGACGGGATTGGAGCCTGCAGGCCAAAGCGGCCAGTCATGCGCGTCGTCGTGACGGCGACGATCGGGTACGTGGTCGCGTATTTGTTCGCGCTACTGCGGAACTGGCTGAGCGGCGAGAAGGCGCTTCAATTGTGCGGCTCACGGCTATGAGGATGCGCCAGAAACCCGGCTGGCGATGCTGCTGCTGGCATTGACCTTCGTCCGGCCGTGCGAGCCTTGTCATGCCGAATGGTTTGAATTTGATTTGGATGCGGGGGTTTGGGAGATCCCGGCCGAAAAGATGAAAATGCGCCGTCCACACCTTGCGCTCTCGCCAAGCGAGGCGACGGCGGGAGCCCGAAAATGCCTCCAGCGATCCGCGTTGCCGACACTCCAGCTTAAGCGAACGCCAATTTAATCAGCAAGAAGCCAGAGCCAAAACCGAAGGAGAACAACGCGATATTGATGAGAGCTTTACGCGTTTTCTCAGCCCGCTCTCCCATGCGCGCTCTAAAGCTGCGCACTTCACTAGGGGCGCATGTATCTTCGTCGGAGGCGGGGTGGGCGGCAACCGTGTCGCGTTTCTCAAATGAAAACCTTAGACGGCTCATGGTAAACGCTCCATCTGCGAAGGGTTATGAAATTGTCACTTAGCCGCTCACGCTAAAAGGCCATCACACAAAGATTTGCTAACTAATTTTCTACAACTTTCTTTAACGCCCAGCGTTTCGCCCATGCGCGATGAAACTTGCTCCCTATCACGCCGCCGCGTTCACGCTTGGCGAGCTCTCCCTAAGTGGAAATTCTGCCTGAACTATCTCGCTCCCGACATCGTCGTCGCCATCCTCAGCGGCCGCCAGCCTGCCGGCGTCACCGCCAGCCAACTGATGGCCGACACCCGCCTGCCGCTGGAATGGTCGGCGCAGCGCGCTGCGCCTGGTTTCGGCTGAAACTGCAACCACGTAATCATGATCGCCGAAAGCCAGAAAAAACTCGGGCCAATGCCTCCGCGCTTGCCGCTTCGGCGGCGTCTGCCGTGTTTTCTCCCCGACTTGCCTGGCGCGCAGTCAGAGACTCCCGTACTCGCGAAATGGAAAATCGAGACTCGCGGCCCGGAGACGGACCAAAAGGCCTAGGAAGGCGTCTCTCTGAGGCCAGTCCTTCGCGGCGCTCCCACAAGGCCCGGAAATATCGTGCGGAGTTCGGGTGGTCAGGCGGTTATAATGGAGTTATATCAATAGCTTAGTTCGTGGCGGAGGAGGCGGGATTCGAACCCGCGATACGGTTTCCCGCATACACACTTTCCAGGCGTGCGCCTTCAACCACTCGGCCACCCCTCCATGCCGGCAATTTGCCGGGCGCGTATTTCGAACGCGCGCGCACTATATTCAGACAGCGCCGAGTTGCAAATGATTCCCCGTTATCCAGCCCAATTAATCTCCCCCTTCGAGGATAAAGCGGCCCTTTAGGCGGCTATGCCAACGGACACGGAGCCCACGCCCGCGATCGTCCCCTCAACCCGGTCGCCCGGAACCAGAGGGCCGACGCCTTCGGGTGTTCCGGTAAAAATCAGATCGCCGGGCGCCAGAGCCACGTAGCGGGAAATTTCGGCGATAATCCTGGCGACATCCAGAATCATGTCGGAGAGGTCGCCGTCCTGCCTGGTGGCGCCGTTGACCTTGAGGGTTATGCGGCCCTTGGCGGGATGTCCGATTTTGGCTGCCGGCCGGATTGCTCCGATTGGCGCGGATTGGTCGAAGCCTTTTGCAAAATCCCAGGGCTTGCCGCCATCGCGCGCCTGTTTCTGGAGATCGCGCCGCGTGAGATCAATCCCCGCGGCATAGCCATAGACATGGCCAAGCGCTTCCTCCGCCAGGATATTCGCGCCGCCTGAGCCCAGCGCCACGACCAGCTCGATCTCGTGATGCAGATTGCTGGTCATGGAGGCATAGGGAATGATTGAGCCGCTGGCGACGATGGCGTCAGCCGGCTTGGTGAAGAAGAAAGGCGGCTCGGCGCCGGGGTCCTTGCCCATTTCGCGCGCATGGGCCGCGTAATTGAGACCCACGCAGAAAATGCGCCGGATAGGGAACAGGGCGCCTTCGCCGTCGATGGCGACGGCGGGAGTCGGCTGCGGGCGAAACAGATATTGGTGGGCGCTCATAGGCGTCTCGCTAAGGGGTGCGGATGAGCGCATTTAGCCGCTTTGTCGCCTGCGCGCAGCGATAATTTTTCGCCGCGACGATCTCAGCGACTTTGCGCAAGGCACTCAAGGGCGATTTCATTGATCCGCCGGGTGCGCTCACTGGCGTCCTTGATCGCCAGCAGAGTTTCATCCCGGGTCGCTTGTTCGGCAGTGCACGCGCAAGTCTCGCGGCATATCGCCGTCGCGCCGCCGCCCTTTTCGCATCGCTCGACGCAGGCGTCGACAAAATCGCCTGCGCCGCTCAATACGGGCGCGGCGCCGGCGAAGGCCAGCAGATTGAAAACCGCAAACAAAGCTGGTTGATGCAGCAGATAGATCGGCAGGCTGTGGCGACCAAGCCAGTAGAGCGGTCCGCCTCCCCAGTTTGCGCCGAGCGCCGGCAGAGCTCTCGCGTGCCAGAACTGGGCCGCCGCGACGCCCGCGAATAGCGCCCCGGCCCAAGGCGCCAGCGGGCGATAATCATAGGTCAGGGGCTCTATGGTCGAAAGGCCGACCCAGCTTAGCCAAGGCGCATCGAATAGCGGCTGGCGGAACCACAAGGGGGCGAGGCTTGTGAAAAAGGCGGCGAACAGGGATACAGGCCAAGGCGCCAGCAGCAAGGGCGCGGCCAGCACGCTGGCGAGAGCGATGCAATGCAAAATCCCGAAGAACACGAAGGCCTGCGGAAAGGCGAGATAGGTGCCAAGCGTCACCAGTCCCGCCGCGCCGGTAACAATGAGGAAGCGTCTCCAGAACCGGCGCCAGCGCTCGCCTCTCTTGTGAGCCAAAACCAGAGAAATGCCGGAAATGCCCAGGAAGGCCACGGCGGTGGCGTGGCCAAACAGCTTTATGCCGGCGGAATAGGGAATCCCCTGGTCGATATAGCCGAAATTGCCCAAATCCCAGATCAGATGAAACGCAACCATGGCTACGACCGCCAGCCCCCGTGCGGCGTCGAGGGACGCAATTCGAGGCAAGGCCGCCGCGCTCATTTTGGGCGAATGAGCGGCGCGGCTGCCTGGAATTTGCCGAACACCATGTCCGGCGCAGAGAGATTATGGCGCGAAGGGAGGTGTCGCCCCACCCAAAGCTCCGTGGCGTTGGCGCCCGGAAATCCGATCACTTCGGCCTCCTGCCAGCTCGCGCCGCGCTTGCTGCGCCAGGCCACTCGCGCCGCGTCGCTCATTGTCTGCATCGCATACATCGAGCGCAGGGTGGCGAAAGGCAGATCGTCGGGCATTGCGTCGCTGTAGCTTACGTCCAGAGCGATGTGCTCCTGATCGATCTTGTCGAGTCTGATGCGCGCCGTTCCCCCGCCGCGCTTGAATTTCAGCACGAAAGTGCGGGTTTCCGGTTCGAAGGCGATCTCCTCGAGGTCGACGATCGGGCGTTGCTGCGTTTCCACCGGTCCGATCAGAAAGGACGAGCCATAGGCGGTCCAGCGCATTTCCTCGAAAGGCAGCGGGCGCGCGCGCCAATAGCCGTCGGGCGGATAAAACACCAGAACCTCTTCCGCCCGTTGGCGATAGTTCATCCAGAGCTGCACAAGGTGAAAGCCGTTTTCCACGCGATCGCCAACGCGCACCGGCACGGTGGGAGCTCGCCAGAAGGCCTTGCTGGGGAACGTATAGCCTGTAAGCCAGAAGTCCGGCGTCTCCCAGAAGGTCAGGCGGCGGGTATGCTCGGCGAATCCGGAATAATCATGCGAGAACTCGCAGCTCGACCAGTCGGGCGCGTAGCGGTCGGTTCCGATCATGTTGATGTAGGATGGATGGACCGCCTGAACTTGCATTCGGCGAAGGCGTGACGAAAACAAATCGAGCTCGATATTGTCCTTCTCGGCGCACAGCTCCGGCACGGAATTATTTTCGATTCGGATTTGCAATTCATCTTCATTCTCGGGCGTCGTCTGAGCCAGAGCTTTCGGCGCGGCGAGCGCGAGACTTGCCGATCCGAGCAGGAAGCGGCGGCGGTCGGTCGACGTCATATGCGTAAATGTCCCTTGTTTAAAGCTGCCCTAGCCGTTGCGCGCTGATACGGCGAAACGCCGGGCGCGCTATACATCTTACGGCCGTAAGGCAAAAACAAGGAGTTGTTCGCTCGATTGCGGCAGCGGCGACAGCCACGCTGGAATTTCTCCCCGCGACAGAGCCGCGCCAAGGCCGTTCGGCGCGCGTTTGGCGAAGCCGGCGGGCTCGTGAGGACACCAAAGGACGATTCCCGCTCCCGCCGCGCGTAAAATATGCTCGGCTTTGTCCGGCGTCGCGAGGAAGGCGTCCGCAACGACGCGGTTGCCGTGATTGTCGCGATGGTAGGGACCGGCGAAGGCGCTGTGCCGCGTGTAGGCAAGCAGATAGGGGCCGATGTCGAAGGAAGCCGCGACCCGGGTCGGAGGAAGCTGGGCCAGCGGGCCAAGCGCATCCGGCTTCAGGCAGGAGGCTTCACCCTTTTGAGGTTCTATCGTTTCGGCGACGCTTTCCTGCGCCGGCCAAGCCGCTGCGAGGCCTACTGGCGACACCGCGAGGCAAAGGACACAGGCGAAAAGCCCGCGTGTGACGGCTCCAAATGACTCGGTGAAGCGACGTGCGATCGCCGCCACGGCGACGACGAGTGGAACCATGGCGATGGGCATGACCGACGAGAAGACGCGCACCTGCCAGAGTCCGGCCGCGAAGCCGATGGTTATAACGGCAGCCGCGACGAGCCAGCGGCGTCGGGCGATTCCGATATTGCGAGCCGATTCGAACAGTGCGGCGACGAGCCCGAACATGACGGGCAATGCGGTTACGATGACGACATTGGGTTTCTTGGCCCAGAAGTTCAGCAGCGGAGACGCTTCGGTCACATGCGACAGCCACAGATCGCGGACCAGGGGATCAATGCCGCCAAGGGGGTCGCCAAGACATTTCGGCGCGATGGCGACGATCGTGGCGAGAACGGCGGCTCCCGCCGCTCCGGCGGCGGCCGCGCGTCGTTGCGGCGTCTGGAGAAGCGGTGCAAAACCCGCGAGTGCGCCAAGTCCTGTGCAGCCAACGACGATGGCCGTGAAATATACCGCCGAATAGGCGTCGCAAGCGGAAAGAAAATAGCGTTCCGGCCCGACTGTCGCGGCAAAGCTCAGCGGGAAGAAGACCAGCGCGCTCGCAGAGAACCAGCCCAGCTGCGCGCGCATTCTCGCGCCATCGATGACAAAGAGCACGGGGAGCGCCGCGAGCATGACGGCGAAGAAGGGAAGATTCTCCAGACTGATTGCGATCGACAGCGCCATTGCGGCGCTTGCCGGAGCCATTGAGCGGGCGCTTCCTGAATCAATTCCCTTGAGGAAAAAGCCGAGCGCCGTCATCAGCAGGACGATCTGCGGCGCATGGTGATCAATCCGGCCCGGAATGAACTGGGTCACCACGGCGCCGGAAAGGAACGCAAGTAAAACCGCCAGATGGCGTGACGCGGAGGGCGAAAGGGTTGTTGCTATCCAGGGGGACAGACGGAAGAGAGTCCCCAGCAACGCAAGGGGAAATACGAGCCGCGTCGCGCGTTCGGCGTAATCGGCTGAAAGGAACAGGCGAAAGAACAGCTCCAGCCCCGCGAGCGGCGTGTCAACGACGCGCGACCAGTGGCTGAAGACGCCATTGGGCGGATCAAGGCGCCACGAGGTCATGTCGAACCATGATTGTCCTGCGAGCAGGTCGCGCACCTGGACGGCGCGCATGGCGTCGTCGGTGTCAAAAAATGCGCCTGTCCGCCAAACCTCTTGAGCGTGGGAGAAGGTAAGTCCAATGGCGCCAAGCAGCGCCAGCGTCACTGTTCCCCAAAGCGGAAAGCTGGAGACGCGCGCGAGAAGCAATTTCGGGTCGGTCGCCGAAGAGAGGACACTCATGACATGCGCCTTCGTGTCCTTCGAGAACAGCAGCGTTCGCCGTGCGGTGAAGTTGAAAAGAAACACTGCGCCCGCCGTGGGTATTTTCGCGATCGCGACCGTGAGCCCTATGTGCTCGACGAAGAGTTCCATCAAGGCTTCGTTCAGGAGCAGGCCGAGCACGCCGGTAACGACAAAGCCCGCCACCTCCTGCGATGGGCGCAGGGAGCGGTTATCGCCAAAGACATAGCGAATGCTCAAAGCGTAAATGAGTGCGAGGCCCGCGCTAAAACCGATGGCCGCGGCGACGAGATAATTGACGCCGAAGACCTTGTTCAGCAGAAGCATCGTCCCGGCGTCAAGCGCCAGCGCGCCAAGGCTTGCGGCGCCATATTTGAAAAGATCGACCGCGAGCCGGCCATAACGACCGTAACGCGAGCGATCAAGAAATGAAGGGCGCGCGTCGATTATTTGCGTCACGATCAGGCGACCTTCCTCGGCACGAGACGTTCACTGGACAGCGCTTCCTGCGCGCCGGAGACGCCGGCTTCGGAATATTCGGCGTCCTCATTGACGTTCCACACGTCGTAAACGGAGGCGCCGGCCATGATGTTCAGGGCGGTCAACATGCCCGTCATCATTGCGTGGTCCTGATTGTTATATTTATGCATGCCATTGCGGCCGATGAGATGAAGCGTTGGAAAGCGCGTCGCGATCTCCAGCCTTATGGCGTTGACGTTCGTGGCGTAGGAATCGTCGTAAACCGGGTAAGCCTTTGCCTGGCGCACGACGCAGGCGTCGAATACGTCGTCGGGGTTCATCAGTCCGATTTTGCCGATTTCCGATTTCGCGAGCTGGATCAGTTCACTGTCGGCCGAAGTCCACAGACCGTCCCCTTCAAAGCAGAAATATTCCAGCCCAAGGCAGGTCGAGACCCCGTCGGCGATCATTTCGGGCGACCAGGAACGGAAATTTTGCACTCTCCCGACCTTCACGGAGGGATCGTGGATATAGACCCAGTTGTCTGGGAGCTCTTTTTGCGGACGACCGATCAGCACCACGGTCAGGAAGTCGCGATATTTGAGATCGCGGGCGTTGAACAGGCTGAGCGGCCTTGGCTCGATGGCGTTCATCAACTCGCGCATGGGCGCCGAAGACAGCACATGGCGCGCCTTGAATATTTCGATTTCGCCGTCGCCGCGCTTCGCGGTCACGGTCCACAGCTTGCCGGTCTCGTCATATTGCAGCTTCTCGACGGTGCGTCCCATGCGCAGTTCGCCGCCGAACGCCTGAACCTTGCGGGCGGCTTCCTCCCACATCATGCCGGGTCCCCGGCGCGGATAACGGAAGGACTCGATCAGCGACTTGGCGCCGTCGCCGCCCGTATTCTTTCTCAGGCCCAGCGAACGGCGCAATCCGTCAATTATCGCGGCTCCGAGGCTCAGCCCCTTGATGCGTTGAGCAGCCCAATCAGCGGAAATTTCATCGCAGCCCATGCCCCACACTTTTTCAGTGTAGGTCTTGAAGAAAATGCCAAACAGACGCTCGCCGAACTGATTGCGCACCCACTGATGGAAGGAGCGCGGGTTTTGAACCGGGAAAGCCTTGGCGAAAGCGAAGGAAGCCATGCAGCGGGCGCTTTCGAAGACGCCCAGATTCTTCAACGCTTCAAACGCCTTGAGCGGGTAAGCGTAGAATTTTCCCCGATAGAAGATGCGAGAGAGGCGCGGCCGTTCGAGAAAATCGTCGGGCAGGATTTCGTTCCAGAGATCGACGATTTCCTTGGACTTGGAGAAAAAGCGATGGCCGCCTATGTCGAACAGAAAGCCCTTGTAATTCGCGGTGCGGCTGATGCCGCCGACATAAGCAGGGTCTTGCTCGATTACGAGGACGTCGCGGCCATTTTTGGCCAGGGTGTAAGCGGCGGTCAGGCCAGCGGGGCCTGCGCCGATAACGAGCGTTTCGCGAATGTCGTTCATGTCAGCCCTGGATCGCAGCGGCCCGCGAGTTTTCCGCATGACCTCTTGAACACGAAGCCGCTTGCGTTGCTCCGCCTGTGAGCCGACTTTGAACGAGGGAGGTTAACGCCTACTTACGTCGGGGTTGCGGCCATAAAGGGATCAAGGGAATTTGGCTCTCCAAGCAGGATCGCACCCTGAATGCGAGTTGTCCCGGCCCTTCCAGGCATGACCTTGGTTTACTGAGAGGCCAGCGACGGAACTTCGCGATGTCTAGGGCGCCGCCCCCCACACACTGTTGGGGGGCGCGCCTGCGCTCACTATCGGGGATATTCGGGCATATAGTAGGGGGAGGCCTGCCAGCTCTTCACGGATTCGTGGATGTGGCGATAGTGGTTGGGCGCATAGGCAAGGGCATGGGTGGAATGATGCTGGTGCGTCCGGCGCAGGCTCGCGAACTGCGTGTTATGCCGATGATGGACCCGTGCGAAGCGGGTGGAGCCGGGAGTCGCGCCCGTGATCGAAATGCTGCCGCCTTCGGATTGCACCATGTGGAATAGCTGGGCGGCGTGGGCTGGCGAAAGGCGGACGCAGCCGTGCGAGGCTGGGCTCCCGAGCGCCCCTGTGGCGTAAGTGCCATGAATAGCGTAGCCGCCACGAAAGAAAATCGAGTAAGGCATTGGCGACATATGGTATTTTTTGGAGTAGTGCATGCGCTGAAGTCCCGTCGGGGCAAAATAGCCGCGAGGCGTGCTGTATCCGGCGCGCGCCGTCGATACGGGCCAAGTATAGCTGCCGGAAGAAGATTCTACGTGCATGGTCTGGGTGCTTAAATCAATATCGATGCGCGTCGTGGCATGCGCGGCCCCGATTGCGCCTAACATCATGAATAGATGAACGAGTATAATCTTACGAAAACGCATGAGGCACTCCTGACACTGTAGTTACGCCGGCTTGTTTTCGCCATAATCTCGCACTGGCGCCTCGTTGGCAATGTAAAAGGATTGATAAGGTTGACAGATGTAACCGAATCGGACCCGCTCGGACTGCTCTGTGATAATGCACTGAGGCGCGAAACATGTTTGACCTGAAACCCTTGGGATTTATTCTTGCAATCATGATCGTGGCTCCAGCGGCGGCGCAGGAGCGGGGCACTCTTGACCCCAAGCCGCTGCCGCCGCTTGCCCATCCCTCGGACCCCGGGACGCCTGCCAAGGAGCTGTTCGGACGAGCCCAGGATCCGGCGTCGCTCGAACCGCAGCCCATCGGCTTTTATTCCAAAGGATGTCTGGCTGGTGGCGCGGCGCTTCCAGTCAACGGCCCTAACTGGCAGGTGATGCGCCTTTCGCGCAATCGTAACTGGGGCCATCCGGCTCTTATCGCTTTCCTCGAGCGCTTCGCCCCCGCCGCCGCCAGAGCGTCCGGCTGGCCGGGAATCCTTGTCGGGGATATGTCCCAGCCGCGCGGCGGACCCATGCTCACCGGCCACGCCTCGCATCAGATCGGGCTCGACGCGGACATCTGGCTCACGCCAATGCCCGCGCGCGAATTGAGCCGCGCCGAGCGCGAGGAAATGTCCGCGACCGACATGGTGCGGGAGGATAAGCTAGACGTCATCCCGAACGTATGGACCCAGGGCCATCTCGCGGTCGTGCGCGCCGCTGCGGAAGACCCGGCGGTGCAACGAATATTCGTGAACGCCGCAATCAAGCGGGCAATGTGTCGCGTCGCGGCTGGGGAACCCTGGATGCGCAAGGTGCGGCCCTATTACTCGCATAATTATCACTTTCATGTCCGGCTCTATTGTCCAAGGGGAGCGGAGACATGCAAGGATCAAGACGAGACGCCGAGCACTGATGGCTGCGATGCGTCGCTGGCCTGGTGGTTCAGCGATGAAGTGTTGCATCCGAGGAAGACGCCGGCCAAGTCTTGGCCGCCCATGACGATGGACAAGCTGCCCGCCGAGTGCCGCACGGTGTTAAAAGCAGAATGATCGGGACGCCACGCGACGGAGTTTCTGGGCGCTTGGCGGAATTGGAGATGGTATAAGCTCCTATAAGCCAGGAGCAAATGTCGCACTAATAAAGTCTAGCCTCAAGCATGCGATGTCGGAGCCGCCATGTCGAAAAGCAGAGTTGCCTTGAGTTTGATATGCGCCGCGCTTGGGTGGGCGGCGAGTTGCCCCGGCGCCACTGCGGGCCGGGGCGGCCAGACGCCGGAAAATGATGCGGAAGTCACCGGCCCAGCCCTGGATTATTACGCGAACTGCGTCAATGAGGCGAAGGATCGTTTCCGCGTCGAACATCTCGACCGGCATGTGGTCTATCGCTGTCACAATGACGAGGCTATTTCCTATTTCAATTATCTGGGGCGCAGCGGCGTACATGACGAAAGAGAGACCCACCCCACCGGCGTATTCATCTTTCGAACCATTCGGGGCAAGGGGCGATGCTGGAATATGATCGCTGACGAGGGGGGGCAGCCAATGTCATCCTATGGCTGTTTCATCATGGAGGATATTCAGGTTCAGTGAGTCAGTCGTCCGGGCCGCAGCCAATTTAGCAGCAAGCTGCGCATTCCCGCTGTGTCGAACAACAGCGTGAGCAAGGCGTAAACCGCGGCGCCGGTGGAAATTTGAAGCAGCAGAGCAAAAAGCCCGGGCGTCATGACGCTCAGGGGTTCAAGCGCGGCGACCATGCCGAGAGTGGCGACGATCGCGCCCGCTATGTCGCGCCAGCGCGGCCAGAACGGTTTCTCTCTCGCCGCGAATATCAGCGTCGCCACAAGCGCGGCGATATAGGCGCCGCATTGCGCCAGCGCCAGATTCGAAGCGTCTTTGCCCCAGGGCAACACCGCGATCAAAGTTGCGCCAACCGCGCTGGCGATGAGCGCCGCGCCAATCATTGGCGCGGTCTTTTTCGAAATCTGGAAGACCGGATTGACGCCGAACAAAATCAAGCCCATGGCGAAAAGGCCGGGAAGCTGCAAATTGAGATAATGGCCGAACGGTCCCCGATACTGAACGGGGACGATCAGCAGTTCGATCGACGGCATGACCAGATAGACGCCGGTACAGGCCGGAAGCAATAAGGCAAGCACCACGGCCATGTTTCGTCCAACCTGCCGCCGCGCCCGGTAATCGCCATGATTTTCATGCGCAGCGACAGCGATCTGGAACAGCAACACGTCCAGCGCTTGTCCGAGCGCCAGCACCGCGCGCATGCCAAGGTCGAAGGCCAGCGCGAACTGTCCTGTTTCCGCGAGGTCGTAAACACTGGCGACGACGGAGCGAGTCGCAAGCGGCATTGCTTGATAAATTAAATGCGCGGCGACGATCGGCGCGCTGTAGCCGATCAGCATCTTCGCCGTATCGCTCCGGGCCGTGGCGGGCGCCGCGTCCTTGTCCGTCAAGGATGCGCGCGCGGCGATTACCGTCCCGAGCAGGCTGACGATCGCGCCCGCCATCGCCACCGCCGCTGAATGGAAGAGCCAGGCTCCGCCGCCAGTGAGAAGGAGCGAAAGCAGATTCTTGCCGAGCACCAGGCGCCCAAAGAGCGCATCCTGAAAGCGCGCCCGCACCAAAGCGGTTGAATAATCGAACAGCCCGTTGACCACCGCCGTGACCAATGCGAGCACAATCAGCTCGCCTTCAAAGTCGAGCCGGGGACCGAACAGGGCGAACAGCGCCGTCACGAGCGCCAGCGTCAACGTCACCCCGACGAAGGACATGTCGAGGCTCGCGCGCACCACGGGCTGACTGTCGCGCACTCTCAAGGAATAGAAACGCGTCGCTGAAAGCCGCAGCCAATCGAAGAGCGCGGTCTGCACGACGGCCGTGACCGCGAAGGCGATGGCGAAGCGGCCATATTCCTCCGGGCCAAGATATTTGGCGACCATGAGTCCGATCACGAAATTGGTGATCGAATTGAGCAGGAATGCGAGCAAAACCTTCACCGGGCCGCAACCCCTATTTCGCGGAGTCGCGGCGCGCCATGAGTTTCTCCTTGCTGCGTGACTATCAAGGCCGGCTCTGCTCCCAAAGCCCGGTTTGCGCCAGTTCGCGCAGGGCCTGCGCATCGCGTGGCGTCACGTCGGGATAGGCCGGATCGGCGCTTGCCGGGTCGAAATAACGCCACGACCGCGCGCATTTCACGCCCGGCGCCGGCGCGAAGGCGACAGCGACGCCCTTCGCCTCGGGCAGGCGGAAGGCCTCGGCTGGCGCCTCGCGCTCGGTCTCGATGGCGATGTCGGAGGTGATGCAGATTTCCGCGAAATCCACGCCGTCCAGGGCAATGCGCAATTTCGGATCGGCGATATAGACAAGCGGCGCGGCTTCGAGCGAAGAGCCGATCCGCTTTTGCGCCCGCTCCAGCTCAAGCGCGCCGGTGACGACAGCGCGAATGTCGCGAATGTCGCTCCATTTTTTCGCCAGCGCCTCGTCGCGCCAGTGCGAAGGAACATCGGGGAAAAGCTCCAAATGTACCGAGGCCGCATCTGGATAGCGCGACAGCCATGCCTCTTCGGCCGTGAACACCAGGATCGGCGCAAGCCAGGTGGTCAGACAATGGAAGATCTGCTCGATCGTCGCGAGCGAGGCCTTGCGCTTTTCGCTCGACGGCGGATCGCAATAAAGCGCGTCCTTGCGGATGTCGAAATAAAAGGCGGAGAGATCGCTGGTCATGAAGGGCGTCAGCAGCGCGACGATTTTCTTGTAGTCATAGGCGGCGTAGGCGGCGCGCACCTGCTCGTCGAGTTCCACCAGCCGATGCAGCATGAGCCGCTCCAGCTCCGGCGCATGGGCCAGATCATTGGCGCCGGGCTTGTAATGGGCCAGCGTGCCGAGCATCCAGCGGATCGTGTTGCGCAGCTTGCGGTATGTCTCGACAAAGGTTTTCAAAATCTCGGGACCGACGCGCAGATCGTCGGCGTAATCCGAGGCGCAGACCCAAAGGCGCAGAATATCCGCGCCGGAGTCGCTGATCACCTTTTGCGGCGCCACCACATTGCCGAGCGACTTCGACATTTTGCGGCCCTTCTCATCCAGCACGAAGCCGTGGGTGAGAACCGCGTCATAGGGCGCGCGGTAGCGCGTGCCGCAGGATTCGAGCAGCGAGGAATGGAACCAGCCGCGATGCTGGTCCGAGCCTTCAAGATACATGATCTCGTCGGCGCCGCCGTCGCGCTTGCGATGAATGCCCCCGAGCGTTGGGAAGGCCTTGGGGTCTTCGAGCACGAAGGCGTGGGTGCAGCCGGAGTCGAACCACACGTCGAGCACGTCGGAGATTTTTTCGTAATCGTCGGGATTGTGCTCGGGCGCGAGGAAGCGCCTCGCCGCGCTCTGCTCGAACCATGCGTCGGCGCCTTCCTGCTCGAAAGCCGCGACAATGCGCTCGTTTACGCGCGCGTCGATGAGCGGCTCGTGCGTTCCCTTCTTGACGAACAGCGCGATCGGCACGCCCCAGGCGCGCTGGCGCGAGACAACCCAATCGGGGCGTCCCGCGATCATGCCGGTGATGCGGTTCTGGCCTGCCGCTGGCGTCCATTGCGTGCGCGCGATTTCGGCGAGGGCGAGATGGCGAAGCGTGGCGTTGTTTGCGTCCGTCAGCGGCTTGTCCATCGCAATGAACCATTGCGGCGTGTTGCGGAAGATGACCGGCTTCTTGGAGCGCCAGCTATGCGGGTACTGATGCTTTAAGCGCCCGCGCGCGAGAATGTTGCCCGCCTGAACCAGCGCGCCGATGACGGCCTCATTGGCGTCGCCCTTGTCGCCCTTCTCGGTGATGACGCGCTTGCCCTCGAAGCCGGGGGCGTCGGCGGTGTAGAAGCCGTCTTCGTCGACGGTGTAGGGGATGCGCGTGTCGATCTTTTGCGCGATGAGTCTGCGGGTGTTTGCCGTCCAAATGTTATAGTCGTCCGCGCCATGCCCCGGAGCCGTATGCACGAAGCCGGTTCCCGTGTCGTCGGTGACATGGTCGCCATCGAGGAGAGGGACAGGGAAATCGTATCCAAGATGCGCAAGCGGATGCCTACAAGTGATGGGAAAATTCTGTAGAGGTCGAATTCCGCACCGCCGCACATATCCGTCTTCATCGACTCTTGCCGCCCGAAAAACTTCCTGGGCAAGCTTGTCCGCAACGATGTAGAGATTTCCGGGCTTAGCCCAATTGTCTGCAGGTGCGCCGGTGACCTCATAAATTCCGTATAAGATTTTCGACGAATAGGAAATCGCGCGATTGCCCGGCAAGGTCCATGGAGTGGTCGTCCAGATTAACACCGATGCGCGGCTCAATAAGTCCCGCGTCTGAGTGTCGTCCGGATCGAATTGCTTTTCGTCAACCGGAAACGCCACGAAAACCGTGTCGCTGACATGGTCCTCGTACTCCACTTCCGCCTCGGCCAGTGCGGTCTTCTCCACCACCGACCACATCACCGGCTTGGAGCCGCGATAGAGCAGCCCGTTCTCGGCGAATTTCAGGATTTCGGCGGCGATGCGGGCCTCGGCCGCGAAGGTCATGGTCGAATAGGGGCGCTCCCATTCCCCCGCGACCCCGAGCCGCTTGAACTCTTCGCGCTGCACGGACAGCCATTTTTCCGCATAGGCGCGGCACTCCCTGCGGAAGGCGATCATCGCCTCGGGGTCGGAGAAGTCGGGCTTCTTCACGCCCTTTGCGCGGTAGTTCTCTTCCTCGATCTTCCATTCGATCGGCAGGCCGTGGCAGTCCCAGCCCGGCACATAGGCGCAGTCCTTGCCGGTCATGCGCTGGCTGCGGGTCACGACGTCCTTGAGGATCTTGTTCAGCGCGTGGCCGATATGAATATTGCCATTGGCGTAGGGCGGGCCGTCGTGCAGCACGAATTTGGGGCGGCCCTTCGCGGCTTCGCGCATTTTCGCGGCGAGGCCGATCTCCTCCCAGCGGGCGAGGATCTTGGGCTCCTGCTGCGGCAGGCCCGCGCGCATGGGGAAATCCGTCTGCGGCAGATAGAGGCTCGCGGAATAGTCCACAGCGGCCTTCGTTGTGTCATTCATCTGTAAAACCAAGCTATTGCTGCGCGCGGCGCTGGCCGTCTTGCGCGTGGCTGGAAGGAACGGGCGAGGAGGCGCCTTCAGGCGCGAAAACCCGGACCCCGCGCGAGTCGTCAGCTGCGAGCGCGGGCCGGGCCGGTAATTCGAATGAAGGCGCGAAAGGTCATTCCGAAGCCTTAGCAGGCGAGGGGCGCCACGAAAAGGGGTAACTGGGATTGTCTAGCGCAACCGCTTGAATGGATTGCCGAAGAGGCCCGAGAGCGCCGCGCCCGCGGCCAGCAGTCCCGCGATGGGCAAAATGAACAAAAGCGCGCCGCTGAGGAAGAGAAAGCCGAGCCCCAGAATCCCGCAAATCGCCATGAACAGGGCGAAGCTCGCGAAGGGGCCAAGCTTGACGATCTTGACCGTGCCAAAGCTGCTGGAATAGGCGAAGCGACCGGACGAGGAACTCTCATCTTCCGGGGGAAGAATCTCGATCGGGCCTTTCGGCGTCTCGAAAGGATTCTCATCATGCTTGGCCACGCGTTCCTCCACTTGCGAACACAACGATACGTTATATGGCGACCAGGGCGGCTTTCACCAAGGGCTGCCCGTTCTCGCCCTTATTTGGAGGCTAGAATCTCCTTCGCGGTCGCCACATCCGCGTGCATGCGCGCGACAAGAGCCTCAATGGAGTCGAATTTCTCCTCGCCCCGAATAAAGCCATGGAAGGCGACCTCGACCCTCTCGCCATAAAGATCGCCGGAAAAGTCGAAGACAAAGACTTCGAGCAGCGGCGGCCCGTCGTCGAAGGTCGGGCGGCGGCCGAAGCTGGCGACGCCGCGATGAATGACGCCGCGCGCCTCAATCGTCACGGCGTAGACGCCATGGCGAAGTCGATTGGACGGGTCGAGTGCGATATTGGCCGTGGGAAAGCCCAGATCGCGTCCGCGCTTCTGGCCGTGGATGACGACGCCTTCAACAAGATAGGGATTTCCAAGCAGGTCGCGGGCAAGCGCGACTTCACCCCGCTCCAGAGCCTCGCGCGTCGCGGTGGAAGACACTGCGTCGAGACTGCCGGCTTCATCCTTTGAGATGCGCTCCACAATCTCGACCGCGAATCCCAGCCTTGAACCCTCGCTGCGCAGGAAATCGGCGTCGCCTTGTCTTTTGGCGCCGAAGCGGAAGTCATAACCGGCGACCACCGCCGATACGCCAAGTCGGTGCGACAATATGTCGCTGGTGAATTGCGCCGCCGTCAGCGCGGCGAAACCGGCGTCGAAAGTCAGAATGACCATCCCGTCCAGGCCGAGGCGGGCGAGCAAAACGGCCTTGGCGTCCGGCGGCGTGAGGCGGAATATGACGCTGGCGCCAGCGAAGAAATCCGCCGGGTGCGGTTCGAAGGTCAGGACCGCGCAAGGCTTTTGCAGCTTAGTCGCCAGCGCTCTTGCTCGTGCAAGCACGCCCTTGTGACCCCGGTGGAGTCCGTCGAAATTGCCCAGAGCGACGACCGCGCCGGCAAGGCCGGGGGGGAGCGCCCAAGGGTCACGCGCGACAATGAAAGGATGCGCGGCTTCAGGCAAGGGGCGTTCCGGGAGAGTCGGCGAGGCGTCGAAGTCAATCAACGTCGCTGTCCGGTTTGGCTTCAAGCGGAGGCTGCCGCAGGGGCGCGATTGGCTTGTTCGCGGCTGGGAACCATGACGATGGCCTCGCCGTCGAGCACAACCTTGCCGTCGACGAGACATTCGCATTTCAGTCTGGCGCGGCGACCTTTCTCGACAAGTTCGATCACTTCGACAACTACATTGATGACGTCGCCGATCTTGACCGGCGCGCGAAAATTCAGCGTCTGGGAGAGATAAACTGCCCCCGGTCCAGGAAGATACATGCCGATCACCGTGGAGATCAGCGCCGCCGTGTAGAGGCCATGCACGATGCGCTCGCCAAAGCGCGTCTTGCTGGCGAAATGGTCCGAAAGATGGATCGGGTTGCGGTCGCCCGAAAGATCGGCGAAGGCGATCACGTCGTCGTCCATCACGGCCTTCATCAATGTCTCGCGCATACCGATGCTCAGGTCCTCGAAATAATAGATCTTGAAGGGCGTGGACATTGGCTTCACCGGCGGGTTTGATCGGGAATGGCGAGTCTCTAGTTTCCTTATTACCACACAACTTCCCGCGCCAAAGCCACGGGCGTAGTTTTTGCGCGCGCAAGCAGGATATCCAGCGCGCCGAGGTCGAGCGTTTCTTTCGCTCCGTAAAGTTCATCCCGATGCACGCCCTGCGTAATGAACAGGCAATCAAGGCCAACGCGGCCCGCGCCGGCCAGATCCGTGTCGGCGCCGTCGCCGATCGCCAGAACGCGTTCCAGCGCTATCGGGCCGTGCAATTCGGTCAGCCGTTGAAGCGCCGCGCGGTAAATCGGCGGGTGGGGCTTGCCGAACATATGGGTTTCGCCGCCCATCGCCTCGTAGCGTTGCGCGAGCGCCCCGGCGCACCAGTAAAGGCGGTCGCCGACGCCAACAACGATGTCGGGATTCGCGCAAAGCATCGGCAGGGCGCGATCCCTCAACAGATGCAGCCGGGCGTCGTAATCTTCCGGCGTCTCATGATCTTCGTCGACAAGACCGGTGCAGACGACGTAATCCGCCGCCTCTGGCTCGACAAGCCGCAAAGGCGCGCCGAGCAGGCGACCGGCGGTCTCGAATAACCCTCTGTCGCGCGGCGGTCCCAGATGGCAGCAGGCCTGGCCCTTGCGAGCGACGATTTCACGCAAGGTCAGCTCGCCCGCCGAAACGAGATCGTCGTAACAATCATCCGGGACGCCGAGCCGACTGAGTTGCCCGCGCACTTCCTCGCTCGGTCTTGAAGCGTTGGTGATCAGCGCGACGCTGCCTCCCTGGGCGCGGAAGGTCTTCAGAGCCGCCGCCGCGCGAGGGAAATGCGCGGCGCCGTCTATCAGCACGCCCCAGACGTCACAGAGAATGGCGTCGTAGCGGTTGGCCAGCGATGCGAGGCCGTCCACCGTCACAATTTCGCCAGCGCATTTGGCGGGCGTGGAGTTGAGGGAGGTCAAAATCTGGCGCTTTCGATTGCCGCGTCGTGAGCGGCGCTTGCGACGGGCTTGAACAAGCCCCTCTCTTCGTCGAGCGCCAGCAGACGTCCGTCCATCACGCCGAAATAGGCGCCATGCAAATGCAGATAATGACGAGTCTCCAACGTGCGAATCCATGGAAAGCTGCGCAAATTGCGCAGGCCCTGCTTGATCGCCTCAAACTCAAGGCGCTCCAGATAATTCCGGTCCAATGTCTCGGGGCGCGCGCCTGCCCGCTCGGCGGCAGGTCCCAGCATTTTGATCCACCGCCCGATGAAGTCGCCCTCGGATAAAGGCGGCGTATCCGGATTGGCCAGACTAGCCGCGAAGGCCGCGACGCCGCCGCACTGGGCGTGGCCCAGCACGACGATATGCTGCACTTTCAGGGACATGACCGCGTATTCCAGCGCCGCCGAGGCCCCGTGATAATGGTCATCAGGCTCGTAAGGTGGGATCAGATTGGCGACATTGCGCAGCACGAACAATTCGCCGGGCCCAGCGTCGAAAATCGCCTCTGGTGAAACGCGCGAGTCGCAGCAGCCTATTATCATTGTGGCGGGGCGCTGGCCTCGTTCAGCGAGCTCGCGGAATCTATCATGCTCGCCGGAAAAGCGGCCGGTCAGAAATGTTTCGTAACCAGCGACGAGATGGCTGGGCAGAAGCGCGGACGACGGAGCGGCGTCGTGGGCGTCATTCATTTGTTGTCCTTTTAAAGAGCACTGGTCCAGTCCGGCGCCGCGCGGCCCTGGCGATCATGAAAGGCGCCGCTCGCAAGCTCCGAGTGTTGGCGCAGCGACGGCTGGTCCCTTATTGTGGAGCGGAGGCCGTCAGGCAAGCAAAAGAATCTCCGTGACAATGCCGCCGAGCGGCAATTCGGGGCGTGACCGAAAAATAAGAGGGAATGGATATGATTTCGACCTTGAAACGCAGCGTGCTGGCGATGCCGGGCTCCAATGCGCGGGCGCTGGAAAAGGGCAAGACGCTGAAGGCCGACGTGCTCATGTTCGAGCTTGAGGATGGGGTTGCGGAGTCCGCCAAGGCAATGGCCCGGGCGCAGGTCGCCGCCGCCGTGACGGGCGGAGGCTATGGCGACCGCCAGATCGTTGTGCGGGTCAATGCGCCGGCTTCGGAGTGGTACGCGGCGGATATCGCGGCGGTCGCTCCCGCTGCGCCGCACGCGATCGTGATTCCGAAGGTCAATTCGCGCGAGGACATCCTGCAAGCCGCCGCCGATATAGCCGCGGCCGGCGCGCCGTCCCGCACCCGGCTCTGGGCTATGATCGAGACGCCCCGCGCCATATTCGACATCGAGAAAATCGCGAGCGCGGCCGACGACCCGGCCTCCCGCCTTGATGTCCTCGTGCTTGGGCCCAATGACATTGCCAAGTCGACCCGCGCGCGTCTTACGCCTGGCCGCCCGGCATTGCTGTCATGGCTGTCCGCCGGCGTGCTCGCGGTGCGGGTCCACGGCATTGAGATCATTGATGGAATTTATAACGATTTCAATGATGAAACGGGGTTACGCCGCGAGGCGGAGCAGGGCCGCGATCTCGGCATGGATGGCAAGATGCTGATTCATCCCTCGCAAATCGGACCGGTGAACGAGATTTTCGCGCCGAGCCCGGCGGAGGTCGATTTCGCGCGAAAAATTCTCGCGGCGTTCGATGCGCCCGAGAATTCTAACAAGGGCGTCGTACAGATCGATGGCCAGATGGTCGAGCGCCTGCATCTGGACGGAGCCCGGCGCACATTGGCTCTTGTCGAGGCGACTGGATAAATCGCGTCTTGCTCCCGAAGTATCGCGGCATGGGTCGCGCGGCGGGACGTGCGCCTGTTTCGCCAAAGAATGGGCTCGTCTATAAGGACCGCAGGCGAGGAATCAAAAATGGTTGATAACGTGCACGACACGCCGGACTCTCCCCATGACGGGACTGAGTCGACGCCCCGTGAACCCGTCGCTTCGGTCGGGGGCGATCTTGGCGAGCAATCGCAGGATCATGAGCTGTTCGCCCCCGAGGCGG
>Ga0182030_10008114_pt1 | contig 21793 bp, 16 predicted proteins | sample 812S3MmetaG_FD_121299 | JGI IMG/M metagenome (GOLD analysis project Ga0182030, IMG submission 121299) | Permafrost microbial communities from Stordalen Mire, Sweden - 812S3M metaG (Illumina Assembly) | ecosystem: Environmental > Terrestrial > Soil > Wetlands > Permafrost | place: Sweden... | reverse complement strand
GCAATGAACGGTGCAGGCGGCGGTATGGCCAACCCGTTCTTTGCCGCATTGCTTATTGAGCGAGCGCCGATCAGGGCTCGCGGGCGGGCCATAGGCATCCTCTACACGACTCAATTTTTTGGCGAATTCATGAATCCGTTCGTCGTCACGCCGCTTGCCAGCCTTTTAGGCATTCGGGGTGCATTTCTAGCAGTCGCCGCACTATTGGCTGCGGGCGGGGTGAGCGTCGCGGCATACCGAAAGAGACAGTCCTGATACCATTTAGGAAATCCAATTGCCGAGGCCGCAATACCAAGGCCGGCACAATACGGGGAGGATAACATGAGCCAATCATTCGATCGTCGCGAGATTTGGGAGCCGGAAAAGCGCCCCGAGTGGCTGGCGCGGTTCAACGCGCTGGGCGCTTTGATGGATATTAAAAGCGTGGTTCCTCTGGACGAAGAATCGCTCATCTCCCACGCCATGAAGAACACCGGCCTCAGCGATTTCGGTAGTGACAATTGGCGACCGCATTTCAGCATGCTGTTGAAGTTGATCGAGGAAGAGGCCAAGCTCAATTTCTTCGGGCGTTTGTGGACCCGGTCCGACTTTCTGACCTATCTCGAGGCCCGACTGCACATCGTCGATGCCTATAACAAGCATCCCGAGATCGACAACGAAGTCATAAAGGAGCCTGTGTTCATCGTCGGTTTCGGGCGGTCTGGCACCACGATCCTGCATGAGATTCTGTCGCACGACCCGCAGTTCCGCTCAGTCCAGCGCTGGGAGGAACTGTTCCCGGCACCGCCGCCGGAAGAGGCGACCTATACGACCGATCCGCGCATCGCCAAAGCGCAAGGTCTGGTCGACGTCATCCAGCAGGTATCGCCCGAATGGAACAAGATGCATGCCTGGGGTGGCAATATTCCAGTCGAAGACATTGAATTTACCTATCCAGCCTTCCTGTCAGAAGTTTGGCCGCTCGGTTTCCAAATTCCCTCGTGGGAGCCCTATTTCGCTGCTCAGGATGTCGGCCACCATTTCGCCTGGCACAAGAAAACTCTGAAATATCTGCAATGGAAATATAAGAAGCCGTACTGGCTTTTGAAAAACCCTACCCATTTGCCCCGGCTTCCAAAGCTTTTGGAATTTTATCCCGACGCCAAATTCATTTTCACCCATCGCGACCCGATCACTTCGGGCGATTCGGTGGTGAATGTGCAGGGCGTCATCTTCTATTGGCGCACCGACGATGCTTTCGGCGGCGGAACGATCGACGAGTGGGTTCTGGCAGACGCACGCGCCAAGATGTGGGACGACGTTATTCAATGGATCGAAAAGGGCATAATCAAGCCCGGTTCATACGCCAACTTCCTCTATCATGACTTTATGACCGATCCGATCGAGGCCATCGGCCGCGCCTATAAATCACTGGGCCTGCCGATGTCCGAAGAGGGGCGTAAGGGAATGCACGATTTCCTGGAAGCCCATCCTCAAGGCATGCACGGTAAGCATAAATACAAACGTGCCGGCGATATCGAGGAAGTGCAGTCCGACGAACGCAAAAAATACAAGCGCTATCAGGAGTATTTCGGAATTCCTAACGAGGGCTGAACCGGCAATCCTCGCCCCAACGTCAGCGCAAAAATCGTCCGGGGGAAATGTCGACTCCGGCACGCCTGCGCCGATATCTACGAAACGAAAGCTCGGCGATGGCCGAAGTTGCGGATGGCTGCGTTCTGCCATCCTGTAGCTGCAATTGCTGAGGTTCCGACCAAAAGCACCGGTGCCGAACCAGGTTCGTCCGATTCCAACGGCAACAGCATCACCTCATGCGTGTTTTCTGCACCTAATGAAAACCGCAAGGGCATTTCCAGGGTCGCAGCGCAGGCTGAGTCGCAATCATGTAAAAGCGATAGCCCGCAGTGCGGTGCAATTCCTGTGCATAGAGATGGACAACGTTTTTCCCCGTCAGCTCGAAGCCAAGGCTGAACCGGTAAGCGGTTCCGGCCAATCGGCAATAGGTGAGATCGGGGGCATGCACTTCAAACAGGCCGATATGCGGCAAATCACGAACCATATTCGCGGGATCGATTTCAGACCTACATGGACGCAGGCGATCGCCACGTAACGTCTGCCAATGACGCAGAATGTTGCGACAGCGCTCGGTCCTAGGTTGCGGCTCAAAATCCGGCATTTTCTTCACGGTCGCCAACTCGGCTTTATCGCAAGGAATTCCTGCGCATTCCTGTGAGCTGTATTTTATAACAAACTCACTTCGGAATTGCCCCACATTTCACGGCTCAACAAGCGGTCGCATGACTTTCGCTTTACACTCAGGCGGCATTCCTTTGCGAGCCGAGCCGCAACATATCCAGCGCGGCCAGATAGGCGAACACAATACTGGATCCGATTGGATTACCGCCGCCGGGATAGGTCGTACCGCTCACTGCCGCCATCGAATTGCCCGCGGCATAGAGACCTGGGATTACCCTGCCGACAGTGTCTAATACACGTGCATCCTGATCTGTCTTCAGCCCACCTTTAGTTCCAAGGTCCGAAAGACCGAAAGAGGCGGCGTAAAATGCGGGCCGATCCACTGGAATCAGACAAGGATTCGGACCGCCACTGCCGAATGCATCCCCGAAATCAGGGTTTTCTAGCGAGACCAAGCTTTGATCCGGCGCTTGAGAGCCGGTGAAGAAACGGTCATAGGCCAGGTCGCCGCGATGAAAATCCTCATCCTGGCCAGAGGCGGCGAAGCCGTTGAACCGCGCGACGGTTTCGGTCAGCGCGGTTGCCGGCATGCCGATCTGGGCCGCGAGCCCTTCCAGCGTTTGGGATTGCTTCCACAACCCAGCCGAAACATAGGCTTCGTTGGCCTGAAGCGCGATCGAAGCATTCATCACAGGAGGGCGTTGCCCAAACCGTGCGTCGTAGATCAGCCAGAAGGGAAGATGCCTTATGCCTGTCGCTTCCCCCCTCAACACATCGCGCCCCAGAATGTCGTAAGGTTGGGACTCATTGGTGAAGCGTTGACCCGCACTATTTACAAACAGCCCTCCCAAAATGCCGACCGAGAAGGTTGCAGTCCCGTCAGGATGCATTAGGCCAGGTGACCACCAGGCCTCGCCCATCAAATCGGTTGCCGCGCCGATAGCGATCCCGGCTCTGATCGGTCCGCCCAAATTTCCCGGCGCACCCATCGACCATTTGGCCGAGGCAGCGACACCGAATTCGCGGCGCATGGCGTCGTTCTGCTCAAACCCGCCGGCCGCAATCAGCACACCGCGTCGCGAATGAATGCGCAAGCTGCCATTAGACGTTTCGGCAATTGCCCCGACGACACGATTGTCCTCAACGATCAGAGAGTCCATCCGGGTATTCAAACGCAGGTCTACCCGACCAGTTCCGGTTACCGCTAGCAGCAGGCGGCCGATCAGTGCCTGGCCGCCGAACAGCAGTTCCGCCCGCGTCTGGCCCTGGCGTTCGGTGGTCAAAGTTGGTCGAAGCGAATGAAAAAGCTCTCCCAGTTCGGACTGGGGAAGGCTTTCCGCGATAATGTGGCGGCCTTCGGCTTTCGCGCAGGGGGCGCTCCCGAAATAATCCGGCCAGGGAAAAACCTGAAATCGCAACCGAGGATTTTCTTCGAGAAAGGCCACAAGTCTGGCACCCGTATTCAGATAGGCTTCCTGCAAAGCGATTGGTGTGCGATCACCGACTACAGAGCGGTAATAGGTCCGTGCCGCCTCCAGAGTGTCGGGGGAACCACCCCGCGCCAGAACCGGGTTAGTAGGCAGCCACATACCGGACCCAGAATAGGCGGTCGTGCCGCCGAACTTATCGGTCGCTTCGATCAGGATCGTATGTAAGCCCTGCGAAGCCGCAGTATAGGCGCCGACAAGACCGCCGCCGCCCGAGCCGACGACCAGCACATCGCATTCCAAGTCCCAAGATTTCACCGCTACCCCGTACTTTGTATCGCCTCTTTTAGACCAGCCGCGTTTTATGGACGATCACTTTCACCGCTAGATGTTCCTAATTCAACTTCCGACAGTATTCGGATCGCGCCAAGCGCGTTCGAACGGCAAGCGCCAGGCATGAGGGGCAACCAGCTGATGGATGGATTTCGGTCCCCACGAGCCTGGGGGATAAAGTCGAACCGGCGGCGGCGCTTCCAGCAGTGGTATCGACACTTCCCACAACCGCTCGATGCCCTCCGCTGTGGTGAACAGTGTGTGGTCGCCCCGCATGGCATCAAGGATCAGTCGCTCATATGCTTCAAGTACATCACCGATCAGACCGGTATCGCGCATTGCGAACTGGAGGCTCAGCTTATCGAGGCGCATGCCTGGGCCAGGGCGCTTTCCATAGAAGGACAGTGACATTTTCGAAGCATCGGCTAAATCGAATGTCAGATGATCCGGTCCCTGAGCTCCCACACCGGACCCGGCAGGAAACATACTCTTGGGCGGCTCACGGAATGCGATTGAAATAATCCGTTGCCCCTCCGCCATTTCCTTGCCCGTACGCAGAAAAAATGGCACCCCCGCCCAGCGCCAATTGTCGATCGAGCATTTGAGGGCGATGAAAGTCTCGGTTTCCGACTCCGGGTCGACACCCTCTTCAGAGCGATAGCCTGTGTATTGGCCACGCACGACATCCTTCGGGTCGATCGGCAGCATGCTGCGAAAGACCTTATTCTTTTCCTCGCTGATCGGCTTGGGTTCCAGCGATGTGGGCGGCTCCATAGCCATGAAGGCGAGGATCTGAAACAGGTGGGTCACCACCATGTCGCGATAGGCGCCGGTAGCCTCATAAAATGCCGTCCGCTTGCCCAGCCCAAGGGTCTCGGGCACATCGATCTGCACATGGTCGATGAAATTGCGGTTCCAGATGGGCTCGAACAATCCGTTGGCAAAGCGGAAGGCGAGGATGTTCTGCGCCGGCTCTTTACCTAAGAAGTGGTCGATCCGGAAAATCTGCTCTTCCTTGAAGACTTCATGCAGCTTGGCATTCAGCGACACTGCGCTCGCAAGGTCGGTGCCGAATGGCTTCTCCATGATGATCCGCGACCGTTCGACGAGTTGGGCCTCGGCCAGCAACCGTACAACCGCCAAAGCTGCAGCCGAGGGAACACTGAGATAATGCACGCGGCGGCTCTCACCGCCCAATGCCTTCTCCGCCCGCTCCACTGCGGCGCGCAGTACCTCCGGGCCCGCCGACATCGGCACATGGTCCAAAGATTCCGAAAAGGCAGACCAATCAGCCTCGGTCACCTTACGCGATGAAAACTGATCAAGAGCTTCGCGGGCAATAACGCGAAACCCTTCGGCATCTACATTGTCGAGCGACAAGCCGACGATGCGGCAGCCGGGAATAAAACCGGCGGCGGTCAAGTGAAACAAGCCGGGCAGCAGCTTGCGTTTCGACAGATCGCCCGTGGCGCCCACGAGTACAACAACCTGTGGATATTTGGGGCCTACACCCGGAGGAATCTTCGCCAAATCGCCTCTCCCGTCGCTGCAAGCCAGGATTTTCAGTCTAACCGGACAAACCCCGGCAAGCTATGAGCGCAAGCGCGCAGCCTTAAGACCGAGGCGCCCACTGTCCCTTACGTTCGAGCATGTCGATAAGGCGTTTTTTCATCGGGAGCACCCAGTCGCGCTTCAGGTCTGGGTGCAACAGGCCGGCGTCTTCCAACTCGTCGCACAGCCGCATCTGATGGGCGAAATCGAACAAATCATATTGTGAACTGAACTTGCCGTTACCGTCATAGGTTATGTAGGAAACGCCATGCTGCTCATAGAATGTACCATCAGGCCGCTTACCCGGGCCGCGATTAACCCAGTGAGTGATCACGAAATCGCCGTTGATGGCATAGTTGAGGATCGGGAACGACCATCCGGCCCAGCCTGAGCCGACATCCATGTCGCGCCCGTAATGGGTGCGACGGATTTCCTCTCGCCCATTGGCGACGACTGCGATTGTCCCGCCGTATGGGCAGGTATAGACGCAGTGCGGAGCATAAAACTCATCCGCGATCCAGGACCAGGTGTTGCGGCGCTCCGCTTCTACGAAAGCCTCCCTCAAGCCCAAAATCGTTTTTTCGACTTCCGCATATGGATGCGCCATGACCTGTCCCCCAATGAGTTTATCGTTGCTGGATTACTGTCTTCCGTTCAAAAACTTTAAGCACAGGAAAGTCCAAAGGGGAATTACCGAATGACCGACATTGCTACTGCCGCCGCCGACCGGGTTCTATCCGGGCGCGCCTGGGATGATTTCTGCGAGAACCTGCGCCGGGCCGGCCACATGGTCGACCGGTTCGGAGACGAGGCGGAGCCGCTGGACAAGGCCGAATGGTATCGCTTCATGACCCGTTTAGCCCGCAACGCCTTCGAACGTTATATGGAAAACTCCGAGCCGGACCGGCCACGCCTGCGCGATGCCCCCTGGCGGCAGGGCATAAATTTCCAGTCGCCCGATCAAGACCATTTGCTGGCCGAATTCATCGACGGCTCGCGCGAATACAAGATCACCGGCAATCGCGGGACCATTCCCTATTTCGTGATGGCCTCTTGGAATGCAAAGCAGCCGGCCGATATCGGCGCGCGCGACTGGGCGGAAAAAGGCGTTGAGGGCTTGAAGGAGTTCGACCCGGCGACATTGCAGACCACGGGGTTTCTGCAGAGCAACTCAATCGATTTCGACGCCGACGGCAATTTCGAAGTGACCGTCAGCCAAAAGCCTTATCGGCAGAATTGGCTGCGCATCACCGCAGATTGCGTCGGATTGCTGATCCGCAACGTCTATCACGAACGCGGCAAGGAAACGCCGCCGACCTTCAAGATCGAGTTGCTGGGCGACGCGGAACCACGGCCCATCCGTGCCGACGAGGTCGCGCAGAACCTGGCGAAAAGCGGTCAGATGGTGCTGGGCTATGCAGAGCTTGTCCGATCCTGGTGGCAGGACAATCTATCGAAACGCCCCAACCGCGTGCGCTTTTCACAGGCTACTTATCTCAGCAACGGCGGTGTCGCCGACCGGCATTTCGGGTTCGGAACCTGGGATGTGCCGCCGACCAAGGCCCTCGTGCTCGAATTCACCCCGCCCGAGTGCGAGTACTGGATTTTCCAGCTGTGCAATATGTGGCAGGAAAACCTGGACAATTACGAAGATGGACAGGGCTATGTCACCAAATTCACCGCTCACTACGAACCGGGTGGACTGGTACGCGTCGTCATCAGCGCGACCGACCCCGGTATAGGTGCCAACTGGGTCGAGACGTTCGGCCATGTGAAGGGCGGCATGGGGCTGAGGCTTATCAAAACCAACAACCCGCCGCCGGTGACAGTCTATCTGGTCTCACTGGATGATTTGAAGGCCAAAGGTCTTGCCAGCCTTACGGCCGAGAGCGCGATCGTGAGCGGTGAGGTTACGGATTAGGCGTCAGACGCAAAAACCCCTCGCCTGAGTTGGGGCGAGGGGTTTGCATAATCAAGGAAGGTTGGCTGCATCAGCCGCCGTCGGCGAATTCCGGGAACAGGGTCATGCCGCCGTCGACGAACAGCGTCTGGCCGTTGACATAGTCGGAGTCGTCGGATGCCAGCCACACGGCGGCCTTGCCGATATCGATCGCTTGGCCGACCCGCTTGTAGGGGATCAGCTTCAGTAGCGATTCCAGCGCCTCGGGGGTTTCCCATGCCGGACGGTTGATGGGCGTGGCGATGGCGCCCGGGCCGATGGCATTGATGCGGATCTTCTGCGGGGCCAGCTCCTGCGACAGGGTCTGGGTGAACATGCGCACGCCGCCCTTGGACGATGCGTAGTTGGCATGGCCGGCCCACGGAATAATCTCGTGCACCGACGACATGTTGATGATCTTGCCGATGGCGCGCGTGCCTTCAGGCGCGGTGCCGCGGCGGATGAATTCGCGAACCGCGCGCTGGGCGCAGAGGAACATGCCGGTCAGGTTGATGCCGATGACCTTATTCCACTGGGCCAAAGTCATATCGACGAAGGGCGCGTCCTGCTGCAAGCCGGCATTGTTCACCAGAATGTCGATGGTGCCCCACTTGGACAGCATCTCGTCGAACATGCGGTCGACATGTTCCTGCTGGGAAACGTCGCCCTGGACCGGATAGGCCTTGCGGCCCAGCGCCAGAATTTCGTTGACCACCTTTTCGGCGCCCGAAAGGCTAGAGGAATAGTTGACGACGACGTCGGCGCCGGCCTTTGCCAGCTCAAGCGCGACGCCCGCGCCGATGCCGGAGCTGGATCCGGTCACCAGCGCCTTTTGACCCAATAGCGGTTGATAGCTCATCTGAAATCTCCCTGTTTGATTGCGTAGCTTCGGTATGTGTCTCGTGTCAGTGGCGGCGCCATTCGTCGATCAGGGACGCCGCCAAGCCGGTCCAGCCGGTCTGATGCGAAGCCCCGAGGCCGACGCCGGTGTCGCCGTGGAAATATTCGTGGAAGAAAATGTAGTCCCGCCACAGCGGGTCGTTCTGGAACTTGTCGATATTGCCATATAGCGGGCGTTTACCGTCCTTGCGGACGAAGATCGACATCATGCCTTCGGCAATCTGCTCCGCAACGTCGCCCAGGGTCATTTCCTTGCCCTGTTTGGTCGTGATGGTCAGGTCGTGACCATAGGCCTTGGAGAGCTTGCGCAGAGATTCGATCATCAGGAATGAGGTCGGGAACCAGATGGGGCCGCGCCAATTGGAATTGCCGCCCTTGATCTTGCAATCCGCCTCACCCGGCTCATAGCTGACCGAATTGCCGCCGAGCGAGAAGGGATGTTCGAGGTGATAGGCCGACAGGCTGCGCAGGCCGAAATCGGACATGAATTCGTCCTTGTCGCAGATCCAATCCAGCATCCGCACGAGCTGACTGCGGTCGACGATGGTCAGCGCCAGACTGTGCTCGCCCTCCTTTGAGTCGATGCGGTTGACCACATGTCCGGCAAGCTCCTTGCGGTTCTCGACGAACCAGTCGAGGCTGCCCTTGAACTCCTTGAACTGGCTGACCCACTCGAGCTCAAGCCGTTCGACGGCATAGAGCGGAATGAGGCCGACCAGCGAGCGGACCTTCACCTTTTCGAAGTGGCCGTCGGGATAGCGCAGAACGTCGTAGAAGAAGCCGTCTTCGTCGTCCCACAGATTGTAGTTGCGGCCGCCCATATTCTTCATGGCGGCGCCGATATAGACGTAGTGCTGGAAGAACTTGGTCGCCAGCGCCTCGTAGGTCTTGTTTTCCCGCGACAGTTCCAGCGCGATACGCATCATGTTCAGGCAGAACATACCCATCCAGCCGGTGGCGTCCGACTGTTCAAGCTTCGCACCGCCCGGCAGCTTTTCCGACCGGTCGAACAGGCTAATATTGTCGAGGCCGAGAAAGCCGCCCTCAAAGAGATTGTTGCCGCTGCTATCGACCTTGTTGATCCACCAGGCGAAGTTGATCAGCAGCTTGTGGAAGCAGCGTTCGAGGAACTGCCGGTCGGCCTTACCCGTCCGCACGCGGTCCATGTTGTAGACACGCCACACTGCCCAGGGATGGACGGGCGGGTTCAGGTCCGAGAACTCCCACTCATAGGCCGGTATCTGGCCGTTCGGGTGCTGGAACTGCTCGAACAGCATGAACCAGAGCTGTTCCTTGGAGAAATCCGGGTCGATCAGGCAGATGGCGACGGTGTGGAACGCCAAATCCCAGGCCGCGAACCAGGGATATTCCCATTTGTCCGGCATCGACAGGACGCGCATCGAATTCAGATGCTTCCAGTGATTGTTGCGGATCGATTCACGCGACTTCGGCGGCGGCGATTTAGGGTTATCGCCGGTCAGCCACTTGTCGACATCGAAGATATAGTTCTGCTTCGACCACATAAGTCCGGCGAAGGCCTGACGCTGAATCAACTTCTCATCGGCCGATGCCTTCGGCGGATGAATCTCTTCATAAAACTCATCCGCCTCTGCCAGACTCTGCTTGACGATTTTTTCGACATCGGCAAGCGGATTGGCGAGTTCTGCATTAGTCAGACGCAGGACAATAACAGTCGACTTTCCGCGCTTTACACGCCGTTTGATATGGAAAGCCGATTTCGTCCCGGTCTTCGTCGGGTTAACCGATGCCTCCCCATTCACGATGTGACGATGAAACCCGTCTTTGACATAGAGACGACCATTCTCGGCATCGGGGCCGTAGATCTTTACGGCATTCGTTTCATTGTCGGTGAAGATCGGCTCAGCGTCCGTTTCAGCATAGAGATAGCGGCGACCCAGCTTGTATTTGAACGGCAAGTTGGACAACCCGTCGGCGTCGGTATCGTCGGCCACCAAGCTGACGTAACCTTTGCCTGAGGGACCAACGCTGATAATCGGCTCCTTCTTACGCTCCTCGTTCCAGCCCCAAATATTGCGAAACCAAAGCTGTGGGACGATATGCAGATCGGCGTCATCGGGCCCGCGATTGAAAGCCTCGATCTTTATGCAGATGTCCTCTGTCCCGGCTTTGGCATATTCGACGAACACATCGAAATAACGATTTTCATCGAAAAGTCCGGTATCGAGCAATTCGAACTCCGGCCCGGTGCCGCCGCGGCTACCGTTTTCTTCAACCAGCCAGCGATACGGATATTCAGCTTGCGGGTACTTATACAGATACCTCATGTAACTGTGTGTCGGAGTACTATCGACGTAAAAATAATACTCCTTTAAATCTTCGCCATGATTGCCTTCCGCCGGAATCAGACCAAACGGTCGTTCCTTAAGGATCGGGTCTTTACCGTTCCACAGCGCCATGGAAAAACAGAGAAGCTGATAGCGGTCACAAATACCGGCAAGACCATCCTCACCCCAGCGATAGGCCTTACTACGTGCCATATCATGAGTGAAGTAATCCCAAGCGCCGCCATTAGGACTATAGTCTTCGCGTACCGTACCCCAGGATCGTTCGCTGAGATAAGGGCCCCATTTGTGCCACTCGGCATTGCCCTCACGATATTCCGTCAAACGCTGCTTCTCACGAGTCATTACGCTTGAACTCCAATTTGGATTAGGGATAACCGCACCGCGACCGCGTCGCTACGTGCGGCAAGCGCCCGCCATGTACTAGAGAGGAAACATATTTAACTGTACATAAAGTCGCACGGATTTCTACAGAAATTTCCGGTCAACTCCGAAATCGCGAAATAGATAAAATGCTATATATTGATGCGTCATTGTACTGGCGTGCATAAATAGGCACGACTGGTCGGATAAGGCCTGTACATAACAAAATCGTGGGGGAACTGGGATGGCCAAGAACTCAAAAAGGACGTCCGATCTCTGGCCCATCGCATTGTCGGCACATCCACTGCTCTACCAAATCCACACCTGGGCCTGGCTTGACGATCTCTCCCGTGGAGCCGGACGACAAATCAAACTTTGCGATGTTCCCGACGTCGAGTGGGATGCACTGAAAGATCTCGGCTTCGATCTTGTCTATTTGCTTGGCATCTGGCAGCGCAGCCCGGCCGGGCGCCATATCTTCCGGACAGACGCTCCCTCGTTCCGCGTGTTCGACTACGCCCTACCCGGTTGGACGATTGAATCGGTCATCGGATCGCCTTTCTCGATCCAGGATTACGTCCCTGACCCACGCATAGGAAGTTGGGACGACATTGCCGCCATTCGGGCAAAGCTGCACGCACGGGGCATGAGGCTGATACTCGATTTCATCCCGAACCATACCGGCCCTGACCACGGCTGGATCACAGGCCATCCAGACTATTTCATGCAAGGGACGGAGCTCGATTTTCAACACGATCCCTCTGCCTATCTGCTTGTCGAACCGGAAGGCCGGGCACCCTATTTCGTGGCCCGCGGCCGCGACCCCTATTTCGCGCCCTGGGCAGATACCGCCCAGATCGACTATTTCAACGAAAATGCACGGGCGGCATTGATCGGCGTTCTGAAGACGATCGGCGGTTATTGCGATGGACTGCGTTGCGACATGGCGATGCTGGTCTTGAACGATGTATTCGCTACGACCTGGAGCCACTTGCTGGAATCGCGAACCTCGCCGAACCGCGAATTCTGGAGCGATGCGTTCAAAGCGCTGCCTGATGATTTCGTCTGGATGGCGGAGGTCTATTGGGACATGGAGGCCCGGTTGCAGGCTCTGGGCTTCGACTACACCTATGACAAGCGCCTATACGACCGGCTTAAGGTCGGCAATGTCCCCGACATACGCACACAGTTGACCGCCGATACGTCCGATCAGAGCCATATGGCCCGATTTCTGGAAAACCATGACGAGGCCCGCAGCCTGACAACTTTTGGCCGCGACCGTGTGCCGGTTCTGGCCGCTCTTATCGCAACCCTACCGGGCTTGCGTTTCTTTCATCAGGGGCAATTCACCGGCAAGGAAATCCATCTGCCGATGCCCCTGAACCGCGCGATTGACGAACCGCCGGACCTGGTGTTGAAGGGTATCTATGAAAAGATACTGAATATCGCCAAAGAACCGGTCTTTCATGCCGGCGAATGGGCCTTGCTGCCGATCAGCGAGTTGGACGATAGCGCAGACAATCTAATCGCCTATCGGTGGCGAGGAGACGGCGGCTACCGACTGGTCATTCTCAATCTGGCAGGGCGCCCGTCCCAGGGCCGTGTCCGACTGGACGGTGAGGTCCCTTCCTCGCAGCAGATCGATTTCGCTGACCGGCTTAACGATCAACTCTATATCCGAGATCGCGACGACCTAACTGAAAATGGCCTCTATGTCCGGCTGGATGCCTATCACGCCCATATCTTCTCAGTGACGGCGCATGTCTAAGCGCGCGAGATCAGACCGTAAGCGGTGATCCAAACATATCCCGCGGCGGGAAGCAGCAGTGCCGCGCCGAGACCGAAATGGTCAGCGACAGACCCTGCGATCAACGGAATGACCGCACCGCCGACGATGGCCATGCAAAGCAGGCCGGATCCTTGCGGCGTATCTTCGCCCAGGCCGGCGATGGCTAAGGAAAAGATTGTCGGGAACATGATCGAATTGGCCAGCCCGATGGCGATGATCGTGCCTGCCGCCAGCCACCCGCCCGATGTCGCAGAGGTGACGGCCAAAAGCGCCGCCGCTGCGCCGCAGGCAGCCAAGACCTTTCCGGGGGAATAGCGATTGAGCAGTATCGAGCCCAGGAACCTGCCGACCATTGCCCCGCCCCAATAAAGGCTGACCAGCCTCCCCGCGTCGCGGGCGACTAGGCCCAGAATATGCGGCTGCATAAGATAGTTGGTCATAACCGACCCGATCGTGACCTCGCCGCCAACATAAACAAAGATCGACAGCACGCCCAGGCCGAGCGTCGGATGGGCCTTGAGCATCGTGAGCGCCGAGTGCCGATTGCGCGTGGCCTCGGCGGAAGGCGCGCCGGACCAATTGCGCATGATGATAAAAGCAGCTGCCAACAGGATCAGCAGGACGGCGATGCCGACGAATGGCAGTTGAACCGCGTGAGCCTCGGTGGCGCGCAGCGCGGCCAAAACGTCGGGCGCGGTGGTTTTGGGGTCCGGCGGGGTTAACGAACCGCCCAGGATAAGGGCGGCCCCGACCCAGGGGCCGACCGTCGTTCCCAAAGAGTTGAAGGCCTGAGCCAAGGTCAGCCGGCCGGAGGCTCCCTTCTCGTCACCCAGATTGGCCATAAGCGGGTTGGCCGCAACCTGGAGCATGGTGATTCCGGTGGCCATGACGAACAGGGCCAGAAGGAACAGCGGATAGGCGCCCACCGATGCGGCCGGCGAAAACATCAGGCCGCCGACAGCCATAACCCCCAGCCCGACAACGATGCCCCGCATATAACCGATCTTTGCCAGAAGCCAGGCTGCAGGCAGCGAAAAGATGAAATAGCTGAGAAAGAAGGCAAACTGAGTCAGCATCACCTCGGCATAGCTGAGCGCGAACAAAGCCTTGAGCTTGGGGATCAGCGTATCGACCAGTACCGTCGAGAACCCCCAGGTGAAGAACAGTGCGACCACCAGGGGCACCATGCGCGAAGCTGAACTATCAGCCCTGCCGTCTTGGGTTCGGGCGGGGGGAGTTGCGATCAAGGCTTCAGCCTCACCGCGCTCAACTCTGCCGCGCCGTGCTGTTTGAGATCGGTTGCCGATGCACCGAGCGCGATTTGATAGCGCCCGGCGGTAATAATCCAGCCGTGAGAGGCCTCGTCGAAATCCGCCAGAAGCCGGGGATCGACCTTGAGCGATACATGCACCGATGCGCCTGGATCGACCGTAACCCGTTCCCAGCCGATCAGGCGCATCTTGGGCTTGCCGGCTGCATCGGTCAGATAAAGCTGAGGCACATCGGCACCGGCCACCTTCCCCGCGTTATGCACATCGAAGCCGACCGACAGCGTGTCGCCACCCTCGACCTTAAAATTGGCATAGTCGAAATGGGTATAGGAAAGTCCGAAGCCGAATGGAAAAAGCGGCTTCTGCTTTTTGCGGGCGAACCAACGGTACCCCACATCCGCCCCTTCGATAGTGTAATCGACGTCGAACTGGGCGGCGTCGGGACCGCCCAAGCCGGGGATTTCCGGCCGCGGCAGTTGTGCGGTTGAAACCGGGAAAGTGATCGGCAGCCGCCCCGAGGGATTTACGTCGCCGAACAGCAGATCGGCGATGGCCTCGCCACCCTTCGCCCCGGGGTACCAGGCTTCGACCACTGCGCCGACCTTGCCCAACCAGGGCATAAGGACCGGCCCGCCGGTTTCCAGCACCACGACCGTCTTGGGATTTACAGCTGCAACGGCCTCGATCAGCGCATCCTGACCGTTGGGCAGGGTGAGATCGGGAACATCTTCGCCCTCGATCATCCATTGGGTGGCGAATATGACCACCGCATCGGCATCTTTGGCGAGTGCAGCAGCAGCCGAAGGATAGGCGCCGTCGATGAAGCGAATCTCAGCGCCGGATGTTTTGGCTTTGATCGCCTTGTAAGGCGATGACGGATCGAAAACCGTCGTATGGAACGGGGCCATAACACCCTCTCCGCCCATCGGTATCGAAACCGCAGCGCCCCCGATCGGCACGACTTGAGCCGACCCGCCTCCCGACAGCACGCCGGCATCGGCATGGCCTCCGATGATCACGATGCGCTTGGCATCATGGGAAAGCGGCAGAAGGCCTGTAGGATTGGAGAGCAGGACTGTTCCCTCCTCCGCCTCATGTCGCGCGACCTTCGCGTCGGCGTCGGCATCCAACGGCGTTTTCTTCGGCGGATGTTCGAAGAGCCCGACCGCGAACATGGAGCGCAGTATGCGCTGTGCCATGTCGGACACCCGCGCCGCAGGGACGGAGCCGCCTTGCACCGCTTCGGCCAGCGGCTTGCCGAAGAACACCTTCTTATCGAACTGTTCGCCCGATTCCTGGTCCAACCCGGCAGAGATATCCTCGACGCCATGGACGGCGCCCCAATCGGACATAACCCATCCGGGAAAGCCCCAATCCCCCTTTAGAATCTTGTTCTGCAAAATATCGTTGGAACAGGCATAGACGCCGTTCACCCTGTTATAGGCGCACATGACGGAGCCCGGATGCCCACCCTCGAGCGCAAGTTCGAAAGCCAGCAGGTCGCTCTCGCGCAACGCCGCCTCGCCGATATTGGCGCTGAGCCCATGGCGGCTGGTTTCCTGATCGTTGATCGCGAAATGCTTCATCGTTGAAACGACATGCTGATCCTGGATGCCGCGGATGCTGGCGCCGTCCAGCGTACCGGCCAGCAGAGGGTCCTCACCCAGATATTCGAAATTGCGCCCGTTGCGCGGATCGCGCGCCAGGTTGCCGCCGCCGGCCAGCAGCACATTGAACCCGCTGCGCCATGCCTCCTGTCCGATCATCGCCCCACCGGCATAGGCGGCATCCTTATCCCAGGTCGCCGCCAGTGCCAGACCGGACGGCAGCGGCGTCGCGCCTTCCCCGGGGCGGACATTGAATGGATTGGCGACCCCCAGGCTGGCATCGGATTCCTGCAATGCCGGAATACCCAGCCGTGGCACCCCCGGCACATAGCCGGCAGACCCTACGGCTCCCTCCGGTAGCTTGAGCCCGAAAACCGGCACCGCAAAAATGCCATGCAAAAGGCTCAGCCGTTCGTCCGGGGTCAGCGCCTGATCGACCAGCTTGGCGCGCTCCTCGGGCGCGAGCGCGGCATTGCTCCACGGGGCAGGAGCGTTATCGGCGGCCTGTGCGCCGACGAAGGCGCTCACAACCGCAGCAAGTGTCGATAGATGAGATATCGTGCGCACCGCTTCCCCCAACTCGCCGTTTACCGGTCAGTGTGATTTCTGACAGAGCAGCCGCGTTAAGTCACGGAGGAGAATGGAAGTCAGGGGATGAAAGGCGCTAACAATCAGGTTAGTGTCGAAGAAACCCATAAGACCAGGAGCGTCTCTCCAATGACAAAGCCCATGCAGATCGATTTCGTTTCGGATGTTGTCTGCCCCTGGTGCGTCATCGGTCTGGGCGAGTTGGAAAAGGCGCTCGCCCGTCTCGGCGACGAGATCGATCCCGAAATCCATCTGCAGCCGTTCGAGCTGAACCCCTCCATGCCGCGCGAGGGGCAAAACATCGCCGAGCATATGAAGGAGAAATTCGGCCGCTCGATGGATCAATCGTCCGGCGTGCGCGAGGCGCTGCAGGCCCGGGCGGCCGACGTGGGATTTACGATGTCGATGAACGAAAACAGCCGTGTCTATAACAGTTTCGACGCCCATCGGCTGATCCACTGGGCAGGACTTCAGGGTAAGCAGGTGGCGTTGAAGCACGCGCTTTTCGTCGCCTATTTCACCGAAAATCTGAATATCGCCGATTACGACATATTGGTCGGCAAGGCCGAGAGCGTCGGGCTGGATGGCGCCCAGGCGCGCGAGGTGCTCGAAAGTGGCCGCTATCGCGCCGAGGTCAAGGCGGCGGAGCAGAAATGGATCGGGGCCGGCATCAACTCGGTGCCGTCGGTGGTGATCAACCAGAAATATCTGATCGCCGGCGGACAAACCGCAGCGGTATTCGAAGCAAGTCTCCGCCAGATCGCCGCCGAAAGCGCCTGACCGCCTCATCCCCAACGCCCCGAAACAACTCTATCGAGACAGTTCGACGCTGTTGCGAAAACCCGATCCTGCCGCCATTGCACAGCGTCGGGCCAATGTTATCTTGGCCAAAATACAGTAGCGACTCGTTCCGGGATGCGACCATGATTCTTGGGGCAGTTTTCCAGCTTCTCGGCACAACTGCCGTAATTTACCTAATCTTGATGTCGGCCTATTTCGCCACCGGATGGTTGTTCTACTGCAACGACCCCAACCGCGCCGACAAGATCCAGAGGGGCGAGGCTCTGTCCCCGGGAAAAGTGCGGCGGGATATTCGCCAGAGCGTTCGATCCTTGCTCAGCGTCTCGCTGATGTTCTCCATCGGGCACGTGCTCTATGACCGTTTCCATATCGGCTTTGCCGCCTGGCCGACCAGCATTTGGTCGGTTGCGCTGTCGCTTCTGCTTTCCATGCTGGCTTACGATGCCTGGTTCTACTGGATGCACAGGCTGATCCATGCAAAGCCGCTCTACCGAAAGATTCACCGCTGGCATCATCTCAGCCTGCCGTCGGTCTCCTGGTCGAACAACAGCGATACCCTGCTCGACAATCTCTTCCTTCAGTCCTACTGGATGTTCGCGCATCTGATCATCCCGATCGCCCCGGCGGTTCTTCTGTTCAACAAGCTCTATGACCAGATCAGTGGCGTGATCGGCCATTCGGGCGTCGAACATGGGGGCGGCATGACCTGGCCGCCCTCGCCGATGATCAGCGTGACCCACCACGATCAGCATCACCGCTTTTTCAATTGCAATTACGCCACTCATTTCACCCTATGGGATCGGCTGATGGGAACGCTCCATCACACCCATGATGCGGAGCTGAAGGAAAATCTGCGCCAACGGCGACAGGAATCCGCACCCGACAACCGGTGCGATGCTTAAGTCTCCGGCAGGGCGCTCACCTCGATCAATTTTGTGGTAACCGCCCCCTGCGCGCCTTACTCTCAGGCAACAAAATCAGGGGAGGGCGTCATGGGCGTTACAATTCACTGGCCGCGTTTTTTGATCGTCACCGTTGTCGGGGCGATCATCATGCTGGTGTTTTACGGGCTATGGACAGGCTCGGTCGTGTCCGGCTTGAACCTGGCCCCAGGCCTGCCCTCGCGGCCGCTGGCGGAGATGCAACCGCTGCTGCCCGTCCTGTCGGTGGTCTCGATCATTCAACTCGTGGTCTTCTGCTACCTGTATCTGCGCGTCTATCCGCAGCGCAGCCTGGGCAACGCACTGTGGTGGGGCGCCTGGGGCGGGTTCTTCATGGTGCTGCCGGACGGGCAGTTCTTCGTCGGCACGCCCAACCAGACCTGGAGCAATCTGTTGATGGGCTGGGCCGACGGGATAGTGACCGCGATGCTGATGACGGCTTTCTTCCAGCTGGTCTATCGTCCGAAGGACGAGCGCTGGACTCCGGTGCCGACCGACTGGCAGCGTTTCCTGCTGATAGGCGCCTTGAGCTCCATTCTGGTCTTCGTACTGGACATCGCCTTCCATATGCATCTGGCCCAGGTGCTGTTCAACGAATATCCGGCGCATGATTTCCCGCAGCGTCCTGCGCAGGAGTCGGTAAGGCTGATGCCCTGGTTGTTCCTGACCTATCTCGTCCAGCTCAGCCTGTTTTGCTATCTGTTTCTGCGGATCTACCCCCGGCGCGGGATGGGCAGCGCGATCTGGTTCGGTGCGTGGCTGGGCGTGTGGGTCGTGATCCCCAACATGCAGTTCTTTGTCGGGCTGGATAAATATACCTGGCATATGCTGATCATCCAGGTGCCCGAGGGCGCGATCCTGACCATGATCATGATGGTATTCTTCGAATGGGCCTACCGCCCGCGCGCAGGTACCGTCAGGCTCGCCGCAGCGGAATAACCCCCAGGCAGCATGAAAAAAGGGCGCGCCGACGAAGCAGCGCGCCCTCGATTTTCGTCAAACGCGGTTCAGTTGCTGGGCGAAAGACCCATCTTGCGCTTCTGCTCTCGCACCGAGGCTTCGTTGTCGTGGCCGATGGCCGCGTCATAGGCCTTGTGCATGCGGGTCAGGTTGATTTCGCGCTTGCCGAACAGGACTGAGGGAACGGCCCCCTCTTCCATCATGATCTGCGAGCTGGTCTGAACCGGCAGGTCTTCCTCGAGAGAGACCTTCATGAAGAAGTCGACGCCGGCCAGATGGCGGGCACGCTCTTCGGGGGTGGCGTTCTTGCGGCCGTACAGCCGGAAGATATAGTCGCACACGCCCGGATCTTCGGTGTTGGGCTCGGTCCGCTGAAAGAAGAGGACCGGGTCGCCACCGCCGATGACCGTGTTTGGGAAGATCGAATTGGTCGAAGTGAAATAGCAGGAATGCGGCCATTCCGCTTCCGGAATGTCCTTCAGCTTCAGAATGTCCGGACGCGGCGCGATCAGAGCATGATGATCGCCGAACGGCCGGTGCAACAGCTGCGCGAGGCCGCCGGTGCCAAAGGTGTTCTGATGCAGGAACGGGACGTGATAGGCCTCCAGCCCCCCGTCGACGGCATGCTTCCAGTTGATCCGCGCCGGGGCGCGATAGGCTGAGAGCAGCTCATAGTCGGGAATGTCGAAATCTTCGAGATAGGCCTTCATCGGCCCAAAGAACTCGTCGAAATCGAGGTGACCTTCCGGGTTCGGATGGACCAGGATCATGCCCATCTCCTCGGCGATCGGCAGGGCGATCAGGTCGCGCAGCTGCTCCGGCTCGAAGGCCTGGCGGCTGGGAACGCTGATCAGCGCGCCGTCGTTGTTGTAGGTCCAGCCATGATAGGGGCAGGTAAAGCCCGCGCCGTGGCCGCAGCCCTCTGCCAGCTTGACGCCGCGATGGCGGCAGGCATTGAGAAAGGCCTTCGCCTCACCTTCCTTATTGCGCGTGATCAGGATCGGGCGTCCGGCGATGTCGGTCGCATAATAATCGCCCGGGTTCGGCAGATCGGCGGTCAGCGCGATCAGCTGCGGCCGCTCGAGGAACAGCTTGCGCTTCTCCAGCTCGAACCGGTCCTTGTCGATGAAGCGGCCGATATCGGCCTCCCAGGATTCCTCGCCAAGCTCCGGCTGGCCCTGTTCGACGAGGCGAAGCACGTCCTTCGCGATTGCTACCCGTTTTGCCTTATCCATGAATAACCTCCTGTATTAAGTCGTTATTGATTAAGCGGTTTGCCTGACATCGGGGCCGAGCGGCGTCCAGCGCACCAGCGCCTGCCCCAAAACGAATGCGAACAGCACCATGCCGACCAAGGCGAAGACATAGTGATTGCCAACCTGCAGGCGCAGCGGCGTGATCACGAACGGGTTCGCGAAATCGCCGACATACATCATCGTATACATGAGCCCAATTGCTGTACCGCGGGCCGCCTCAGGCGCGCGGTTCAGGATGATATTGACGAAGAACGGCGTCATGATCCCCCCGCCCAGACCCGCGACCCAGCAGCCGATCATCGAGCCGACCCATCCGTTCGACAGGCCGATGATCATGTCGCTGGTGGCGAAGAGACCGACCAGAAGAACGAATATCCAGCGACGGGTGAGCCGCGCCGCGATCCTGCCGTACAGCAGAGCGGTGACGATGTTCAGCACAAAACTGGACGCCATGATATGGCCCTGCAGCGACCCTTTGGTAATGCCGTCGCCGGCCAAAACGAAGGGCAGATGTACCGATGTCATATAGGCGGCGAGGTTGAACGGTATCAGCGTCAGATACAGCGGCCACATCGGCAGCAGCACGCGAATGCTCGGCGTCTTGACTGTACCGTGCGGATGCTCCGCCACCGGCTGCGCTGCGACCAGCGCGATCAGCATCATCGGTATGCCCAGCAGATAGATGGCAAAGGGCATCCGCCAGCCCATATCGGCAATCAACCCGCCGCCCTCCAGCCCCGCCAGGCCGAAGATCATGACCAACGCCGAGGAAAAGCCCAGCATCCGTGACCGCTCCGTGCCCTTGAACCGGTCGCCGATCAGAGAATAGCAGCAGATCGAGACCGAGGCTGCGGCCAACCCGATGATGAGGCGCGACAGCAGCAGCCATTTCGGGTCGTCCAGGTAAAGCCCGGCGGAGCCCGCGACCGAATAGATGCCGAGGGCGACCGGCAGAACCCGCATATAGCCGACCCGCGCCGCGACCAGTCCCAACAGCGGCCCGGCGAACATGATCCCGATATTCAGCAGCGTGATCATCAGCTGCGTCGCAAGTTCCACTTTGAATTTGTAGCCCAACAGCGTCATCACGATGCCGTTGGCGTCGGCATGGGCCGCGAAATGCCCGGCGATCGAGGCGATGGCCGGCATGATCGCCACCAGCGCCAGCACGTTCAAAATTCCACCGGTCAGCATCACGAACACAGCCGCATTGTCGCGAAAACGCGCGATACGCCCGGGTTCCGGCGACAGGGTCAGCGATGGCGCTGCTGCCATTTCAGCATTGCTGATGCTCATTATCTTCCGTCCCTGCCGATCGCGCCCTTATGCGCGACTGCCTTAAGACGCACCGCGATGGACGATTAAACTACTCGTTCAGACGATACAGCGATTTTCGTTTCTTGCAAGAACGATGCGACCACAAAACAGGGGAATCGCATTTGGAATTTTCTTGACGGTGAGTGTTTTGGGTTGCGCGATTCGGCGGAGATGGATTCTACCAGTGAGCGTTAGAAACGCGCGCTGGGAGGATGGCTTTGGAACAATTT
>Ga0182030_10008113_pt1 | contig 21795 bp, 12 predicted proteins | sample 812S3MmetaG_FD_121299 | JGI IMG/M metagenome (GOLD analysis project Ga0182030, IMG submission 121299) | Permafrost microbial communities from Stordalen Mire, Sweden - 812S3M metaG (Illumina Assembly) | ecosystem: Environmental > Terrestrial > Soil > Wetlands > Permafrost | place: Sweden... | reverse complement strand
CACCTCCACTCCAATCTGACTGTATCCAATATGAATAGGCTGCATCAGAGAAGTTAGAATTAGATAGTATTAAAACTACCACTACTGAGACTATGAAGCTAGAATTAACTAAGACTTTGTGATGTTTAGCGTGATCTATTGTATGATGGAGGCTCTGAAAACAAATTGTCAAAAATCGTTTCCAAGAATATTTAATAAGTTTAAACAATCTAGAAATATTAATTATTTTTTTGATTGCATGAAATTTGTTCATTCTCATAGTCCAAATATTGATTGTAATGAATTAAATACAATACTAAGGGCACTATCCGAAGCCTGTCCAACAATCGTAGTTTGATCTCCCGAGACGCCTTTAATACCATCGGCATCGTTAGAAATTGCTTGAAGGTGATAGACTTCAGCAGTTCCAAGATTTGATATAACTATCACATGGTTATTGACTATTGCCGTATTCTCAGCGGTCTTAGTACTATAATCTCCAGCAGTGCCATCGCCGTAAGCAATTTGAGACGTACCTGGCTTATCAGTTTTCCAAGAAACAATTAATTGACCTTCAGCGCTAGCTCCATTTCCGGTAATACTAGGTTGAATTTGAATGTCACTAATGATTGGTGGACGAGTATCTATGCCCGATTTAAAAATTTGTAGATCTGAATTGGCTAAATTACCTAAATTATCTATTGATGTAGCAATCACCGAGTACTGAGTATCGTAACTTAGGTCACTAATTGTCATAGTGTGGTTTGTGGATAGATCAGTATCTAATTGGTTTGACCGGACTCCACCTACTAAGCCATAGCTGATTTGTGAGGTTGTTGGAACATTTGTAGTCCAAGATATCTGTTCTGTACCAGTTAAGGCACCAGGTACAGGTGAAAACTCTACATTAGTAATTGCTGGTTGAGGTGGAGTAGAAAATGTATAACTATCTGGGCTGGTATAGATATTTCCACTATTGTCGTAGGGATTTAGACGGAAAGTGTAAATGGTACCAGGGCTTAGGTTATTGAGTGGAATGCTATATGTAGAAGTGTTGGTCGATGTATTTAATGTCTGTGAGTCAGATAATACACCGCCGCCGTATTCTAGCTTAACTGCAGACGCATTATTAGCCGTAAATTGAATGGTTGCATTGGTAAGATCAATATTTCCACTTGTAACATTACTGATAGTTGGAGCTGGTAGGGTTGTAAAACTGCCCTCAATAGATGTACCAATATTTCCATCCACATCAGTCCACAGCGCTCTATAGTAATAAGTTGTTCCGGCAGTTAAACTATTTAGTTCAACACTATGACTAGTGACTTGATCGCTATTTGATGCATCGGTGTTAAAATAATTGCCCGAACTTAGACCATATTCAACAATACTGTCGCTAGTTCTATCAGTTGTCCAGTTTATAGTAGAAGTTCGAGTTGTTATCGAAGAATCTGGTCCGGATATTAAGTTTGCTGGGCTTGTAAATTTTCCGGTTGGAAAATCACTAACAGCATCTGTTTTGGCGCCACAATTATTTGCTGAATCACAAGCTTCAACTTTATAATAATAAGTTTGTTGACTTAGACCTGTGTCCACGTAACTAGTTCCAGCTGTACTTGCTATCTGAGTATAATTCACATCATCTGTTGATCGAAAAACCTTGTAACTGGCTATACCAGCTCCAACTGTACTTGGTGCATCCCATGAAATTGCCAATTTCCAAGTATTTGTCGCCTTAACACTAATGTCAGCTATATCACTACTTAGTGGTATTCCTGGTGCTGGAGTATTTGCGGTAAATGTAACATTTGCTGCTGTTGCATAGTTAATATTGCCAGCTTCATCTTTGGCGACAAGATATAGGGTGTTATCTCCAGGTTCTGTAGCGTAAGCACCAGTTGATAAACTAGTCTGACCTGCAGCAGTATAGGTGCAATTAGTACTTGTAGGTAAGGTATTTACGGTGTAACAGTAAATTATATTACTCGCAGAACCTGTAAAGCTAGCTGGTGCTAACCAAGAGAAGCCAAAGGAGTTAGTAGTGTTAGTGCTCGGAGTAGCTACAAGGTTCTGTGGTGAGCTTGGAGCGGTGGTGTTAAGTTTGATTACAGTTGTTACATATGCTGCAGAAATATTTCCAGCATTATCCCAGCTCCTAAAGTAGACTATATTATCTCCTTCAACCAAGTTAGCAAAGTCTGGATTACTTATCGTTGTATAGCTCCCGTTATTTGGAAGTAAATCAGTCGCGTCCTGAGCACCAGTATGATTGGCCCCATACCAAGTACCACCACTTCCAATTCTATACTGTAGTCCAGCTATACCTGAGTTAGCGTCGCTAGCTGCATCACCTCCAGTAGTTGGCCAAGTTAATGTTACTTGATCGTTAGATACAAATTCCGAGGGTGCTGTTATAAAAGCTGGGTTAGTTGGCGGTGTATTATCAAACATGAACTCAAATTGGGCTGGCGATCCGTTGTAGACATTGTCGGCGTTGTCAATTGCCTTGATATTGAGATAGTAGGGAGAATTTGAAGATGTTAATGCAGTCCCAATGTATCCTGAAATAGAGGTGTCGATATTTGTTGCAGATATTGCAAATTGACAAGCTCCTCCGGTGTTGAGCGGACTGGTTCCTAAATCTCCCTTAGTGGTTACTGGATTGCCAGTCGAATCTTGACCAAGATACAAACAATATCCTTGGATACCAGATCCACCAACGTCGTCAGCTCCAGCTGTCCAACTAAAATACGGATCGACGTCAACCCAACCATTGCTGGATATACTTGCTCCACCAGAACCATCATGAGCGGTAATCGCTGAGGCATTAGTTGGCGGAGGAGTGATGTCTGATGGAGTAAAGGCAATTGAAACACTGGTTAAATCTGGAGTATTTGCTGGATTAGTTGTTCCTAGAGTAACTTGATATTGAACATATTGATTCTTATTTGGTGCACAGGTACTGGTAATCGTACCTCCCGAGACGATAGCGCTACAACTAGTAAAAGCTGAAGCATCAGATAGATTTGCTTGATTTCCAGCTCGGACTAAGATTGCAATTGAGGTTCCTGAAGGAAGACTGTCAGCATAAGTTAGATCTCCCCAGTTATTTTCAATGTTAGTGTTGAAGATATTGGATGTTAGGGTGCCGCTAGTAGCATAACTAGACATATTCATGCCATCAATATACACAGTATTACCAGATACTACTTGAATGCCTGCAGGTACGCTCCCACCGGTTCCAGTAACTGTTGCGGTCAAATTGTACCAACCACTTCCTACAGATGTATAGGCAGTGGTTACCGGTGATCCGTTGTAGTAAAGCTGGGCATTTGACGAAGTTACCGCACTTCCGTTGGTATAAGCGTAGCTAGACAAAACATAACTGCCATTATTAGTGGTAACATTTTGTGAGAATTCTCCTGTATCGTTTGCTATTAGTTTGGCACTACCAGCATCGGAATTATAAGTAGTTGCTGTGTTTTGAGATGCAGTAACTCCTGAGCTAACAGAAATGCCATATTTACTTCCTAGATAGTCTTCGACGGCAGCTTTTTGGCTGTTAGTCAGGGCCGTATTAAAAATAATGATCTCCGAGACTGAACCATTGTAATAATAGCCTGAACCATTAGCATAATTGCCAATGTGAAAAGAGGTTGGATGGGTTGTATCAGGAGTTCCAGTACCCTCTGAAGCACCATTATCGAAAATACTGGCAGTCGAAGATCCTGAAACTAATGAAGTAATCAATGGAGTGCCTACTGTAAAGTTATAGCCGCTACCTATATTTCTTGACAGGTAAGTACCTATTTGTCCATTCGCAGGATAATTTATATCATACTCTTCATCATCGGTTCCATTGCTACTTAGTAACATGCCGTAGGAAGTATTAGAGTTAGGTTTTTGAACAGCAAAAATTGACATAGAGTTAGTAGTAATGGCTGGAGTTGGCGTAATTGTGTAATAATCAGATCCGCTTAATGTTAACTCTGGATCACCGTTCATTCCTGTAGTATTTAAAATGCCTGCATTAACCGCGGCTGCGTTATTACCATTTCCGCTTGAGTCGTACCAAGTCCCAACAGTGGTGCCATTACTTTGAGCTATCGCATCAGCCTTGAGCCACACTGTTAACCCGGAAATTAAATTCGGTGACATGCCCGTATTCCAGCCAGACAGATTAGTCGAAAAATTATTATTGGTCATTAAGTTAGTAGAAGTGAGAGTAATATTTCCGCTCGTAGAAGTATTAAGGTTTGATTCAGAGCTATACTGATTAGTCGTAGATGAGCCGGTTCCTCCACTCCAATCAGACTGTACCCAGTATGAATAGGCTGCGTCTGAAAAGTTAGAATTAGACAGTATGAATACCACTACTATTGAGATTATGAATGTCGAATTAACTAAAAACTTGTGTTGTTTAATCCGGTTTATTGTATAGCGAAGACAATCAATACAAATTGCTGAAAATTGTTTTAATGAATATCTAATAAATTGAAACAATCTGGAAATATTAATCATTTTTTTAATAGTTTGAAGTCTATTTATTCTCATAGTCCAAATATTGATTGTAATGAATTAAATACAATACTTAGGGCATTATCTGATGCCTGGCCAACTATCGTGGTTTGATCACCTGAGACTCCTTTAATTCCATCAGCATCATTGGAAATAACTTGAACATGGTAGACCTCAGCAGTATTTAAGCCTGAAACTACTACTACATGATTGTTAACTATGGCAGTATTTTCTGAGGTTCTCGTTGTATAGTTGCCAGCACTTCCATCACCATAAGCTACTTGAGAAGTTCCAGCTTTATCTGTCTTCCACGATACTATTAATTGACCTTGCGCACTTGCTCCATTCCCGATAATACTAGGTTGAATAGTGACATTAGAGATAATTGGAGGTCGAGTATCAATTCCAGATTTAAATACCTGGAGGTCTGAATTTGCGACATTTCCGAGAGTGTCAACAGAGGTAGCGGTAATTGAATACTGAGTATCATAGGTTAAATCAGCTACACTCATGGAGTGAGTTGTAGTAAAAGTTGTATCTAGTTGATTAGACCGTGGACCATTTAATAGTCCATAGCTAATTTGTGAGGTTGTAGGGACATTTGTAGTCCAACTTATCTGTTCCGTTCCAGTTAAAGCTCCAGGTACTGGTTGGAACTGAACATTAGTTATGGTTGGTTGGGGTGGGGTGGTAAAAGAATAACTAGCAGGACTAGTGTAAATATTGCCGCTGGTATCGTATGGGTTTAATTTAAAGGCGTACGTAGTTCCTGAGGCCAAGGCCTTTAGCGGAATACTATATGTTGAAGTACTTGTAGAAGTATTCAAGGTTTGGCTAGATCCAAGTCCATTACCAGATCCATAGGTAAGTTGGACCGAAGTAGCATTCGAAGACGTAAAATCAATCGAAGCCGATGAGAGATTAATGTCAGAAACAGTTACTCCACTAACAGTTGGTGCGGGTAAAGTAGTAAAGATTTGTTCGGGAGAAGTGCCAATATTTCCATCTATGTCATCCCATTGAGTTCTGTAGTAATAGGTAGTTCCAGCTTGTAGGTTATTTAAATTAATAGTATGGGAAGTAACCTGGTCCGAATTAGCTGCTTCGGTGGCAGAATACTGGTTCGATGTTAGTCCATATTCCACTCGGCTATCACTATCTCGATCAGTAACCCAGCTGATTGTTGCACTACGAGTATTTACAGAGGTCGTAGGCCCATCAATTAGATTGGCCGGTACCGTAAATTTCCCAGTTGGAAAGTCGTTGATAGCACTTGTTTGACCACCGCAGTTATTAGCTGAGTCACAAGCCTCAACTTTATAATAATAAGTTTGCTGAATTAAATTGCTGTCTACATAGGATGTTCCAGCAGTATTGGCAATATCTGTATAGTTTATACTATCAGTCGACCTAAAAATCTTGTAAGTAGCAATTCCTGCACCTACGGTTGATGGTTGATCCCAGGATAGAGCTAGTTTCCATGAACTACTAGATTTAATACTAATATCGGCTATGTCAGGGTTTAGTGGAACTCCCGGAGCTGGTGTGTTGGCAGTGAAGTTAACGCTGGAAGCTGTTGCATAGTTGATATTACCAGCCTCGTCCTTTGCAACTAAATAAAATGTATTATCACCCGGTTCAGTTGCATAAGCTCCCGCGTCTAGGCTAGTTTGTCCAGCACCAGTAAACGAACAATTATTTACATTAGGTAAAGAGTTAATCGTATAACAATATGTAATATTGCCGGCAGAACCAGTAAATGTTGCAGGTGCTAGCCAAGAAAAACCAAATGAGTTAGTTGTATTGGTGGTTGGGGTAGCCGTCAAATTTTGAGGACTAGATGGCGAAGTTGTATTAATCTTAATTACAGTAGTTACGTTAGCTGGAGAGACATTCCCGGCATTGTCCCAAGTTCTAAAGTAGATAATATTATTTCCCTCAACTAAATTGGTAAAATCTGGAGAACTAACAGTTGTGTAACTGCCGTTATTTGTAAGTAGATCGGACATATTTTGATTGCCATTGTGATTTGCTCCAAACCATGTGCCGCCACTTCCGATTCTATATTGCAAACCAGCAACACCTGAGTTGCTATCACTAGCAGCATCAGCTCCAGAAGTTGACCAGGTTAGGGTAACTTGTTTATTGGAAACGAACTCAGACGGTGCCGTTATAAACGATGGATTAGTTGGTGGAGTATTATCGTAGAGGAACTCAAATTGAGCTGAAGATCCATTATAAACATTATCTGCATTGTCTATTGCCTTAATATTGAGATAATACGGTGAATTTGAAGAAGCCAAGGCTGTACCGATGTAGCCTGAAATTGCAGTATTAATGTTAGTGCTGCTCACTACAAATTGACAAGCCCCACCAGTATTGATTGGACTGGTTCCGAGATCTCCTTCAGTAGTTACCGGGTTGCCGGTTGGATCTTGACCTAAATACAAACAGTATCCCTGAATTCCCGACCCACCTATATCATCGGTTCCAGCCGTCCAACTGAAATATGGATCGATGTTAGCCCAACCATCACTAGAGACATTAGCTCCACTCGGTCCATCTTGAGCAGTAATACCAGATGCATTAGTAGTTGGTGGTGTGACATCTGAGGGAGCATAAGGTATGGTATTAGAGCTAAACGTCGGAGTTGCGCCACCATCTGAAGTAAACTCTAGCTCGTATTGGACATATTGGCTCTTATTCGGGGCACAAGAACTGGTAATTGCGCTGCCTGAGTTTATTGGGCTACAGCTGGTGAAAGCTGGAGCATCAGATAGATTCGAATTGTTTCCAGCTCTTACTAATACTGAAACGGTTGTATTTGTTGGAACTGTAGCAGAGTAAGACATGTTCCCCCAATTTTCATCTACTCCGGTATTATAGATGTTGGAAACAACTGAGCCAGAAAGCTGGTAACTGTTCATACTCAGTCCATCAAGATAAACAGTTTTAGTTGCTTGTTCTTGAACACCCGCTACTGCGCTGCCACTCACACCATTAACTACTGCACTCAGGTTGTACCAACCGCTACCAACAGAAGTATATGTAGTAGTAACTGGACTGCCATTGAAGTAAAGCTGGACGTCAGATGAAGTTACTGCTGCGCCGGTGGTATACGCATATCCCGATAAAATGTATTTTCCGCTTCCAGTAGTGGTACTTTGAGTAAATTCACCAGCATCATTAGACACTAATTTGGCACTTGCGCTCGCACTATTATATGTAGTCGTTGTGTTTCGAGTCGCTGTAACCCCGGAACTAACGGTGATTCCATATTTACTTGAAAGATAGTTTTCTACGCCAGTTCGTTGGGCCGTAGTTAATGCACCACTATAGATAATAACCTCTGACATATTACCCTTAAAAAGCTGAGCTCCGGATCCAGTATAAGTGCCGATCCAGGTTGTGTTTGTCGAAGGCGAAGTGGCAACGGCTGAAACGATTCTAAAAGTTGATAACGTCCCAGCAGACAGAGTATTAGTGCCATTTACCCAAAAATTAGACGCTGTAATTCCTCTTGGAAAGGCAGTAGGGTTGTAAGTTGAATTTCCACTTACTCCAAATATCGAATACCCAAAAGTATCACCATTATCTACCATACGTCGGTAGTCAGTGAAGTTTGTGCCTCCATCAGTATGATTTGCAACTACGAAAATTGTTTGTCCTGTTAGTGATGGCGCAGCCATCCAATCATGCGCTCCATCAAATAGTAACGCTGGTTGCCCATTAATGACATTGGTTTCAAATGTAGGTTGATCAGCGCCAGTTGATTGAATTGCATTATTTCCTGCAGTGCTTGAATCGGGCCAACTACTGACAGTCGTACCGTTGCTCTGAGCGATAGAACTAGCTTGAAGCCAAAGTGTTAAGCCAGAAATTTTATTTGGTGGTATACCGGTATTCCAATTAGACAGGTCTGATGCGAAATTATTATTAGTAAATAAGTTTGAGGTTGTTGCAAGGGTGACTTGATTAGCCGTGGATGTTGTGGCATTTGTCTGAGAACTATACTGATTAGTAGTGCTGCTACCGACTCCACCACTCCAATCTGATTGTATCCAGTTGCTCCCACCGGCACGAGCAAATTGTGCATTCAAAGCAAAAACTATAGTCAAACCAATAAATGACAAAACAATAAGTCCGTAGTGTACGTATTTGTGATAGGACCACTCAAACCAACGGTGATACCAAGGCAGTTTAGATTTTAAATGCTGGTGAAGTTGCCCAAAACTTCTCGGACTAAAATATTTAAATTGTTTGTTCTTTTTTCTCTGAAGTATTTGACTAATCATCAACCTAACCCTTGTTGGTAGCTATCCAGATATAACATACAAATGCACACTGAAAGTCCCCTCATTAAAGATTATGTTTATTATATCCTTTGACCCTAGTTGAGTCAATTTAAAAAGAGGGTATTTTAGAACTTATAAATAACTAGTTTTGAGCGCTTGGATCAAGTGGTTTTTGTGATGTTCCAAGGACCTCTTTAGCTTTTTTAACAATCTCGTTTCCGCTAGCCTTATCTTTAGTTAAATAGGCTGCTAGAGAACCTGACGATAATAGTTCTTCACCTTTAATCTCAGCAGATATACTGGTGAGCATAATCACTGGTATATTTTGTAATTTGTCGTGTTTTTTCATTTCTGAAAGAACTTGCTCTCCAGTCATAACCGGCATCACAAAATCTAAGAAAACTAATTGCGGTGGATCTGATTGCATTTTTTCAATAGCATCTTTGCCATTTTCAGCAGTATCTACTTCAAAGCCGCCTTCGCTTAAAACTTTCGAATATATCTTTCTAAAAAACTCTGAGTCATCTACAACTAATACTTTTGTCATGAATTAACTATAAGACTTTTGGCTTATTTGTGTCAACTTCGTTTGTAGGCCAAATAGCGCTACGAGAAATAGAAACTGAGCCATTATTCAAGTCAAAAACAAGGCTTCTGCCACTATTTCCACCCAGATCGCTAGCAACCACTGGAATACCCATTGCATGGAGCGAATGAGTGGCTTCAGCAATATTAAGCTCGCCTATGCTTTGCTCAGATTCTATGGTTGGAAACATCTGTGAACCACCGACTAATTTAGCAGTTAAACTGGTTATTTTAATACCTCGGTGTAATAGTTCTACAACTATTTGGTTGAGCCCAGTATCGACACACCTATAGGGATTAGAGTTGTCATTTTCTGTTCGAGGCAACATGCAGTGTATCAGTGCTCCAGTTTGATGCTCTTGAGAATAAAGACAAATTACAATACAAGATCCGATGCCCAAAGTTGTCAGGCTATCTGGAAACTTGGAAATAGCATATCCTGCTGTTGGTACGTTTATTGGTGCTGTCATGTATTTTTTTCGATATGTTTTTTGCCTGATTCCAAGATTTTTGCCGAACTAATGTCATCGAACATCATATAAAGTGTAATTGGTACAGACGTTGGTCCAACTTTTAGATGGATTGCAAAACAAAGTATTTGGGCATTACTAATTCCAACCTCGGTTACAATCTCATTGACAACAGCTCGAAGCATATCAGTAGCACTGTGAGGGGTAGATTGTAATAATTCTAAACCTAAAAAGTTTGATAGACCTCCAAGAGATGCTCCAGAAATAATGTTAGTTATTTCTTCTAAAGCTGATATTTTTAGATTATTTTCAATATGTGGCAATAATATATTTAGATTTTCCGGATCAATTAAAAGCACTACAGCTCCATGAGCATCACCAATAATGCGAATAAATACTACAGTTTTAAGGTCTTCGGGATGACCCATACTATCAGCGATTTTTTCCATATGATCTAAGATTAAACGTGGGGGGATAATGGTGACAGTTTGCCCTGTCACGTTGGTAATTGGGGCAATAGATTTTCCAGCTGCTATACTTGCAACTTCTAATAATAGGTCTCGTTCAAATGGGTCTAGTATCATGCTCATTTTGTGAGTCCTTTCGGATTAATTAATAACACGCTACTGCCATCACCAACTATAGTAACACCTGAGAAGATATTAACGCCTTTAAGGAGTGGTGGGAGTGGTTTTACAACCGCTTCCAATGTTTGGCTAATTCGATCAACGGCTAAGCCGATTTTCTCGCCGTCAACGGAAATTATAACTATGTAAGTATCTTTTTTATCTGCTTTTTTAGTTTGATTAAAAACTTCTTGCATCCTAATTATTGGAATTTCTTGATCATTATATCTAAAAGCTTCTTGACCCGCGCTGTTTACAACATCTGAGTTATTGATTTTAAGTGAAGTTTCGACCGAGAATGCTGCAATTGCGAAAGATTCACTGCCAACTTCTACAATCAGCGTTCGCATTATTGATACAGTCAGGGGAAGTTTTAGAGTAAATGTGGTTCCTTTACCAGTTATGCTAGTTACATCGACACTACCTCCAAAGTCTTCAGCCGCTTTTTTTACAACTTCTAATCCTACGCCTCTACCTGATATCAAACTTACCTCACTAGACGTTGATATGCCAGAGAATAAAGCATTTTTTAAAGCAATTTTATCATTTGGATCTAGATTAGTTTTTTTAGCTACAGCGTTCCAATCTATTCCATTGCCGTTATCATTTACTGATACAATCGCAAAATCACGATCAGACCGAGCTGATAGAGTTATAATTCCGCTTGTACCGATACCGTGATCAGCTGCATTCCGAATAAGATGAGTTAACGGTTCATCAAGACTCTCAACAATTACTCTATCCAGTTCAAGGTCACCACCTTCAATTCGAAACTCAATTTTTTTATTTAAAGTACGGCCTAAATCACGGACTGCTCTTGGAAAGTGAGCGAATATCATATTGAGGGGAACAGTTCTAATTCTCATTATTTGAAACTGTAATAATTCTATAAGCTTACTAATTTTATCTTGAGTCTCAGATAAATGTGAGACATCAGCTTTTTTTAAGAATGTTTTCATAGTCAATCGATATACCATTAATTCCTCTAGAGAACCAACAATCTCATCAAGTTGTTCAACTTTTACTGGAATGGTTTTTATGGACAATGTCTCAGCTGGTTTTTCTGCATCTGCTTGTTTACTCAACGACTCGATTGTCGGCTCAGCTTTATCTGGTCTTGTTTCGACTTCTTTTGGGATCAACTGGGTTTTAGGTGCTTCATCGGTATGCATAGACTTTCCAGATCCAACCGTATTTATACCAGTCTCGATTTTTAGTTTATTAACAACATCATCGGCTACTAGTTCAATGCCAACTGTTTCGATATGATCAACCGACGCTGTTAGGGCATCAAGTGCTTGCAAGAGTAAATCTACAAGCTTAGGATCAATTTTCTTTCGTTTTTCTTTTACCTCAAAAAAAACATCCTCAACAACATGACACAAATATCCAGTCTGCTCATATCCCATTGCCGCACTTTGTCCTTTGAGGGAATGCGCTGCTCTGAAGATTGAATCAATTAATTCTGCGTCATCAGGAGTTTTTTCTAGGTTTAGAGTTGCTTCGCTGAGAGTCGCAAGATAGGTTTTGGCTGTTTCAACAAACAAATCCTTATACTGACCCATATCATCGTTCATTTTGTATTACTCCATCTAAAGATTGCTCCGGCAATGGAAGGCAACGGGAGAATAAAATCGGCTAAATTTTGATCGTTAACTGCTTGGGCCATTCCATAAACCACTGAACTGTCTTTATCTTGAGTTATAGTCTCACCACCGGCAGTTTTTATCGCTCTCATTCCTTCTAGACCGTCTTTGCCCATGCCTGAAAGAATTATTCCAAGACTATTAGCCCCATAAGTATTAGCTACAGAAGTCATTAACATATCTATCGATGGACGTAATACGGCAGTACTGGGACTTATTTCAAGTCGTTTTGTGCCATTATTATCGATTTTAACTGTCATATTACTACCACCTGGAGCAATATAGATTCTACCAGCCTCAAGAGCCTTATTCTGCTCACCTAATTCAAATTTTAAATTAATGTCATCATTACTAAGACTGTTTACAAACTGTGGCAAAAATTCTGAAATCATATGTTGAGCAACAACAATTGGCACCGAAATAACACTGGGCAAATCTTCAAAAATTTTTAATAATGCCTGTGGTCCACCGGTAGAAGCACCAATAACTACAACTTTTGTGGTAATAGAGTTTACCTCATTGTTTTTATTGACTATTGAATCTTGCATTGGAGCAGATTCCTACTGAAGGCTATCAATCATGTCAATAACCTCATTGGTGTCATAAGGCTTAACTATATAGCCTTTTGCACCAAGAGTTTTTGCTTCATCGATAACTTCTTTTTGATCAATAGAGGAAATAATAGCGATAGCTTTTGCAGTATGTCCAATCTCTTTTAAGACGGCAATCCCGTCTTTAATCGGCATTATGATATCCAGTAGTATAACGTCGGGTTTTATCTCATTGTACATATTTACTGCATCATTGCCATCGACGCCTTCAAATATCTCAGCACCACTGTACTTACTCTTTAGAATTATATTTTTGAGGATAGTTCTCATAAACTCACTATCATCAACTATTAGTATCTTCATGGTGTCTCCTTATTGATTATCTTAGTCTCTTCCTGGGCAGATTTTATTTGATCGATTACTCCGGCCACAGATTTGTTAATTATAGCCTCTAGGTCGACAAATAATATCACTTTTTCTTGGTCAGTACTATTTGTAGGTAATATTACACCGGCTATGAATTCAGATTCGACTTTTGATTTGACCATTTTTGGAGCCGGCTTAATCTCATCGCTTTTAAAACTTCGAATCTCTGATACTTCGTCGACAATTACCCCAACCATTGCATTGTCTGGTGCATCTATAAGTAAAATATTAGAGTCTTTGCTAACATGTGAACCAATCTTTAAGACAATGCCCAAATCCATAACTGGGACTATCTTTCCACGAATATTAATTATTCCTTTTATATAGTCATGACTATTTGGTACGGGAGTAATTTCAACTAATTTGATAACTTCTCTAATTGAGTTAATGTTGGTTGCGAATATCTCGTCAGCGACTTTGAATATTACCATCTGGTTAATTTGACTAGGTACGGTTTGAGTTTCAGGTTTCATAATATATCTTTTACGAGACCGGAATCTTAACGTCAGATTTATCTGGTTCAGTTGGAACAGCTAACAGGGGAGTCTGTGGTTTTATTTCGACTGGAGTATTGATTTTAAATGTATCTGTAGTTTGCTCTAGCGTGGATTTAAGTAGATTCTTACTAATTGGGACAGTTAATCTAGGCGCTTGCATAACTACTCTATCGTCACTATGATCGTTGGAGACATTGTCACCAGATTTAATATCATCTTTACCTGCAAGTTCTTGGAGAGACTTAGAAATACTAGATAACTCACTTGCAGCAGCGGCAACTTGTTGGTTAGCGGCAGCTTGTTGTTCAATTGAAGCTGATAATTGTTGGACACTGGCTGCGTTTTGATTAGCAACACTTGAGATTGCATCAACGTTATTGGCTATTTGAGTCATTGAGGAGACTTGTTGTTGGGTACCTGCAGATAATTCTTGAATTTTAGCTGATGTTTCTTGGGCTGACTGTGCAGCATTGATACTCGATTGACTAATTTCATCGACAATACCTCGAATGTTGTCTGCAGATTTTGCTGAACCTTCGGCTAATTTTCTGACTTCATCAGCTACGACCGCAAAACCACGACCAGCATCTCCGGCTCTAGCCGCTTCAATAGCAGCATTTAATGCAAGTAAGTTAGTTTGTTCTGAAACTTCAGTAATTGTATCAACCGCTGTACTAATTTTTTCAGAGGAAACACCTGCAGCTTGCGATACCTTTGAAGTATTCACTGCTGTAGACGCAGCTTCTTGTGCCGATGATGAAATCTGTTGAGTTGCGGCTGACATTTGATTAACAGCTTGAGAAGCTTCCTTAGCTTGTTTAGATTGTTCTAGCGCACCAGTTGCAATTTGTTTCGAAGCCGTAGCATTTTGTATAGAAGCATCAGAAGTTTGCTGAGCTGAGGCGGCAAGTGACTGGCTAATCTCGCTCATACGATTAACTGCGCTGCGAAGTGGGCGTAAAATCATAGCTGAAATTTGTCTACCGAAGAAATAGGCAACAACAGCGACAACAACAACAGCTATGATCAATATTAATATTGCAGCGTTAGTAAGTTGTTTAGCGGGAGCTAGAACTGCAGATATTGGTTCTGTAGCAATCAGAGTCCAACCCAAATTATTATTGGTTCCATAACGTCCTAAATTAGAATATCCAGAGATTACTGACACGCCAGTCGTGTCTTTATATTCCAATACGCCTTTAGATGATACTGAGGCGTTTTTAACAGCTTGGGCTAATATTGGTGAATCATTTAAGTCTTTATAATTTGACCAAGCTTTTTCCTGAGTGGATCCTGAATAGAGTATTTGACCTTGCGAATCAACTAAGCGAGCATGCTTATTTCCAAGTAGTGTGTTGTCGATACTCGCCAAAAGACTATCAAAAGCACCAGTTTCTACTTCACCAACTAGTACATTAACTACCGTACCACTTGCATCGGCAACTGGAGCTACAGCCAAGACAGTTGGTCCGGTATCGCCAGGGAATGGATCACTAATATAGACCGATCCAGGAGTGCCGTTTATAGCATCGCTAAAAAGCTGAGCACCGTCGGTAATACTCCCATAATATCCAGTAAAGGTATGAGTACCATCATCTGGATCGGTGTATCCTAAATTAGTTCCTGCCGCATTATATAAGTTCATGGCGTAGAATATCCCAGAACGGTCAACCGTGTTTTTAAGTAGCGTCAAGGTTGGTTGAGTCCTGGTCGAAGAAGCTAATTGATTATTCGCTGAAGTAGAACTAACGATATTAATAGCTTCTTGCATATAATTATGGGCTTCAGCTACAGCAATTGAGGTTTTTGCACTTAGATTAGTTTTTGAAGTCTGCAAAAGAGTATTGTTGAACTGATGAATCAGATAGCTAAATAATAAAATCAGAGGTATAAGAGCGATACCTACAGCACCAACTACTATAGAGGTTTGAAAACTGCCTTTTCTCTTTTTACTGAATAACATCCTGTCCCCGATTCATTTTATTTTTTTATTTTTTTAAACTGTTAATGTTTTACTTATACACTAGCATTATGCCATATACATTTAAATTTTGGAATAGATTATTTTTTCAATAAACCTATTCGTATCTTAATGCGTCAATTGGGTTAATTCTGGTTGCTCGTTTAGATGGATAGAAGGCAACTAACATACCAGCAACTATCGTTAGAAAAATCGTAGCTAACACAAGCAGTGGAGTCACAGAAAATGCATGGATGGTTCCTTGTACACCATTACCACCAGCATATGAGGTTAGAACAATATTGATTATCTGACCAACTATATAGGCTAATAATATACCTCCAAAGCCTCCTGTAACCGAAAGTAGCAAAGCTTCAAAAATCATTAACCTAGCTATATCTGCTTTTCGTGCGCCCATAGTAATCATTAAGCCTATTTCACTAGTTCGTTCTAGTAAAGATATGGTTAGGGTGTTGAACATACCCAAAACAGCAATAACCATTCCGATGCCTCCAAAGCCAGCAACTACAAAGGTAAATATTGTGAAAATAGTGTTAATTTGGTCTAAGGTATCGAGTGGAGATGCCGTTGAAAAACCGAGTCCGGCAATTTGCTGCCTAATAATTGCAACATCAGCTCGTTTATCAGCAACGACTTTTAATTGACCGAATAATGCTGCGCCGGCATTAGTAAATGCTTGGTCATTCATGTAAACCTCGGCTCCAGAGCCAATACTTAAAACTCCCACAATAGTTAGACTAGATTTTACTTTTTTCATCTGTCCTGTTGCCGTAGTTACAGATGTCACAATATCTACATTTTTACCAATTGCTTTATCAGGGTTAGACTGGCCAATAATATTTAGTAGAGCGGTGTCAACGATCGCATCTTGATTAGTTTTAAAACTATCGCTTCCTGCGACAAATTTTAAAGCACTCAGAGCAATGTATTGATTTGTAGTTCCATAGACAACTGTGTCGGCAACGGAACCTTGATAACTGACTTGCCCCGGCAATATATAGGCCGGTGAAACTGATGATACGTGCGCAAACTGGGAAATCTTATTAATATTGGCATCATTTAGCAAAATAGTATTGGCATTTGGTGAGCTAACATCAATTGTATTAACTGATTTTGTACCAAGTACCTGTTGATTAACAACTCCGTGTAGCCCAAGAGCTAGAGAGATTAAAAAAACTACAGCTCCAACTCCAATAACGATGCCCATCATCGTTAGCATGGTTCTAAGTTTTTTATCTAGTAAGTTTTTAGTAGCAATTGAAATTAAAATGTAGGGTTTTATCACTGAACCTAATCGCTTTTGTTTCTTGTGTCTTAGTTTCATTGTTGATCTTTTTCCAATTTACTTAGCTCAGCTAATTCACTCTTTAGTGAATTGATAATTTCAGTCATGGGTACGTTCTGTCCTTTACCTGATTGAGTTATTTTTCCATCTACCATATATAATTGTGTGTCACTGAGTGGCAAATATTCAATGTTGTGAGTAACCAGAATGATCGTTCGATTAAGTTCTCTTTGACACTTTAATAATAAATCCATGATCATTTTTCCGTTTTTTGAATCAAGGTTTCCGGTAGGTTCATCAGCAAAAATAAGTTGTGGATTGGCAACGAGCGCCCGTGCCATTGAAACTCGTTGCTGCTGACCACCCGAGAGAACTAGTGGTCGAGAGTGAGCGAATTCTTGCATACCGACTATCTCGAGGTTCTGCATAGCCATCTTTTGAGCGATCGTTCGATCAACCCCAGTTAGATAAAGTGGCATAGCCACGTTTTCAAGCACATTAAGACTTTTAACCCAATAATTTACCTGGTGAACGATGCCCATAGTTTGAGCTCTAAATAGTGATCGTTGATCAGAACTGACACTATAAAAATCCTCGCCTTCAATTTCGACTGTTCCTTGTGTAGGTGGTTCTAGGCCAGATAGAATATTAAGAAGTGTAGTTTTGCCGCTACCAGATGGTCCGAAAATAATTGCAAAACTATTGTCCTTAATCTCAAAATTTATATTTTCGAGTACTTTTACCGAACCACCTTTAGTATCAAATTGTTTATGGAGATTAGATACTTTTATGATTCCATCACCAGTTTTCTGACTCGAAGTCGAATCAGTTTTAGTTGGATTTATAACTACGTCACTATTCATAGTCCGAATATTTCCTGTAAAGAATTAAATACTATGCTAAGAGCGTTGTCTGAAGCTTGACCAACAATCGTGGTCTGATCTCCAGATACCCCTTTAATCCCATCAGCATCATTGGATATAACTTGCACATGGTACACCTGCGCGGTTCCAAGCCCTGAAACCACTACCACATGATTATTAACTATGGCACTATTCTCGGCAGTTCTGGTAGTATAGTCTCCAGCAACCCCTTGACCATACGCAACTTGTGAAGTTCCAGCCTTATCAGTCTTCCATGAGACTATTAATTGGCCTTGAGCACTTGCACCGTTTCCGATAATGCTTGGTTGAATTGTAACATCACTAATGACTGGAGGTCTAGTGTCAATTCCAGATTTAAATACCTGGAGGTCTGAATTGGCTACATTTCCGAGAGTGTCTACAGAGGTAGCGGTAATTGAATACTGAGTGTCATAGGTTAGATCACTAACCGTCATTGAATGAGTCGTTGTAAAGTCAGTATCCAATTGATTAGATCTGGTACCGTTTAATAGTCCGTAGCTTATTTGTGAGGTTGTAGGTACATTTGTAGTCCAACTTATCTGCTCAGTACCAGTTAGGGCTCCTGGGACTGGTTGGAACTCTACATTAGTGATTGTTGGTTGGGGTGGGGTGGTAAAAGTAAAAATAGTTTGGTCATATTCATTGCCTTGAGCATCAAATGGATCAATCTTAAAATAATAATTGGTTCCTGGAGTTAGCTGATTTAAGGGTACCTCATAGGTTGAAGAGCTTGAAGCTGTGTTGATTTTTTGTGTTAAGCCAAAGCCTTTACTACCTCCATAATAGACAGTAGCGCTACTGGCTCCATCTGATGTAAATTGAATTAAAGCACTAGACAGATTAACGTCTAATACATTTACGTCACTAACAGTAGGTGCTGGTAGGGTAGTGAAAGTTTGTTCTGATGAAGTGCCAATATTCCCATCTATATCATCCCACTGTGCACGATAATAGTAGGTAGTTCCTGCTTGAAGATTATCTAAATTGATACTGTGGCTAGTTACTTGATCAGAATTTGAGGCTTCCGTGGCGCCGTAATCATTGGATGATAGTCCATATTCTATACGACTATCGCTAGCCCGATCGGTTTCCCAATTAATCGTAGCTGTGCGAGTATCTACGGTCACAGTTGGACCATCTAGTAAGTTTGCTGGGCTAGTAAATTTGCCGGTAGGGAAGTCATTTACTGGGCTAGTGAAACTCCCACAATTATTGGCTGAATCACAAGCTTCTAACTGATAATAATAAGTTTGTTGATTAAGATTGGAGTCAACGTAAGAAGTCCCAGCAGTATTTGCAATATCCGTAAAATTAATTCCATCAGTTGATCTAAAGATTTTATAAGTGGCAATCCCAGCTCCTACAGTACTCGGTACATCCCAAGATAGTGCTAACTTCCAACTACTTGTAGATTTAATGCTTATATCTGATATATCAAGATTAAGCGGTATTCCTGGGGCTGGAGTATTAGCTGTAAAGGTGACATTGGATGCGGTAGCATAGTTGATATTACTAGCTTCGTCTTTAGCTACGAGATAGAAAGTATTGTCTCCTGGTTCAGTCGCATAAGCTCCTGGGTCTAAGCTAGTTTGACCTGCGGCGGTAAATGTACAATTTGAACTGGTCGGCAACACATTAACAGTGTAACAATAGGTGATATTTGATGCCGATCCAGTATATGTAACTGGCGCTAACCAAGAAAAGCCAAAAGAATTGGTGGTGTTAGTGGTTGGTGTAGCAACTAGGTTTTGAGGTGAACTTGGGGCGGTAGAGTTAATTTTTATAACAGTAGTTACGTAAGCTTGTGAGATGTTGCCGGCATTATCCCATGTTCTAAAATAAACTATATTATTACCTTGGATCAAGTTAGCATAATCTGGTGTTGAAACGGTAGTATAGCTTCCATTATTTGGCAGTAGATCAGTCATATTCTGGCTGCCATTGTGATTGGCACCGTACCAAGTGCCGCTGGATCCGATTCGATATTGTAAACCGGCCACACCAGAATTATCATCACCTGGCGCATCTCCACCGGTCGTTGCCCAAGTTAGAGTTACATTTTTTGATGACACGAACTCTGATGGAGCTGTAATAAAAGATGGGTTAGTTGGTGGAACATTATCATACAAGAACTCAAACTGAGCGGATGAGCCATTGTAGACGTTATCGGCATTATCAATTGCTTTAATATTTAAATAGTACGGTGAACCAGTTGAAGCTAAGGCTGTTCCTAAGACTCCAGCAATAGATGTATCAAGATTAGCGCTACTAACAACATACTGACAAGCGCCTCCAGAATTGATTGGACTAGTACCTAAAACACCTTCAGTGGTTACTGGATTGCCAGTCGAATCTTGACCAAGATACAGACAATATCCTTGAATTCCAGAGCCACCAATCTCATCGGCTCCAGCGGTCCAACTAAAATATGGATCAGTGTTAGCCCAACCATCACTAGATACAGTAGCTCCACCTGAGCCATCGTGAGCAGTTATTGCTGAAGCATTAGTAGGGGGAGGAGTTATGTCCGAAGGCGTAAAGGCAATAGATAAGCTTTCAAGATCTGGTGTGTAAGCCGGGATAGTTGATGCTAAAGCCACTTGGTATTGAACATACTGACTCTTATTCGGCGCACAGGAACTGGTAATCGTACCCCCCGAGACGATAGCGCTACAACTAGTAAAATTAGGAGCATCAGATAAATTAGCTACATTTCCAGCTCTAACTAAGATCGATATGGATGTTCCGGCAGGAAGTGAATCAGTGTAGGTCAAATCTCCCCAGTTATTCTCGATATTGGTATTGAAAATATTGGAAGTAAGAGTTCCAGAAGTAGTAATGTTTTGCAGAGCCACTCCATCAATATATACGGTTTGATTAGCCGCAACTTGAACTCCGTAGTTTGTACTGCTCGCGATCCCTGTGACTGCTGCACTAAGTAGACTCCATCCTCCACCAACACTGGTATAGGTAGTAGTTACAGGAGTTCCATTATAAGTTAGTTGGGCGTTAGAGGATGATACGGTCGATCCATTAGTGTAGGCATAAGCCTGTAGATCATAAGTGTTAGTGTTACCCACATTTACCGCCTGAACATATTGACCACCAACAGAACCACTAACTAACTGAGCAGATGCTGTATCGCCGCTGTAGGTAGTTGAGGTATTTCGGGTGGCATTAACATACTCAGATCCTGAAACATTATATTTAGCCTGCAAATAAGCTTCTACACCTTCACGATTTGCTGTTGATAATGAACTGTTATAAATAATTAACTCTTCGATGTCTCCTTGTAGATATGCATAAGATGGGGTTCCTTGGCCTAAAGCGAATGAAGTTGAAGTGAGTGGACTTGGCGAAGTTCCAGAAAAAATTGAAGTGGTATTTAGTGAGCCCCCACCACCAGTAGATTGACTAGCACCGTTAACGAAATAATTAGTATAAGTTGCGTAAGTTGGATAATAAAGTCCTATTAAACCTCGGCCATTACTAATAGTTCCTCCGCCTACTTCTGCAAACGGTGAACTTGTATTCGACCTTGAGCCAACAATAAATACTGATCCATGAATCAATGATCCTGATTGAGTTAGTTCATCATTTGGAGCAAATTGAACAGCTGGTTGACCATTAATGACATTAGTCTCATATAGTGGTTGTAAGCTTGAACTTGCTTGACTAAAATTGTTGGAACTCCCAGATGAATCGGCCCACGCAGAAACTTTACCTCCGCTGGATACACCAGTAATTGAACTAGCATTTAACCAGAGATCCATCCCAGAAATCTGGCTCGGGGTAATGCCACCATTCCAGTTACTTAAATCACTACTAAAATTCCCATTTGTCAATAGATTGGAGCCATGGACTAGTGTCATATTTCCACTCGAAGAAGTGGTTAGATTTGACTGACTACTATATTGATTGGTTGTACTGCTTCCAGCACCTCCACTCCAATCTGACTGTATCCAATATGAATAGGCTGCATCAGAGAAGTTAGAATTAGATAGTATTAAAACTACCACTACTGAGACTAT
>Ga0182030_10008112_pt1 | contig 21796 bp, 22 predicted proteins | sample 812S3MmetaG_FD_121299 | JGI IMG/M metagenome (GOLD analysis project Ga0182030, IMG submission 121299) | Permafrost microbial communities from Stordalen Mire, Sweden - 812S3M metaG (Illumina Assembly) | ecosystem: Environmental > Terrestrial > Soil > Wetlands > Permafrost | place: Sweden... | reverse complement strand
GTTCTGTAGAATATTATCACATACTTCACTTCATTTGAAAGAGCACTATAATACGTGACAATATCTCTACTGGATACAAAAGAACAACTTATGTGAATGGTCTGATCATCTCACGAGATGGCACGAAAAATTGAGGCCAAGTATTGGATATTAAATTACACCTGATAATTATCTCAAGAACTACCGAGCAGTCGCATGTACTCAGCCTCCGCATCACGAAGCATGCCCTGCTCATCAAAGTCCCAGATTTTATGCGATCTCCACATTAGCTCTGATAAACATTTTTCAAAGTTCGTACCGGTCTCAGGATGCTGCCATGTGAGCATTTGGGACAGAAACCGACTACTCTCAACCAACCAATGCGTTCGCTCCAGTCGAACGTTATTATAGGCAGAGAAAGCAGCTCGAATTGCTCTAGCTTTACTAGCATATCCTTCCGCCCGCACGGTTGTGACAGCTTTGACCAGTAGACTTGCTAACGCAAGATCATCCTCAATACCGGAGCCTGCCCCAGCACCATGGTGGGGCGAAGGAGCATGAGCAGCATCTCCCGCAATACAGACACGACCTTTTGTATACGTTGGTGAAGGATTTTCGTAGCTGTCAAAGATAGCCCATTTATCCATCATATTGGAATTATCAGCTACAGCATCAATGATGCCTCTGACTGCGGGACCAAATTCTGTAAATGCTGAAATGGCCTCGCTCTTTGTTGCGGGTGCCGTGAGCTTGGCTGTTGCTGGCCAATCCGTAGGATCGGTGCAAAAAGCCACCACATTTAGCATCGCCCCATGTGCAACAGGAATGGTGATCACGTAAGCCCCGGGCCCGAGATGAATGTGCCGGTTGCGGGCTTTATACTCGCCGAGTGCTTCCACAGCTCGGTCCATAGGAACCAGACCACGGAGAGCATACTGGTGGCTGTAGGATGGCAAGGCACACGGGTGGTCTGCTCCTAGGATTAACGAGCGGACACGAGATTTGATACCATCGCAGCCGATTACTATTGCAGAGCATGGGGATTTAGCACCTGTCTAGGTTATAGGAATATTGGAGTGCATACCTGCATCCGCTGATGCGCTACGTCCATCCGTGAAATACAAGAGCACTTTCTCGTCGTCTCCGCGCTCTTGAATAGTATCGAGCCGCTTGCCAAACTCAATGATGCCATCTGAGAGAGAGCTAAGAAGCTCGTCCCAAAATGCTGCTCGAACACATCCCTCAAATCCTCGCTTGCCAGTGTACAGTCTGAACAGCTCTTTCTCCGCTTTATCCTTGGGGTCATCGCTGTTACGGTGATACCCGTCAATATACACCATCCAATCATTTCTGTCTCCCATGGTCCCATAGTTAGTTTAATTCATTCTGAAATATGGAAGTTTCAAGCCTCACGGGTTTTCAGGGTCTCCGCTTGATGTTGCTACTTTTTGTTGCGCTTCAATGAGCTTAGGATGCAATAATTTCATGCAACGTTGGGCATTTGGAGAGAAGCCAATGCCGCCTCCAAATCCACCGAACTCGCGGGCTTGCTCGTAAATTTTAACCTTAAAGCTGCGGTGGGTGAGACCAAGTGCAAGTGCAAGCCCAACTATTCCCCCGCCAATGATGGCGACGTCAATGGGTTGTTCTGGCTTAGTCGCGGAAGGCATGATTGTTCAAAATTCAAAGCGCGATGTATGACTTCAAAGTAAGCATACAGCCCTGTGTTGATCAGTCTCACGAGAAGTATAGGTGGGATGCTCAATTGTGTTTACCAGGATTGCTAAGTCTGCGAGGAAACTTTATAAAATTTCTTGAGATGGCTCTTGAACAGGTATGTGATTTGAAAAATTATTCACCAGGGGCATTTAGCATACTTCAAGCCTCTTTGCGATAAGACATTATTTAATTCCTACATCCGATAATTGTGCATATAAACATGAAAATATGTACGAGGTCCCATTTGCGATTAAGCGAAGGTGATCCAGGGGCCAGGGTTGAATTCTCTGAACTTCAGATGAGTCAAATAGAAACTCCGCCTCCGAACATGAATACATTGCGTAATCTTTCCATTTGCAAAGTGCCATGCTAAGACCCTTGCTGAGTTGGTCTTTCCAAGATTCTACGGTTAGCCCATTCTCATTTAAGTAATTGGTGATGGTTCTTGGCTGAAACGTGGTAGAATATATAGTCCGAATGAAACTGCAGTTGCAATAGATGTGCATTTTTGCGTAAATTCAATCAATCAAGGATGTGCCGTAGTTTTTCCTCCTCGTTGTCGCTGAGCATTCATCAGAATCTAATTGAGAAACAGTTTTCTGGTCATACTTTACTAGTATTTCAATAGATGGTCCGTAATCACAGCTAGCATTAGTGCAACGGTAATACTGTGTTATAGCAAGGTGGTATATCGGGAATGGTGAGGGTGTAACATCGAGATTCATTTTATATAGTATAGAGCTCCTCTCATTTGCATTTTGATATCGTTAAACTCTGTTTCCTTCTCGGATTTGCCTCGTTCATCTCTCGAAATCATTGCCACAATGTATGAAGTTGCTTTGCTCTGCTCTCGTATCCCAGGCATGACGCCGGATGCTTTCAAGACCTACTTTGAAACAAAACATATCCCATTGCTCCAGTCACTGTTTGGGTCACTATTTCCTGACAGTCACGTCAGACACTACCTCGTTCGTATATCCTTCTTTGAGATCACTGTTCTATGTTTTCACTCTTTATTTGTCTATCTTCACAAATGTTTAATTTCACCTCAGTTCTACGAGGCTCGAATTGCTAATTATAAATCTGTGGACAGCATCGCTCAGGTAACGACTATGATTCTACTGTGATGGTGGGTCAAGACCCAAAGTTCGATGTTATATGCATCATGTCTTAGAAGAACCCAGAAGTGGCGAAAAAATACTTTGAGCGATGTGGTGATCCTGATGTGTACAAAGCCTTTACCGACGATGACAAGAACTTCGTCGCCCGCGAGGGTACTTCGATCGTTCTTTTGGAAGGAACCCATACTACAACAACTTTTTTGGGTGCCTGAGAAGAGAATTTGTGTGAAGAAGTTGGAACTGTTGATGGAATCGAAATTTTTTTGAAAAATTCAAATAGTGCGAAGATCTTGATAAATGCCATGCGTGAATTTTGTTGACTGTCTTTCCTTGGATAATTGCAATTGCCCTTGAACCTAAACCTGCTTACTAGTCCGCTTTTATGTCGGAAACATTTCAATTATTTGAGTTAGAACTATGCATTATTTGTTGCCGAGGTTTCCTATCTTTAAATAAAACAAGGTCGGTGTATATTTTTTGCATGAGAAAGAACTAGGGGTAGTGACCCATGTTTGACTGACTGACTCTATAAGTAAGCAAGTGTAGCAAAAACCGGGGTTCGATCGCAAAAACTGGAAATAAACAGCTATACCCGGCGTCCCTCGGCCTTTACCAATCGGGTGCTGTCTATTGAGCGAATCCTTGAGGTATAGCAATATAGGGCTCTAGCGCTTACTTTAACTATTCCCTTGACAGGGCCTTACAGATCTAGCCATAAAATTTCGAAGCTTTCGCCACTATCGTACTCAATATCGTAGCATCAGCTAGTAACGTCTACATCTCTGAAGCAGATCAAGTACCAACTACCTTTGGTACATTGAGGTGACCCCTCGCCATCTACGCAATATGTTTAAATTACAAGTCAATGGCGACATGAAGTTGTTATGATAAGTATCTAATATTCTGGCGGAGGGCTTTAGTCAAAAAATAATCGTACACATAGTTTTCGGAGCTCGGCTTCAGTGGATGGATAATCACCCCCTCTAATTCCAACCCCACTTTGGAGCCGCCTTACTACACCCCACACACACGCGTGAAAATCAGGCGTTTTTGAGATCGGCATTTCTATTGTGGATAAATCCTGCAAGGCCCTATCTGGCAAAGGTGTGGGAGGTGTGACAAGGGTTGCGATTATCGTCGAACCGCCCCCGGAGCGTCATCCGTTTAATCAACACAAGTATAAATGAGCAACTAATTGTGATACTATAATAACCGGTATAAGTAATAGGGTGCGTAAAGAGCGCTTTTGTCTTCAACAATGATCTATAAAGCTCGTAGTCACCTAAGTACAAATTAGCCAAGTAAATGACTCCTAAGAGATTTCACCCCGAAGCGTCAATACTTGTGAATATGGATCCACTTTTCTGACAATGCAGGAAACTATCAAAAGACGCCTTATGTGCCGGTTAAATTTGATGAAGTTGACCGGACTTACAAAATGACTCAATGGCTTGGTGTTCAGCTTCATGCACTGGGTACCACTATCCTCGTAAAATCAGGATTGTGACGACCACTCGAAAGACTTAAGAAGCATTGCTGGTTCGCGGAATACTCAACTTCCAAAAGCAGACAAAGAAGATAAGTCTTAATACAGCGTAGGCCGTAATTTACTATTGGCATAATAAGTTACCCCAGTGATGAGGTATGCTAGCATTTGAAAAGCAACCAAAATAAAACCTACAACTTATACATTTGGGGCAGTTTTGAAACACTCTATCGCAATTAGTACGATCGTATTGCTTGTCATATACCGCTAATGCATGGAGAAGGGATCTTGCAGGTCCCGTTAGTGGTTGAGGACTGCTCCGCTGTCCGCGCCATACAATTGCATCGGGAGAAGCGCCTCATGCGATCATCTGCGCAAACACGCACTGCAGTGTTCCCCATGCTCTAATTACAATTTCTAGCTAGTCTATTTGCGGTCATGCTGCAAATATATGGCTATTTGAGGGCTAGTTGATCAGCGTGGGAAATCCCTCATTGCGCACAATCCGTGGTGTTCCGGGTTCCTCGCGCAAGCAAGCACTCTCTTTGTATCAGTCTTTCGATTACCAAATTCTCACTGTATCAGTACCTCGATTTGGTATATTACCAAGATCTCAATTTCTTTCTCGAGTAGAACGATAGATAACAGTATACTTTATCCGACATTATCTTCTATCCACGATTTATCAAGCTGCTAATAATCACTGGCTTTCAATTGTCTTTGCAGATTGTGGTATCTTACGCTGTCTTCAAGGATATCACAGTATCATTGTAGGCCTCACAATTTTTTTTTCTCCTCGGAAGTTAATAAACATATTGTGCTTTGTGACACATCAGGGTTTGCTTAGTCGAGTCCTCGCTAACTCCGCCAAAGCGCATCCATCACAAACATCCCCCACGTTGACAAGAGACCTGGTCTCAGGTATCAGGGAAATGTCTACGCACTCAACTAGGCAGCGTCCCGGGGCAGCATGTGAAGAGTGTCGGAGACGAAAATTAAGATGTGATAGAAAGCAACCTAAATGTGAAGTGTGCACCGAATCTGACATCAAATGTGTAACAAATACAAATCGATCGAAGCGGGGACCAAAGAAAGGGCATTTGAAGGCTCTACAAACAAGAATTGGTAAGTCCCGTCGCTTTTAGTAGCAATATCTGCGGCATTTATGTCAAAACATTGATAGCATCGCTTGAGAGTCGCCTCGTCGAACACCCAAATGCGGATGCGGACGCAGAAGGAGATGATTATGTTTTACCCGAAGGATCAGTCAGCCCCATAAGCGATTCTTCTTTGGAGGTGAAGATAAGTGAGTCGGAGTCCCAGTTCTGGACCTTGCAAGCTCTTCCTGAAGGAATTGCTCTTACTCAAGCCCACTCAAGCTTGGTAGACACGCGACTATTTCCGTCAATATCTAGTGGATCGATGATTTCTGATCTCTTACAAGCCGATCTGTAGGTTGAACCAAGGCTATATTCTATCTTCAGACTGAGAATCAGCCCTTGGTAGGTACTGATGGTCAACAGAGATCAATTGTACCTTGATCGAGTGCACATATTTGTCCCCGTCCTCCACCAGCGTCAATATCTCTCTTGGTCCAAAAGCCCTTTCAAAACCGAGCCCCAGAAATGCTTACAATACGCAATGTGGACCATAGCTGCGTGCTTGTCCGCCCAACGGGATAATATCCGAGAGGGGTTGTACAAAATTACACAGCAATTGCTCGAATCATTAGACACGACAGATGGCAACTTGGAGTTTGCACATGTCGAATATGCTCAAGCATGGCTTTTAGTAGCTATCTATGAGCTTCTGCGAACGAACTACCAGCGGGTCTGGTTGAGCGCCGGACGATGCTTCCGATTGATACAGCTCATGCGACTGTACGAGATTGACAGTCCTGGAAACCTTCTTAGACGAAATTGCAGCCCAGGCATCGAAAATGGTATCGCAAACGAAGAGAAAAGAAGAACCTTCTGGATGTCATATATATTCGATCGTTTTTTGAGTATGCGGCAAGATTGGCCGTTGACGTTGAATGAGCAAGTAGTAAGTCAAGTCGTTTACTCATACCCCCTCTTGAAGTCTGATTTGGAAGGGCTTTGCGGCAAATAAATAAACCAAAAATCACTAACAGCACTTCAAATCTGTACACGTCTTCCGCTACCAGAAGATGAGTTTCAAAGAGGTCACAATTCGCTTCCGATGGGTTTCTTATCAGAAGCAATCACGAGCACGTACCCACGAAATCTCACGCCCTTTACCGAATGCATAGTGCTGGCAACTATTTTCGGTCGTAGTTTATCAAATCGACAGTTCTCATCAGTTGAGAATCTTTACGGCGATACTTTACAAAGTTTTGTAGAAAGACACCAATGTCTCGATAGCATCCTAGAACAGAGATTAGAATACATCTCAGCAAATTATCCCTCGGGTTCAGATCCTTCTGATCCTATGGCATTATTCATCAACATGGTCGCGCGGACGGCTATTCTTTACCAGGCCAAGGTGATGAGATTGGCGCTTTCACACAAGAGTGAATATATCCCATTCATCCGTGAATTCAATGACCGGTCTCTTGAGGCTACTCGAGAAGTTGTTGATCTTTCGAAGACCCTAGCCCAGATGAGCTGCTTCAAGGTTTGTCCCCCAGAATCTAATAATTACCAATTTCCGATGGACCCGTTTAGATACATCCCTTTACACCACTTCCTCTTCACCTTTGTGCAGAATTCTTGATGGAAAATCAAGGGTTAGGCGACGATCTTCCCCAACAACTACAAGAAATCTTGGAGGCTTTGCAAGGTCTTACGCATGTCAATAACCTTGCATTTACATACAAAGCAGATGTGGATGAACTTCAGGATATCTCTAGCTTTTTCAAAGACCTTCCAGCATCATTGCTGACATCTTGATTATCCTTTTTCTCCTATCTCACTTTCTTTTGGGAGATGGGATTAGAAGCAGCGACACCTTCTGATTAGACATAATACGACGATATGAAACATGTTGAATTTCATTTCTCTTTCGCTAAAGTTTGACATAATATATGTGACTCAAGAACCAATCAGATTGCACCTCACGTATAGGATTAGGTGCACGTACTCCTGTTTTACTCTTCAGTTGTGAGTTTGTCGATTTTCACCATGATCCCCTTTTGCCTAAAGAAATACGAGTTTTCGACATAGTACAAATTTGGATCAATAAGCTCAATCTGTTTCAGTAAGCCTTGTATTCTCCCAAAAGAAAAAAGAAACCCCACTTATCCAGAAGAGAATCAAGAACGTACCTTATAGTTGAGGAAGATAGCAGGAACAATCTTTTTTATCTCAAGCAACGCCACATGCTTTCCCACACATACACGTCTTCCAGCTCCAAACTATCGTCTAATATTAGCCACGCAAAAGATAAATTTTTAGGTTCAATATGGTAGTATTTGGCCTACCGTCAAAATACTTCCTTCGAGTTTTCTCTTCAGCCTAGTATCTTTCACCAACCACCGCTCAGGCCTCCAAGAATCAGCATCTTCCCCAAAAGTAGGTCGATGTCTATTGACGACATAAGGATTCATTCCAATGAGTGTGCCGGATGGGAAAAACTTCCCACAGATAGTGATACCTCCGACAGGTACTATTCGCTCGAGTGGAAGGCAGAATGGCGGATGCAAGCGAACGGCCTCATTCACGCAGGCATCAAGATACGGTAAGTCTTTTACTTCATTCCATGTTGGAAAGGGTCGTGTCAGACGCCCAGCTCTCTCAGCAGCGAGAATCTCATTGTGGAGCTGGATTTCAGATTCTGGGTGCGTAAGGAGATGGTACATAACCGTCTTCATGACGGCTGCGGTAGAATCAGATCCTGCAATAACGTTGGAGAACGTCCAAGCTCGGACATACCTAGCTAAAACTCAACAATTGTCTCCAAGCTTAAATAAATTAATCAGAAGTTGAGTTGCCCTACAAATCATGAATGCGACTTACCATGGCGGAATAGAAGGATTTCTACTTTGAGTTTCCAGAAAGTGCGTCAAGAAATCTTTCTCTTTCTTCTTTCTGTCCTCTTCGGTTTGAGCTCTCAGATCAAGTTGTCTCTCGTTGATTGAATCTGATACAATCTTGAGGATTGGGGATGCATTTGGCTTGCGAAATGAAGCTACGAGTGAGTTTTTATACCAGAACTTGTCCAACCAAGCGATTTGTGTCATCTGAGATTATTATATTAGAAGGGAAACGGGCGATGAATCAAATAGGGAACCTACTGGTGCAATAGTCAACATGAACTGCCAAATGGCCCCAAGCATACCATTGACATCAGCTCCAGCCTCTAGAAGTCCGTATCTTCGGGAAAATGTCATCGTTCCCATGACCTCAAAGGCAAAATACTGTAACCAATCACCCAAGTCGAATGTTTGTTGTGATGTAACAAATCGTAGGTCCAGCTCTTGAAAGAGTAATTTCAGGACGTCGTCAACGAAATGATCAAGTGTAGCAACGTGAGACAATGAGTACAGAGAAGCGATGGGTGATTTGAGCTCTTTGTGCTGCTGTTCATCCTGGGTTGTAAAAATAGCTGGTAGGGAGCCAGTCTTTGAGTATGGTATGAACGCTCTGTAGAACTTGCTCTATAATCTGACATCAGTCCCAACAGTTCAAATGTTGCCTAATAATAACTCTAACTTGTAAATACATACCTTGGGAAACCCCGGACGCATGGGGTACAGAGTAGGTATTGCCCCAGGATCGGAGACCGATACCATCTCTGGCCCATAGCGAACACAGTCTCCATACTTTTCGTGCATCTGGAGATGTATCTTGTGTGCCTGCATCGATTTCACCCAGTAAACTCTCTGAAAATTGGTGAATTTAGCGAGGAATGGACCTGGAACGTGTCCGAGTTTCCTGTACATTCGAATAATGTGCAAAGAAAGAATCACAACTATCAATCCCGCTAACGCCTGGACCGAGGCACGAGATATTAGAGTTGTATTACGCTCAGCGTCGTTCATATTAAAAGCCATAAATGATTTGTAACGATCAAATTTTGTAAAAGCAGATGTGAGTTTCAGGATGAGAAGTTGGATCCTGCAGGAAACCATTTTGATGGTCACGGCATAGAATTTATAGTAGTGCCGTTGTTTTATCATGGAGAATTTCCATCTGGTCTTCGAAAACTCAAACCCAATCATATACTTGCTTATAGTAGTTGAACAAAATATTAAGCAGTGGGGATTTTTCCCTATACCGGCGGTCTAGAATTGAGCACCCAGCCATCATCAGCACATGAGAAAGCCTAGGAAACCAACCATGACAAATAAAAGTCCGCCTAATTTTTTTTTTTTTTACAGATTTGTGTACTTGATCTCTATTGTAGCTATATAATTGGCCAGATTGATCTCCCATTTTTCTTTCCTTTCTAATTTCGACCAAAAACATATATTTTTTCCGAAGCAGAACCGTGATGTCGTAACACGGCTTGAAGAGTCAGACGTAATCTTGTACTGTCCCAATAGATATTACACTCTTAGCTGCTAAGGTTGCAGCCTTTGGAATGTTACTTAAAGCTGTTCTCACAACCTCCAAGCGACGATCCGACAAGGATATTAAAATTTGGGAGTTGGACTTTGGATTTGTCCGATGTCCTCACCAATTGTAATACTTGGGTACTATACAATTTGATTGGGCCGATCTGCGACGAGGAAAGCTCGCATAGGATGAATGAAGCGGGAGAAGCTCGGATGGGAATTTGACAAGGCTAGATAGATGTCGGTTAAAAGATAGGGGCTCGCGTTCGGGTCGGAATTTCAACTTCGGAGTTTTACATGACAGTACTTTCAATAGACATTTTGTCCCTTTAACATTAATCACTACCTCTAAACGTACCCAACAATTACGGAGAAACATTTATTCCACTTTTCCATCGCCAGCTTTGCGAGACACGCACTTAATATTACCTAATTCTGCATTGGCCACTCGGAAATTATTGAAGTCAGTGCATAGGACACCCTTTTGTAGAGCCAGATTGTAGTTAGGGTAAAAAGAAAGGTGAATCTCGACGCAATGATACCCAAAAGTTTATTTCCGTGGTAATGAAAGGGTGCTTTGCCTCGTAATGTAAGATGACCCGGAGTTCGGCCCTTTTTGAGTTCACTCGGTGAAATGATCTCATGCGCCGTTATGTTTCTTTTTCAGGGCCTAGAGAAACTGAAACTGAAACTCCTTCCATTGTGGGCAAATATCTGTCTATGGTAAAAACCATTGCGTTGCTTGGATCAACATCCTAGTCTGATCAATATGGCTGTTGAGCTGGGAGCCGATTAGCAGAGGGGATGATTATTGAAATGAAGTACAGATTGAGCTCAGGAAATTAAAGATTATTTTGTTGGTCATCTTAACTGCCCCTATATGAGGCCAATTCCCGTATATAAGCCATCACTTTCCATCATAATTTAACACCTGTGTTGATTAATAAACAACTATTTTAAAATCAGAATTTCATATTCAACATCAATCTGCAAGAATGTCCGCTCTTATCCCATCTCTTGTTTCAAAGACAAAGGTGCTGCTATTTGGATCACAAGCTCTCGCCTTCGATGAGAGCAGTTTTCAACGATTAGGAGGTGCAATTATAAGCTCGCAAAGTTTTGAATGGGTGCTCAATACCCTGGAGGAACTCCCGAAGCACTGGGAGGATCTCGTTGAAGCTGTCCCCAAGCTGAAACATACATCCGGGGGAAGTTTACTTTATGGAATGAACCTCAGACTTAAAACAGGCGAAATCACCAAAGGCTCATTCCCTCTCCCGAACTTACTTCTGACGCCTCTTGTTGTAATCGCGCAATTGCTGCAATATACAAACTTCGTTGAAGGCGCTCGGCTTTCCTCCAAAAAGCAGCAAGATTTACAGGAGGCGTTTAGTCATAGCACTGAAGCTGTTGGACTATGCACCGGTCTTCTGTCGGCTCTTGCGGTATCTTCATCGGGTACTGAAGAGGAGCTCCAGCGTTTTGGTTCTGTAGCAATTCGCTTGGCTATGGTTATCGGAGCTTTGGTGGACGCTCAAGACACACTAGCTGACAACGATGGCGACTCAAGGTCATTTTCAATTACATGGAATACGCCTGAGGCTGGCACCAAAGTTGAAGAGATTTTGGAAAGTTTTCCAGAGGTATGGCTATGCAAAGTTATCAAGTAACATTATGTTAACTCTTCGTAGGCGTACATTTCTGTACTATTTGATGAAAGACGAACTACGATCACAGCTTCAAAGAGCATTGCATCTCTACTGTATCAGCAGTTCAGAATGGCGAACCTAAGCATCACGGAAATCAATCTTCGTGGAAGGTTCCACAATCATTGCCACCGCGATGATGTGGTTGACTTGATTAAATTCTGCGATTCCCGCCCTGAATTTCAATTCGCCCACAGCTCATCGCTGGTGATGCCAGTCAGATTGAACCTCAGCGGTGACAGCATTGAAAATGGAAAGTTGCATGAGATTGCTCTATATTCCATACTTGTAGAGCAATCCAAAAGGTACCAGGCCTTCGTCGAATTGCAATCCTCAACATTGTCTGATAAAAATGCACTGATTTTATGTTTCGGCCCTGAAAGATGTGTCCCTCCTTCGGTTATACGTAAGATCGAGTCCCAGCTAATTCACGTTGAGGACCTTGAGAACAACAAGAAAAACAAATCACAAGTTTTGCCGGAACCAACGCCACCACCTGAAGAGTTTACCGAACAGTCAGATCAGCGGATAGCCGTCACCGGAATGTCATGTGTGGTACCTGGAGCGTCAGACCTCGAAAGTTTTTCAAAACTCTTACGTATTGGCGAATCACAACATGTCGAAGTGCCGGAAAATCGCTTTACTTTCGAGACCGCGTGGCGCGACCTCGAGCCGAATAGAAAGTGGTATGGTAATTTCATTGAAGATTATGATAGTTTTGACCATAAATTCTTCAAGAAGAGTCCAAGAGAAATGGCATCAACTGATCCTCAACATCGCCTCATTTTGCAAGTTGCGTATCAAGCAGTAGAGCAATCAGGTTACTTTCGCTCCACCAAGCAAGACAAGCATATTGGGTGTTACATGGGGGTTGGTCTTGTTGACTACGAGAATAACATTGCTTGTCATCCTGCCAATGCGTACTCGGCAACAGGAAACCTCAAGAGTTTCGCCGCGGGAAGGATTAGTATGTGAATCTTGTAACCACCTTTCTTCCTCTTGAAATATCTTACCTTGGCAATATCTGAATTGAAGTATCTGACTCGAAATTCTCTAGGTCACTACTCTGGCTGGACCGGTCCTGGCCTAACAATTGATACGGCATGTTCCTCATCAGCCGTAGCAGTCCACCAGGCGTGCAAAGCTATTCTAAGCGGCAAATGCTCTGCCGCATTGGCCAGTGGTGTAAACCTTATGACCTCACCCGAATGGTTCCAGAATCTTGCGGGCGCATCCTTCCTAAGTCCGACAGGACAGTGCAAGCCTTTTGACTCTCAAGCTGACGGCTACTGTCGCGGTGAAGGGGTTGGAGCTGTCTTCTTGAAGAAACTCTCAGCAGCCATCGCAGATAACGACCAGATTTTAGGTGTTATAGCCTCTACTGCAGTATATCAAAATCAAAATTGCACGCCAATTACAGTTCCGAATCAGATCTCTCTCTCTGAACTATTTCGTAACGTCACTAAACAAGTGAGTGAAACATTTTGACTACTATTATCCGACTTATCTCAATTTGCGCATTTCTCGGGTACTTCGAATGTCAAGCAAGATGCATTGAAATATGCCCGCACATGCAGCTTTCCCCCTTGTTTGTGCCCCTCGTTTCTTTTTAGGACGTGAATAAGACTGACTCTCCATCTTCCCAGGCTTACTTGGATCCGAAGCAAGTCACAGTCGTTGAAGCTCATGGTACTGGCACACTAGTTGGTGATCCTGCCGAATACGATGGCGTCCCCACTGTATTCGGAGGCTCGATGCGCTCGAACAAGTTATCCCTAGGATCGGTCAAAGGTCTAGTCGGCCATACAGAGTCGGCGTCTGGAATCGTAGCGTTGTTGAAGACCCTTCTGATGATTTTGGAAGATTTTATACCGCCACAGCCTAGCTTCCAGACGATAAATCCTAATATCAAAGCGATGGAATCGGACAACATCGAAATTTCAACCCACCTAAAACAGTGGAATGTAGACTTCCGAGCTGCCCTGATCAACAATTATGGCGCTTCTGGTTCGAACGCGTCTTTGATTGTCACCCAGGCCCCTGTTCGCCAATCAACCGTCGCTGTGAAATCTTTCTCAAGCACGGTGATAAAGCACAAATATCCGTTTTGGTTCTGCGGTCTCGACGAACAAGCTCTCCGACGATACGTGTCTAAGCTCCGCAACTTTCTCCACACGAAGTCAGTGCCAGCGAAGTCTCTAGATATCGCAAACCTATCGTTTCAATTATATCTTCAATCAAACCGAGCGCTCGGCCACGCACTGATTTTAAGCTGCGTTGCAGTTGACGACCTGGATGAAAAGCTAGCAGCATTCGAGTTTAGTCCAGTTGGCGCCCAAACCTTGAGGCCCCCAGCAGCAAGATCAGTCATACTTTGTTTTGGCGGCCAAGTCTCAAATTACATTGGACTGGATCAACAGTTCTATGGGGGGGTCGCAATCTTCCGAAGCCACATGGATCATTGTAACGCCATATGTCAGTCGCTCGGCCTCGAAGGAATTTTTCCTATGATATTCCAGAAAGAGCCTATTGAGAGTATCGTAAAGCTCCAAATAACTTTGCTTTCATTACAATACTCTTGTGCGAAGAGTTGGATTGAATCTGGGGTCTAAGTGGAAGCCGTTGTTGGTCACAGCTTCGGCGAGCTCACAGCTTTGTGTGTATCAGGGTGTTTGTCGCTCGTTGATACAATGAGGCTGATTGCAGGTCGTGCGCAGGTCATACAAAATGACTGGGGTACCGAGAAAGGCGCTATGCTGGCAGTAGAAGCGGATTTGAGTCTTGTGGAAGCGCTACTCGCAGAGTCAAGAGAAGGGTTTAGCCTAGAGCCGCCTCCGACAATCGCTTGTTTTAATGGTCCAAGAAGCTTTACACTAGCTGGATCCATAAAAGCAATCGAACTTGTGGCAGAAAAGGTGGCAGGAGACTTTGTTTTCGCTAAGTCAATGAAGATCAAGAAACTCAACGTCACCAATGCTTTCCACTCCACACTTGTGGACCCATTGATGAAGAAGTTAGAGCTGCTGGGAAAGAATGTCGACTTCAAGGCACCTACGATTTCCGTCGAGAGGGCAACAAAGTTTGGGACCTCACAGGAATTAAAGCAATCATTTATCGCAGACCATATGCGAAATCCGGTGTACTTCGATCACGCTATGCAGAGACTACATAAACGTTTCGAGAGCGCTATATTTCTCGAGGCTGGATCAAACTCAACCATCACTACAATGGCGAAGAAGGCGCTGGGATCCCCCAAATCCTGTCATTTCCTATCAATCAACCTTTCTAATGAGGATTCACTTTCGCAGCTCACCGATACAACCACCAAATTGTGGAGCGAGGGTTTAAATGTTGCCTTTTGGCCTCATCACCCAATACAGTCATCCGATTATGAATCAGTACTCTTACCACCATATCAGTTTGAGAAGAGTCGCCATTGGATGGAACTCAAGAAGCCGAAGAAGTCGCTTCCTACACCTACCTCGACGATTCAGCCATCTGAAGAGCCCCCAAAGGGGCTGTGGACCTTTGTTGGCTTCCAAAGCCATGACAAACGAAAAGCACGTTTTCGAGTCAATACCATGACCGAGAAATTTCAGAATTACCTTTTGGGTCATGTCGTTGCACAAACAGCTCCTTTATGCTCCAGCGTAGTCCAGCTGGAGATTATTGTTGAGGCACTCTTGAGTCTTCGACCATCAGGATCGATGGTTCAGCCACAAATACAAAAGCTAGAAAGTCACAACCCTATGTCTCTCGATCCTTCTCGAGTAGTGTGGCTTGATGCTGAGGTCGGAGAAATGGGTGACTTCTGGGAATTCAAGATGATCAGCCAAATATCTAATGATAACTCGCGCTCAACTCTGCATGTCTCCGGGAAAATGTTGTTGCATGCTGCGAACGATCCAAAGCTGACGTCGGAGTTTGCAAAGTACGAGCGATTGGTTGGAAGCCATCGCTGTCATGAGCTTCTCAATGGGAAAGATGTCGACGAAATAATTCAAGGGCGCAACATTTATAAGACATTTCGGGATATCGTGCGGTACGACGGAATGTACAAGGGCCTCCAAAAACTTGTAAGCAAAGGCACGGAATCTGCTGGACGGGTGGTCAAGAGATTTACCGGCGAGACAAACCTAGACGCTGGTCTCTTCGATTCGTTCTGCCAAGTTGCGGGTATCTACGTCAACTGTATGACTGATATACATGAGGACGATATGTATATTTCCGATCGAATTGAACAATGGATACGATCTCCAAAATTATGCAAGGTCGACTCCTGGCCTTCAGAGTTTGATGTCTTTGCCAGTCAATCTCGCCCTTCAAACAAGGAGTACGTCAGCGACTTGTTTATTTTCGACCCTCGCAATGGTGCATTGCTAGAAGTCATTTTGGGGGTTCATTATCAATTCATTTCCAGGGGGGTGATGCGGAAAGTACTAGAAAGGGTCTATCCAGGCGCCAAAGCGCCTACCTCTGTTATTCCTCCTGTTGCTCCACTAAGCCCGGACTCATTCGAACCAGTCAAATCCGCGGCCTTTTCGCCAGATCCTGGGCAAGCAGTATCTGAAAAATCCTCGCCAAAGAACACAAGCAGCAAAGCTCCGTCCGCAGACATCTCGTCAAGTGTAAAATCCCTGGTCTCGAATCTCTCAGGGGTTGATCCTGAAGAGATCACGAACGATTCCGGTCTCGGTGACCTTGGAATTGACTCTCTGATGGGAATGGAGCTGGCGCGAGAGATTGAAGTTACATTCAAGTGTGCACTTGACACGGCAGAGCTAAATGATCTAACCGATTTCAATAGTTTGATCAAGTGCATCGAAAAGACGATGGGGGTATCTGACGTCAATGAACCGACTGATGAAAACATTAACAGTGGGAGTATTGGAAACTCAGAAGTAGACGAGAAAACTATGGCCAATAGACACACTCCAAGGAGCTCCGAAGAAGCTTCACAAATCGATGGAGTGCCTCCAAATAACAAAAACATCTTAGTCACAGAACGCATTATCCAAAGATTTGAAGAGTCAAAGCTCGCGACCGACCAGTTCATTGAGAAGCAGAGGCTGAGCAATTACGTCAATCAAGTCTTACCAAAAACAACGGAGCTCTGCGTTGTGCATATACTCGACGCGTTCGACGAATTAGGGTGCTCCATTCGCAATGCTAAACCTGGCCAGACAATTGACAAGATCAAGTATATCCCTAGACATCAACAGTTTGTCGATTTCCTTTACGAGCTCCTGGAAAAGACCGCGCGCCTCATTGATATAGATGGGTCAAAAATCACCCGCACATTTATAAACGCCCCTACCAAGTCTGCCCAGATTCTGCTGCAGGCACTCCTACGTGATTACCCTAGCCACGAATACGATTACAAACTGACATATCTTACCGGCGCAAGACTGGCAGAATGTTTGACTGGCAAGTCAGATGCACTGCAATTGATCTTTGGGACCCGTGAAGGTCGAGAGATTGCATCCGGGATGTACAGCAAGTCTCCTATCAATTTAGCTTGGATAAATCAGATGGAAGAATTCCTCAGATCTTTGCTTTCCACCATGTCGCTAGAAGACGGTCCGATCAAAATACTCGAAATGGGAGCTGGAACCGGTGGGACGACATCAGTAATGGCACCACTCTTTGCCGATCTAGACGTACCAGTCGAATACACTGTCACAGATCTTTCGCCTTCATTGGTCGCCGGAGCACGAAAGAGATTTAAACAATATCCCTTTATGAAATACAAAACCATTGACACCGAGAAACCACCGCCCGAGGATACGTCGTACAGTCAACACATCATTACTGCCACGAACTGCGTACATGCTACCCATAGTCTCGTCAGCTCAACACAAAATATTCACGGCCTTCTTCGTCCCGATGGTTTTCTCATGATGCTTGAAATGACGGAGACGCTACCTTGGGTTGACCTGATCTTTGGGCTCATCGAAGGGTGGTGGCTCTTTGACGACGGGAGACGCCATGCCCTAGTCCATCCTTCAGCCTGGGCAAAGACACTCCAGCAAGTTGGGTATGGCCATGTTGACTGGACTCAAGGAAATTGCCCGGAGGCAAACGTGCAGCGCATTATCATTGCGCTTGCTTCAGGACATAGGTATGATCGAAAAACACTTGAAAACCCCCAAACGCTTGCGTTGAGTCAGAAGACTGACTTCGCAGCCCGTCAAGCGGCCGTTGATGCTTTCGTCGAAAAGTATACCGAGGGTTTTCACAAGGATCCTAACCCTTCTACTGCGCCACAATTCAATGGACCTACTAGCCAGTGTGTTCTCGTGACTGGGGCAACTGGGAGTCTAGGTTCTCATCTGGTCGCGCATCTCGCGTCACAAAGCAATATCAAGACTGTCGTGTGCTTGAACCGACCCAGCAGTATGAACGCCGACCTCCGTCAACACCGAGCCTTCAATACTCGTGAAATCACATTATCCCTAGAATCTCTGATAAAGCTTAAGATACTCGAGGCCGAGACTTCGAAGCCAAAACTGGGCCTATCAGCAACAGAATACGATGATCTAGCTAAGAGCGTTACGCATATTGTACACAATGCTTGGCCCATGAGTATCACGCGACCAATCCGGGGGTTTGAGTCGCAATTCGCAGCAATGCAGAACCTCATCAATCTCGCTCGTGACATCGTAACTTACCGTGGTTTACTATGACAGTCGGCTTCCAATTCATCTCTTCTATTGCAACCGTGGGCCTCCATCCCTTGCGGAGCGGCAAACCACTTGTTCCCGAAGAGCAAATGTCGATTGAGTCTGTCCTACCGACAGGTTATGGTGACGCGAAGCTAGTTTGTGAAAATATGCTTGAAAAGACACTATGAAAGCATCCCAAGGACTTCAGACCAATGGTAGTCCGAATTGGACAGATTGCTGGATCAAAGACGAGCGGATATTGGAATCCAGTCGAGCATCTTGCTTTTCTGATAAAGTCGTGCCAAACATTGAGAGCGTTGCCTGACTTCCAGGGGGTATGGATCTTCTTTTCTAAGAATGGTGGAAATTTGAGACTAAGAACATGCAACAGAGCTTATCGTGGTGCCCAGTTAACGATGTTGCGGCTACTCTGAGTGATTTACTGATCTCCGAGAATACGCGGCACTTTATATACCACGTCGAGAATCCGGCAAGACAGGCATGGCCTGCAAAGATAAATACCCTCGCGGACGCTTTAGATGTGCCAATAACCAACATTGTTCCATTTCATGAATGGATTGGGCTTGCACGGCAGTTTCCAGGTTCCCTGGATACGGATAATCCAGCGGGAAAACTGGTCGACTTTTTGGAGGAGAACTATATCAGAATGTCGTGTGGTGGGTTAATTTTGGATACGTCCAACACTCGAGAGCATTCTATAACATTGAGAAATCAGAAGTTAGTGTCCGAAGGTTTGGTAAAGAAATACATAGGGAAATGGAAGGAGATGGGCTTTTTGCACAAGTAGTTTGGGCACAGTCACGTTCACCTTAAACCGGACGGGAAGCAACGAAAATAATTTGGCTAGAGATATGAACTAGGTAGAAATTTAATTAAATATTACAAATATATACATTAAATCTTTGCGTACTGCTACGCTTGGACATAGAATGGATATCATCCTGATTAGAAAGTGAAGCCCACGAGAAAGCCGTGTGATACAACAAGCCTTTCACTACATGTTGTTCCAGGAACGCTTGAGAGCGACCGGAGCTCAAGAAGAATGAGAAGACCTACGATATTGGAGTAATTTTATGACAACTTAGGGCCTCAACCGAAAAGCACATGGTAATAGAATGATATCGTCACTTCTCAGAAATGCGCCTGCAAGGCCTGCATTTCGATGGCAATTGTGTTGGTAGTAATGGTGAACGCGTCGGCGAAACATTTTCATGCACACGAGCTAAATACCGCAAGAACTGGAAGAATACGTTCATGATTGCATAGTTCTCGGAGTTTTTTTTTCTCCAGCCACCTCGATGTTGGAATTGTCCGGCCCGAGGGATCATTAGAGAAGCCGGGAGATCATGCCTATCTGACACAAGCGGCTAATCATGAAAGTATGGCAGGATTGCTCCATAGAATTTGGACTTTTCTAAAAAGTTAAATCATTTTCCGAGTGAATTGTAGCTTCACTTAGGGTTAGATTGAGCAATTGTCCGCATTCCATGTTAAATCTGTTCCTACATCTCCACATGCACGCAGGATAGACACATGCACCTATGTGCCAATGAGGCAAGTATGACATCTTACTTTGGCTTCACAAATACCTCCGTATATTGAATATAGACGTGATATATAATAACGTCCCTCGCCGCCGGCACGACAGTGTACACTATCGCATCATATCCCTATTCAACCTAAGCATTCTGTCATAATGTCAGTTGTTCCCAAACATTCTCGCATTCTTGTTACTGGAGCCAATGGCTTTCTCGCCTCCCACGTTGTTAACCAACTTCTACTCTCCGGCTACCGTGTTCGAGGCACTATTCGTGAAGATTCCAAAGCTGCGTGGATGAAGGAGTATTTTAGCTGTGCTTTCAACGATGGAAGATTGGAGTTCGCCATAGTGCCAGACATGACCAAGAAAGATGCATATCTTGAAGCCGCCAAAGGTAGATATCGGTACTTTCCTTGGGATTACCAATCTTACGTATTAACAGGGACATCTGGTATACTCCATGTGGCATCTGATCTATCATTTGGTCCGGATCCCAATGTGGTCAGTAATGTGTTTCTTCATAATCTTCCATGGCACTAACCGCCGGTAGGTTGTTAAAGATACGGTTGAAGGAACTCGTAGAGCCCTCGAAGCCGCCTCTTCCGAGCCTCAGGTAAAACGCTTCGTCCTGACATCGTCCGCTGGCGCCGTCGCCTGGCCTAGACCCAACGAGGTATTTGATATTGATGTCAACACATGGAATACCGATGGTAAGTAGTTCTTGCATTTCAACATTGCTCGATCGAGGCCTCTCAAGTCTCAACTGACTCCGAAATCTCAAAGCTGTCAAGCGTGCCTGGGCGCCTCCACCATACGAAGCCAGTCGTGCTTGGGATGTCTATGGTGCAAGTAAAGTACAATCCGAGCAGCTCGTGTGGGAGTATGTGAAGGAGAAAAGGCCGGCTTTCGTAGCTAACGCGGTTGTACCTAATGCCATCTGGGGTCCAATATTGTTACCCGGGAAGCAGCAGCACATCAGCGCTGCTGGGTTCATTACCGGCATTTACGATATTGGACTTGATTTGTAAAGATGATACCGCCACGTATGTGTGACCTTAACCTTTCTATTTGTTGCTAACTTGGACAGAGTACCACATTGATGTGCGCGACACGGCGAAGCTGCATGTCGCTGCGTTAGTTGATGAAGACGTCAAGAATGAGCGTCTCTTTGCGTATGGATTTCCATATAATTGGAACTTGGTACTGAGAATCTTGCGCAAGCTCAGCCCGAACCATAAGTTCCCAGATGATACGGATGATGACAGTAAGGATTTAAGTAGGATCTTGCCAAGGAAGAGGGCAGAAGACATTCTGAAGAAGCATTATGGTGCTGGATTCACGAGTATTGAGGATACATTGAAGGCGAATGTGCAACATTTGTTGTAATATCTTTTAGTATTTGTAGACAATGATTATACTTTATCACCTTGAAGCTCCACTGCCTGTTATATTCCCAGAAACATGGATGGAGAAGTAATGTAAGAATTGTAGGCAAGGAAGTATAAGCTGTAAGGTTTTACAATCATATGATAAAGCAAGGCAAAACAGGCGAGCCTGGTGAGTATAATTGTCTGCCGCTATCTGATTACTCTCTGAGGCAGATGTAAAGGATCAAAAACCGAAATAAAGCTGACACGGAATACGTGACGCCTCTAGCAGCCCCGACCACTAAAAATCTCCACTAGACCCAATCTTCTTGTAATTCTAAGTACAACAATCTAGAATTCCAAAAGTTTAATATTATATAAATATTTTTTTTAAATCAAAGTTATTAATTTTCTTTATATATTTTGTTTATAAATATTATAGACTTGTAGATATTTTATTATAACCAATCTATTTATATATGATTTTAGAGTTTTTAGTTTATTATATATTATTATAGAATCTTCTTTTATATTTATTATTCTAAGAATAAAATCTACTATATTTGCTACTATATTATACTATATAATTCTATAACAAAAATATTAAAAATATTAAATAAAAAAAAACTTATATAGTTTTTTAAAAATTAAAATAATTTTTTTTTTTTAAAAAT